>JAEEGL016825128.1_pt1 | contig 12503 bp, 10 predicted proteins | sample 9134231 | NCBI WGS metagenome assembly JAEEGL01 (sample SAMN16246548, study PRJNA631951) | gut metagenome | biome: gut microbiome; feature: rumen; material: fiber-attached | host: Bos | place: Iran: Karaj | collected 2018-10
ATCAAAGTCCGTTGGTAACAGACCGTCTTGCCCTTCGAGTTTTTCACCTTGACGGGGAACGAGACGGCGTACTTGGCGTCGCGGATTTTTGCGGTGTCCTCGCCCTGCGCCACGCCAAGAAGGAAGTCAAATTGCTTCAAGTCGTTGCCGTAAAAATCCACAAAAGCATCGTTGCACCATCCCACGTGCCCTTTTTCAGACACGAGGCAGCACGGCGACAGCAACGAATTGAGTATCACGCCATAACTGTCCGCCTTCAACTTCTGTTTGGCGATTTCGAGGTTGCTGTTGTTGATGACCGCGCCATATTCGCGGAGACGCTTTTTATAAAGGTAATGCATCAGCGCGCACACCGCCATCGCCACTAATAACGCGCAAAAATACACGGTCATCAGCACGTCATCCTCACGCGCAATCTCCTTTGTAATCCCCGACGCCTCCGACGGCAGAATCTGTACGTCCCGCGCCGAATCGCCGGGCATTATTGTCAAAAATGATATTGTCATTTTGCGAAAAAACTATAAACTTGCGATTTCGTCTTGGGAAAGTCCCGTTATGCTGCATATTTCATCGACATCATAGCCACGAGCCTTCATACGTGATGCAATCTTCGACATTTCATCATCCACCGATTCTACAAAATCATCGGGCGTCGCCACCCATTGTTCCCAGTCTGTTTCTGCGAGATAGCCTTTCACTTGATTGCGAAGTTCAGGAATTGAATTAACTGCCGTATCATATAACGTCTCTGACACAACGTTTGCGTAATCGTGTACTAAAATATGACGCATACCTTGAATAATTTTCCACGGTGTTTTTGGATGCAAATCCTTAAAAGCCTTGGTCAGTTTGTATGCGGCTTCACCAACGATTTCGACGTTTTTCATAACCGAATAGTAAGTCCTCTTGTCGGCTACAAGTGCCTCCAAGGAATAACCCTGTATGAGCGTTGATACATTGTTGGAATACTCGACAATGTCCTCCAACCTGCCCTTATCTCTTGCACGTTCTCTCATATATTAATATTTTGTCTTTGTTAGCACTTTCCACGGCATACGGACGAAGCGAACCTTCCTCCACCAAATCAACCTCGCGACCGAGCAATTCCTTCAAATCCATATACATCCCGCCGTGCGTAAAAAGCGTGAAAGGTTTGCCGGAACGGTCAGGCACAAAAAGAATGTCAACATCGCTGCGCGGCGTCTCTTCGCCACGTGCAAATGACCCGAACAACCACGCCTTCAAAACAGGCTGCGTCTTGAAATACTCGGCTACAATTTTTGTTATTTCATTGGTATTCTTATTCATAATGCGCACCGATTTGATTGTTACAACCGCAAATTTAGCACAATTATTTTGTAATGCAAATTTTTTTTGAAATTATCGTACAACGTTAAAAAATGTTTTTTATATTTGCAGTGTTCTTTGTCCCCGAAAGCCCCGCACGGGCGGAAGGGGGAAGGATAAATTTATAAAAGGCGTTACATTTGCGCTTTGTTTTTTGACTATCTGAGACTTGGCCGTTTCAATACAATCGTCAAAACTCAAAGCAACATTGTAATGCCCGGCGGTATGTATTTTCTCAGACCGTTTTGGTCTGTCATATACATAACACGTGGGGCTTTCGGTGTTGCTCGTTCTTGACGATTGGGCACGGCCAAGGCCTCAGATAGTGGGACGAGCGAACAGTAGGAATCCCACGTCTTTTTTTGCCAATTTGACAAAACGTTCCTGTTTCGGGATTCAGGGGACAAGCAAGAAACGAAACAGGAAAAATGAGACGAATTTCCTACATATTGTCTATCTTGGCGGTGCTTATATGGTGCTGCGACGGATGTTCTAACCCTGAACGGCGTGGCGGACGTGGAAGGCAAGTCAACCAAGAACAAACAGAAACAGCAGAATCAGAAGATGAATCATCGGAATCCGACAAAATTACCGAACCCATTACTGATTCGCCAACAGAAGAATCATCATCAGAGGTCGCCGAACCCACTTTAACCGCGTTTAATGTCAAGTTGTACATCGAAAACAGCGGCTCGATGGACGGCTACATCGACGGTAGCCCTGACTTCAAAAACTCGCTTCACAGTTATATGAGCGACATTCAACTCAGCGGAATCACTGAGAACATATCGCTGCATTTCATCAACTCGCAGATTATCAACAAGGGGAACGACATCACAAAGTTTTTCACAGGTCTCAATTCCTCGGCGGCGTTCCGTCAGAGCGGTGGCGTAAGGAAATCTACCGACATTTCATTTGTTGTTCAGAAAGTACTCGAAAACTGCGCGTCCAACGATGTGGCAATTATCGTTTCCGACTTCATTTTCTCGCCCGGAAAAGGGAAAAGCGCATCACAGTATTTGGACGAACAACAGATATTGCTCAAAAGTGTTTTTGCCGACTATCTGAAAAAGAATCCTCAGGCAGGTGTTATGTTTTTGCAACTGACTTCCAATTTTTCAGGCACATATTATAATAGGGAAGATGCCAAGACAAAACTAAAAGACGTTGAACGACCGTATTATATGCTCATTGTTGGCAACAAAAACGCACTGAAATCTCTGCGTAACAATGTTCCCGAAACATCCATCAAGGGTTCGGGCGTAAAAAACTATTTCATAACGGAAAACAATTTTCCAACACCTGACTACGCCGTGCAGCACGGCAGCGGAGATTTTCAACGCAGTAGGACTAATGCCACACATGCCATTTCAAATGCGAAAAAAGGCAGGGACGGCAATCTGACTTTTTCTGTTAATGTTGATTTTTCAAAGTCACTTTTGGACGAAAGTTATTTGCTATCCGCTGACAATTACCAACTTAACGACAAACAATTTTCATTGAAAGTTGACAAGAATGGCAAAAAGTTTTTGTTGAAATATTCGTCGTCGGTGGTCAAGAAAACGACGCTTTCCACCAAACTACTCAAAAAAATCCCGCAGTGGATTTCGGATTTTGACGACGCAGAAGGCTTGGACATCAACGCCGCCCTCAACAAGACATACGGTCTCAAAACCATAATAGGAGGTATCACAGAGGCCTTCAACTTCAAGAATAACAGTTTTTATACAGAAATAACAATTGATATAAACAAATAAAAACTATGTTCAGTTATCTATACGACTTGCTAAGCCGACTTTATTGCGGCGATCTTAGCGACTATCTTTGGGGATTCAGTTGCGAGACCCAAAGTATGTCCGACCCTGAACACCACACGTTTTATGGGCTTTGGATGCTTGGCACGTCCATCGGTCTTGCCGCAATCTACTATTTGGCAATCAATTCGCCAAGGTTCAACCACAGATTCCATTGGTTTCTGTTTATGTTTTTGGCGTTTGTGACCAACTTCTTCATCGGATTCTATTTCACCAATGCAGATATGGTGAGTGGCGCAATACCTGATTGCCTGATGTTTCAATACGACGAAGAAGGTAACGTAATCGCCGATTTGATTCTGAACCAAGATTGTCTGATGTTCGGACTTTCCAACGCAATTTTCGCTGCGTTATTCTATTTCATTGCGTCAATAGGATTGAAATACGCATCGAGGAACTGCAAAGTTGTACCATTTTAAACTTAATTGAAAATGAGCAAATTATATGTTTTCGGCATAGGCGGCACGGGTTCAAGGGTATTGAAAGCCCTGACGATGCTCTTGGCGGCGGGTGTCGAGTGCAAAAGTACCATCGTACCCGTCATCATCGACCCCGATCAAGACGCAGCCGACCTGACCCGCGCAACAGAGTTGATGAAACTCTATGCCAAAATCCGCGAGAAAAACAAATACCCCGACAACAGTGGCGATATGTTTTTCAAGACGGAGATATTGCAGACCGTCCAAAACTATCGCCTTCCGATTGACAATGCGCAGAATGTCAAGTTCAAGGAGTTTATTGGTTACAACTCGTTGGACGAGGCCGACAAGGCATTGTGTAGCGCATTGTTTTCCAAGAAAAATCTTGAATCTGATATGAAGGTTGGATTCAAGGGCAATCCTAACATCGGTTCTGTGGTTCTCAATCAGTTTTCAGATTCGACCGTTTTCAAAAACATCGCAAACACTTTTGCGCAGGGCGACAGGATTTTCATCATTTCGTCCATCTTTGGTGGCACGGGTGCGAGCGGTTTTCCTCTGTTGTTGAAAAATCTTCGCACCAATCAGGATATTCCTGCGCATCAGTTGGTCAACGATTCCAAAATTGGTGCGATAACCGTGTTGCCATATTTCAGTCTGAAATCCGACGAAAATAGCGAGATTGACTCTTCGACTTTCATTTCCAAGACGAAATCGGCTCTCGGCTACTACGAAAAGAACATTTCGGACAACAATTCGTTGGACGCACTTTATTACATTGGAGACAATGTTACGAATATGCTTCCGAATTGTGAAGGCGGCAGAGGGCAGCGAAATCGCGCTCATCTGATAGAACTTGCGGCGGCACTCGCTGTTTTGGATTTTGAAAAGGCAGAATTGCCCGATGTCCGTCAGACAATTCACAAAGAGTTTGGCATCTTGGATGACAAGAACGAAATCAACTTCTCAACGCTTTCAAACAAGACCAATTCTACAATCAAAAGACGCCTAATTCAGATGTACTTGACAATAAAGTATTTCGACAAGGAAATAGCAGAACAGATCAAATATCAGCCGTGGGCGAAGACCCGCAAAATTGGCAAGTCATTCTTAGATTCGGAATATTTCAAAAACCTGCGCACATTCGCAGACGGTTATATGGAATGGATTGGAGAAATGACAGAGTCTCAGCGTGGGTTCCGTCCGTTTTTGTTGCAGAAAAACACATCAGACGTGTTTGAAACCATCAACGCCGAAACACCCAACGGCTCGCGGTTCAAGTCATACTCGCTTATAGACAATTATCTAAACGGCGAGCCAAACGACAAACAATCCGCAGAAGAACAATTTTTGCGTATGTTCAACAACGCTACAAATCAAGCAGTCACAAAGAAATTTAACAACTAAACGCTATGTCAAAAGTATTACGATTACACACATCAGGTGTGGACACTTTGGAAGATTGGCAGCAGTGTGCAGTCTATGGAAGCGACGTAATCAAGCAGATTGCCGACCCGAGCGGTGCCACGACAAGGCACGAAATCACCTCGATTCCGTCGCCATTTGCACGTATCGACTTGGTGAAGTCTGCGTTCAAGTTTGTCGCCAATTCGCGACAATTGGACGGAAAAACTATCTTCCACAAGATGGTTTCCGACAGCCTCGATGTCGGCGAGATATTCTTCAAGGCAAAGACCTATTCCGATAGGGTAAAAGTCATCTTTTGGGACAAGGATCAGAATATCAGTGCATTGGAACAAGGCAACAGCAAGCACAAAGTCCTCGCCCAAACGCTCAAAATGTACCTCGAACAAGATGCCAAGACGTACAATTTTGACAAGATGCAGCGTTTCTACATTCTTGGCTACATTGGTGACAAACGCAAGACCGAATTTGACGTTTTGGGTGCGACTTCGCCCGCGACGCTGTTTTTCTCAATCGCCAACGACCTGAACTATGTTTCGAAGGAGATACCGTTCAATACTGACTTCCCATTTGACATAGACTACAATCCTCTGATTAATCGCGACCCAGAGTTTGTGAAATACCTTTTCGCGCTCAAAAAAAACACCAAAGGCTTCGCCGACTTGTTCCCCGAAGTCAATGAGTATCTCGATGTTACATATGAATTTTTGCCAAGTGCCATCAAGAATGAGATTGCTGAAATCACAACTCTTGACGATTTCGAGGTACTTCTTACAAGCGACGGAAACAACGAAGTGGAGATAATCCAAGGCGTCAAATTCCATTCAAAATCGCTCAACAAGGAAAGCATCCGCAGCGATTTTGAAATTCTTCCTACACGCCACTCAAATAAGCAGTACCTTGTACTTCCCTGCGAAAAAGGCACGAAATACAATTCACTGACATTGACACAAGGTCGTTGGGACGGCAACAATCCCGCGCCGTACAAGGATGAAGTGGAAATCTCAAAACGCCGTCTGCCACAGACACAGGAACAGTTTGCCTACCTGACAATCAGCGACTTCCTCGAAGACAGAATCATCAAAATGCCGTATGCACTCAATTCGGACGCATTTTTTGATGCAAACAGCGAGGCTCAGGATGTAAGTTATTTCCTGCCGTTGAAGGATATGTTCTTCGAGTTTTTCTCCGCCGACGACATCATCAACGACAAGATGATTGAGTTCAAGAAAAACAGCGGCGGCGTAAAAGTAATCCTTCACATACCTGTAAAAGGCGGAAAGGCAATCGATTACGAGCGCATATACTTTGAGGGCAGCGAACCGAATATCAACGGCAAGTCCAACGAAGGCTCAGTAGTGGAGAAGAACGACTATTTTGGTTTTGCTCTTATGCCCAACATCCGTTTTGAACGCGACGAACAGGCCAACTACCGTTTTGCGGTATCCTCACAGGACGACAAGTCGAAATATGAGGCGTCATTTTATGACCTTGATGGCCAAAAGATTGAAGGTGTTATGCAGTCGAAGCGCAATGTTGCGGACGGCAATAATCCCGCCAACATCGTTTATTGCATCGAAAGTAAAAACTTAGAATACATACGTATTTCCGACGGCGTGACATCGGGCACATTGCTACCCAAAATGAAACGTGCTCAATCCAATTCCGTGTTTACATTTGCGGTGGATTTTGGTACATCCAATACGCACATTGTCTGCAAATCAGACAACATCATTACCAAGGCTTTTGACATTGAGCAAATCGACAAGCAGATTCAACTCAATTCCAAAGACCTTAATGAAGAGACCCGTGAAAGCATCTTCCAAGAAATTTGTCCCGAGTTTGTGGGTGAGGGGCGTATATCCAAATTCCCGATGCGCTCTGCATTACTAATTTCCAAAGGCATCAATTGGAATATGCCGCATTTTGCCCTCGGCGACGCCAATTTCGCATTTTTGTATGAGAAAAAAGCACGTCTGCCGCACAACAAGGTGGAGACCAATCTCAAATGGAACAACAGTCCTGACAACGAAAAAATCATCAGGTGCTATATCGAGTCGTTGTTTTTCATTATGAGGAACAAGGTGCTTCTCAATGGCGGCAACCTCGAACAGACAAAAGTCTTTTGGACGTACCCGCTTTCGATGACTTTGGCACACAAAAACACATTCAAGCACTCTTGGGAGGACGCCTACAAGAAGTATTTTGGCAACGACGTGTCAAACATATTCGACATCAACGAATCGGTTGCGCCGTACTATTACTACAAGACCAAGCGCACCAACGTCAACAACATCGTAACAATTGACATTGGCGGCGGCACATCCGATATTGTGATAGCCAACCACGGAGAGGTTCAGCACATTACATCGTTCAGGTTTGCAGCCAATTCCATCTTTGGCGACGTCAGCGACAACAACGAGGCGCAGCAGAATGGCATCATTCGCCAATTCAAGGAAAAAATAATCAATCAGTTGCGTTCCAACAAATTGCAAGGAATCCTCAAAATCCTCGACAACCTTGAACGCGAAAACAATTCTGCCAACATCGCGTCTTTGTTCTTCTCATTGAAGGACAACAAGGATTTGAAAGACAACAAGATAGACATTGACTTCTACCGAGAGTTGCAACTCGACACAACGCAGAAAATCACGTTCCTGATTTTCTATTGTGCAATCATCTACCATTTGGCGCAAATAATGAAAGCCAAAAAACTCGAAATGCCGCGCCACATCGGTTTTTCGGGCAACGGTTCCAAGACTATCAAAATTCTCACTGAGGATCAAAATCTTTTGGAAACACTTACCAAAAAGATTTTTGAGAAGATCTATGGAAGTCAGTACCCGCAGGACGGTCTGTCAATCGTCTTAATGGACAATCCGAAGGAGGCTACATCTATGGGCGCAATTATGGTGAAGGACAAAGCAGACTTCTTGTCTATCATCCAAAAGAAAATCATCCTGAAAGGCACAGATGGCGAGACTTTCGTCAACGATTCTATGTCGTACAACGACATCAAGGGCGATGTCAACGGCAATGTAGAAAATGTAAAAAAAGAAACTGAAAAGTTTTTCGACTTCCTTTTCTCATTGAACGTGGGCGAGATTTCATTCCGCGACAGTTTTGGCATCGACCAAGCATCCATCGAAATTGCCAAGGAGGTCTGCAAGCGCGACATCAAGACGTATGCAGAAAACAGGCTTCTTCAAAAACTTGCCGAGGTGAACGCCGAAGACAAGATAGAAGAAACTATGTTTTTCTATCCTCTTGCGGGCGTCTTGAACGCACTTACCGACAAGATTTGCGAATACACACTAAACAATCCGAAAAAATAATGAAAATGAAGAACATATTTGCAATGATTGTTCTTTTGCTTTTGCCATTCAAATTCTGCCTCGCGCAGGATTTGAATATGGCGAAAGTTGCAAAAGATTGGGACAAAATCAAGGCTGATTTTGTCAAAGAACTCAAAAACGACCCCGAAATCAAAGCAGTTTACAGCGATAAACTGAATTGGAAAATAACTCATTCACCAATCTTTTTTGAAATCAAAAAATCTGATTACGGTGAATTCAACTTTAACGAGAAAGTTGGCAAAAAATACGACGAAATCAGGAAGGCTTATTTGGGAAAATTGGCAAAGGATCCCAAATATTCCATTCCGAAAGGCGACGAAAAGGATGACTTGTTGAAAAAATGTGAATCCAAAATAGAATCATTGCAACAAGAAATTGAGACGCAGAAAGCGAATATTGATAGTCTTAAAACACAGTTGCGAAACAAAGAAAAATCCATAAAAGAAACCCAAGACAAGTCGTTCTTTGACACTGTTTTGGACAATTGGATTATATATCTGATTGCTCTCTTGGGACTGATTGGCGTTGTTGTTTTGCTGATTCTTTTGAAGAAAGCCAACAAAGAAAGCGATGAACTGAGCAATGAAGTTTATGACTTGAAAGACAAGATTTCAAGTCTGAAAAACCAAAAGCCGAAGGAAAAAATCGTCGAGAAGATTGTTGAAAAAACGGTGGAGAAACCCATCGAAAAGATTGTCTATGTCGAAAAGACAAAAAAGGAAGACAAGCCCAAGGAGTACAAGTACCTCTGCCAAATCAACGGTGCGGATGGCGGATATTTCAAGCGCGTTCAGAGTACATACGATGGCAGTTCAAGTTACTATCGTATGTTTGACGAAAAAGACGGCGAGGCGGAATTTGAGTTTTTCGGCGACGCTGAGCGGGCAATCAAAAAATGGAGTTCCATCTTGGATTCCGTGTCTGAATACGAGGGTGACACTGACACCGCCACAAGAATCAAGACCGTGGAGCCAGGCAAAGTCAAATACGATTCAGCCAACGAGCGTTGGAAAGTAACCAAAAAAGCAAAACTAAACTTGTACTAAAAATGTTGATGATTGCAATATTAGTTATAATCATTGGTATCCAAGTGATTATATTCGGAAATTTGCTAAAAAAAATCGGCGTGTTCAAAAACGTATTCAAGGTACGTTATGGATACGACGATGACGAAAAGGCAATAAAATATCCAATAAAGACCAATACGGTTTTTATGACTATTGCCAACTGCATAACGTCGTATCTTCAAAACAACGGCAGCCGCGCCAACGATTACCATCTGATGCAGGACATCGTTGAGCGCAACTGTGATTCAACCGAGGAAGAAATTCAGTCGCAGGTGCCGACCACGCTTTATTTGGGCTTGGTGGGCACTATGTTTGGAATTATCGTTGGCATCGCTGAATTATTTTCAGGCAGCGGCTTGTCTGAATTGGTGTCGGGTGATGTCAAGACAGACGCAATTGAAGGAATGTTGAAAGGTGTCGCCGAAGCAATGATTGCAAGTGTGTGCGGAATCATTTTCACAACAATTCTGACGTTCGTATTCAAAAATGCCAAAGCACAAAACGCATCGGGCAAGAATTTGTTTTTGAGTTGGATTCAGGCGAATATGCTGCCTAATATGTCTTCGGACATCAATACGGCATTGGAAAAGATGAGCGACGCACTCTCGACGTTCAATTCGCAATTTGCGGAAAACACTCAGAGCCTCAACAATACGCTTTCCATTGTTTCACAGACAGCAGAATCCCAAGCCGACCTTTACGAAAAGATCAACCAACTCGACATTTCGGCAATTGCAAAGGCTAATGTCAAAGTTTACAACGCATTGCAAAATTCAACAAACGAAATCACCTATTTGGCGCAGATGCTCCATTCGTCACAGGATTATGTCGCACAAGTGCGACTCTTGAACGAAAAACTTGACAAGTCAGAGCAGCGCACAAAGTTGGTCGAGGAAATGGGCAATTTCTTCAAGGCGGAGATTGCGGCGGTAGAACAACGCAAGCAGATGTTTTTGGACAAGATTGACGAAATTGACCAAGAACACGTCGGCAAGTTCAACAAAATTGCAGGCAATTTTGAATCAAAAGCCGAAAATGCAATTGGAGAAATATCAGAGAAATTTGAAAGTCAGAACAATGAACTTCGCAAACTTGCCGCCAAGCAGGAAGACATTGTTCAAAACTCGGATTTGTCGTCAATTCCTCTAAAAATGAGTTCATTAGAGGAAAAAGTCGTCCGTATGGAGAAGTTTCTTGGAACCACGCAATCTAATCTAATCCAAGAGATTGCAAAGATGAGGAACTCACAAGCACCCGTACAGACTGTCATCAAAGAAACACCACCCCAAATCATCGTAAAGAAGAATTATGTTCCTTCCATTTCACTCCTTGCGATAGCAGCATTTAGTACGGTAATCGCAATAAAAGGCTTTGATTTGTCGTCTGTTGCGTCCGCAATTGTCTGCGGCACTTTGGGCTTGTTTTTTGTCATTGAAGAAAAGATCAGAAAATGAAAAAAGGTAAAAAGGAGTCATACTTTTGGACGAGTTATTCAGACTTGATGACAAGCCTGTTCTTCATTATGTTGGTGCTTTTTGTGCTGATAATTGTGGTACTGCACAATTACAACAAGAAGAAAACTGAGGAAATCGAAAAGATTGTAAAAGAGCAACAGGCAACGATAACACAGTTGAACGCAGTAGTCCAACTCGAAAAACAATTCGAAGAGTTGAGCAAGTCCTCTGTCTTGGATTATGACGAAAAGAAAAAAATGTTTTATGCAAAAGATTTTGTCGGCATTGACATATTTTATTCAAATGACGACAAAATCAAAGAGGAACATATGCCTACTGTTGATAAAGTTGGTAGATCTTTGCTAACGTTGATTAAAACGTTGCATGACAAGAATCCCGACCTCAACTTCCAACTTGTGATAGAAGGAACTGCCGCCATTCCGTGGGATGAATTGCGCAATCGTAGTTTCAACCATGATAACAAGGATATGTACGAACTAAGTTACCGCCGTGCATTGGCTTTGTATATGAGATGGAAAAACTTAAACCTGCGTCAATACAACACCGAAATAATCATTGCGGGCAGCGGCTTCAACGGCAACAACCGTGACAAAAAAATCGAAGACAACAACAAACGATTCGTAATACAAATCATTCCAAAAATTAAACGCTTTGAAACAAAAGATGAGTAAGGTTGCCTACATATTATTAATAGTAATATCGCTGTCTCTCTCCGCCTGCCGCCACGACCGACGGACGTCCGCACGTCGTGACTATGCACGAACGGAAAACACACAACGTCAACAACCTCCGCGTCAAAAAAACGAACAATCATCAAACACACCTACGCCATCAGGCACAATCCTCTCAGGAGACAAAATCTATGAGAAATGCAATTCAGCCGTCTTTTACGTCTTGACCACCGACGGCAAAAACGGCTACCAGGGTTCAGGCTTTTTTGTAACACCAAACGGCAGGGCGGTGAGCAACTACCACGTTTTCAAGGGTACATTGATGGGCGGCGAAGAAATCCATCTCACCGACGGACGCAAACTGAAAATTGCAAACGTCGTCGCCAAAAGCCAGAAATACGACTTTATAGTTTTTGATGTTAAAACTTCAAAATCCGTCAATTACATTCCATTGTCAACACACAAGCCAAAAGTTGGAGAAAAAGTCTATGCCATAGGTTCGCCGCTCGGATTGGACAATACATTTTCATCGGGAGAGATTTCGCAAATCCGTCCCAATGAAGACTATCAACTTCAAATCAGCGTCCCGATAGACCACGGCAGCAGTGGTGGCGCATTAATTAACCAATACGGTGAAGTCATAGGAATCACGTCGGCGGGTTTAGGCGAGATTTCGTCGGCAAACCTCAATTTCGCCGTTGACATCGAGAGGGTGAGGGGATATATAAAATAATTATTTTTTCAAAAAAAACTTCCAAAAAAATTTGCACACTCAAAAAAACTTCATACCTTTGCAGCCGAAAATTTTAGTAACAAAAAATTAAATAATTAAATGTTAAACAATTACGAAGCCGTTTTCATTATGACTCCCGTTTTGTCTGAGCAGCAGACAAAGGAAACGGTGGATAAAATGAAATCTGTTCTCACCG
>JAEEGL010048001.1_pt1 | contig 12502 bp, 6 predicted proteins | sample 9134231 | NCBI WGS metagenome assembly JAEEGL01 (sample SAMN16246548, study PRJNA631951) | gut metagenome | biome: gut microbiome; feature: rumen; material: fiber-attached | host: Bos | place: Iran: Karaj | collected 2018-10
AATAGACAAGGATCTGAGGGTCGGCCGCGCTGAACTGGATGTTGATATTCTTCGCATTCCAGCCGCCGCCGTCCGTGTTGTTGCCCTTGCGTCCGAAGATGAGTCCCTGGCCGGGAGCGAGGAGGAAGGTTACATCCTCATTGTAGTTTCCCGCCTTGAAATGTCCGCTGATGGTCTTATAGAGCTTGGCGTCCTCCACCGGATCATAAATGGTAACCGTCTCATTTGCCTTGTCGTAGACTACACGGTAGTTGCCATCAGCGGGGATTTCCCATACGGCAGCTGTCGAGCTGGAGGCAATATCCTCCGCGACGCCGAATGCGAAAGCGCCGTCATGGTTGATGTAGGTCGGGACCGAATCCTCGAAGCGGGCGATCTTGAGGTTGCCGGCTTTGAGCTCACCGAACCAGGCATACTTGGTCCCGTAATCGGTCCCGTTCTCGAGGGCAGCCTTGAGTTCCTTGCCTCCTGCAGCGGCATTACCGACAAGATAGTATCCTGAAGGGAATACAGGATCTGTCTCTCCAACGCCGGACATGTCAACGGTGAATTTCACACACTTGCCCTGGCTGAATGAAATGGGATGGCCCGCGACATCCAGGTCTTTCTCCAATGTATTCCCCTTGGCTGTGATGACCTTGACCTTCATCGTCGTATTGACGGTGTTGGTCCGGGGAGCGACGGTATTCACGGCGAAGTAGATATTCTCAGTGGCAGAGGTATTGATCGTTATCTCACTGATCCTGAGTGACGCCTGGTAGTCATTGCCGTACATGATGGAATACTGGCCAGCGATGATGTTGTCAGGCGTGGAAATCACAACCTGCTCAACCGAGTCACCGCTCTCGAGACTGAGATTCCTGAAAGACAGGCAGCCATAACCGGTAAGATGGGTGAAGCTTATCTCAGGATTGGTGACGAAGGATTCATACACGGCACTCTTTCCATAGAAAGCCATCGCGTGCGGATCCGGGGAACCCGCAGTCGGAGTCTGCACGCCCGGGACGTTGAGACGGCTCTGGCTCTTGTCGATCTGCCAGCACCCCCATTCGCCTTGAACTCCTGCAGGAGCATATGAGAAGTACTGATAGCGGGTAGCGCCTTCAATCTCGGATACTTCCGCGGCAAATGTGGCGCTTGCCCCTCCCTCTGAAAGGACGGCCTCGCCGGATGCCTGGACGAACACGGACCGGGTTGCCCTGTTATCCTCACCCACAGAAGCCAATGCGAGCTGGATCTTGTCGCCCTCTGACCAGAGGACAGGATATGTTCCCTCGGAGATGACACCGAACTGTGCCTTGGTTTCAAAGCCGGTGCTTACATTGATCTTGACCAGGTTCTCAGATGAACCTGCAGTGTTTTCCTTTGTGCAGGAAACGAACAGCATTACGACTGCTGCTACTGACATAACAATCTTTTTCATCTTTCTCCCTGTTTTTAATAAATAAAATCCACTTCCTCTTCGTCTACGTCTTTGAGACTTGCTCCCGCGCTGCTGGCAAGAAAGGATTCGAAGACTTCCAGTTCATCGATCCTCACCTCGGGGGTGTTGTACAATAGTTTTTTGACTGACATGATAATAATGTGTTATGGTTTATTTTTTGTCGAAGTAAATCCTGTCGTTACGGAAATCGATCATGATGAAGTTCACCGGTGTGGATGCGTTTTGGTCGTTCCTGAACAGGAACTTGATGGCACGGAGGTCGGCGCCGATAGCCACGCCGTCGACCATGAGGTCGGGATCGCGGAGGAACCCGTAGGCGATATCGTACCAGGTATTCTTGTTGACCTGATAGTTGCCCGGGGCACTCTTCCTGGGCACGATATAGAAGGCCGAGTCATAGTTGGTGTACGGCTTCCCGTCGGAGGTGAGCCAGTTGATCAGGGAGATGCACTTGTCCCCCTTGACATCGGCGCCGCTGTAAACCAGAAGCTGGGGATCGGCCTCGCTGAATTCGAACCGGACTTCCTTCGTGAGCCATCCGCTCCCGTCGAGATTGTCACCCTTGAAACCGAACAGCCAGGGCGTTCCGTTGACGTTCCCTTCCGGATCGAGTGTGAACTCGACATCCTCGTTATAGGTGCCGACGGGTCCGAAGTGGCCCCTGAAGGTCTTGGGCTTGAGGTCTGTCGCCGGACTGTAGATCCGTACGGTCTTGTTCTGGATGTTGACGACGATACGGTAGGTCCCGTCTTCCGCAATGGTCCAGCCCGCCGGATCCATCCTCATCGTGACCGACTCGTCCTCGGCATCCATGATGGTGGAACCGTCAAGGTCGGCGGGGGCGATGTAGGTCGTCGCCCCGTCGTAAACCACGGGCAGCGTGAGGAGACCCTTCTTGAGGGGGACATGGGCGGCATACTGGAACTCATTCTCCGGCGTCTGCTTCATCAGGATGCGGGTGGCTCCCATCACCGCATCGCCGGAGACATAGAGTTTGTCCACGTCGAAGGTGAGGGGCCTGAACGGCCGGACTTCCACGGTGACGGTACGGACCTCGGGCATGACATACCGGTCGCCGCCGTCCCACTTGCAAAGGACGCCGAACTGGAGGTTGACCGGACGCACATAAGACTTGCCCCACTTGTCGAGGATGTAGCTCTGGAGCTGGGCGTTGGTGAAGCTCTTGGAGTGGACGTCGTCGTCCTCGACCGTCCTCACACAGGTATTGAAGTTGTTCCCGTCTATGTCGATCTTGGTGACATAGGTGGGGATGTAGTCGTCCGGCATCTCCCGGGCGCTGGTCCATTCGAAGGTCAGGGCGATGTCGTCAGGCTTGTCCCTGTCGAGCTCGATCTTCGTGGAAGAGGCCGTGAGCACCATCTTCTCCTCCGCCTTGAAGAAGTTTTGTCCCTGTTCAAGGTAGTTGACCGGCTCCTGGCAGGCAACGAGACAGAGAAGGGATACAATCGTGATATATGTCTTTTTCATATCTGACAGGGTTGTTGGTTAGTTCCAGTCGGGGATCTGGACAAGATTGACGTTCTTGTCGATATCGTCCTGCGGGATAGGCCACCAGTAACTGATGAACTTACGGGTCTGGTACTTGGTCCTCTTGTAGAAATCGTTCCGGTGGTCCTTGTCGGCAAGGGTGTTCATGCCGTAGTAGTTTCCGGTGAGGACGTTCTCGGCCTCTTTCCAGCGGCGGAGGTCATACCAGCGGTTTCCATACTCGCAGTTGAGTTCCACGCGGCGTTCCCTGTGCACGAGGTCCCTCATCACGAGGGGATCGGAGGGGACGGGGATCTCTTCGCCGGCGGAGCCATAGAGGGGGATGCCCGCGCGCTCGCGGATCTTGTTCACATACTTGACGATCTCGCTCTGCGCCTGATTGTACGTTCCCTTGGCGATGGCATACTCGAGGAGGCACTCCGAATAGCTGAGATAAGCCTCCGCCAGGCGGTATACGATTCCCTGCCGCTTGATGTAGGTGCCCTTGCTGTCCGAAGGGATGGCCGACGGGTCCACGCGCTTGCGGATGAGATATCCGGCCGAGGGGGAGTCATGGCTGGGTCCGCCGTCCTCTCCGCCCGAGAAGAAGTTGGTGTACCAGTTCTGGGAGCCATGCTGGCGCTTCCCGAAATGATACTGCTCGTTGTAGAGGACGGAGATATAGAACCGCGGCTCGCGGTTGCAGTACATGTTGAAGGTCTCGCTCGGAACGATGACATGGTTGATATCGCTCTTGGACTCGGTCGTCGTCGACTTGTCGGCATAGATCCAGGTCGTCTTCGCGACCTCGTCGGTCGTCGAGAAGCCCGTTTCCGTGTAGCCGGAAGCGGCGTTGATGACCGGGCTGCCGTCGGCATTGTACCCGGTGATGGGCACGAGGCCGTTCTTCATGAAGAAGGCGTCCACGAGGTTCTGGGTGATGCCGATGGCGCCTGCGCCGCCCATCGAACGGGGATTGGCCTGGCGGTCGAAGTACCCTGCGTCGTCATAGGTACGGGGGATGATGACCTCGGTGTTGCCCTGGTTGTACCGGAGCATGACGGCGTTCTGGTAGGACTGGAACGGATCGATGTCCCCGTCAACCCTTTCAATATAGAGCGCGTGTCCGGCCTCTTCCGCCTTGGTGATGAGCATCTTGTTCGCATCGGCCGCGACTCTCCAGCGCTCGGCGTCGAACTCGGAGGAGAAGATGTTCACGCCGTCGATGTTCCTGACGTTCTGCATCGCGGGGTTGCCGTTCACCAGCGGGCTGGCCGCAAAAGTGAGGAGGCGCGCCCGGATGGCATAGCACCAGAGGGCCGTCGCGCGTCCGTATTTGCTCGCGTCATCATAGAAGTTGGGGAGCTGTTCCGCCGTCTCCTCCAGTTCCTCGGCAATCCAGTCGACCAACTCATAGAACTTCTCCTGCTTGAGCATCATGTCCGCGGCGTTGGTCCCTACGGCCGCTTCCTTGATCATCGGCACGGCACCGTAGTTCATTACCAGGAGGGAATGGTAATAGGCGATCATGAAACGGCACTCGGCCTTCATGTAGTTGACCTCGGTTTCGCTCACATCCTCGAGGGCGTGGGCGTTCTCGATGAAGATGTATGACTGGCGGATGAGTTTGGGAAGCGTCTGCCAGTAGGTGATCACACCCGGCTGCGACGGCGTCCAGTTGCCGTTCTGGTAAAGGATGGCCTTGAAGCCCTGGGATTCCCAGCCCACCGAGGGGGCCAGTTCGTCGGCGATGGCGTCCGGACCGTCGTAGCTGTAGTATTTGGGGATGCCGGTATAGATGTATGCCAGCCAGCGCTCCATGTTCGTCCTGTTCTCGAATACGGTTTCGATGGTGAGCTGGTCATCCGGCTGCTTGTCCAGATAGGAGTCGCAGCTTGCCATGCACGAGAGAGCGAAGACGCTGATTATGATGTATTTCAGTTTCATAGCGACAAGGATTAGAATTTGAATTCAATACCGACGGAAGCGCTCTTCATGGCCGGATAAGCCGCGCCGGTGGTGGATTTGAGTTCGGGATCCCACAGCTTGAACGAAGAGAAGGTGAGGAGGTTGGTACCCCTCAGGTATACCCTCATGCCGGAGAGCCGGACCTTGTCCGTAATCCTCCTGGGAAGGGAGTATCCGAGCTCGACGTTCTTGAGACGGAGGAAACTCATGTCCTTGAGCCACCACGTGGAAGCCTGGTTGTTGTTGGCATTGGTTCCATAGTCCAGACGGGGATAGAACACGTCCTGGGAAGGATTGTCTACCGTCCAGCGGTCCTGGTAGTTCGTGAATACATTATAGTAGACACCTTTATTGGATACAGGGATGACGTTTCCTGAAAGGATGTTCCATGTCTTGCCTACACCGGAGAAGAGCACGCCGCAGTCGAGACCTTTATAAGAAAGGTTGAAACCGAAGCCATAAACGAGTTCGGGGTCCACCGTCCCGCCGATCGCGGTCTTGTCGTAAACGTCGATCTTGCCGTCCGGCTTCCCGTCAATGCCGCCGATATCCTTGTATTTGATGTCTCCGGGACGCACCTTGCTCACGAGCGTAACCTCCGGGAGATCCGGGCGGAGGATGCCGTTCTCGACATCGATGAAGTCTTCGTAGGTATAGAGTCCGTCATCGAGATAGCCGAAGAGCTGGTTGACCGGATGTCCGGTCTTGGCGCGGTTGGTTCCCACGACGGAAGCCGCCTCGTCCATCTCGACGATGGTGTTGTGTGCGTAGGTGAACGTGCCTATCGCGCTGAGGAAGAGTCCGTTGGCGAATTCTTTGTTGACCTTGAGGCTGATTTCGGCGCCCTGGTTCTTCACCTTGCCGTAGTTCTGCCACGGCATCTTGATGAAACCGGCCGTGGCAGGGATGGACTCGCGTTCCATGAAGATGTTGTTTCTCCTTTCGTCGAACACGTCCACCTGGAGGTCGATCGCGCCCTTGAAAAGCCCCAGTTCGAAACCGAGGTTGGCCTTGTTCACCTTCTCCCAGGTCAGGTCCGCCACGGCGAATTCGCCTTCGGCCATACCGTTCCGGTTGTAGGTGGTCTCTTCACCCCATCTGTACTCCCTGAGCGTATCCCAGTCGTCCGTAATGGTGGAAAGGTAGGCGAAACGGCGTCCGTCGAGGGTCGCGTTACCGGTCTGGCCATAGGATGCGCGCATCTTGAGTTTGTTGACATAGGCTTTTATCGGATGCATGAACGGTTCCTCCGTAATCACCCAGCCAATGGCGACGGACGGGAAGAAACCGTACCGGTGGCCCTTGGCGAAGTTCTCGCTTCCGTTATAGCCGAAGTTGAATTCGGCCACATAGCGGCTGTCGTAGGTATAGGCCGCACGGCCCGCAAGACCCTGGTTCCGGTAGGGGAGCTTGGATCCGTTGTCGTAGTTGCGGCGGTTGAAGAGGAGGAGTCCCTGGATCGCGTGCTTCCGGGCCAGCGTGCGGTTGTAGTTGAGGTTCGCCTCCAGATAGAGGCTCTTGGTCCCGAACGTCCCGCTGGTGGAGTGGCCGAGGGTGTTGGAGCCGTTCGACTTCTTCGTGATCATGAGCATTCCCTCCTCGTTGCGGTTGGAGGCGGGGTTGTACATGTCCGGCGTCGTGCTTCTGGAAACGGTCCCGGAAGACAGGCGGTCGAACGAGAAGGTCGCGCTGGCCTTGAGGCCCGGGGTAATGACCGCCAGGTCCTGGTCGAGGCTGAACAGGGTCTCGATCTTATGCTGGCTGGTCCGCTGGTAACCCATCTGGGTCGCCATGGCCCACACGTTCGATTCCTCGTTGCCGGCGATCTGGCCGGTGGAATACTGGACGGGGAAAGAGAAAGGGACGTGGCGGAACGCCCGGTTGAAGATCTCGCTCACGCTCTGGGTGGTCGAGATCCTGTCCTGGAGGTAACCGCCGATATTGAAACGGAGTTTGGTCGTCCTGGTAATGTCCAGGTCGACATTGGAGCGGACGTTGTACCGCTGGAGCCTGATGGAGGGGTCCCATTCCTTGTTCGGGTCGCGGGTAAGGATGCCCTGCTCGTTGAAGGCGGCCGCGACGAAAGAGTATCGGAGGACATCCGTACCGCCCGAGAACTCCGCCGTAACGCGCTGGTTGGATGCATAATCCTTCGATATGGCCTTGATCCAGTTCACGTCCGGATAGAGGTCGGGATCGTAATTGGTGCGTGTACGGGCAATGTTCTGCGTATACATCGGAGAGGCGCCGGTATCCACGAGGGTGTCGTCGATGAGTTGCATGAAATCGGCCGCCCCGATGTATTCGGGGAGTTTCACCGGAGCGGTCCCGGCCATTTCCGCCTTGATGGTGACCCTGGGCTTGCCGACCTGTCCTCTCTTGGTATTGATGAGGATGACGCCGTTCGCTCCGCGCACACCATACACCGCACTGGCGGCGGCATCCTTGAGGACGGAGAACGATTCGATTTCCTCCGCGTCGATGTTGTTGATGTCGCGCTCGATCCCGTCGATGAGGACGAGCGGATCGCCGCCGGCTCCCTGGAAGGTGCTGATACCGCGGATCCAGAAGGTCGAGTTGTCGTATCCCGGCTCGCCGGACCGCTGGATGGCGAGGACGCCGGCAACGGTGCCCGCGAGATTGTTGGAGATGGAACGGCTCGTGGACACCTTCAGTTGTGCGGGCTCGATGGTGGTGATGGAGGCCACCACCGACTCCCTCTTCTGACGGCCGTAAGCCACGACCACCGCGTCGCCGAGTTCGGTATTCTGCTCGGCAAGCTGGACATTGAGGATCTTGCGGCCGGAAACGCGTTCTTCGGTTGTCGTGAAACCGATGAAGGAGAATTCGAGGACGGCATTTGCGTCAGGGACATCGATGGTATAATTACCATCCAGGTCGGTGATCGCATGGACCTTGTTATTCCCCTTCATGACGATGGCGGCTCCCACGAGCGGTTCGCCCTTGGAGTCGACGACGTTACCTGTCACCTTGTGGGTTGCCTGATCCTGTGCCGCCTGTGCAGGGGCGCCGCCTCCGGCGGGAGCGGCCGAAACACAGACGGTTCCCAGCAGTACTGCGAGGACAGCGGTCAGGAACCGGGTTTGATTGAATGGGACCATATTTGACTGATTTTATTTGTGCACAAAAGTAAACAAAAGAATCCCCCTTGAGGGGGGACTATCATACGGAAATGGTTTCATTTTGTACACCTTGCGGTGAAAAACCTGCTATTGGGGACTTTCCTGCTTTTTATAATCCGAAGGAGAGATGTCGAAGCGTCGTTTGAAGCAGACGCTGAAATACTTGGGGTTGGCGAATCCGGTGCGGTCCGAGATCTCGGAAATGGTGAGGTCCGAATCCTTCAGCAGCTGCGCGGCCCGCTTGAGCCGGATGTCCAGGATGAACTCCTTGATGGACATGCCGGTGAGGTCCTTGATCTTGCGGTACAGGATGGTCCGGCCCACCGCCATGTCGAATACGAACTCGTCGACGTCATAGTCGTTGTTGTCCATATTCCTTTCTATATGTTCCATCGCGCGGGAGAGCAGCGCCTCGTCCATGGAGGAGATGGCCATCTTGGCGGGTTCCGCCACGAATTTCCTGGAATAATGCTCCCGCATTTCCGCCTGCATGCGGAGCAGGCCGTCCACCTGCGAGAGCAGGTAGTCCATTTCGAACGGCTTCCCGATGAACACATTGGCACCGCTTTCCAGCGCTTTGACCTTGTTCCCGACATCGCCGGAGAGTACGATGACGGGAATATGGCTGATGGCAAGGCTGTTCCGGATGGAGCGGCACACGGCGAATCCGTCGGCCCCGTCCATCATCAGGTCGGTGACGACCACCTGGGGGTTGACTTTTTCCATCTTCTCCAGCCCTTCCTGTCCGTCTGATGCCGTATAGACGTTATATCGCGCGGAAAGATGTTCTTCCAGATAGGCGCGCAGCTGTGGATCGTCGTCGATGACAAGCACGGAGGTGGACTTGCGCGGACGCTTCACGGAAGCCTCCTTCCCTTTCAGTTCCTCGATGAGCGCATCTACTTCGCTCACGACGAAGTTGTAGGAGGCCGAGGCGTCTTCCTGCGGCCGGGCGGTCCTGGGCAGTTGGATGGTAATGGTGAAAATCACCTGGGCGCCTTCCGATTCCACTCTCACGGAACCGCCCACCTGGTTGACCAGTTCCTTCACGATGGCCAGGCCCAGTCCGCTGCTGCTCTCGAAACTGGTATTGGCCTGGCGGTCATGGTTGAAGGCCTCGAACAGCCGGTCCCGGCGCTCGCTGGAGATCCCGGTGCCCGTGTTGGATACGGCGATGGAGATCCACTCCGCCGTCCCGGTCGCCTCCCCGGGCTGCGCCGGGCGGATCATCACTGAAATGGACCCCGGCACCGTGGTGTATTTCACGGCATTGGAGAAGAGATTCGTGAAGATCTTTTCCACCACGTCATGGTCGAAGACGGCGGGGTAGGTCTCGAACTGGGAATGGAACAGCAGTTCGATGCCTTTCTGGTCGGCATAGGGTTCGAACAGGGAGAAGATACTTTCCAGGTAACTTATCAGGTCGCCGGGCCGGCGATCCAGCGTGAGGCGGTCGCTCTCGATCTCGCGGAAGGTCAGGAGCTGGCCGATCATGCGCTGCATGCGGCCCACGTTCTTGTCAATGAGGTCGGCGTACTTGTTGGCCGAGGAATCCCCCGGCAGGTGCTTCTTGAGTTTCCGGAGCGGGTCGACAATCAGCGACAGCGGCGTCTTGAGGTCATGGGAGATGTTCGTGAAGAACTTTATCCTCGCACGTGTAATCTCCTGCATCTCCCGCTCCCGCTGTTTCTCCAGTTCCAGTGTGGTCTGGTAGATTTTGCGGTTGGTGAAGAAGCGCCAGATGAGGAAGGCCACGCCCAGGAAGAGCAGCAGGTAGATCAGGTTGGCCGGCCAGCTGCGGAAGGGCGAAGGCCGGATGGACCAGCTGAGGGATGCCACCGCCTCTCCCGGAAGCCCGTCGCTGTTGGCGGCCTTCACTTCCAGGGTGTAGGCGCCGGGCGCCAGGTTGAAATAGCTGACGCCCCGCTGGCCGGGCGGAAGGGTGATCCACTCGTCTGAAAGGCCCAGGAGCCGGCAGGTGTACCGGTTGTTCCAGCTGCGGAGGTAACTGTCGCAGGAGAAACTGACTTCGATGTTGGACTGGGTGTGTTTCAGCCGGAGCGGGCTGCGCTGTGCGATGTACTCCTTCGGTTCCGCCGGTTCGTCGTTGATGCGGAGGCCGGTGAAGAAGACCTTGGGGCGGTGCGGATCCTGCACCAGCCTGGCCGGGCAGAAAAGGATGAAACCGTCGGTCCCGCCGAACAGCAGTTCCCCGTCGCGGGTGCAGAAAGAGGAACGGGGATAGAAGGGCCCGCAATGGCTGGGCGTGTTCAGGGAAGAGGGTTCGATGGTCCCGCTCTCGGGCATCTTCACGCACAATCCCCGGTCGGTCCCTATCCAGATCTGCCCGCTCTCCGGATCCTCCTCCATGGAAAAGACCGTGCGGCCTTCCATGGGATGGTTGGTGTAGTTCCCATCGGTCAGCAGGATGTTGACGCCGGCGCCCTTCGTCCCGAAAAGGATTTCCCCGGAGGAGGCTACCAGCGCGCAGGTGAGGCAGTTGGCCGCATAGGCGGCGTCTTCGATCCGGAGGGTCTGCCGCACCGCGCCGGTCTGCGGGTCCAGGATGCACGCGCCGTTGTGGGTGAGGATCCAGAGGCGTCCTTTCAGATCGTAGAAAACCGATTCCACCTGCCGGCGGACATCCGTATGGACCATCTCGACCTGATGGCTGCCAGCCTTAGCGTGCATCAGGTCCGTGTCCGGATCGGACAGCCAGAGGCCGCCCCGGCCGTCGGGTACGAAATCGTAAACGCTGAGCGGACTGTCCTGGGGACCGCGGGTCAGGGGCGTGTCATTCCAGTGTCCGGCGTGCATGTCAAAGACCTGCACGCCGGAATTGAAGAAAGAAGCCCGGATGTCGCCATCCTCCGAAAGCCTGAGTTTCTTGACCATGTTGGAGGCCAGTCCGCTGCCGTCCTGTTGCCGGTAATAGGTGAAACGGTCGCTGCTGCGGTCCCAGACGGTGATGCCGCCCCCTTCGGTCCCGATCCAGATCCGGCCTTTCCCATCTTCGCAGAAACAACTGACGATGGAATGGCCGAGCCCGTCCGGCGCTGCCTTGAAGTAGCGGTTCACATCGCTGTCCCCGGACACGGCCAGTGCCAGCTTCCCGCCGTAGGTGCCGATCCAGACACGGCCCTCCCCGTCCGGGAAAAAGGACCATACCGAATTGTTGGGGAGGGCATAAGGATGGGCGGGATTGGACCGCAGGAGACGGACTTCCCCCGTTCCGGGGCGGACCAACATCAATCCGTACTGGGTTGCTACCCAGATGGTTCCGTCAGAGTCCCGGTACAATTGCTTGGCAGTGGAGGCCCGGTCGTTTACGATGGGGAGGGTGAACCGGTCCTGCACTTGCCCGTCCGGGGAACAGACATACAGTCCTTCCGACAGGGTCAGGACAAAGACCGTATCGGCGGTCTCCAGGACATCGGCCACGGCCGTCCCGCCGAAATTCCGAAAAGGGGCATACTCCCCGCTGGCCTCCCGCCGGTACAGATCTCCCTCCGAGGCGACCCACACATGCTCCCCGTGGGCGTGGAGGCTGATTTTCCGGGGGTCCGGATCCATGTCTGCGGGTAAGGGCCACAGCACCGATTCGCCGCTGCCGGGCGGATAGGCCGGTCGGCCGCTGTACGTCCCGTCGTCGGTGAGTGCGCAGAGCTGACCGTTGCAGATGAACCAGACCGTCCCGTCGGATGTCCGGCCGAGATTGCCGATATTGCCGGCCGCCACGCATTCGAAACGCTCATGCGCGCAGTTGAAACGCTGGAGTCCGCGGTTGGTGGCCAGGTATAGCTGTTCTTCACGGTCCGTAATGAGGGCACCCAGCGACCAGAGCACCTCGGGCTGCTGTCGCGTAAGGCGCTCGGTCATGGAGCGGAAACGCTCGCCGTCAAAACTGTAAACGGCATCGGCTCCGCTGAACCAGATGCGGCCGATACTGTCCCTCGCAATGCTGTGGATGCCGCCATAGTAGCTGCCGTCCGGCATCGTATGGAAGCGCAACGGTTCTCCTGCCCCCCTTGCAAGGGGAAGCAGGAGAAGGAATAGGATGACCGCAAGCCGTTTCATGGGACGCTACCGCTCCAGCCAGGTGCTGTGCTCGGTGTAGATTCTTTTAGCAATGAATTCCATGGCGGCGGAAAAGCCGCCGCCGACATAACCGTTGAACCGGCGCGCCCGGGTCTGGGCCCCGGCGGAGACCGCCGCGAGAAGCGCAACAAGAAGAATGATAAAACGTTTCATGATTGCAAATGTAAGGTTTCACGGGAAGAAACGCAAAAAAAAGCGGGACGGAAAAATCCAGTCCCGCTCGGTCATCCGGGGTTTGGGGAGTTCGTCCGTTTTGACGAAGTTATCGTAAGTTTGGTTATCGACGAAAGCTGTGCCTCCCCCGGATGCTTTCCTATTCGCCCTTGTCGAGGATCAGTTTCAGTTCGTCGAGCTGGCTCTG
>JAEEGL010554478.1_pt1 | contig 12502 bp, 9 predicted proteins | sample 9134231 | NCBI WGS metagenome assembly JAEEGL01 (sample SAMN16246548, study PRJNA631951) | gut metagenome | biome: gut microbiome; feature: rumen; material: fiber-attached | host: Bos | place: Iran: Karaj | collected 2018-10
CCCAATCCCCAATCCCCAATCCCCCATCCCCAATCCCCCAACCCCAATTTTGAATTATTTATTTTTATAAAGAAAAAAAAATTAAATATATAATTTTTAATTTTTAAACATATAAATTTATATTACAAGGTGTAATAAAATAATTATATTAAAATATAATGATTGATAATCAAAATTTTATTTTTAATGACTTTGATACTAATAAAGACCATCCAATTTTTATAACTTATACTATAACAAAAAGAAATAGTTTGATTAATAATGAAATAGATTCTAATAATAATAAAATATTTAGTTTTAATTGTTCCAAATGTGGAAAGCCTTTTAAAAATTTTTTTCTATTAAAAAGGCATTTTCTTGAAGTTGAATATAATAAAAAAGAGAAATGCAATTTTCCAAGCAATATTTTAAAAGAGTAAAGGAACATCAAATTCATTGTTATGTTAAAAATTCAAATATTAACCAAATAATAACAAATATTGATTCAAATATTAATAAATCTTCTACAATTATTGATAGTAATGATGGGTTTGATATTAGTATTATTACTAAACAATCTATAGCAGAATTTATTAATCAAAATGAATATAAAAAATTAAATGAGAATTATATTTATTTTCCTAATTTTTTATTAGGTGAAGGAACATATAGTAGAGTAGTTTTCGGTTTAAAAATTGATACAAATTTACCTGTTTCAATAAAGGTTCAAAAATATGCTCATAGCTCTAATGATTTAAAATTTGAAACTGAAGTTTTATTAAAAATATCTTCTAAGATAAATTTTCCTCAGCTTTTTTATTATGAGATAAATAGGGCAGGGAATTTATTAATTGAATCATAATTAGGACAGATTTATCTAAATTATTTAAATTTTGTGATTTTAAATTTGATTTAAAAACTATATGCAACATTGGAATAGATATTATAAATTTTTTAGAAAATTTACATGATATAGGTTATATATATCTAGATTTAAAACCTAATAACATTGTTTTTAAACTTGATAATATTAAGGATAGTAAAGATAGTATATCTTGCATTCTTATTGATTATGGTTTTTGTTATCAAATGAAGAGTAATAATAAAGAAATGAAATCAGCAAAAAAAAATTCAATTACTGGATTACTTTTCTTCAAATAATATATTAAATAATGGAAATCCTAATCGAAAAGATGATTTAGAAAGTTTAATCTATGTATTAATTTATTTTTAAAAAAGATTTTTACTATGGAGTGATTATGATAAAATTGATAAAATTATATATAAAAAATTAATCAAAGAAAAAAAGTTGGAATTTCATGTTATTGATTTTGTAGAAGAAAATTTTAAAGAGATAAATGAAATATTTAATGATATTAAAAATTTGGGAAGTGATGAAAGGCCAAATTATTCCAAATATCTTTAATTATAAGAGATTTATATATTAATAATAATATTGGACTTATAAATAATATTATCCAATATATATTTAGTGGATATCCACAACAATTAGCATTGGCATATATAAACCAATATTATAAATAAAAATATTTTTTAAATAAAAATTTAATAATAAAGAGAATCAATAGATAAAGCATTTGCAGTTTTTATATGTCTATTTAAAAAGAAAAGTATTTTTTAATTTTTTATCAATATTCTAAAAAATTCTATATTTAATACAATATTTTAAATGAATATATATTATCTATTGAAGCAGATGGACTAATACAGATATTTAATTCTCAGTGCTAACCTTTACTAATATAGGATCTTTAGTTTGTTTTGAAATCAAATATTTTTTTATGATTTATTTTATTAAAAGAATAGTATATTTAATATAATTATTAAATTATACTCTTTTGATTAAACATATATTAAAATAATTTTGGCTTAAAAATTTTTAACCAATATATAAATAATCTTATATTAAATATATTTATTATAATTAACTATGCTTAGATCGCCTATAAAATAATCCATATGAACTATCCAAATATGATGTATCATTTTGATCATTAAATATTTTAGCTAAATTTCCTTTTCTATTGACTTTGCATATATATTTTAAATCAGTATTATTTTTCATAAGAATCGCAAATAATTTATATTTTGTATGTTTAGCTTTAAGATTACAATCAATATAATCGCTTATTGGTATTTCTTTATCAGGATTAATTTTTACTTTGTTGATTTTTCCATTATCGGCTCTATTTAAAGTAAAAATTAATATATCAGGTAATTTAATAATTGTTGTTTTCTTTGAACAATTATTTGATACTTTACAAATATCACATTGCATCTGTTTTTTTCCACTATTGAATATTTGTTCTAATAATTTCAAGAAATTGCAATCACCTTCAGGTAATTTTAGAATAAAATCGATTTGGTTTTCAAATAAATATTTGTCTAATATCTTTTTGCATTTTTGGCATTTACCATAAATCTTTTGTTTAGTCATGACATTAAATATTGAATAAATTTCTGATTGAGGATATATTTTATTTGTTTTTATAAAATTATTATATTCATGATATTCTAAATTATGAATTTTGTCTACATTATAATCTTTATTTTTTTCAATCAAACGGTTTGAATATTTCTTATCTAAGAATTCCTCATTCATAGCTATAATTAAAGAGCGAATATAATCCTGAGGTGTATTAATTTTAAAAAAATAATTTTTTAAATGGGTTAAATCAGGATTTTCATTGTTTAAAATATATTTAATTTTATTTTTTACTTCTGATGATATTTTTGGTAAATTATTGTTATTATCTAAATATTCAATTAATTCTTTAAATGAAGCCATAATTTCAAAAGCACAATTTATATTTTCATGTCCTTTGTTATTATCTACAGATTTTATATTTTCATTATTTTTACTAATAATTGATAATTCTTGGTATAGACTTTTATTCGGGTGACTAAATTGTTCTGAAGATTCATATTCATTTTTTTTAGTTTTCTCAGAACCACTTTCTATTTTTCTGTAAAATAATCCATATGAGCAATCAAAATGAGATGGATTGCTTATTATATTCCCGTAACTATCGTTTATTTCATACCATTTATCACCTCTTTTCACTTGGCAAATTTCATGTCCAAAATTAATATTTCTACCAATCCTTATATTAACAGCAAATAATTCATACAATTGTTCATCCATTTTTAAAGACTTATCAATATATTTATCCATATATATAAAATCATCAGGAATTATCCTTACCGAATTAGTAGGGCCTTGGTATCTTTCTAATGTAAATATTAAAATTTTAGGCAATTTTACTATTTTATTTTCTTCTTTTATTTGAATTTCTCTGTTACAACTAGGACAATCCATTGTTAATGTATTATAATTTCCTAAATTAGCATTTAAAACTTCTGAAAATTTGGATTCTTTATGAAATTCATCTAAATAAATATTTTGATCTATAAAATAATTAAATGAATAATCATTAATTTCATACCTACATTTTGGGCATTTGCCAAATGAATAAGATTTATTTATTCCTGAAAAAATTGACATTACGTTAGATTCAGGGAATATTTTATTTGAATTTATGAATTTATTATATTGTGCTTTCTCTTCATATAAAGGCTTATATTCCTTATTTTCAAATATTTTTTCTTTTCCACAGGATAAATAAATATCATTAATATTTCTTATTAATGTACGAATAAAATCTTGTGAACAGCATTGACTTCCTCTAATAAAATCAACATTTTTTGAACAAAAACATTTAATAAAATTTTCTGGATAATAAGTTTTACTACTACTTAACAGGGTATTGAAAGCATTTTTTAATTCATTGACAATATTATATCCATTAATTTCATTATTTTTTATTACTTTAACTAATTCTTCACAGGATGCTAAAATTTGTAAGCCTGAACTCAAATAGCAATTATTTCCTAAATTTGTTATACCACATATTTTAGAATTATTATAATTAAAGTCATCCTCATAATTCCTTTGGAGATAGCTTGGTTGTTGTTTAATACTTCTATTTTGTTGATAAGGCTTACTATTTGAGCTTTTATATCTGTTATAATGATTGTTGTAGTACCAACTCATTTTATTAATAAATATTTCCTCTTTAATTTGTATATTTTTTAAAAATTAGTTAAGAAAATAGGATAGTAAATAGTGTATAATTATATATAATGAATAAATATTCATATTTTAATTTAAATGTCAAGAGAATCAAGAATTGAGCAAGAAAGGCAAGAATTCAATGAATGGAAAAATTCAATATCTTGCTATGGAGACCCACAAAAAGGAGATTCTGTTTGGAATGTAATTATGAATGGACCAGGTGATTCACCTTATATGGGAGGTAAATTTAAAATAAGGATTACTTTTCCAGATAACTATCCATCATCAAAACCTGAATTTGAATTTTTAACTCCAATATGTCATATTAATATTAATGGAACACATATTTGCATAGATTCATTAAATAATTATAATTCAAGTTATAGTATAACAGATATTTTATCACAAATTTTTATGATTTTAACATGTCCAAATGAAAATAGCCCTTATCAAAAATATATTGATTTATATAAGAACGACTATTCAGGTTATTTAGCCAAAGCAAGAGAAATGACAAGAGAATATGCGAAATAAATAAAAATAAGAATATATTTTATTTTAATAAACTGAATATATTAAAAAAATTAAATATTTAATTTTAATGATATTTAATAATGAATTTATTTTTTATTTAGATTATAATTTTTTATAAAATAAACCATAAGAATCGCCATTATACTCTTTTGTTCTTTCATAAACATTCATATCATTTATTTCATACCATTGACCATTCCTTTTAACTTGGCATATTTCATGTCCTGAATCATTTGTTTTACCAAATCTAATATTGATAGCAAATAAGCCATATTTTGTTTTTTCTAAATTAACTGAAGTATCTAAATATTCTTTCATATCAATTATTTCATCAGGTTCTATCCAAGTATTATTAATTTTACTTTGATATCTTTCCAAAGTAAATATTAATATTTCTGGTAATTTTATAATTTTTGTTTCTTCTTTTATACATATTTCTTTATCACATTTAGGACAATTCATAGTTAAATTATTATAAATACCCAAATTTATTGATAAAACGCTTTTAAAATTGAACTTATTATAGATATTATCAAGATATATATTTTGATCAATAAAATAGCTAAAGCTAAAATTTTCGATCGGCTCTTTACAATAATTGCATAAACCAAAAGAATGAGATTTAGTCAATCCTGAAAATATTTTTAATGCCATAGATTCAGGAAAAAAATTATTAGATTTAATAAAATTAAAATATTGCTCTTTTTCAATTTTATTTTTAGGAATATATTGACTATATTCACTTATAATATGTCTATCTCCTATACTATTTAAATCTTTATTAAGATTTTTCAATAATGTTCTAATAAAACTTTGAGAACAATATTGAGTAGTAAAATTTTCATTGTTAACAAAACAAAAATGACGCAAAAATTGTTTTGGATCATATATATCTTCATTTAATATTTTGTAAAATGCCTCATTTAATAGGCCTATAAATCCAATTTTTAAGTTTTTGTATTTTTCTAATTCTTTCACAAATTTATCACATGTTGCAAGAATCTGCAAACCAGAATTTAAATAGCAATTATTTCCATAATTTATTATTCCACAAGGTTTTTTTATTGTTTTGTTTGATTTATTATTTGCTGTTTTTTGAACTTCATTGGTTTGCCTTCGGCTAAAATCAATATCATTTATTGTTCTATTATTATTTGTATTATTTATATAACAACCATTAGTCATATTATTGTTAATATTATTTGTAGGATAACTATTGTTGTAATAATAATTCAACTCATGCATATTTCCTATATTTGCCGAACTGTTGATGGAAAAGAATTGATAATTTGGTATTATATTATTTTGGTAATACATTTTATAAAATATATTTAAAAAAATTATATTTAACTATATGAAATTATTTGATATAAATGGCTTAGAATATAGATTAAATTAAAAATTAAAAATATGTAAAATAATATGTTTAACTATATTATTTTATATTTTATATCATTATATTATATATTTTCCTGCTATAGCTGGGTTAATAACATTAACCCCTGTATCAGAAGTTAAACCAATTTCCTGAAATGTCTCAATAGAAGCCATACTACGTGCTATTCCATTGAATAAAAATTTTGTTCTTTTATCCTCTATCTTTAGTTTTGTTAGTAATACATATAATGGATCTTCAGGTCGCACATCAACAACTTTTACATTACCTGAGCCTAATTTACATCTTAATTTCATTAGATATTAATATATAATTTAATATCAAATATACTTTTATATCTAATTTAATTAACTATTTATTTATAAAATAAATAATAATTGTTTTTAATTTTAATTTACTTGACACAGCTCTAAAAAGATAAAGCAAATATAAAGGAAGAGCACTTGAATTAATAAATAAATTACATATAGAATTAACAAGTTCTTTATCTATTTATAGAACATATAAACTAATCTATATCAATAAAAAAAATATAATTAAAAAGATATAATTATTATTTTTAAATGTTAAATTAAAAAACATATCTTTTAAATTTTAAACAAACCTAAACAAATTCTTTAAATACATTTGAAAGAACAAAAATTATTATTATTAAAATGATATATATTATAATAATTGATTTTATTTAATTTATATTTACAATTTTCACAGACACTTTAATTATATTATTTTTTCTTCAATTAAAATAGAAGATAAATTTAAAAGAAGAAATATTATTTCTATTATATTTATTATTTATTTTAATTTATTTATTTCTTTCTTTCTTCCTTTTATTCAAAATATATAATTTGTTTATTTTAAATCTTATTTTTGTTTGCATAATTATTATTATTTTCATTATGAAGAATAATTGGAAAAATAATGATTCTACCATTGAAATTAATTTAAGTTTTATTAATTTCATTTGTTGATATAAAACTCATCTAATAATGGCAATTATACTATCGAATTTGTAATAGCCTTTTTCGACAAAAGATTAATTTTTAATTGATTTAAATAAAAGCTACTTTTAAAAACTATTTATTATTATAATTTTAATTTATTTAGAAAAAAGTATTAAAAAAGCATATGGAAGAAAAAGAAGAATTATATTCAAGGCAAATAGCTGCATTTGGCTCAAATTCAATGAATAAAATATCAAAGTTGAAAATCTTGATTTATGGTTTAAGAGGTTTAGGAATTGAAATCAGTAAAAATATTATATTAGCGGGGCCTGAAAAAGTTACTATTTTTGATGATAATAAAATTACAAATGAAGATCTATGTTCAAATTTTTATATTGAAGAAAAAGATATAAGTTTTAGAAGAGATGAAATATGTTTGAAAAAATTATCGGAATTAAATAATTTAGTAAAATGTGATTATTTAAAAGATGGTAATTTGGAAGAACATATTAAGGAATATGATTTACTAATAATTACTGAAATAATGGAAATAGAAAATATTATCAAATTGAATAAAATATGTCATGAAAATAAAAAAGGGTTTATATATAGTCTTATATTTGGATTATCATTTTATTGTTTTGTCGATTTTGGAGAACATGTAATTAATAATTTAAATAATAATGATGCAAGAAAATATTTTATTAAAAATATAAAAAAAGGTAAAAATACAATAATTATTATAGATAATGAATTTGATGATTTTGCATTAAATGAAGATGATTATGTTATTTTTAAGGAAATAAAGGGAATAAATCAATTATTAGATGGTAAAAAAAGAAAAGTCAAAAATTGTGAAGACAATAAATTTGAAATAGAAGAAGATTCATCGAATTACGAAGATTATATTCGAGGAGGAGTAGTAGAGGAAATAGTAGAAAATATTATTATTAAAAATAAACAAATAGAAGAAATGTTAAATTTTCCAGAACAATGTGAAAATGTAAATCAAAAGAATAAAGAATTAAATTTACATTTGGCATTTCTTTCATTACATGAATATTATAAACAAACTAAAAAATTACCAGAAAATAACAAAAATGATTTGGCGAGAGTATTTGAGTTGACTAAATATATTTATAAAAAAAATCAAAATGAATGGTCAAAATACCTTAATTTAGAAGAAGATTTTTTAAGTGATATATATAAGTTTTCAAAATGTGAAATATCTCCAGTATGTGGTTATGGAGGAGGAGTTGTATCTCAAGAGATAATTAAATATATAGGAATATATAAACCAATAAATCAATGGTTTCGAGCAGAATTTATTTCAATATTAGATAAAGAAGCAAATCATGAGATAATATCAAAAGGAACTAGATATAATGATCAAATATTAATTTTCGGAGATGAAACACAAAAAAAATTAGAAAATTTGAATGTATTTATGATAGGAGCAGGTGCATTAGGATGTGAGCTATTGAAATATTGTGCTATGATGGGGATATCAACAAATCCTAATTCACTATTGACTGTAACAGATCATGATAGAATAGAAAAATCCAACTTATCTAGGCAATTTTTATTTAGAGAAAATAATTTAGGTGATTTAAAATCACAATGTGCTATAAATGCTGTGAAAAAAATGAATAATAAAATAAATTGTGTCTCAATGCAAGAATTTGTGCATGATAAAACTGAAAAAATATTTGATAAAACATTTTTTGAAAAACAAAATGCTGTAATAATTGCAGTAGATAATTTTGAAGCTAGAACATATATATCTGGGCAATGTGAAAAATATAATATACCATATTTCAATTGTGGAACAGATGGTCCATATGCTAATGTTGAAGCCTATATACCAGGAAAAACAGTACAAGCTTCTTATCCTGTTAACTATAAAAAGGTAGTACCACCTTGCACTTTAAAAATGTTTCCATGTTCAATCAATCATTGTATATTATGGGCACTTGATCATTTTGAAAAATTTTTTAATAAAAATATAATAAATATAAAGAATATGAATAATGATATAAATAAATTTTATGAAGATATGAATAAAATATTGGATTTAAGAACACAATTTCATCAAATTAAAAAATTATTTAAGTTTTTGAAAATAGCTATTTCTAAAAGTTTTGATAAATGTATAAAATATAGTATTAAAAAATATCATAGTTTTTTTATTAATAAAATTAATAATATCCTGAAATTATATCCTCCTGATTACATTAATAAAGAAACAAATTTAAAATTTTGGACTGGTAATAAAATAATGCCTCATCCCCTTATATTTGATATTAATGAAGAAATGTGTTTTGAATTTGTCAAAAGTTTTTCTATTTTATTAGCCAATTGCTTAGGTATAGAATTAAAAAATGTAAATGTAAGTGAATATATTAAGGAATATAGCAAGCAAATAGAAATAAAGCCAAAAAAAATGAAAACATATGAAAATAAATCATATTATGAAAGCAAAATAAAGGAAATTAAAAAAATAATAGAAAAATATTTAAGTGAAAAACACTGTAAAATAAATTTTAAACCAATCCAATATGAAAAAGATACTAATGACATAAATCAAATAAATTACATTTCTTATACATCTAATTTAAGAGCAAAAAATTATAATATAAATAATTTAGATAAAATGAAAATTAAAATTATTGCAGGAAAAATAATGCCTGCCTTAATCACTAGTACTTCATCTGTGGCTGGATTATTAGCCTTGCAATTATATGTTATTTGTCAAAATAGTAATTGTAAAACATTTAGGATAGGTATAATGGATCTATCTGATAATACTTTGGGACTCGGTATACCTGAATTAATAAAATAATGTTATTAATTTTATATGGATATTAAATATTAATTTTTGTTGGTTAATGAATTTAAAAAAATAATTAAAAAAGATAGATATTTGGGATTTGGGTTTGGGGATTGGGCCCAATCCCCAATCCCAATTAATAATGTTTTTTAATTTATTAAATTTATATTAAAATTATTATTGAAGTTAAGTTATAAATAATTTTTAATAATATTCAATTAAATATTTATAATCTTTTTTTGGGTCTTTCCTAATAACTATTTAAAGAAGAAACTCCAGAACAATTGCATATTGATTTTTCATTAGAATTAGGATTATCTTTTAGTTTTATTATATTTGGATTATCATTTAATTCTATAATTCCTTCATATTCATCAATATATTTGCTTTGTATATTTTCTGATTTTATTATCCTATAAAATAGTCCATAAGAAGAATTAAAATAAGATATTTTTTTAATTTCTTTTCCATTACGATCATTTATTTGATACCATTTTTCACCTCTTTTTACTTGACATATTTCATGCCCAGAATTAGCAGTAGAGCCAAATCTTATATTTATTGCAAATAATTCATATTCGAAATTTTTAATGTTTAAGGATGAATCAATATATTTTTTCATATCAATTTTTATATCAGGTATAATATTAATTGTGTTAGTGGGGCCTTGATATCTTTCCAATGTAAATATTAATATATCTGGCAACTTTATAATTTTTACTTCTTCTTTTATATTAATTTCTTCATTACATTTAGGGCAATCCATTGTTAAAATGTTGCTATTTCCTAAATTTGCATTTAGAACATCTGAAAACAAACAATCAGAATCAAATTCATCCAAATACATACTTTGATCTATAAAATAGTTAAAAGAATAATCATTAATGTTATGTTTGCAATATGGGCAATTACCGAATGAATGAGATTTAGTTATTACAGAAAAAAGGGATACTATTTTTGATTCTGGAAATATTTGTTTTATAAATTTTTCATATTCTTCACATTCATTATTATTTATTTTAGAATATTGATTATTTTTTGTAATTAACTCGAATCTATTATTAACACATTCTATATTAATATTCCTTAATATTGTTCGAATAAAATTCTGAGAACAATTTTGACTTCCTTTAATAAAATCCTTATTTAATTTACAAAAACAATCTATAAATTTTTTTGGATTATATATTTTTTTATTTAAAAGTGTTTTCAATGCTTTTTTAAATTCTTTTACTATTTCCCCCAAATTTTCATATTTATTGCTATCCAATAATTTAACTAATTCTTCACAGGAAGCTAAAATCTGCAAACCCGAATTTAAATAACAATTATTTCCTAAATTTTTTATACCACAAACTTCACTATTATTTTGATAATAATTAATTTCATTATAATTATCATCTTCTTCATCACTAGAATCCTTAGCATCATTATTTATATCTTCTTGAATATTATTTATTCTATTATTATCTATATTATTTTTTTTTATATTATTATCTATTTCTAAATAATCTTGATTATTTTTTTTATTGTTTATAAATATTTTTTCTTCATTATCAACTTTATTATTTATATCGCCTTTTTTATCATTCTCTATATTATTATTTTTCTCTTCTATTTCATTGTCTTTTCTATCAATAATTTTATTGTTTTCTAATTTATTTACAGCTTCTTCAAGAATTTTATTATTACCGTTAATTTCATTTGTTTCCATATTCTTGTCATCTTTTAATTTTATATTAATATCATTATTCTTATCTGATTTTTCAATATTTAATTTTAAAATATCATTATTAATTATCTCTTCACGATTATTATTTTGTCTATTTTGTTTATCTGCTTTATTATCAAACACTCCGTCACTTTTGTTATTATTTTGAATATTATTAGTATTTTCTATTTTATTCTCTTTTTTAATTTCTATATTAACATTATTAATATTTATGTTTTCTTCATTACTTTTATTTTCTAAATTTTTAAGATGTTCTTTAAAAATATTATTTTCATTTTTCAATTTTTCTTCGTCTATAATTTGTTTATTATTTAAATCTTTTTCTTCTTTCCTTATATTGTTTTCAATTTTCTTTTGTGTTTCATTTTGTTTTTTTCCATTTTTTTCTATTTCATTTTTATTTATTTCATTTAAATTTGAATTACCTGTTTCTTTTCCGATGCCCTTCCTGTCATCATCAGTTATCATAAATCTAGAATTTTAATATACGACGATTTATTTAAGTTTTTATAAATAGTTGTGAAAGATAGTATTTATTAAAAATAATTATATTTTTTTATAATACAAATTAAAGAGATATACTGGTTTTAATGGAAATATCGCCAGTCGTGGCCATATGTTATTGAAAGAGTTATATATGTTGATACATATATTAATATGATTATTGGAAGCTCGAAAGATTTACCCCTTATAAGAGAGAAATTTAAAATAAAGATAATTTTCCTTGGGGACTTTAGAAATCTATCTCATAAATTTGAATTTTTAACCCAAATAAGAGAAAAAAAATAACACGCGAAATTAAATGCTGGTTTTCCACAATATTTATATTTTAATCATTATGAATATTTTTTTGGACAAAACTAGAAAAAAGAAAAAAGAATCGATAAAATAAGTATAAAATATTATTAATTTTAGTTTAATTTAATAATAATAAAATAAGGAAAAACCCTTCTTTTTTCAAATTTTAAATATGGTCTTAATAATATTAATA
>JAEEGL011359517.1_pt1 | contig 12502 bp, 13 predicted proteins | sample 9134231 | NCBI WGS metagenome assembly JAEEGL01 (sample SAMN16246548, study PRJNA631951) | gut metagenome | biome: gut microbiome; feature: rumen; material: fiber-attached | host: Bos | place: Iran: Karaj | collected 2018-10
CACACAGATCGAATTCCACTGTAATGACTCTTTTAAGGACCTGCATCCGCAGGAACTGCTTATCGCCTGCAACAACTCTCAGAATCTCAAGCAGAGACTCAGTGAACACGGAATCCCTAATTCCGATTACCGCAATGATCCTTACACCAATCTGAGATGTTTTGATATCTTTGCACCAGACAATGTGAAGATCACGATCATTGAAGAATGATCACAGAATTCAGAAAGCCTGTAAAGGCTTTTTAAAATATAATGTTAACTATAAAATTCAGACAAACAAAGGAGTGAATGATATGGATAAGATTCTTACTGAAAAACTTGCCCGGGTTCTCTTGGAAGTCGGCGTCAATCTCAAAGAAGGTGAAAGCGTCCTGCTGCAGACTGACACCAATGCTCTGGAGCTATCCCGTGAGATCACAAAGCAGGCCTTTGAGCTGGGTGCCAAAGATGTGCAGGTTCGCATCGATGATCCCTATATCAATCACGAACGCGTTAAAGGTGCTGCAAAAGAGATCTTGAGGAAACCGCTTGACTGGGAGAAAGAAAGCATCGATTCTGTCTTAAAAGATGGCAAAGGTGTACAGCTTGGCATCGGGGTTTCCTATCCTGATCTCAACAGCGATCTTGATTCTGATAAACTGCTGGCCTTCTCACAGATGAAGAATGACTTGCGCAATATCGTCAGAAGCTATATCCACAAAGGTGTTCTCAAATGGACCGGCACTGCCTATCCAAGTCTTGAATGGGCCAGAAAAGTCTATCCGGAATTAAGTGATGAAGAAGCTTATAAAGCCCTGGAAGATGCGATCTGCCTGATGATGAGAGTAGATCATGATTCCGATCCGGTAGAAAACTGGAAGAAACATTGCGAAGAACTCTCTGTACGCTCGGCAAAGCTGAACAGCTATAATTTCAAGAGCCTGCATATCACTTCGGAACTGGGAACCGATATCACGATGGGCCTGGTTGAAAACCATATCTGGTGCTCGGCTGGCGAAATGGGTGAACAGAAAGTCAATGCCCCATATGTCGCCAACATGCCGACGGAAGAAGTATTCACCGATCCGGATTTCCGCAGTGTCAACGGCATTGCCTGTGCCTCTTTTCCATTACTGATGTCCGGCAAGCTGGTCAGAGATTTCTGGATCCGCTTTGAAAACGGCAAGGCTGTCGACTGCGGTGCCAGTGAGAATGTGGAAATGCTGAAAGATGCCTTGTTCAAAGATGAGACGACCAGACAGCTTGGCGAAGTGGCTCTGGTATCCAAGCAGTCACCGATCAGAAAACTCAACAGGATCTTCTATAACGGTCTGATCGACGAGAATGCCGCCTGCCATCTGGCTTTCGGTTCCTCTTTCCCGGACTGCGTCAAAGGCGGGACCGATATGAGCGAGGAAGAACTGAAAGCACGGGGGGTCAACTTCTCTGTATCTCATAACGATTTCATGATCGGCAGTGATGATACGAAAGTCGTCGGCATTACCCATGACGGCAAAGAAGTTACGATCATGGAACATGGCGATTTTGTCATCTGATCCATTATTAAAGCTCACTCGTTGAGCTTTTTCTGTTCTCACTTGTCAAAGTATATCTGCTGCAGTTTCTGAGGCATGGATTCAAACATGTATTTTACGATCGTCTCCGCCGGTGTCCTGTTGTCGCTTAAGATCCATTCCTTTCCCAGATTGGTCGCACCATAACAATACAGACGGATACTGAAAAGCAGTTGCGGATCGCTGATCTTTTTTTCCAGCTTCTCTTCTGCTTTTCTTGTATACTCTTCAACGAAATATTCCGGCAGATATTGCCAAAGAGCATTCTGTGAATTATCTTCATAAGCCCGTTTATAGAAGATATAATCTTTTTTCATCTGTTTCATGCTCGCCGCGGCCGATCTGATAGAAGTTATATCTGTTGAAGATGCATTCTGAAAAAAGATCCAGGCCACCAGATCATGTTTATCTTTGAAGTGATAATAGAAAGTCGGTCTTTCGATCTGAGCTTCCCTGCAGATCTCTGTGACCCGGATCTTGTCTATGCTTTTTTTGACCATGATCTTTTTCATTGCTTCAGCTATCCATTTTTTTGTTCTTTCGTTCTTCATAATTTTACAGATCTCCTGTTATGTAAAAATATCTTACATATTCTCATTTTTGTATGTTTCTAACTATACGTCAAGCAAAATAGAATTAAGTTGGAAGTGGCATTTGCTGACCACTTGCTCTTGATCATCAATAACTGACACTGTGAAAAAATAAGGAGGATATATGACAGATTTCAGAAGTGTAGAAGGCAAGATCGCCGTTATCACCGGTGCTACCAGTGGTATCGGCAGAGAGATCGCCAAAACTTTTGCAGCCAACGGCATGAAGGTCGTCATTGGCGGCAGGAATGAAGAACGCGGAGCCAAGGTCGTGGCCGATATCGAAAGCAACGGCGGTGAAGCGACATTTGTACAGGGTGATGTCCGCAATGAAGAAGATATCAGAAAACTTGTTTCCACAGCAGTAGAAAAATACGGAAAACTTCATGTTATGGTAAACAATGCCGGAGTTACACCAGCTCTTAAAGCCTTGCATGAATATGACCTGGCTGAGTTCAATCGTATTACCGAAAGCAACTATACAGCTGTTTTCACCGGGACCAAATACGCTATAGAGGCGATGCTGAAAACAAATTCCCGCGAATGTTCGATCATCAATATTGCATCCGCATCCGGGCTTAAGGCAACTGAATGCTTTGGTCTGTATGACGGTTCAAAACACGCTGTCGTCGGTTTGACTAAATCATGTGCTCTTGATTACGCTAAACACGACATCACTGTCAATGCGATCTGTCCGGGTGTCATTGATACGGAGATCTTCGCTAATGCACCTAAAGAAGTACGAGAGATCAACATGAAGGCCGTTCCTATCGGACGTTTCGGCAGACCGGAAGAGATATCTTATATGGCGCTTTTCCTGGCCTCTGATATGGCCCGCTTCATGACCGGATCGATCATCACAGTCGATGGCGGATACACCGGCGGCGACCAGAACAATATGCCTTGGCAGAATCCTGATCCACGTGATCTGAGCGATCTGAAGGCTGAATAATCAATCAAGATATAATCGAATTTCTATTCTCCAAAACACTTCTTTATTTGCCTGAAGAAGTGTTTTCTTTTTATCATCATGTGAAACGAAGCATCAATAACGCTTCCGGCAGCTTGAACAAAGATATGAACCGCTATAATATGACGATCTAGTGATCCGATAGTTAGATATTATAAACAGTATTATAATGTTGATATATTCCGGAGGTTTATGAATATAAAAAAATAATCGTACTGCTTATCGCCTTGCTCATGGCGCTGACCCTGGGAGGATGTTCATCTTCTTCATCAAATGAAAATCCTGTCGATCCTAACGCTCATGCCGAACCTGAAGTAAAGACACTGGCTGATGATACCAGTCTCAGAGCTCTTCTTGTGAATGTTCCGGAAAACTTTGAAACAGTCTCCAGATTCGTTGAATCAACGACTGACGGCAAGATAATTGAAAAGGATATCAATTACACATTGGCTGACGGACCGGACATCGGTTATGCCCTGATGTGTGATACAAATCTTGCCGATTCGATCGGTACTTCCAATCTTGAAACGATGGAAAAACTGAAGGCTGACGGCAGGACTTTCTATATCTATAAAGACGGCAGCACTTGCATGGCTCTGACTGAATGCAAAACGGACATCTACGCCCTCAATTATGTACTGAAAGATGACAATGCCGATGCCTTCTACGACTTTGTCAAAACGCTTAAGTTTGATGAAAACGCCTCCGCTGAAGTGGAAGTAAATGACGATGATCTCTATGATATCGTTTATACCCTTGATCCTGCCTATAATGTCTATGGCACTTCCATCACCTACAGCGAAGACAAGACAGGCAAGCCTTTAGAGAAAACTGTCATGTTTAAATTCGGTGAAAGCGATGCCAACATGGATTTCCGTCTGCTGATCAGAGTTCATAAGAACAAGGCTCTGGAAGATCTGCTCAGCGAAAGCAGGACCTACGAAGAAAAGACGATCAATGATATAACCTATACGGTTGAAGTCAACGAAGACGGTCCTGCCTACAATTACTACACTCAGCACAACGATGACGTCTATCAGATCCGCAACAGCGGCAAGTCAGGATTCTTCACCACCAGATCTGATGAATCATTTGCCGCTCTTGATTCGCTGCTGAATTCCATCAGCTTCAAATAATCCAAAACAAAACGATCGTTGATCTCACTTGCTGTTTCAGATCTCTGATCGTTTTTTTGTTAAACTGTTTTGATTCCAAGTTCTCTGGCGGTCTTCTCTCCCAGCTCAATCAGCCCATCATCAATGATCGCAAAGATGATCTTTATCTGATAATCGTCATTCTTTCTGATCCAGTCATCACATGATTTCAAAGCTATCGCAAAGGCTTCCTGCTTGGGATAGCCATAGATACCGGATGATATAAGAGGAAAGGCAATGGAATTTATATTGTTTTCCTTGGCCAGATCCAGGGCTTTTTCATAGCAGCTGTAAAGATCTTTGGCTTCATTATTTCTTCCACCCTGATAGATCGGACCGACTGCATGGATGATGTAATCGCACAGATCATAGTCGGAAGTTATCACAGCTGATCCGGTTGGACAATGTCCGATCCTGTCACATTCTTTCTGCAGTCTATGAGCTCCAGCTGCCTTGAAGATTACCCCACAGACTCCGCCGCCTTGCAGAAGCTGAGCGTTCGCCGCATTGACCACAGCCTGCGTACCGGCAGATGTAATGCCGATCTTTCTGATCGCAATCGTCGATTTATCTGCCATCATCTTTTCCTGCTCTGGATCTCATCGTAGCGCAGCAATACCTGATTGAAGAAGAGATTTCTGATTTCTTCTTTCTTCGGATTGTCTCTGGTCGGATGGATCGCATTATCCAGGATAATGATCGCACATTCTCTGATGAAATCGATATAGATAGCTGTGCCGGTAAAGCCAGTGTGGAACAGCGAGACATCTGACGTATAATCACCCGCATTGACGGTCTTATCCGCAAACAGCCAGCCTAAGGTACGGTTGGAATTGAGACCTTCCGTATAGCTGCGGCCTAACAGATCGATCGTTGATCTCTTAAGCACTCTATAGCCTTTGAATTCGCCATCATTGAGGATCATCGCGGTAAAGCGACACAGGTCCTTGACCGTCGAGAATACTCCGGCATTGCCTGATACTCCACCCATGATATGAGCCTTGCCATCATGAACTTCACCTTTGATGCAGCCTCTTTGCGCAGTGACTTCTGTCGGTGCACATTCTGCTTCTTTGCCTTTTTCCTTAGGGTTGTACATCGTATTGTACATGCCTAAAGGTTTAAACAGCACTTCATCCGCATATTTATCCAGATCGCCTTTGAAGTGTTCAATGATCCTGCCTAAAAGGATATAGCCGAAACATGAATACTCAACATAGGTTCCCGGGTCATGATTCAGTTTAAGTTTATTTATGAAGCTGTACAGTTCTTCTCTGTTCTTGCAGGATTTATAATCTTTGTCATCAGCCGGCAGTCCTGAAGTATGAGTCATCAGATTATATACAGTTATATCCTTATAAGGAAAATCAGGAAGAATCGAACTGACCTTAGTGCGCAAAGATACACAGCCGTCTTCGATCAGCTTCAAGGCCAGGATCGTCGTCGAGACGACCTTGGACAATGATGCCAGGTCATAGATCGTATCAACGCTGTTTTCTTCTCTTTCCGGCAGCAGCGATTTATATCCTGCAAAGTCACATTCATATTCATCTCTGGTCACAAAACCGAAAGTAGCACCGCAGAGTTCCCCTGTTTCGACAAAGCTTTCCAGAATCTTCTTTCCTTCATTAATGTACAGATTGCTCATTTGACCCTCCTGTTTATAAATTATGTTTTTTCAGCATTGCTTCAACAAAGTCTTTCCACTGTTTTTCCCAGGCTGACATCAGTCTGTTTATCTCCTTTTCAGAAAGACCGCTGTAGGTTATGGAATTGCGGCAGATCGCCTTGATATCACCAAGGTTCAGATCCCAGCACAGGATCGCTGCATAGAAGTCATCGACCATCGGAGCTCTGGCCATGAACAGGCCATCATCCGAACACAGTACCACCGGTATGCCGTTGATCAGATACTGCAGACCCGGATGAAGGCGCAGATCCGCCACATAGCCCAGGCGGTAATTGCTCATCATGCATACTTCGATCGCGATCTTGTTTTCTGCGTACTTCTTCATCAGCTCCGGGAAGCGATAGAGGTTGAGCGCATGACCGACTCTTTTCGATCCCAGCAAATAGGCATCAACAACGCTGTCGTTCTCTTTTCTCAAACTCTCGCCACAATGCAAGAACAGATCAAGTCCACTGTTTCTGATTTCATCAGAACTCAAGAACCCGCCAAATTCGCTTAACGGTTTACTGTTGTCTTCTTCACTCACCAGATCTAAGCCAATGATGAAATTCTCAACATTGCCGGGATCAAACTCATCTTTTATTATTCTGCTGACTCTGATCATTGATCTCAGCGTTTCACAGGCCTCATCCAGCGTCTCGCAGTTATCCTTGCCGGAACAGCCGATCAGCCGCACCGTGAAATCCGGATACTTTTTCCTGACCCGATAGTAGGCCTGTCTCATCGTCTGGTCACGGACAATGTTTGTCAGATCATCCTGGGTGCCATAGTCTCTGACCTCGACCAGGATCACACCTTTTTCATAACAGCTTAAGAAGCCCTCTTCCCAGACTTTTTCCATGATCGCGGCATCATTATAGATATCACCGGTATTGGAAAACAGTTGTTCGAGTTTTGCCCAGTAACCTTTTTCCCGATCTTCTTCCGATACCACCAGCAGCTTGTCAAAATCTTCCTCTTTAAGCAAGCCGCTTTTAAGTGCTTCGTTGATGTCCACTGCATCCACAGGGATATTGGGACTGTTTTTCAGATACAGGGTTCCGTAATTGTCTTTGCCTAAACAGATCAGCGCATTGTCTTTGATGATCTGTTCAAAGCGATCAAAAGGAATCATCGTATTGTCATGGGCGTGCAGATCGGCACCTTTAGGCAGTCTGTAACAGAAATCATAAAGACCGCGATGAATATCCTCATCATCTTCCCACTGAATGATGCCATAAGGATTGTCATGGGAATAATTCTGATCAGCTTCCCCTTTCATGCCGCTTAAAAAGCTGTCCAGTTTCTTCTCATCATCCGAAAGCTCTTCACTGTAGGGAATGACCGGTTTATATCTGGCTTTGTTCAGCAGATATTCCTCATTATTATTCATAATGTTCATACAAAAACATTATACTTTGTTTGCGCAGAAACGATAAAGGCTGTTAAGAACCAAAATAGGAAACCGCAAGATCGCCGCGTCCATCTGCACTCGCCGCTCCTTCATAATAGCGGCAGAAATAATCTCCGGCTTCAAAAGCGCCATTGCTGCTGTTTTCAACATTCAGCAGATATGTTTTGACGCCGCTGTAGGATGTTGAAAGTTCGTGATCAAGAAAAGACAGCTGACCATCGATACCCGCCGGGTCAAGACCATTGGTTCCACAATAGCTGTACAGATTATCTTTACGGCTGCCGCCCCATTGACACAATCCATAGTAGTAATCTCCGATATCCGGAATGAAGTTGCTTTCAAAACGGATATTCGCAAGAATGCCGCAGGCAGCCGCTCTGTTATAGCCATATGCAGAAGTCAGAATACTGTAGATGATATCATAGCCTTCACTTGGTGAACTCACCCTGTTTCTGACGATCAGCTGATAGCTGCCATTTGAACTTAAGCCATTTTTATCGTATGCAGTTATATTTACGCTGTATTCACCAGCTTTTTCCGGATCATAATCGGTATCGATCTGATAGTCATCGATCGGTCCATCCACTTCATCATAGACACTGACGTTTTCCTTGAGATCATACGGACTGTTCACATAGGCATAGACAGTATCCTTTTCAATTTCTATCACTGGCGGCTTGCTGTCTTTGACCTGAACTGTATGTTCATAAATCTTTTCAACTATCTGTTTATAGCGTTCTTCGACAGCAGAAACAGTATAAATCAGCTTCTGTTCATTCATATCGTATGTATCGATTTCTTTATCGATACTCAGTTCACCCTCATATGATCTGATGAGATCTTTGGCCTTGATCGAAGATCCATATTCAACATCTTTTTCATTGAACTCGATATTCAGTTTTTCATATACAGCTTGTTTGCGTGAACTTCGGTCAACAAAAAAAGCTGACAGCGCCAGTAACAGTACTGCAGCTACGATGAGATAAACATTTTTACGTGATATGTTTTTCATTGCTTCTTAACATACCATATTCAGTTAAGAAGTCAAATAATTATATTCAGGAAGGCTGACAGATGATGTTCAGAGTTTTCTCCATCATATAAGCCAGCCTGATCAGACCGGCTATTTCTGCAATACTCATAAAATACCTCAATTATTTCAATTGTTATCAAGAAAACTCTTTATTCTTTCCTTATAGTCTGCCGCTTCATCATAGACGCCATGTCCGCAGCCTTCATAGATGTAATAATCACATTTGAGTTTTTCCGCCATATCCAAAGATGCCTGTACGCCTACGACTTTATCTTCACCGGCACCAAGTATATAGACCGGACATTTTATCTGCTCAAGTTCATCTTCAACATTGAAGTTTATGATAGCTTTATTGGCAGCGATGAAGTTTTCGTAATCGAGATCACTTGCCCCTTCACCGGAAGCCAGGATGGCATCTTTAAACTGCTCATAGATTTCAGGCGTATAGATATTTTCACCAAAAGAGATCATCAGTTTTTCGACATTTCTTTCTTCGGCATTCTTTATCCAGTCTTCAAATAATCCTTTGTCTTTGATGTTGGCTGAGGCCGAACAGAGCACCAGACTTTCCACCATTTCCGGATATCTGATTGCCATTACTTCGCCAATCATTCCGCCTAAGGAAATACCGACGATATTGACACGATCCAGTCCCAGCTTATTTAAGGCTTTCGCTGTATCGTCTGTCATCTGTTCAACACTGTAGCCTTCCGGTTCAATCTTGATGTGATCAAAAAGATAGACATCGTAATCCTTCGCAAGGATGTCATAGGCACTTATGACAGCTTCTGCCGAACTCATGACGCTTTTAAGGGCAACCCCGGGCAGGATGATGATCTTTCGACCATCTTTATTGCCAAAACGGAAGTATTCCATTTCCTTGCCTTCAAACTCAACACACTGAATCAGGCTTTCACTTTGATCATCGCTGTTATCCTGAACCTGTTCATTTTTCCCTGAACAGCCTGAAAAGATCAGGAGAGACAGCAGAACCGTCATATTTATCAGCAGTAAACTTTTCATCTTCTTTTTCATAATATTTCCTATCGCCTTAATCTTTTTCTTTTGACTAAATGAAGATTTCTTTATAATCAGCATTTTGGAAAAGAGACTTCAGATGCTAGAAATCTCTTATTTTTTCGGAACAAGTATAATATTATTATTTGATTTACATTGATCATTTCACAAGTAAATTCTTTTCTGATAATCATGTTGTCTTCGTGATTGCTCTGGTATTGATTGTTTAAGCAATTCTGTATTATTATCTTAATTTTATCAGAAACTGATTTAGTTCAGATTTAGCGTTCGACTAATAAAAAATGCAGAAACCTTTTTCATATTCCGGGTCTCTGCACATTTTTTTCATCATTCCGGATCAATTATGCCCACCTGATGTGTCACTGATCACTACTTTCCCCTCACCATCTAACAGAGGTGTGATGCCGCCAACAAAATTGCCGTTTTGCCAGGTCAGATAGTTGACACCGGTCTCTGTGTCCACGAGGATCAGACGTTTACCTTCATATTTGAACAGATTGCCTTCCCGGTATACTTCAACAAATCTCTTTTTCTTTTTTGTCATAAATCGTTCCTCCGAAAGATCATTTCTTTCAAAAATAAAAGATATCTTCAAATTTTTTATCTAGTGCGATCGCAAGGATAAAGGCCAGCTTGGCTGTCGGCTCATACTGACCGGTCTCAAGCGAGCTGATCGTGTTTCTTGAAACACCGACCATGTCAGCCAGTTCCTGCTGGGAAATATTCTTTTCCTTGCGGATCTGCTTCAGATTGTTTTTTAAGATCAGTGAACTGTTCATCTAGATGATCCCAAAATACGACAGCATCAGCATGATCGTCAGCAGGCCCCAGATGACACTTGTAAAGATCGAGAGCTTTCTGTTCTTTTCTATCTTTATGGCCTTATATCCATACAGAACACAGTTAAAAACAGTTATCAGGGAATAGAAAGCCGGATTGCTTCCTTTGCCGGTAAACAACTCATATGAATAATACACAAACGCCATCAGCAGCATCGTGACCGAGGCGATCTTGCAGGCTTTGGCTTCAACTTCCAAAGCATACATGTCTTTCCCCTTGTTTTCCAGACGACTGCTTTCCAGAATTTTCTCTTTTTCCATACTGACCTCCTTGCCAAGTATACTTGTCATAAACAATATATCATTGCCAAGTTTACTTGTCAACATTTTCAATATCTTTTATTTTTGTTGCTGCTGGATATTGTATAATTAGCCTGAGGTATATTGATTTGTTTTTATTTGATAAAGATACGACCAGAAAAAGAAAAAGCTTTCTGTTCAGTAACGAAGATGTCTATCTGGATTCCGGCCGAAGGAAGACCGGGACTTCACGCAGGAGCTTTTTTGACCGCAACAAGACGATCTATTACGACAAAGACGGCAAAAAGATCGGTTACTCGAGACCGGCATTTTTTGATTCCCGCCGTACTGTCTACTTTGATGATAATGGACATAAGATCGGGACATCACGCAAGAGCTTATTAAACGGACACGATGAAGTATTCTTCGATGCCAAAGGCAATAAAGTCGCAGTTGAAAAAGATGCCTTATTTTTCAAAGATGAAAAAGTATTTATAAAGAAACAGTAGGTTTCTTTCCAGCAGAACAGATCTTCAAGGGCTCAACTGCCCTTTTTTTATTATTCACATTTATTTCTTTTTGAATTCACCTTAAGTTCACCCTGCCCTTGTAATATACAGTCATCAGGAGGATATAAGAATATGAAAAAGGTCTTATTATCACTATTAAGCATTATGCTGACTGTCGCTTTATGCGGCTGCTCAGATAACGGTAATTCTCAACAGAGCGAAACCGAAACATCAGTACCGGTCGAAGAAATCGTGGTTGCTGATTCGTCGCTTCCGAATAAAGACAGCATCACCATCAATGAAACATATAAAGCGGAAGCAGATGGCGAACACGCCATCGAAGCTGATGGAGAAACAGTTTCATACAGCAATATCAAGGTTGAAAAAAGCGGTGATTCATCCGGAGATGAAGCCGACTTCTATGGTGAAAACGCAGCTGTCTTTGCCAGCAACGCAGCAACCCTGAACCTCGACAGTATCGTAGTTGAAACGGCCGGTACACACGCCAATGGCGTCTTCAGCTATGGTGAAGGCATAACCGTCAACATCAGCAATTCCGTAATTGAAACAAGCGGCAACTGTTCAGGCGGTCTGATGACTACAGGCGGCGGCACGATGAATGCCACAAACCTGAACATCCACACGACCGGCAATTCTTCCGCTGCGATCAGATCAGATCGTGGAGGCGGTATTGTCAACGTTACTGAAGGTTCCTACATCACCGATGGCAAAGGTTCACCTGTCATCTACTCCACAGCTGATATCACCGTTTCAGATGCCTATCTGGAATCGACATCCTCACAGGGTGTCGTTGTAGAAGGGCAGAATAGTGTAACACTAAACAATGTTGAACTTGTTGCCAGCAATGTCTCAAAGAACTCTGATAAATCGGATTATTATCAGGCCGTCATGATCTACCAGTCAATGTCCGGCGATGCCGATGAAGGTCTGGCATCCTTCACGATGAAGGATGGTTCATTATTAAACAAGAATGGTGATATCTTCTTTGTGAACAATACTGTAGCTGAGATCTCACTTGAAAATGTCACAATCAGCAACCAGGATCCTAACGGCGTCTTCCTGAGAGCAGCTGCAGCCGGCTGGGGAACAGAAGGATCCAACGGCGGTCATGTGACGATGAATCTCAAGAATCAGATGCTTGAAGGAGATATGATCGTCGATGAGGTCTCCTCACTTAATCTGTATCTGAGCGACAGTTCTTCATACAGCGGAACCATCAATCAGGAAAACAGCGACGGTCAGATATATGTAGAAGTTGAAGAAGGATCGAAATGGACGCTTACAGCTGATTCCTATATCACTTCATTGACCTGCAGTGCCGATAGCATCGATCTCAATGGCCATAAGCTTTATGTCAATGGTGTTGAATATACGGCCTCATCTGCCAGCCAAGGTGAAGCGATTGTCGTCGAACTTTCTTCTTCTGTCCATGGCGACAGACCGGAAATGTCAAATGATGGCGGCAAAGATCA
>JAEEGL011607903.1_pt1 | contig 12502 bp, 10 predicted proteins | sample 9134231 | NCBI WGS metagenome assembly JAEEGL01 (sample SAMN16246548, study PRJNA631951) | gut metagenome | biome: gut microbiome; feature: rumen; material: fiber-attached | host: Bos | place: Iran: Karaj | collected 2018-10
ATGAGCACCTGAATGCGGTCGGCCTCGATGCCGAACAGCCATTTTGCCTCTATCACCTCGAAACCCTTGTTCATGAGCGAGGCCGAGTCGATGGTGATTTTGGCTCCCATGTCCCAAGTGGGGTGACGCAGGGCGTCGGCGGCGGTCACTGTTTTGATTTGCTCGTCGCTCATCAGACGAAACGGGCCGCCCGAACAGGTAAGCAGAATTTTCTCGATTTCGTTGTCGCCTTCGCCCACCAGACTCTGGAAAATGGCCGAGTGCTCGCTATCGACGGGCAGAATGGGCACATGGTATTGCTGCGCCAGCTGACAAATCAGCTCGCCCGCCACGACGAGCGTTTCTTTGTTGGCCAGACATATTTTCTTGCGTGCCTTGATGGCATGAACCGTGGGCGAAAGGCCCGCAAACCCCACCATGGCTGTGAGCACCATGTCGATGGGGCCGGCCTCTACAATGTCGTCGAGCGCTTTGCTGCCGGCATACACCTTGATGTCGGGGCGAGAGGAGAGCAGGGCACACAGTTGGTCATATTTTGCCTCGTTGGCGATGACCACGGCTGCGGGGTTGTATTTCAGAGCCTGCTGAGCCAGCAGCTCCACCTTGTTGTTGGCCGTCAGGCAGTACACCTCGTAGCGGTCGCTGTGCTCTTCTATCACTTCCAGAGCCTGTGTGCCTATGGAGCCGGTGCTGCCTAGAATGGCTATTTGTTGTTTTCTCATAATTCCAGTAAGCCTTGGGGCAATTCTATTTCTATTTCTCGTTGGTCGGTGTCAACGCGGGTGATGAAATCCTCTGATGCGGGTATCAGCCGTCCGTCTTCCAAACAGAACAGCACATTGATGGTGGTGTCATCCACAGAGGCTATGCGTCCGATGCAGGAGTGCGTAGCCGCGTCAATCAGGCTGTAGCCTACAATCTCGGCCCACGAGAGGTTGTCTTCGTCGCTGTCGGCCAGGCGGCGCAGAAAATACACGTCGCAGCCGGTGAGCTCACGCGCGCGGTCCTGACTGTCCACACCCTCAAACTTCATAATGGAGGTGCTGTCCGAGCGGAAACGGTATTCCTCGATGAAGAAAGGAACCAGTATTCCTTCGGTTTCGACAATCAGGAAGTCGGCATCCACGCGGTCGAACACGTCGTCGTCGAAGTGGAACGTCACTTCGCCTTTCACGCCGTGCGCCTTGCCCAGTTTTCCAATGCGATAGACTTCTTCCTGAGTAATCATATTCGTGTGATTTTCGCACCCAGCGCGTTGAGGCGCGCCTCGATGTTCTCGTAACCTCGGTCAATCTGCTCGATGTTGTCGATGCGGCTGGTGCCGTTGGCACTCATGGCGGCAATGAGCAGGGCGATGCCCGCGCGAATGTCGGGACTCGACATGCGACCTGCGCGCAGGGTGATTTTGCGGTCGTGACCCACCACCACCGCGCGGTGGGGGTCGCACAGAATGATTTGTGCTCCCATGTCGATGAGCTTATCGACGAAAAACAGGCGGCTCTCGAACATTTTCTGGTGGAACAACACCGAGCCGCGGGCCTGTGTGGCCACCACAATGAGCACTGAAAGCAGGTCGGGCGTCAGTCCGGGCCAGGGTGCGTCGGCCAGCGTCATGATGGTGCCGTCGATGAACGACTGTACCTCGAAGTGGCGCTGGTGGGGAATGACGAGGTCGTCACCTTCTGCCTTGATTTTCACGCCCAGACGGCGGAAAGCGTCGGGAATAATGCCCAGGTTGCGCAGCGAAACATCCTTGATGCGCACACCTTCGCCCACCATGGCGGCCATTCCAATGAACGAGCCCACCTCAATCATGTCGGGCAGAATGCGGTGGACGGCGCCGTGCAGACGGTCGGTGCCCACAATGGTGAGCAAGTTGGAGCCGATGCCGCTGATGCTGGCACCCATGCGGTTGAGCAGGTGGCAGAGCTGCTGCAAGTAAGGCTCACAGGCGGCATTGTAGATGGTGGTGGTGCCCTTGGCAAAGACGGCGGCCATGATGATGTTGGCCGTGCCCGTCACCGACGCCTCATCGAGCAGCATGTAACAGCCTTTGAGCCGCTTAGCCGCAATCTCATAGACATTGCGCCCCTCTACATGCTCAAACCGCGCACCCAGATACTTGAATCCCAGGAAGTGGGTGTCCAGCCGGCGGCGCCCAATCTTGTCGCCTCCGGGCTTGGTGATGACAGCCTTGCCAAAACGTGCAAGCAGTGGCCCAATCATGAGCACACTGCCGCGCAGGGCGGCGCACTTTCTCACAAATTCGTCGCTCGGCAAATAGTTTAAGTCAAGGTCCTGGGCTTTGAAGCGGTACTCGTTGGCCGACAGTCGGGTGACACACACACCAATATCCTTGAGCAACTGTATCAGGTTGTTCACATCGCGTATGTCGGGAATATTGCTGATGGTGACTTCCTCGTCGGTGAGCAGCGTTGCGCAAATCACCTGCAACGCCTCGTTTTTGGCTCCCTGGGGAACAATGGTGCCCGTGAGCGGATGGCCACCTTCTATCATAAAAGATGCCATAAGCTCTTATTTTTTTCTTCGTCTGAGTTCTTTTTCCGATACTTTCTCAAAACGGAAGGTGTCGAGGTCGAGCTGAATCTTTCCGTCGGTGAAACGCGCCATGTCCGACACCACCTTCTCGTCGTCTGACGAGCCGTGGCTCCACTGCAACAGGCTTTGTTTCATTTGGTTGGCCGTAACGCGGGCCAGCTCGTCGCGCTCGGGGCCGGCGGGCATGGTCTTGAGCTTTTCAAACACTTCGAAAATCAGGTTTCCGTAGTGGCGCACCGGTATTTTTGTCATGGGGTAGCCCAGCGGTTCGGGCTTCGTGGCAATCTGCCGTGCGCCCGAAACGTCGTAAGGCCAGTCGATGTCGAGCTGAAAATTGCTCATCAGTGCCAGATGGTCCCACAACTTTTGTTTGTATTCAGGATTCTCGCGGTTTTGCGCAAACATGCGCTCCATGATGCCGATAATGGTTTCGGCACACCGCTGGCGCTCGGCCTTGGTGGGCAGCTGCACGGCGTGGTCAACCATCTTCTGTATTTCGCGTCCGTACTCGGGCAGCACCAGCCGCTCGCGTTGGGTGTTATAATCTAAGCCTTGTATATCCATGTGACTATTTCACAATCTCTTGTTTTTCAATTATTGTTCAATCTCTTGTATCTTAATCTTTTACGATTTCGCTTCTTTACTCGTCTGTCTCGCTTCTCTCCGCCCGTTCAAAGCTCCCTCCCTTCGGGAGGGTAGGGGTGGGTTCTCCCTACAGCAGTTTCTTGGGCTTGAGTGCCACAAAGTCTTTCAGATAGTTGGGCACGAAGTAAGCCACATCCTCAAATACCTCGCGCAGAAAACGCTTTTCGGCCAGGGGGAACATGTTTTTGGCCAGCGGTTCAATGCCTTCAATCAGGTGGGCGTTGGGATGGGCGATGGCCTCCATGCACTTGGCGGCACCATTGCCAAAGAAATAGACGGGGTGCTCGTCGAGAAACTCCTTGTACGTGGTCTGGTCCACCACATCGGCCATGGTGGCCCTGACAGGCCTGAGCGCACGGTCGAAGACAGCGGCATACACCTCCATGCGGCGCGCGTCGATCATCGGGCAGAGCAGTGCGTCGTCGGGCAGCTCGTGGCGCAGCAGCACGGGCACACACAGCACTTCGAGTGTAGGCACGGCCAGCAACTTCAGGTCGCGGGCATAGCAAACGCCCTTGGCCATCGAGGTGCCAATGCGCAGACCCGTGTAAGAGCCGGGGCCGCTGCTCACAGCCACCGCGTCGAACGGAATGGCATGATTGTCGGTAAACGACAGTGCCTCATCGACAAAAACACCCAACTTCACAGCGTGGTTGGGGCCACTGTGGTCTTCCTCCTTAAAGATGCACGTGCCGTTCTCGCTGACGGCCACTGAGCACACGTCGGTGCTCGTTTCTATGTTCAATATGCACGCCATAGGGCAGGTTTCTTGAAATTCTTTGCAAAATTACGCAATTTCCCACAAAAAAGCAGTACTTTTGCAGAAATTTAACAAGAAAACGCTATGATACAGTCTATGACAGGCTACGGCAAATCGGTTGTAGCCTACAAAGAAAAGAAAATCAACGTAGAAATCAAGTCGCTCAACAGCAAGGCGCTTGACCTCTCAACACGCATTGCCCCGCTCTATCGCGAGAAAGAAATGGAAATCAGGCAGCTCGTTGCCCAAAAACTTGTCCGCGGCAAGGTGGATTTTGCCATCTGGGTGGAAAAAGATGCCGGCACCGACGCGCTGCCCATCAATGGCGCACTGGTGGAGAACTATTACAAGCAAATGAGCGCCATAGCCGCCGAGGCTCATATTCCCGCACCACAAGACCCGCTGGCCATCATCATGCGTCTGCCCGACGTGATGACGAAAACCGAAACCGAAGTGCTCACCGACGAAGAGTGGGCCTTGGCCCGCCAGACGGTTGTTGAGGCCATCGACCAGCTGGTGAGCTTCCGCCAGCAAGAAGGCGAGGCCCTGCAGCGCAAGTTTGCCGAAAAGATTGATAACATCGGCCGCCTGCTTGCCGAACTGGAGCCTTTCGAGAAGAGCCGCGTGGAAAAAATACGTGCCCGCATCATCGACGGGCTCAATGCCATTCCCGAGGCCGACTACGACAAGAACCGTCTGGAGCAAGAGCTTATTTACTACATTGAGAAGCTGGACATCAGCGAAGAAAAGCAGCGACTGGCCAACCATTTGGCTTATTTCCGCCAAACCATGGACGAGCCTGCCGGACAGGGCAAAAAACTGGGATTCATCGCACAGGAAATGGGTCGCGAAATCAACACTACCGGCTCAAAAAGCAACCAGGCCGAGATGCAAAACATCGTCGTTAGAATGAAAGACGAGTTGGAACAAATCAAAGAACAAGTGCTTAACGCATTGTAAAGAAACCATAACAATTATCATACCATGCAGCAAGACAGACAACCAGACATGCCGCAGTCAAAAAGTGAGAGCATCTCCTCCAATCCGGCAGGCACTGCCTCCCTTCGGGAGGGTCGGGGTGGGTTAATCATCGTCTCCGCCCCCAGTGGCAGCGGAAAATCCACCATCATCAACTGGCTCATGACCGAGCATCCCGAGCTGAACCTGGCGTTTAGCATCTCGTGTACCAGCCGTGCGCCGCGCGGAACCGAGCAAAACGGCGTGGAATACTTCTTCCTCACGCCCGAGGAGTTTCGGCAGAAAATTGAGAACGACGAGTTCTTGGAGTACGAAGAGGTGTACGAGGGCCGCTTCTACGGCACACTGAAATCGCAGGTGGCTTCGCAGACGGCGAAAGGCCAGAATGTGGTGTTCGACGTTGATGTGAAAGGCGGCTGCGCCATTAAACAGCACTACGGCGACAAGGCTCTGAGCCTTTTCATACAGCCTCCTTCCATCGAGGAGCTGCGCCGACGCCTGGAAAACCGGGGCACCGACGCTCCCGAAGTTATCGACCAGCGCATAGCGCGCGCCCAGTACGAGCTCACCTTTGCTGAGCAGTTCGACCGCGTGGTGGTGAACGACGATCTGGCCACTGCTGAAGCCGAGGCGCTGGCCATTGTCAGCGAGTTTTTGGGAATTGGCAATTGATTGTCCCTCGGCCATTCGCGTTAGTGCTGCCACCAGCCCTATTCGAATAATTCGGAAAATTCGTTATTTAATTCAGAACTCCCCGAAACTTCAGTCAATTTAATTTGCTTATGCTGGCAGAAAAAGTATTAAAGTCCCCTCCCTTGGGGAGGGTTAGGGTAGGTTTCCCCTCCCTCGGGGAGGGGGTGGGTTCCAGGAAACGTACCCTCACGGGCATATACGGCGGCAGTTTCAATCCCATTCACAATGCGCACGTCAGGCTGGCCATGAACATTTTGCGAATGGCACAGCTCGACGAGGTGTGGTTTGTGGTGTCGCCGCAAAATCCGTTTAAGCAGAACCTGCAGCTACTCGACGACGACAAACGGCTCAGGCTGGTGCGCCTCGCCGTGCAACGCCATCCGCGGCTCACGGCCTGCGACTACGAGTTCAGGTTGCCGCGGCCCTCATACATGCACACTACGCTCACCCGCATGTCGGCTGACTTTCCCGACCGCGAGTTTGTGCTCATCATCGGTGCCGACAACTGGGAACGTTTCGGCCAGTGGTATCGCGCTGACGACATTCTGCGCGACTATCATTTGGTGGTGTATCCCCGGCAGGGCTCACCCGTTGACGCACAGTCGCTGCCGCCCAATGTGCAGCTTGTAGATACGCCGCTCATCAACATGAGCAGCACCGACATACGCCAGCGCATCCGCTCAGGGCGAAGCATCCGCCGCATGGTGCCCAAAGCCGTGGCTGAGACCATCGAGCACGAGGGTCTTTATCTGTAGCAGGCGAAATTATTCACTACGCTGATGCCACTCTTCATGGTAAAAGGTATTTGTAAGTAAAACAGGGAAAAACAGGTAAAACAGGAAAAAACCTTTTTGTTTTTCTCTGTTTTTGTTTGTTTTTCTCTGTTTTCTTTATTGAAACTATTCATAAAATAGGTTGTTAAATATGCAATGAATAAAGCAAACTGGAGAATATTCAGTTATTACCGTGAGATATTTTTATATTGTCGTGAGTTACGGAATTATCTTACGACGTTACGATGAAATTTTCTAGAGAATTTTCAGTTATTGCCGTGAGATAATATTTTATTTCCGTGAGATATTTTTTTATTTCCGTGAGTTACGGAATTATTACCGTTAGTTGATTTTCTCTTGTCTTTTTCGCTGAAATAAGCTGAGCAATCCGTGGAATCAGTGAAATCTGTGGTTGTTTTCATTCTTGCGGTTGCTTTCATTCAAGCGAAAGATATTGTTTTATCGCCGTGAGTGATGATAAAAGTTTGGCGGACTCCGCTGCTGCCGTGTGATGGTCAGCATGAGAGTCCGCCTGTGCGTGTTCTTAGTAAGTATTCGATTTAGAGGTTACCAGGTTGCGTGTCTTTTAGTTTTGTGTTTTTTATTTTACCACCACCTTGCGGTTACCTGTAATGTAGATGCCCTTGGGTAATGCAGCACCTTGAGCTTTCAGCTGTGAACTTTCCATCCGCTGACCGTTGAGGTTGAAGATGGCTGTTTCACGATTGCTGGCTGCAGGGCGATGGGTGTTTTCTAATGATGCGATGCCAAGTTGCTCTTCGGTGAGGAAGTTTTTCAGTTCGTAAAGAGCCTGCATGGCGCGGCCGGTCTCGTTGTCGAAGAGCGATGCGTTGTAATTTTTGTCTGTAACGCGCTGCGTGTACCAGTTCAGCCCGCACTCGTTGGCCTCGGGGAACCACCAATAAAGTCCGTCAACATTCTCGTACTCGTTGAGAGTGGCGATGAGGTCCTTGGTGAACTGCAGTTGTCCGGCATCGGTGGCGGGCCAGTTGGGGAACGTACTGATTTTATAGGTGGCATTGTCGGGATACCATTTGTGAAAATAGCCCGTTTCCACGATTTGTATTTTCTTGTCGGGATAGTTGCTCGACAGCGTGTTGAGCACGCTTTTCAGTGTTGTGAGTGTGCCGTGATAGTAGGGATAATAAGAAATGCCTATCACGTCGTAGTCGTCGGTATATTGCTTCAGCGTTTTATAGAAGTTGGTGACGTTCTGCGATTTGCTCATTTCGGTCTGGATGACGATTTGCGCCTTGGGGCAGGTCTCGCGGATGGCACGGATGCCTGCTTGCAGGTATTTGGCAAAGTTGGCGAAGGTGCCTCCGCTGTGGCCGCCGCCGTCGGGATAGCAGTGGCCTGTGGGCCAGAGCATGCCGTAGGTGATTTCGTTGCCGGGCTGCACGAAGTCGGGGGTGGCTCCAGCCTCTATCAGTTCGTTCAGACAGTCGCAGGTATATTGGTAGAGCGTCTGTGCCAGTTGGTCGGGGTCGGTGCTTGTCCAGGCTGAGGGCGTGCTGTGCTGGCCTGGGTCGGTCCAGGTGTCGCTGTAGTGGAAGTCGAGCATGAAGGCCAGTCCGGCATCCTTGATTTGCTTGCCCAGCGCCTTCACAAACTCCAGGTCTTGGCAAACGCCCTCGCCCTGATGTTCGGCTGAGGCTTTCTCGGGGTTTACAAACAGGCGCACGCGCATGGCATTCCAACCCTGCTGCTTGAAATAGTCTATCATGGGACCTGAGATGGCCTTGCCGTTGTTGTCGAGAAATTTTGCTCCGTGCTCTTCGTACTTTGGCAGCAGCGAGATGTCGCCGCCAACATACTTTTGGGCTTGCGCAGTGAGATTGCCTACTAACAGAATGATTGCGCAAACCGTTGCAATAATGGTTTTTCTCATACTCAGTGTGGGTGTGACAAGTAATGTCATTAAGAAATGATTTGGTTTTAGTTTTTGCAAAATTACGTTTTTTATTTGAGATGGCCAAGAAAAAGGTCAAAAAATTGAGGGCACGCCTCGTGGGCATGCCCTCAACTGATGAAGGTGTGACAGAAGATTTACTTCACCACCACCTTGCGGTTGCCAATAATGTAAACACCTTTGGCCAACTTTGAATTTTGAACTTTGAAGTTCGAAATGTCCACTCGCTGTCCGTTGAGGTTGTAGATGGCGGCAGCAGGCCGCTCTGCGCGGTTCGGCACAATCTCAATGGCCGTAGGCACGGCCTCGTCGCCAAACAACATGCCGTTGAGCTTGGCTCCAGAGGCGGCATTGGTAGCAAAGAAAGCGCGATAGGGCGCAATCTTCACACCGTTGGTTTCGCCAATCTGCACAAACTGGTTGTTGCTGTAGCCGTAGTAGGTGGTCTTGTTGTCGGATTTCAGCGTCTGGGCTTCTGTCGTGCCGATGAACAAAATCTCGTTGTTGGCCCCGGCATCAACAACAGCGCCTTCGCCTTCTTCAACTACCTTATGAGCAAACGGAGCAAGAATCTTTCCGCTCTCGCGTGCCACAATCAGATAGGGCTTGAAGGCTTTCATGCTCTCTACCGAGGTGAAACGCAGATAGCCGTCTTCATAGTCGGTAAGCTCGTAGGCGGTTGCCTTCAGCTGCTGCATGTCGGCGGCACTGAGGCTGAACGGCAGGCATACGGTGCTGCGCACGTCGGCTGTAAACTCGCGGTTGAACACCTCTGCCTTCTGTGCGTTGGCCTCGGCGGTGGTCAGCAGACCGTCAACGGTGTAATAACCACCGTTCTGGAAGATGAGGTCGGCGGTCTTATGATCTTGGTCTTTTGGGCCGTCGTTGAAGATGATGAACTCGGGTGTGGCGTTGGGGACGGTGCAAGTCCACTTCCACACTTCGTTGCCGTTGGTGGCGGTGCCAACGAGTGTGGCACTCTGGCCTGGCCAATTGTCGCCAGTGTATTTGGTGCTGCCGTTCCATGCCCACACTTTGATGTCGCTGCCCCAGCCTGCGGGACGCTCGAAGTAGGCATACACCCCGTTGTCCATGGTAACGAGCGGCTGATAGACATGGGCAGAGGTGACGTCTGCAGCGGCTGTAGCATCATTGTAAACGAAGAAATGGTCGGCTGTGAGACTGGTGATATCGCCTGTCTGGTTGCCATCACCACCGTTGCCATTATTCAGGATGACATTTAGCTTGCCCACATCGTAGGTGCGGTAGTACCACTCTTGTCCGTCGATGGTCTTTGTCAGTAGTGAGCAGACTTCCTCGCCTGGCCATGCGCCGAAGTTGTTGCCGTCCTTGTCCCATGCATAGAGGTGGGCATTGCTAACAGTTGTCCGCACATAGACGGTGATGTTTTCGGGCAACACCTCGTCGGGCTCATCCACGGTAATGTTGTCGCTCACATAGTAGGCGAAGTTGGGATTGGTGGCGTCGCCGCTCACCACGCATTTGTAGCCAGTCAAGTCAACGTTCTGCGGATAGCCGCTGATGACGAGCACCTTTCCGTTTGTGCCCTGAACAACCGTCACATAGCCGCCGTCAATATATTCATGCTTAACAACCTCACTCATGTTGGTGATGCCGGCCGCCTTACGGGCAAGAATCATTTTCTTGATCTGGGGTTTGTAGTCGTACCAATGGCGCAGGAAGATGCAGGGAGTGCCCGGCATGGCAAGGATGTAGGCGTTGGCGGCCAGCACATTGCTGCTGAGTCTGCTGTCGCGGTAGGTGTCGTGGTTGTCAACAAACGTGACAGCCCAGCGTTTGAAGTCGTTAGCGCCTGCCATGCCTTGATAAGCGAAGTCGTTCCAGTTGCCGTTGTTGAAGATGTTGTTGAAAATAAATTTCAGGGGGAAGTCAAACGCGGCCGACTGTCCTTTGCCTTCGTTGTATTTGCCGGTTTCGCTCACCCAGGCAGTAGTTGCCTCGTAATCGTCCCAATACTCGCCAACAGAAAACTGCGGTTTTGCGTTAGCGTTATACATGCTCACGTAGTAGCCTGCATAGCCTTTCACCATGTCGTAGCGGAATCCGGCATAGCCCAGGTCTTTTAGCAGGAAATCGAGGTAGGTCTTGATGTTGCTCTGCACACGGCTGTCAGTGTGGTCCAAGTCGCGGCAACCGTCGAAATTGTCGCGCTCGTCGTCGTTGGCAGTACTGATGCAGCCATACTGGGTACCGTCGTGGTAGCCCAGCGGCGAGCCGCTGGAGAAGATTTCATCGTTTTTACAGATGCCCCACAGGTTACTCATATCCTGACTCCAGTTGATGGTGTAGGTGCCCGTGCTGGTGGTCCTGCTTTCGTTGGGGAAGTCAGCCCAGTTGGTGAGGCCGTTTTTATGATTAATCACCACGTCCTCAATGATGCCGACACCCTTTTGCTGGTAGGTGTTGATCATGGAGCGCAGTTCATCCTCGGTACCGAAGCAGGTGTTGTGCTTGAGCCAATACACGGGGCTGTAGCCCATGTTCTCGTAGCCCCAGTTGCCGGGGGCGTTCCATTGGTCTTCTTTGGTCTGCCCGGAGTTGGGAATCCAGATGAGGTCGAAATACTGTGAAAGTTCGTCGGCCTGTTCTTCAAGCACAGTCCATTTGGACTCCTGGAAAGAGTCCCACCAGAAGCCTTGCAGCATGACGCCGCCGTAGTTTGCGGGCCAGCACTGGGCTGCTGCCATCATGGGCAGCAGCAGTGCTATGATGAATGTTGACAGTTTTTTCATTCTTCTAATAATATCAATTGTCAATTATCAATTACCAATTATCAATTGTCAATTATCAATTAAAAAACTTACTCTTCCCACACACTGTAAGATGGCAGGGGCTTTGCGTCGAGTATGGTCTCGCCGTCGTCAATGACAGGAGTGTTTTCGCTCACGCTTTGCTCAATGACGTCCATCAGCTTGTCGGCCATCAGGAGCACCTTTACAGCAGGGCGGTTGTATTCTTTCTTGTTCATTTCGCAATAGTTTTGTTTTGGGAAATCACTTGATGACAACCTTGCGTCCGTTGACAATGTAGATGCCCTTGGGTAACATTGAACATTGAACATTGAACATTGAACTTTCCACTCGTTGGCCGTTCAGGTTATACACGGGCGAATAGTCCATCGTCCATTGTCCATTTTGGATTGCCTCTATACCGTTCGTGCTAGTCACTTCGATGCCGTAAATTTTCAGCGCATCCGTGCTACTGGCTTTGTGCATACCCTTGGCACCAGCAGCACCTATACTACCGTAGATATACACAAAGGTGGGCTCGCTCACGCTGTAGGAGAACGACACTTTCTTCTTGCTATCCACCTCCATCTGTGACGGTACATTCTCGCCAATCTTCACTTTCATTACCATGTTACCAGTTGTCAGAGCCTCTACTTTCACTGTGCCCTTACCTGAAGCCACCATAAATACCAAACCAGTGTAGCCTGCTTTGAAATCCTCACCGAAGATGTCCTTGCCTTCGATGGCAGATTCGTCTGTCGGCTTTGTCACTACGATGCAGCCTTCAGTCTGGTTGTAGCTTCCGTTGCCACTGCTGATGCTGTAGAACACGTCACCCACCACATTGCCATTAAGATTAGTGTTCGCATTGATCTCCGTTCTGATGTCGATAGCTTCGCCTTGATTAACAGGTGATATAAGCGGGTTGCCAGCCTCCACCACATCGAAGAAGCCGTCGATGGTGTAATAGCCGCCGTTAGTAAAGGTCAGGTCGGCGGTCTGCGGCTTTCCGTTGTTGCTGAAGATGATGAATGCGGGCTCTTTGACGGTGGTCTTGTTCTGTCGTGTGCCGTCCCAGGTCCATTTCCACACCTTGTTGCCATTGTCGGCTCTGCCAATCTGCTTGCAGTCGGCGCCAGGCCATGTGCCGCTGGTACTGGTAAAGTTCTCGGCGGGCGTGTTGCTCCAAGCCCAGCACTTCACGGTCTGTGTCCACGTAGCGGGAGCCTCGAAGAAAGCGCACACCTCGTCGGCTGTGCGGGTGCAGAAGTCGGGAATGGTGACTACCGGCTCTTCTGACTCTTTCACCACATTCTCGCGGGTGATGACGTTCTTCACGCTGCCACCTGAAAGCAGACCCACCTTCAGTGTCATTTCTGTGCCCATGGGA
>JAEEGL014828483.1_pt1 | contig 12502 bp, 6 predicted proteins | sample 9134231 | NCBI WGS metagenome assembly JAEEGL01 (sample SAMN16246548, study PRJNA631951) | gut metagenome | biome: gut microbiome; feature: rumen; material: fiber-attached | host: Bos | place: Iran: Karaj | collected 2018-10
GGCGGGGCCGGGGGCCAGGTAGGTCTTCTCCAGCCGGGCGGTCTCCTCTGCCGCCTGCCGGTATTTCTCCCGCACCTCCTCCAGCCGCTCCCGGCTCACCAGGCCCAGCCGGAAGCCCTTCTCCGTCAGGCGCTCGTCCGCGTTGTCCTGCCGGTGCAGCAGGCGGTACTCCGTCCGGGAGGTCATCATCCGATAGGGCTCATTGGTTCCCTTGGTCACGAGGTCGTCAATGAGGACGCCGATGTAGCCCTCGCTCCGGTCCAGGACAAAGGGCTCCTCTCCCCGGAGCCGGAGTGCGGCGTTCACCCCCGCCATGAAGCCCTGGACGGCGGCCTCCTCATAGCCGGAGGTGCCGCAGAACTGCCCCGCCCCGTAGAGGCCGGGGACCTTTTTCAGCTCCAGGGTCTGCCGCAGCTCCAGGGGGTCCACGCAGTCGTACTCGATGGCGTAGGCGGGGCGCATCATCTCCGCCTTCTCCAGGCCGATGACCGTGTGCAGCATCTGCAGCTGCACCTCCTCCGGCATGGAAGAGGAGAAGCCCTGAACGTAGACCTCCTCCGTGTTCAGGCCCATGGGCTCCAGGAAGAGCTGGTGCCGGGGCTTTTCCGAAAAGCGCACCACCTTGTCCTCGATGGAGGGGCAGTAGCGGGGCCCCACCCCCTCGATGACCCCGGAGAAGAGGGGCGAGCGGTGCAGGTTCTCCCGGATGACCCGGTGGGTCTCCTCCGTGGTGTAGGTCAGGTAACAGACGGCCCGGTTTTCCGGGACCTTCCGGCAGGAGAAGGAGAAGGGCTCCGGCTCCGGGTCCCCGTACTGGGGCTCCAGCCGGGACCAGTCCACCGTGAGGCCGTTGATGCGGGGGGGCGTGCCGGTCTTGAAGCGCCGGAGCCGGAGGCCCATGCCCGCCAGGGAGTCGCAGAGGGGGCCGGAGGGGTGCATCCCGTCGGGCCCGCTGTCCCGGAGGCAGTCCCCCACGATGGTCCGGCCCCGGAGGTACGTGCCGGTGCAGACGATGACGGCCCGGCAGCGGTATGTGGCCCCGGTCTGGGTCCGCAGGAAGGCCACCCGCCCCTCCTCCAGGCCGATCTCCGTGACCTCCGCCTGCTTCAGCCGGAGGGAGGGCTGCCTCTCCAGGGCGTGCTTCATCCGCTGCTGGTAGGCCCTCCGGTCCGCCTGGGCCCGGAGGGAGCGGACGGCGGGCCCCTTCCCCAGGTTCAGCATCCGGTACTGGATGCAGGCGTCGTCGGCGGCCCGGCCCATCTCGCCCCCCAGGGCGTCCAGCTCCCGCACCAGCTGGCCCTTGCCGGTGCCGCCGATGGCGGGGTTGCAGGGCATGTTGCCGATGGCGTCCAGGTTGATGGTGAAGATAACGGTGTCCATGCCCATCCGGGCCGCGGCCAGGGCGGCCTCGATGCCCGCGTGGCCCGCGCCGATGACGGCGATATCGCATTTTCCCGCGTCAAAGCTCATTTGCATTGCTTCCCTTCTTAGGAGTGGGGCTATTTTAGTCTGTTTTGCCGGGAATTGCAATAAAAATGCCCTCCTTTTCGGCGCTTCCTTCGTTGACTTTGGACGCGTTCCGTATATAATAGGATAATCTAACCAAAATACACAGACGGGGGTAGAGGAATGACCAACGAAGAGAAGACCATGGACAAGATCGTCGCCCTGTGCAAGGGACGCGGCTTCATTTACGCCGGCAGCGAGATCTACGGCGGCCTGGCCAACACCTGGGACTACGGTCCCCTGGGCGTGGAGTTCAAGAACAACGTCAAGCGGGCCTGGTGGAAGAAATTCGTGCAGGAGAGCCCCTACAACGTGGGCCTGGACGCGGACATCCTCATGAACCCCAGGGTCTGGGTGGCCTCCGGCCATGTCACCAACTTCAACGATCCCCTCATCGACTGCCGGGGCTGCAAGCGCCGCCATCGGGCCGACAAGCTCATCGAGGAGTGGGCCAAGGAGAACGGCGTCGAGGTAAACGTGGAGGCCATGAAGAACGAGGACATGGTGGCCTATATCCGGGAGAAGGAAATCCCCTGTCCCGGCTGCGGCAAGTCCGACTTCTCCGACATCAAAAAGTTCAACCTGATGTTCAAGACCCATCAGGGCGTTACCGAGGACTCCGGCTCCGACGTGTATCTCCGTCCCGAGACCGCTCAGGGCATTTTCGTGAACTTCAACAATGTGCTCCGCACCAGCCGGAAGAAGATCCCCTTCGGCATCTGCCAGGTGGGCAAGAGCTTCCGGAATGAGATCACTCCGGGCAACTTCACCTTCCGTACCTGCGAGTTTGAGCAGATGGAGCTGGAGTTCTTCTGCGAGCCTGACACCGATCTGGAGTGGTTCAATTACTGGCGCAGCTTCTGCCACGAGTGGCTGCTGAGCCTGGGGATGAACGACGAGTGCCTTCGGCTTCGGGACCACAGCCCCGAGGAGCTGAGCTTCTACTCCAAGGCCACCACGGACTTTGAGTATCTCTTCCCCTTCGGCTGGGGCGAGCTCTGGGGCGTTGCCGACCGGACCAACTACGACCTGACCCAGCACCAGAACGAGTCCAAGCAGGATATGAGCTACTACGATCAGGAGAAGAACACCCGGTATATCCCCTTCGTCATTGAGCCCTCCCTGGGCGCGGACCGCGTGGCCCTGGCCTTCCTGGTGGATGCCTATGACGAGGAGATCGTGGACCCGGAGAAGAATGACGTGCGCACCGTTCTGCGTCTGCACCCCTTCCTGGCGCCCATGAAGTGCGCCGTTCTTCCCCTCAGCAAGAAGCTGGCCAAGCCCGCCCAGGAGGTCTTTGCCAAGCTCAGCCGGAAGTTCATGTGCGACTATGACGAGGCCGGTTCCATCGGCAAGCGTTACCGCCGTCAGGACGAGGTCGGCACCCCCTTCTGCGTCACCTATGATTTCGACAGTGAAAACGACGGCTGCGTGACCGTGCGTGAGCGGGACAGCATGGCGCAGGTGCGCATGCCCATTGATGAGCTGGAGAGCTATATCGAGGCCAGGATCGCCTTTTAAGGAGAATGACATTGAATAAAAGTATTCGCTGCAAGGAGCTTCGGGTCTTTGCGGAAGAGATCCGGGTAAAGACCCTCACCACCTTCGGGCATATCGGTTTCGGGCATATCGGCGGCGCCATGAGCATCGTGGAGGCGGTCAGCCTTCTCTATGGGGAATTCATGCGCTATGACCCCAAGCGGCCCAACTGGCCGGACCGGGACAAGCTGGTGATCTCCAAGGGCCATGCAGGCCCCACGGTATACGCCACCCTGGCCATGAAGGGCTTTTTCCCCGAGAGCATGCTCCGGGAGCTGAACCAGGGCGGCGGACGCCTCCCCAGCCATACGGACCGAAACAAGACCCCCGGGATCGACATGACCACCGGCAGTCTGGGCCAGGGCATAAGCAGCGCCTGCGGCATTGCCCTGGGAGACCGTCTGGACGGGCGGAACAGCACCACCTATGTGATCATCGGCGACGGCGAGCTGGACGAGGGCCAGAACTGGGAGGGCTTCCTTTTCGCGCACCAGTATAAGCTCTCCAATCTCATTGCCATCATCGATGTGAACGGCCAGCAGCTGGACGGCTACACCAACGACGTTATGGACCTGGGTGACGTGGGACAGAAGCTCACCGCCTTCGGCTGGAAGGTGTTCGAGTGCGACGGGCACAACATCCCCGCCTTGTATCAGGCCTTTACCGATGCCAAAGAGTACGGCGACGGCCCGGCGGCCATCGTCATGCACACCAAGAAGGGCAACGGATGCAGCTTTGCGGAGGGCATCGTCTCCAACCATCACATCAACTTCAAGCCGGAGCAGATGGAGGAAGCCCTGACCAAGGCCGAAGCCGTTCTGGAAGAGGCCCGGGCCGCCCTGCGGAAATAACACCGCTTCCCCACCCCAACCATAACGCTTGCTTTTTGCAGAAAGGCATGGTTTATCCGATATGTTCAAAGTCAAATCCACTCTACAGCCCTCGGAAACCCTCATGCGGGACGCCTATTGCCGGACGCTGATGGAGCTTGCCGAATCCCGGCAGGATATCGTCGTGCTGGACGCCGATCTGGTCAGTTCTTCCGGCATGAAGCCCTTTTTCAAGGCCTTTCCCGACCGGGCGATCCAGTGCGGCATCAGCGAGGCCAACATGATCGGCGTGGCGGCGGGTCTCTCCCTCACGGGGAAGGTGCCCTACTGTCACTCCTTCGGCCCCTTCGCCTCCCGCCGTGTCTGCGACCAGATTTTTATCTCCGCCGCCTACGCCAAGCTGAACGTGCGCATCACCGGCTCCGACCCCGGCGTCACCGCAGCCTACAACGGCGGAACGCATATGCCCTTTGAGGACATGGCCGTTCTCCGGGGGATCCCCGAGATCACCCTTCTGGAGCCCTGTGACCCGGTGGCCCTGGCTGACCTCACCAGGCAGCTTGCGGATACCTACGGCGTCTATTATACCCGTATGGCCCGGAAGAGCGCCGTTGCCGTGTACGAACCCGGCAGCACCTTTGAGATCGGCAAGGGCAACGTGCTGCGCAACGGCACGGACGTGACCATCATTGCCAGCGGCATCATGGTCGCGGAAGCGCTGGAAGCCGCCGCCGCCCTGGCTCTGGAGGGAGTCTCCGCCCGGGTGGTGGATATGTTCACCTGGAAGCCCATCGACCTTGACCTGGTGGCCCGCTGCGGCGAGGAGACCGGCGCCATCGTCACCGCCGAGAACCACAACATATACGGCGGTTTGGGCAGCGCGGTTGCAGAAGCCGCGGCCAAGACCGTTCCCGTTCCCATTGAAATGGTGGGTACGGACGACCGCTTTGGCCAGGTGGGTACGGAGGCCTTCCTCCGTGCCGAATACCGGCTGAACGCCGAACACATCGTGGAATCCGCCAAGCGCGCCATTGAGCGGAAATAATCCCCAGCGTATGTTTCCCCCGCCTCCGCGCATACTAAGCCCGGATACCGGAGCGTATGCGGGAACTCCCGTCAGGTGACCTCCGATACAAAGGCTGCGTACCTGCAATCGGGACGATGAACCGCGAGCCTGCCTTAGCGCAGAGCATACGGCATAGAGAGAAAACCGGTCATCCAAACTGCGATCCCCTCTGCTGAAAGGCAGGGGGGATCGTTTTTCGCCTTGCCTAACCACGAATTGTGTGGTATTATATTTTGACACAATATCTAGTATCTGAGTGAGGCATTACCATGGCAAAAAAGACGGGCACCCAGAATTACGGCAACGAGAGCATCACTTCCCTGAAGGGCGCGGATCGGGTACGGAAAAGACCCGGCGTCATCTTCGGCTCTGACGGGTTGGAGGGCTGTGAGCATGCCGTATTTGAGATCCTATCCAACTCCATCGACGAGGCCCGGGAGGGCTTCGGCAATCAGATCATCCTCACCCGGTACAGGGACGGCTCCATCGAGGTGGAGGATTTCGGCCGGGGCTGCCCTCTGGACTATAACACCGCCGAGGAGCGGTACAACTGGGAGCTGGTTTTCTGCGAGCTGTACGCCGGCGGCAAGTATAAAAACGACGAGGGGGAAAACTACGAATACTCCCTCGGTCTGAACGGTCTGGGCACCTGCGCAACCCAGTATTCCTCCGCATATATGGACGTGACGGTTTGGCGGGATGCCAAGGAATACAGCCTGCATTTCGAGAAAGGGGAAAACATCGGCGGCCTCCACAGCGTACCTTATGCGAAAAAGCGCACCGGCTCCCGCATCCGCTGGAAACCGGACCTGGAGGTCTTTACGGACATCGATATCCCCCGCGAATACTTCTCCGATGTGCTGAAAAAGCAGGCCGTGGTGAACAGCGGCATTACCTTCCTGCTCCGCTGGGAGCTGGAGAAGGGGTTTGACGAGGAAACCTACCTGTATGAAAACGGCATCCGGGACTACGTGGCCGAGCTGGCGGGCGAGGACTCCCTTACCCTGCCGGAATATATCGAAGGGGAACGCAAGGGCAAGGACCGGGAGGACATGCCGGAGTACAAGGTCCGCCTTTCCGCCGCCTTCTGCTTCTCCAACCGGGTCAGCATGATCGAGTATTACCACAACTCCTCCTTCCTGGAGTACGGCGGCGCGCCGGAGCGGGCTACCCGCAGCGCCTTCGTATCCGCGGTGGACGGGCTGCTGCGTAAGCAGGGCAAGTACCAGAAGAACGAGAGCAAGGTCACCTTCAGCGATATTCAGGACTGTCTGATTCTGGTGACGAACTGTTTTTCCACCCGCACCTCCTATGAGAACCAGACCAAGAAGGCCATCACCAACCGGTTCATCCAGGAGGCCATGACCGAGTTTTTGAAATCCCGCCTGGAGGTCTACTTCATCGAGAACCCCAAAGACGCGGAAAAAATCATGGAGCAGGTGCTCATCAACAAGCGGAGCCGGGAGACTGCGGAGCGAACCAGGCTCAACCTCAAAAAGAAGCTCACCGGCAGCATGGACATCACCAGCCGCATTGAGAAATTTGTGGACTGCCGGACCAAGGACGTCTCCCGCAGGGAGCTGTATATCGTGGAGGGTGATTCCGCCCTGGGTTCCTGCAAGCTGAGCCGGGACGCCGAGTTCCAGGGCATCATGCCGGTCCGGGGCAAGATTCTGAACTGTCTCAAGGCGGATTTCGCCCGGATATTCAAAAGCGATATCATCACCGACCTTCTGAAGGTCCTGGGCTGCGGTGTGGAGGTACAGGACAAGCACAACAAGGACATCAACGCCTTCGATCTGGATAACCTCCGGTGGAACAAGGTCATTATCTGCACAGATGCCGACGTGGACGGTTCCCAGATCCGCACCCTGATCCTCACCATGCTCTACCGCCTCACCCCCACCCTGATTCGCCAGGGCTACGTCTATATCGCGGAGTCCCCCCTATATGAGATCACTTGCAAGGGCAAGACCTGGTTTGCCTACACGGAGCGGGACAAGGCGGACATTCTTAAGGAGCTGGGGGACGCCAAGGTCAGCATACAGCGTTCCAAGGGCCTGGGCGAGAACGACCCGGAGATGATGTGGCTCACCACCATGAACCCCGAGACCCGCCGGCTCATCAAGGTCATGCCCACGGATGAAACCGCCATGGCCAAGACCTTTGACCTGTTGGAGGGGGACAACCTCCAGGGCCGGAAGGAACACATTGCGGATAACGGCTGGCGCTATATCGACCAGCTCGATGTGTCGTAAGCAGAGGTAAACAGGATATGGCAAGAAAAAAGCACAGCGATGAGGCCTCAAATCGGCCTTCCTCCAATGAAAACGTCATGGGCCTCCGGGCGGAAGTCACCGAACAGCCCATTACGGAGACCCTGGAAGTCAATTTCATGCCCTACGCCATGAGCGTGATCGTCTCCCGGGCCATCCCGGAGATCGACGGTTTCAAGCCTGCCCATCGGAAGCTGCTGTACACCATGTACAAAATGGGGCTGCTCACCGGCGCCCGGACGAAGTCCGCCAACATTGTGGGCAGCACCATGAAGCTGAATCCCCACGGGGACGGACCGATTTATGATACGATGGTGCGCCTCAGCAAGGGCTACGGCGCCCTGCTCACCCCCTTTGTGGATTCCAAGGGCAACTTTGGCAAGGTCTATTCCCGGGATATGGCCTACGCCGCTTCCCGGTATACGGAGGCCAAGCTCTCCCCCGTCTGCGGTGAACTCTTCCGGGATATCGACAAGGACGCCGTGGATATGGCGGACAGCTACGACGGCAGCATGAAGGAGCCCACGCTCCTGCCCACCACCTTCCCCAACGTTCTGGTCTCCGCGAACCAGGGCATTGCCGTGGGTATGGCCAGCAACCTGTGCGGATTCAATCTGGGAGAAGTGTGTCAGGCGGAGATCGCCTATTTGAAGGACCCGGGCTGCGACCTTCTCGCCCTCCTCCCTGCCCCGGATTTTCCCACCGGCGGGGAACTCATCTATAAGCGGGAAGAAATGGAGGAGATTTACAATACCGGCCGGGGAAGCTTCCGGGTCAGGGCGAAATGGGTTTATGACAAGGCCAACAACATCATCGAGATTCGGGAGATCCCCTACACCACCACCTCCGAGGCGATCATTGATAAAGTATCCGAGCTGGTAAAGGCGGGAAAGCTGAAGGAGATCGCCGATATGCGGGATGAGACCGACCTCAGCGGTCTGAAGCTGGCCATCGATCTCAAACGCGGCACCGACCCGGACAGGCTCATGCAGAAGCTTTTCCGCATGACCACCCTGATGGACGCTTTTTCCTGCAACTTCAACATCCTGATTGCCGGTATGCCCAGGGTCATGGGTATTCGGGAGATCCTGGAGGAGTGGACCGCGTGGCGGATCGAATCCGTCCGCAGGCGGATCCACTTTGACCTCACCCGGAAGAAGGAGCGCCTGCATCTGCTCCGGGCGCTGGAGAAAATCCTCCTGGATATCGACAAGGCCATTGCCATCATCCGGGGCACAGAGCTGGACGCGGAGGTGGTGCCCAACCTGATGATCGGCTTCGGCATCGACCAGGTCCAGGCGGAATTCGTGGCGGAGATCAAGCTCCGCAACATCAACAAGGAATACATCCTCCGTCAGACCAAGGATACCCGCGCTCTGGAGGAGGAGATCGCCGATCTGGAGGACATTCTGAAGCGTCGGGAGCGGATCAAGTCCATCATCGCAGACGAGATCAAAAAGGTGATGAAGCAGTACGCCGAGCCACGCCGGACCTCCATCGTTTATGAGGACGAGCTGCCGGAGCCCGAGCCCGAAGAGGAAACGCCGGATTATCCGGTGACGGTGTTCATTTCCCGCCACGGATATCTGAAGAAAATCACCCCCCTGTCTCTCCGCATGAGCAGCGAGCAGAAATTCAAGGATGACGACGGCCTTCTGCTTTCCTTTGAGGCCACGAACCGCAGCGAGCTGCTGGTGTTCAGCGACCGGTGCCAGGTGTACAAGACCCGCCTTTCCGACTTTGAAGACGGCCGTGCTTCCGCCTTGGGCACCTTCCTGCCCAGCAAGCTGCAAATGGACGAGGGGGAAAGCATGTTCTCCGTCGTTCTGCCCGGGAATGACCGGCTGAGCCTCATCTTCGTCTTTGAGAACGGCAAGGCGACCAGGGTGAGCGTGAACGCCTACAGCACGAAAACCAATCGCCGCAAGCTGGCAAACGCCTATTCGGATAAATCCCCCCTCCGCGCCATTCTCTGCTTTGAGGAGGAGCGGGACGCGGTTGTCTTCTCCACGGAAGGCCGTGCCCTTCTCTTCAACACGGCACAGCTGGCGGAAAAGAGCACCCGGGACAGTCAGGGGGTGCAGGTGATGACCCTGAAGCCCAAGTATAAGGTCAGTTCCGCCGCCTTCCTGGAAAACACGTCCATCCAGAACCACGCCCGATACCGCATCCGCAATCTTCCTGCCGCCGGTGCTCTCCTCAAGCCGGAGGACAGCGGTGAGACTCAGCTTTCCCTGGAGTTTTGACCGCCTTTTGGCGAGAAAGGATCACGATGTCGCTGCGTCGAGTGTTGCTTTTGCTTCTGGCGTTCCTTCTGCTTTGCGGCTGCAGCCGTTTGGCAGAGGGGGAATACCAGGTGATCACGGAGCACGTGGAGGCCAGTCCCAGCCAGGAGACCACCGGTCGGTTCTATGAGGTCCACACCTATTCCGGTCTGAAACGGGCCGTTCAGGAGCTGGTGAACGCAAGCGCCGAGGATGGCGTCATCCGCGCAATGGAATACAGCGGCGTCATTCGGGACGACATCTCCAAAGCCTGTCTTGAAGTGGCCAGGAGTTCTCCCATGGGTTCTTACGCAGTGGATTACATGACCCATTCCGTTACCCAGATCCTGAGCTACGACGAGATATCCATTCACATCCACTACAAGCTCTCCCAGGAGGATATCAGCGCCGTCCGCAGCGTTTCCTCCCTGAACGATTTCTGGCTGCGGGTAGACGAGGGCCTGGATTCTGGAACGTCTTTCCTGGCTTTACAGTTGGTCACCCTGGCGGTTACCGATCGGAATATCCGCAACTATATTTCAACCTATTACCAGCAGCACCCGGACACCCTGCTTTCCCTGCCGGAGGTGAACGTATCCTTCTATCCCTCGGAGGAATACGTGCAGAAGATCATCACCCTGAGCCTGGATTATCACACCTCCCCCGAAGACCGGGAACAGATGCTCTCGGCGCTGCGGAAGCGCGCGGAGGAAATCGTCCGCGGCATGCCCCCGGGAAGGCCGGAGATTTCCGCCATGCTCTGCTGTATGACGGTTGCCGAACAATTGAACCGCCTCAACACCCGTGGGAAAACAGCATATGACGTGCTGGTGAGCCATTCCGGAAATTCCGAGGGCTGCGCGATGGCCTATCAGCTTCTTTGCACCATGTGCGGCGTTCCCTGCCAGGTCGTCTCCGGCAGGCTCAACAGCGAGCTGCACTACTGGAATCTCATTCAGCTGGACCAGGATTATTATCACGTGGATTGCTCCGCTTGCGTGGGCCACGAGCTGGCGGACGGTTTTCTGAAAAAGGACAGTGACCTTTGGGGCAGCTACTGGTGGGAATCGGAGCACTACCCTGCCGCCAACGGCAGTCTCACCGCGAAAAAGCTGGCTGCACAGGTTTTCACCCCCACTCCCCAGCCATCCGGCGAACCCCATTTTGAGTATTTTGAATAAAGAGTGCCGGATGCGGTATTCCCGCACCCGGCATTCGTTATGGATATCAAATCCTGCCGATGTTCCTGGCGGTATGGAAGGCTTCCGATACCGCGCAGGTGATGTTCCTGGGACTCAGGCAGTCCCCGATCTGGTAAAACTCCGGCGCGCAGAAACGCAGGCTCATGGCCGCCTCCGACTCCGCTCTCTGGCCCACGGCGTAGATCACCTTGTTCGCCGGGAAGAACACTTCCCCGTCCTTACTCTGGGCAAGCACTCCGCCGTCCCGGATCTCCGCCGCCTTCGTCTCATAGGCGACCTTGACCCCCTGCTTTTTCAGCTCCGCCCGCAGACCGATGGCGTGGAGGAAATTGCCGCCGTCGTTCAGCTGAGGCATCAGCTCCAGCACCTGAACCTGTTTCCCCTGCATAGCCAGGTAGATGGCCAGCTCCAGGCCCACCAGGCCGGCGCCCAAAATACAGACCTTTTCCCCCAGGATCTCCGGATGGAGATATGCGTTTTCCGCGCTTTCCACGATTTTTCCGTCGATGCCCGGGATCTTGGGCTTCACCGGCTTCGCGCCGGTGGCGGCGATGATCACATCCGCCTTCAGCTGCTTAGCCAGCTCAGGAGTGACCTCCGTATTCATCCGCAGATCGATGCCGCTATTTCGGATGGCCTTCTCCTGCCGTTCCAGATACAACTCCATATTCCGCTTGAAGGGCACGTTCTTCTCGCAGCGTATGGCGCCCCCCAGCTTGCCGCTCTTCTCGCAGAGGATGACCTCATGCCCCCGTTCCGCGGCGGTGAGGGCAGCCTGCATGCCGCCGATGCCGCCGCCAACCACCAGGACCTTCTCCCTGCGGACGACCTTCGGATGATCGTACAGCATTTCCAGCTCTCTCCCCGTTTCGGGATTGATGGCGCAGTACGGTTCTCCGCAGCTGATTTCCGAGGAGAAGCAGCTGAGACAGCGGAGACAGGGCTTGATTTCCTCCTCCCGGCCGGTGCGGATTTTCAAGGGCAGATCGGGGTCGGCCAGCAGCGCCCGGGCCATCTCCACCACGTCCGCCTGACCGGAGGCGATGATCTCCTCCAGCATCTCCGGGTCACCCAGGGCGCCAATGGCGGCTACGGGTGTTTTTACGTGCTTTTTGATCTCCGCGGCATACTTGACGTTGGGGCCCTCCCCCAGGAACATGCTGGGATGGGTAACGGCAAACACCTCTTCCACCTCATGGTTCCCGGCGGAGACGTGAATCAGGTCCACCAGCCCGTCCAGCTGCCTGGCAAAGGCAATGCCGTTTTCGATCCCGTAACCGCCGTCGTAGCATTCGCTTCCGCTGATGCGCACTTCGATGGGGAAATTGCTGCCGCAGGCCTTTTTGATCGCCTTGCAGATCTCCACGGTGAGCCTGGCCCGGTTTTCAATGGGAGCTCCGCCCCATTTGTCCTTGCGGGTATTGGTGATGGGGGAAACGAACTGGTGCAATAGCCATCCATGCCCGGCGTGGAGCAGGATCATGCCGAAACCGGCCCGTTTTGCGATCATGGCCGCCTGGGCGTATTTTTGGATGGTACGCTGGATGATCTCCTCCGGCATTTCCCGGATGACCCGGTCCCCCAGCTGCATCTCCACGGGTCCATAAGCCACACCCCTGCTCTCTCCCCCCATGAAGGAGAGGATACGGTTGGCAAACATGCCCGCGTGCTGCAGCTCCGCCGTGGCAACCGCGCCGTATTTCGTAATGGAGTCTGCCACGCGGCACAGGGGATTGAACGCCCTGGGCTCTTCTATCGCCACATGGTTCTCCCCGCCCCGGCCCAACTCGCCGTCAACGATCAGCTCGCAGGAGGCCAC
>JAEEGL017159540.1_pt1 | contig 12502 bp, 13 predicted proteins | sample 9134231 | NCBI WGS metagenome assembly JAEEGL01 (sample SAMN16246548, study PRJNA631951) | gut metagenome | biome: gut microbiome; feature: rumen; material: fiber-attached | host: Bos | place: Iran: Karaj | collected 2018-10
AAAATATAAGCTTTATGATATTTACCTGATTCAAGAGCCTCTCTTGCCATTTGTTCCATGTAGTTTTCGGAAGATAAAAGATATTCTACTGGTGGATACGGAGTTGGAAGAGCAAGATCTGAAGGCTGTCTTAGTGTCTCTGACGCAATAGGTTCTTTTATTAAAACAGGTTCCATTAAGTTGGTAGAGGCTCCAGGATTATTGGTTTCTGAAGTTTTTGGAAAAGCGTGACCAAAATAACCCCTTTTATAAAACTCTGCTGTAACTTGTGGATCTCTAATCTGAGGATCGCTGGTAACTTGTTCTATTGGTTCTACACTGAAAGAGCCACTGCGATATTCAAGTTCTCTTAATAATTCTAGATATTTTGTGACAATAGGGTGATTTGAAGATTGTTTCTGAGCCTTTTTAAACCAGTTTTTTGAATTTTTGAAATCATTAAGATAAAAACTGCTCATTCCCAATATAATTAGGGCTTGGAGATTGTCAGGATATAGCTTTTGAAACTCCAAAGCTTTATCACAAGCTTCGGAGTATTTACCTTTTTGATAAAGTCTTTCTGCTTCTCTAAGAGACCTTGGCATCTCTGTTGAATTAGCTGAATTAACTGCTGTTAGCAATAACAGAAAGACTAATATCTTTTTCGGATTATTTATCATCTGATGGAGTAGTTAAATCCTTTTGAGGTGCTTCAGCTTCTTTAGCTGGTTCTGTGACTTTTTCTGTTTCAGCAACATTTGGAGATACTGTTTCTTGAGTAGGTTCAGCAACTTTAACAGGTTCAGAATCTTTGTTTAATTCAGATTCTTTAGCGGGTTCTGTTACAGGTTCTGAAACTTGTGAAGTTTTTTCTGCCTGATTGACTGCAGGAGTTTCAGTGTTTGCTGTAGCAGACTTAGCTTCATTTGTTTGTTTTGCTGTTTTGTTTTCTTTGGGTGCTTCAGAAGACTGTGATGAAGTATCATTCCATTCAGAGTCGTCTTCAATAACGATTGATTTAGGCATTGTAAGACGCTGATTAATTTTTACTTTTGGAGTTTCTTCTATAATATTGTTGTCTGTTGTATTTTGATTACTTGTTGGTTGACCGGCTCCTGGACCAGAATTATGCTCCAAATCCCATGAGTCTGGTTTCTGCCAATCATCAGGCGGTGCATAGTCTTCTTGATTTGCTATGTTCTGATAAGCCTGATTAGCTGTAATCAGAAATATTGCCAGCAATATAACCACTACGGCCCATTTCCAAGTTTCTTTTCCGCTATTCATTTATTTCTCCAATATGACCAGTATATTATATATTATTTTTCTTCATTTAAAGGGAAAGCAAATACCAAAGTCCCACTTACTGATTTATTATCTTCACTATAAATAAAATCGGCAGCTCTAACTGTATTAACAGGAAATTGTTGAAAATTTTTAAGTATAGGGGATAAATATTTTGGGGTTGTTGAAAATGTTAATTTAACTGGAAGTATATTCAACCCTTCCCAGTCATCTGTATCAATATCTCCACTAGAAGCATCTAAAGGCATACCGTTTTCGTCTAATTGAGGTATATTATTTTCTGAATTAGGAGTCCCACCATTAGTATTAGACGGCATTGATTGACTTGGTTCAGCTTTACTTAAGTCATTGTCTGTTCCAAAGTCTTCTGGTTTATAGGTATATGGACTATATAAATCATAAGTATTTATTTTGAATACTTTTTGTAAGTTTTCATTTATAAATAAACTCATTAATTGCCCTTCTTGCCCTACATTCAACATTATGTTTTCGCCAATTTTCTGAGTTTCTGAAGCTGTATTTGATTCGGATTTCTGTAAGTCATTTAATTCCTTGTTTTTTGATTCCAAAGTATGTTCCTTTTGATTTATTTCCATACTCAAACTAGATAAAACAAAAAGATTGCCTAATACTACAAAAAATATAACTGCTACTAACATAAAAACGGTATTGGTTACTACTTTGTTCATTTCAATTCTCCCTTCAAGAGAAATTCGATTTTTTTGTTATCGGCTTCTCTAAGGTTGATTCCAATGTATCTTAAAAGCGCAGATGGCAAAATATTATTTTTACTGTCTACTGGGTTGGTTGTCAGAGCATCGGTAAAGTTAGTTACTTCTATGGAGTTTTCTGCAAAACCGTGAATAATTATAATTTTACCATCAAAATCTTCTTTTATTTGTTGTTCGTTTATTGGCAAAGAATATATGCTTGTATAAGAAACAGGAGATGTTTTTGTTTCATTGTTATTCTTTTTAGATTTCTTTTCAGCTTTTCGCTTGATTGGTTTGGGTTGTTCTTTTGGTTCTTCTTCGGCAAAAATGTCATAAAGACTGCTGCTTATTGTTTGATTAGTTTGTGGCTCTGTTTGCTGATTTGATTCTTCATCATTGTCATAATCCGATTCTATAGAAAAATTAAAAATATTATTATCATTTTCTAATTCTTCTTTTGTTTTCAGATTGATTTGTTCAGCTTCTTGCTTGTTTCTGATAAGAATATCTGTTATTTGAAGTTTTTCAGGTTTTACTTTATTGATAATCTGGAAAAAATAGTTTAAAGAATTTTTGGTCTGTATTACAGGTTTAACTAATTTTAAAGAATTTTCGCAAAGTTTGATTGGGTTCGGATTTTCCTTATTTTTTTTCTTATTTAATTCTGCTTGTAGATTACTTATTCTATCTGAAACGCTATTTATCGAAACATCTAAGTTTTCAATTTTTTCAATTTTTTCTGTATATTGGAAATACAGAAGGAAAGAAGCAAAAATAAATGAAATCAAACCTAATACAATTGGAACAGTACTAGCTAGTTTTTCTAGATTCTTTTCTTTATTTTGCTTTCTTATTAAAGCAAGCAAATCCATTGCTTCTGCATCATCTCTAAAGTAGGCTAAACAGCCACCTATTGCTGGAACAAATGGAAGAAGTTTCTGGTTGTTTTCTGTATTAACTTTATCATTAAAGCTTACAGATATAACAGGACTTATGTCTATTTCAGAAGAAACATCTAAAGGATTGATTTTTGTTGGAGAGAAATAATTCTGTTCGTAATTAAGAACATCTGGCAAAGCACTGCCACCACCCATGAAAAATAGTGCATCTACCTGATTTAATTTGCTGACCGCCCTAAAATAATCAAAACTGAAACGTATTTTTTGTGAATACATTTCTAATTCTGATTCTTTTGGTGGATTCATCATTTCAGAAGTACCAGAAGGTATATAACGATAGAATTTTAACTTTCCAGCAGAAAAAATATTGAGGTGAGTTCCAGAATAACCAAAATTCACTATAGAAAGAGCTGGTAACCCTGCAATATCAACTATAGACTGGAGCGATAGGGTGGAAAATACATCTGTATATACGGAATCGGGTTTTATTCCTGTTCCGTTAAACAGGCTTAAATGGACATTTAGTAGTTGCATTGGAACAACTGCCAAAGCTATCGAAAGTGGATTCCCACGTATGACTGAATAAGAATAGGTAAACTCTTGTTCTTTGTAGTGGGGTGATAGTATTTTTTTTGCTTCCCATGGAAGTACCTGGTCGAATTGTTCCGGTTTAACCGAATTTGGAAAATCTATCAGTTTTACTTGTAAATCTCTATTATAAAATAAGGATATTATTTTTTTACATTTTGCCAGGTTTAATTCTTTTGATAATTTGGCTATGGCACTGGTTATTTGTTTATTGTATTCTTCTTCGTTTACAAAGGTATCGAAAGGAGCAATGTCTACACTTTCAACTTTTAATAGTCGTTTTTTATTGTTATTTAATTCTAGTAATATAGCTTTTACCGACTTAGTTCCTATGTCTATTGTTGCATAAAGACCAGGAGTTATATTATTGTTCATATTGCCTCCGTAAACTTGCCAAGTCCATCTCTGCCCTTATTCTTTGCAATACCTAATCTTGATACGGTTCGACGGGAAACTTCTTTGTTTCCTTCGAATAAGATAGCTTCCGAATAAAGATTCATAAGTGATTTTTCTTTTGTGGCATTTAAGGTAACTTTTATTGTTCTATTAGGTTTTAGTTCTGATACATAAGTATATTTAAAGGAATCAAATTTTTTGCGTATTTTCCCTAAGCCTTTTTCCAGACCTCCATCTGCAGCATGGAATACGATAACGTCGATAGCATCTGAACGGCTAAGATCTAAAGCTGTGACGCTGATTTCCTGACTACCGGCTACAAGTATAAAAACTACGGTAGTTACTAGAAATGTAAGATAAATGCTAAATCCTTTGCGGTTCATGCAGACCTCCTTCTGAAACAGAATAGACGATTCGTTGTTTCGTCTGGGTCGGCAATTCCGTTATGATTCTTGTCTTCATATATGCTTAGCTTAATAAAAAAAGTGTCATTGTCATGCTTTGTTACTGTTAATTCTTTATAGTTAAAACCAACAGGACATTTTACTTCTTCTGATAAATTCTTTAGCGACAATTTTGTTGTGTTTTCATATGTTATTTTGTTTCTCAACCAGATTCTTGCTTCTGTCAGGCAACTTCTCGCCTTCCAGGAAGAAGCAACAACAGCATATTTTGTGGTACTCCAGTTAAGCAAATTTAAAAGTGCTGTAACTGTCAGCCCCATAACAAAAATGCATATAGTAACTTCTAATAGTGTGAAACCTTTGTTAGCCATTGTTTTTCGCTTCCTGACCAGGTAAAAACAAGAATGATTCTAGCTGTAATTCTCTATCTGCATTAGTAACCCTTACTTGTAATCTGACTGTGTTTTCTTCATCTGGAGGAGTTAAAAGAGTAACTAGTTTCCAGCCTGGTTTTAATCTAAATCTGCTTTCTAGCTTTTTTACTTTGCCTGCTTTAAGATTTCCATTTAATAGCTCAGATTTGGCTAATTCAATTTCTCTTTCTGCAAGGAAAGCTGCTTCTGACTCAAACGCCGCATGACTATTAAGTTTTGAAGATATTTCAAATCCTGAAAAGATAACAGCTAAAGAGCTAGACAAAACAATCAAGGATAAAAGAATTTCAACTAAGCTGAAACCCTGTTTCTTTATTGTTGATTGTTTATTCAAATTCATAGTTCTATTGTTATTGTTGCTAGTTTTCCGTAAGAAACTTTTAACGCTAAATGCAATTTTGATGCTTCTTTCCCATCTATTCTGAATTTACCATCTTTGCCTATTTCTATTTGGTTAGGTATACTTTTTGAATAAATATCTGGAATTTCCAGGAAAGATGTTGCAGAATCTGGATTCATCAAAGTTTGAAGCTTTTCATTGTAAACAACTCTTACATTTTGGTTGCGAAGTTTTGCTCTGCTCTTACAGCTCTGAAAAAAAACCTGAATCCTATCAGAAGCTGATTTTATTCTAGTATCTTCAATTATTCCAGAATAAGTGCCAACTGCAGCTCCAGATAAAATTCCTATTGCAAGAAGTACTACGAGAACTTCAATAATCGTAAAGCCTGAAGTTTTCTTTTTGCCATTAGTTGATATTTGCTGGTGGAGACGTAAACGGCTATTGGTTTCAGGCTTAATAAAGCTGCATTTTTCGCAGCAAAACAGCATAACTATATATTACCAATAATGGTGAGCACTGTCTTTTTGACCGTCTGCTCCCATCTGTCCGTTCATACCTATCCATCTAGTGCCTAGTCTTATACTGCAAACGACACCTCTTCCACCCATTTTGCCATCAGAACCGATTATCCACAAGGAAGTATTGTCTGTGTTATAAAAACGATAACTAGACCCGTTCCATGTATAACCCCAACGGTTTGCTGCTTCTGGACAAATGAAAAGTTTAACGTCTTTGGCTGTATCGTTGAGTGGCAAAAGCGCATTCGAGTATTTCCAACGCAGATTACCTGATCTATCTATCCAAGTCCAACGATTCTTGCCAGCATCAAGTTCGAAATTCTTGGCTTCCCAAAGAGAAATCAAGCTTTCTATCCCTTTTTGATTGGAAAGACATGATTTTGCACGTGCCATAGAAGCTATACTCTGATACCTTGGTATTGCTATAGATACCAGAATCCCTATGACTAGAACAACAATTAAAAGTTCAACGAGTGAAAAACCTTTTCGCATATCGCCTCCACATTTTTGAGCTATAGGTTTCATACTAAATTAATAATTTATCCTACAATTTTACCAATGTCAAATAATGGTAAGTACATTGATAAAGCTATAATTACAATAAATATTGCTAAGAATACAACCAACGCAGGCTGAATCAGTGATACCGCAGTTTCTAAAGCCATTTCCATATCTCTTTCATAAATATTTCCAGCTTTTTCTAACATTTCACCCATATTGCCACTGCGTTCTCCAACATCTGCCATTAGTATAATGCTTTCTGGAAACAGATTTCTATGTTTACCAATTGATTGAGACAAAGATTCTCCTCGGCTTACCGATTCTCTTATGTCTAACATGGCTTTTTTATACATGACGTTGCTTAGAGCTTTTTCTACAGCTTGTAAAGATGTTAATATAGGAACACCGCATCTGAGTAACGTTCCAAGAATTCTTGCAAAAAGTGCTATTTGAATTTGCTTTAAAACATCTCCTAATACGGGAAATTCAGTGAAAAATTCTGTCACAATTCGTTTCCCTTTTTGATTACTCATAATTAGGCGCCAAATAATGATTAAAGCAACTATTATCCCTATTATTATCAAATAATGATGTGAAATAAAATTTGAAACATTTAATACGAAAAGTGTGAGTCCAGGCAGTTTATGACCGGTGCGCTGTGTCCCTTCAACAAATTGTGGAAAAACAAATACCAGTAAGGAAACTACAACGATTAAAGAACTGCTTAATAAGAATAATGGGTAAATCATTGCCTGTATTATCTTTTTGCCCAGTTTATACATGGTGTCGTAAATGTAGGAATAGCGTTCTAATACTTCACCAAGCATTCCACCAACTTCCCCGACTTCTACCATAGTAATAAAAAGAGATGGAAAAACTTCTTTGTGATTTTTTAATGCTTCGGAAAATGATTTCCCTGATTCTATTTTTTCTTTTATATCTTTTAATAATATTTTTAAAGAAGGATTGGAAACCTGCTTGTAAAGTGCTGCTAAACTCATCAATAAAGGACATCCAGCAGAAATAAGATTAGAAAGCTGGATTAAAAAGAAATTCATGTCCTTGTGAGATATTCTTAAATATTTTTTAGGAGAATTTACTATGGTTTGAATGGTTGCAGGAACTATTTCAACTACGATATAGTTTCTGTCTGATAACCAAGTCCCGACTTCATCTTGTTTTTCGGCTTCCATTTCTCCGGTAATTTCATTACCTTTAATGTCTAGAGCCTTATAAGAATCCCTCATGCTTTATAATCTGCTCCTAAGCCGTAACTTGCCTTATTTCTTCGCCTCTGGTTAGGCGGAGAACTTCTTTTAGTGTGGTAACACCTTTTATAGCTTTCTGTAGACCATCAACACGCATTGTTCTCATACCTGATTTTATAGCTGCTTGTCTTATATCGCGAGCTGAAGCAGAATTTAGAATTAAACCGTGTATTTCATCATTGATTGTCATGATTTCGTGTATTGCGGTTCTGCCAGCATAGCCTGTTTTACGACATGTTAAACAACCTTTTCCTTTATAAAGGAAACAATCTTCTATTCCGTTTTCGATTAAAACATCAATGTCGTCAGCATCTGATGGAACATAAGATATGCGGCAGGACGGACATATCTTTCTGACTAGTCTTTGACCACCAACACCTATAACCGCAGAGGCTACAAGATATGGTTCTACTCCCATTTCTATCAATCTGGTAACAGCAGATGCTGCATCGTTGGTATGTAATGTGGAGAAGACTAAATGCCCTGTTAAAGCAGATTCTATAGCTATCTGAGCTGTTTCAAAATCACGTATTTCACCGATTAGAATAACGTTAGGGTCTTGACGTAATATTGAACGCAAAGTTCTCGCAAATGTCAGACCTATTTCTGATCTTACCTGAACTTGATTGATACTCGGTATCAAATATTCAACCGGGTCTTCAACTGTTGTTATATTTATTTCAGGACTCTTGACAAAGTTTATTGCTGCATAAAGGGTAGATGTTTTCCCTGAGCCTGTTGGACCAGTCATTAATACTATTCCATTAGGAGCAGAAGATAAGGTTTTGAAAAGTTTCAATAAGTCTTCGTCAAAACCAACTTGATCTAATGTTAATGACAGTCGGCTCTTATCTAGAATACGTATAACTATTTTTTCTCCAAATACTGTTGGTAAAGAGGATACACGTAAGTCAATGCTTTTGTTCTGAACTTTAACTTTTATACGACCATCCTGAGGAAGACGTTTTTCAGAAATATCCATTTGTGCCATTATTTTTAAACGAGAAACCAGTTCACTTTGAATGGCTTTTGGAGCTTTCATCAGTTCATTCAGAATTCCATCTATTCTGTATCTGACTCGAACAACTTCTTCGTCTGGTTCTATGTGAATATCGCTTGCTTTGTCGTTGATTGCTTGTTGAATAATGGTATTGACCAGATTGATAATAGGAACATTCTGTTCATCTTCATTGAGGTCAAAGGTTGTGAAAAAGCTTTCGTCTAAGGTTACTTCTGTTTTTCTTTCAGCAGCTAAGTTATCAACAGCATTTTGTAAACTTTCACTGTTGCCGTAATAATGCTTTATTGCCGCTTCTATCTGTGATTCAGGGCTGATTCCTACTTCTAGTTCATAACCGGTCTGAAATGTTATTTCATCTATAATGAAAACATCCAATGGGTCTGCCATCGTAATTTGAAGTCTGTTTCCTTCTAATTTTACAGGAAGTAAGTTATGACTTCTGACTATCCCATCCGGTATTGTGGTTAAGACTTCAGGGGTAATAGTAATTTCATTTAAGTTTAGATACGGAATATTCATTTGGGCTGCAAGAGTCGTGGCAATACTGTCTTCTTTTGTTATGCCAGTATCAACCAAAACTTTGCCTAGTCTTTTACCCAATATTTTTTGTTTTGAAAGGGCTTCTTGTAATTGCTTGGCTGAAATTACGCCTGCTTCGACTAGAATATCACCTAATCTTTTTCTTTGCGGCTTCCCTGATTGTGAAACCATTAATCTATCCTTTTATCTTTTCCAAAAACTCTTTCTAGCTATTTCATAACTAGGATTGATTTCTAATGCTCGTCTAAACGCCATCATTGCTTCATTACGCAAACCTTTGGCTTCTAACGCTTGACCTAGTTTATAATATCCGTCAGCAAAACCAGGATACTTCTGGATATGCTGACGTAACTGTCTTATTAATTCATCTACCAAATCGTTATTGTCTAATAAAACAGAGGTTTCATAGCAATAGTCTTCTGTGTCTCTTGCCTGATATTCTGCAAAGAAAAGGGCTATAACTTTTTTATATTCTGTTAACGCTTCGTCTTTTCTGTTCAGAGATTCAAGAATCTGTGCTCTTTCGTTAATTGCTTCCCTATATTTGGGATTGCTTTTTAACGCTTCATCTAACTGTTTTAGAGCTTCTTCTGTTTTCCCAGAACTTTTTAATGCTAAAGCTAAATGGAAATGTGCATCAGGCCAGTTGCTCTTTTCTAGAACTTTTAAGAAAGCATTGCTTGCTTCTTCATATTTGCCCGCATTTAATAAGGCTTTGCCTAGATTATTCCAATATTCGCTTGTAGGACAAGTCTCAACACACTTTTGATATTCTTTTATAGCTTCTTCTACATTTCCTAGCCTGAAAAGAGAATTAGCCAGACTACATCTCAACATATGATTACTAGGGTCAGCTTCTAGTAATTTCTGATTTTCCTGAATAGCTTCCTCTAGTAATCCCTCGCTGTAATAGGATCTATTGTTTTCAGTCATTTATTCACCATCAGTCTTTTTTTTCGTTGCTTGGCTTAAGATTTAAAAGCAGTTCTTTTTTCTTAGGACTTTCTTCTTCTGTTTCAAGCTTAACATCACCTAATTTTACAGTAGTAGGACTTCCTGGAACTGTCAAGGGTGCCGGACCATTAACTTCTTCAGGTCCTTTATTCTTTTGTTCCATCTGTTTTTTTATTTCTTCGGCCTGAGCTTTAGCTTCTGCTGTTTTAGGATTTTCCCAATTTCTATATTCTTCTTCAGCACCTGATGGAGAATAATACTGTAGGAATTTTACGACATCTGCTGAATCATTCATAAGTTCATGAAATGTTTTCGGGGGAACAAATGCTGTTGTATCCTTACCTAATATTTTTGTTTCCGTACCTATTCTGACTGTCAGATTGCCTTCTAAGACATAGATTATCTCGGTGACATATACATGTCTGTGACTTGGGACATGAGCACCTGGAAGATAAGTTAAATGGGTCATTGCAGCAATCGAGGGTCCGACCATATTAGTGTCTACTAATATTTTTGCTCCTATTCTTTTATCGGGTGAGGTGTTGTATACAGCATCGTCAAAAGCAATAAAATTGCGTGATTTAGGCTGTTCTTCTGTCGATTGCTTGTTCTTATCCTTAGCAAATGCAGGAGAATAAACAAAAAGGGTGATAAATAACACTAAAATTAGCTTTTTAATCAATGTACTTTTCATACTGTGAAGTTTAGCTTTATTACTAACTATTGTCAAGAAATATAGAATTATTTTAAATGTACATTATTTTTTGTTAATGAAAGTTGACTAATTTGCTTTTATAGAATAGAATAAAAGTATCTTTTAATTATTTATATACTAATATGACCTGTATAATTAGCTATTTATCTCACTGTTTGTGCTATGTGCTTATACTGCTGATGACGATTGAGCTAGCAGGCTGTTGCGGATATAAAAAAATTAAAAATAAGAAGAATCCAAATGATTCTATCGTTGATTCTTTAAAAAAATCTAATAAGAAACCGGGTAGAAACACTAGCGTAACAATTTCTAACGAGTTTAATGATGATATCGACATAGATCTTACTGGTGAATTACCTCTAAGGTCTAAGGACGAAAAATCAAGAGACCTGTATGAAAAGTTTGATTATGCAAATAAGTTGTATAAGCAGCGTAATTACGAAAGTGCATTAAGAGAGATTGACAGGATTTTACCATCTATAGAAAACGATCCTTATCTCGAAATGCAGGTTTGGACTCTTTCTGCTGTAATAAGCGATAAATCGGATAAACCTAGACGTAAAAAGCGTTCTTATACCAAAATGATGGAAGCTAGAGATAAACTTCTTAAAGATACCAGGTATAAGAAAGCTTATGAGGATGGCATGATTTGTGCGGACTTTATTGCCTCTGCTACCATGATTGGAGATAAAAAATATGACTTTGAATAAACATGGTTCTGTTTTTCTTCTCGCTATTACTCTTCTTTCGGTAGTTTTTATACTTGGTTTTGCTCTTACATTTTTTACCGGTTCAGAAGATTACTCATCAGCCATGTCTTATGAATCAGAAGTGGCTTTTAATCTTGCAGAGTCCGCAATCGAAGAACTTGTTGCCAGATTGAAACATTCTTTAAATCATGACGATGACGGCAATCAGCTTTATAAAGTTCTAAGATACGATAAATTAGATATTACCAAAGAAATTCCTCTTGATGCTACACAAGTAGCCAATCTTACTGCTTTAACCAGACAAATAGCAAATGAAGAATACGGTATTCTTTTTAATAGAGGTTTGACAGAATCAGCAGATTTTAATGTTAGTGCTGTTTTAAAGTTAGAACATATTAAGCCTGTTGAAGCAGCTCAGGGTGATACACCCCTTTATAAAATCAGACAGGATGATAAAGAAAAACAAGGCGAATTACAGGTTACCGCAAGAATAATTTATAAAGGTCATGAAGCTAAGGTAAGCTTAAGTTTTTTGATTCGATGTGTTAAGACCTTTGTTCCTCCTTTTAATTATTTCACGCTTTTTGTCAGAGATGCTACTCTTTTGGGTGGTTCTGATTTCAATGGTTTCAAATCTTCTTTTGGTACTCAAAAGAATATGCTTAGGTTAGATAACGGTTGGAGGTTTATTGATCCTGATTTCGATGCTTACAAAAAAGCAAGTGATTGGGAAAGAAAACTTTCAATGCTTGGTAATGATGCTTTTACACCTCCAGGTCGTGTGTATTTGGGAGAAGATCCTCTTTACTATGCTTCTCTTGGGCAGCCTGTACCTAGCATTATAAGAATTACAAACGGTTCTAAGGTTCTGCCTTTCCAAAAAAACATGGTAGATACAAATTCTTCTTTCCCAAATTCCTTTAATAGTATGGACAGTTTATTCTTAAGATTAGACGTGCCAAATTGGACAAGAATGGATGATTATCGTGATGATTGGGTTGTTTACCAAGGGCAGGTCGAAAAGGAAAGTGAAACTAAAGATAAAAAATTAACTAATTTATGGGGTCTGTTTGGTGATGGCTGGGGTAATAAAGACGATAAATGTGAAGTTAGAACCTTAAATGTAGGTTCTGGTATAGAATTGCGAGAACCACCGCCAGATAACAACACAGCTCCAACTTTTGGTAATCTGTTAAATAGCTTTTTTGAGTTAG
>JAEEGL011507272.1_pt1 | contig 12501 bp, 11 predicted proteins | sample 9134231 | NCBI WGS metagenome assembly JAEEGL01 (sample SAMN16246548, study PRJNA631951) | gut metagenome | biome: gut microbiome; feature: rumen; material: fiber-attached | host: Bos | place: Iran: Karaj | collected 2018-10
ACCCACCATCGTGGTGAACACGCCTGCGCCCGCCCCGGCCCCCGCGCCCGCTCCGGCCCCGGCCCCGGCTTACAAGCCGAAGCCTGCCGACGAGGCACCCGCCGCGGGAAGCCGCTATGCGCCGCTCACCCCGTGGGGCTTCATCGGCTCGTTCATCCTGCTGAATCTGCCGCTGGCCGGCTTCATCCTCACCATCGTGTGGGCCTGCGGCGGCGTGCGGAACCTCAACCGCCGCAACCTGGCCCGCGCCATCGTCATCGTCTGGCTGATCTCGCTGGCCATCACGCTGGTCCTGGCGCTGATCGCCGTGATCTTCGGCGGAGCGCTGTTCGCCGGGATCAGTGAAGCGCTGGGCGGAGGGGATCTCGGCAGGCTCCTGGAAGAGCTCCTCCCCGGCCTCAGGCTGAACTGACCCCGCGTTTCCCCGGTCTTTGCCGGCCGGACCGTCCCCCCCCCGGGCGGTCCGGCCGTTTTTCTTCGCCCCCCACCCCTTGTCAAATCGGGCGGAATCGGGTATAATATATGCGACATCTCTGTCGCTTTCATCACACCGGACCGCCTCCGCTCCTCCGCGGCGGCGCGCTTTCCGGCCTACGGGAGGATCGCCATGATCAGGATCTATGCAGACAGCACCAACGATCTGCCGCAGGAGCTGCTGCAGCGCTATCACATCCGCATCGTTCCGCTTTTCGTCAACATGGGCGAAAAGACCTATACGGACTGGGTCGACATCACCCCCGACGAGATCTACGCCTGGTCCGACGCTCACAAGACCACGCCCCAGACCGCCGTCTTCTCCATCGGCGACGCGGTCGACGCTCTGACCGAGGCCAAGGCCGCCGGGGAGGACGTTCTCTTCTTCGGCATCTCGTCCGAGCTGTCCGCGTCGTGCAGCGTGTTCCGTCTGGCCGCCGAAGAGATCGGCTACGCCGACCACGTGTCCGTCGTCGACTCGCGCAACCTCTGCACGGGCATCGGCCTTTTGATCCTCAAGGCGGCCGCGCGCATCGAGGCAGGCGAGACCGACCTGGCCGCCGTGACGTCCTACGTTGAATCCTTCGTCCCTCGGGTGCGGACCAGCTCGGTCATCGAGACCCTGCTCTACATCCACCGCGGCGGCCGCTGCAGCGCGGCCAAGGCCCTGCTGGCCGGCGCGCTGCGCATCAAGCCCAAGATCGTCGTGGCGGACGGGCGGCTCACCGTGGGCAAAAAGTACCGCGGTCCCCAGAGCGACGTGATCCGGAAGTACACCGACGACCTGATGCCGGATCTGGCCAAGGCCGACCCCGACGCCGTCTTCGTCTCCCACACCGGCCGGCTGGACCAGTCGATCATCGACGAGACCGCCGAGCGCGTCCGGGCCCTGGGGCGGTTCCACAGCGTCTACGTCACCCGGGCCGGCAGCGTGGTCACTATCCACTGCGGCCCCGGCACCCTCGGCATCTTCTACGTCGCCGGCGGCGAGACCGGCGAATGAGCCCGCTCCGTCGGCCGGGCCCGCGCTTGGCGCGGGACCCGGCCGGCGTTTTTTTTGCGGCGCATTTGCCCCGGTCGTTCACAGTTTGTTCACAACTTCCCGCAGGAACGGTGTTATACTGTCCTTGATTACATAAATATTTTTAAGTATTTTCCTTCGCGCCCCCCCCTGCGGATGCCGCGAAGGGACTCAGGAGACCGTCACATGAAAAACACAGAAGAACGCGCCATGGCGTTTGTCAACCTGTACGCCGTGCTGGGCGCGATCCCCAGGCTTTGCGAACTGGACGCGGACGCCGCGGCGCTGGCCGATCAGAACGTTTCCATCGGCTTCGACGTCAAGGGCGGCCCGGCGGCCACGCTTTCCTTCGGCGGCGGCGCCTGCCGCCTGTCCGAAGGCACGGCCGGCTGCCGCATCCGGCTGCCGATCTCTTCCTGCGCCAGATTCAACGGCGTGGTGGCCGGAACGGTGACGCCGATCCCCTCCCGCGGGTTTTTCAAGCTCGGCTTCCTGCTGAAGAACTTCGGCGGCATCACCAAGATCCTGGAGAGCTATCTGCGCCCGGCCCCGGGCGCGCTGGAGGATCCCGACTTTTTCCGCCGCAGCACGCTGCTGACCCGCCATGTGCTGGTCTCGGCGGCGGCGGCGCTGGGCAACACCGACACGGTGGCCAGAGCCAGCGCGTCGTACATCCCGGACGGCTCGGCGGAGATCGCCATCGGCGGCGAGGACAGCGTCTGGCTCTCGTGCCGGGATCACCGGCTGACCGCGGTGTTCTCCCGGCCCGACGACGTCTGCGCCGTCATGAAGTTCCGCGACGTGCATCTGGCGCGGGACATCTTCGACGGCCGCGCCAACAGCGTGGCCTGCGTCGGCAACGGCGACGTGCGCATTGGCGGCATGATCCCCATGGTGGACAACATCAACCGCATCTTCGACCGCGTTTCGGTCTATCTCGCCTGACAGAGGGAGCGTCCGCATGAGAGAGCTTTACACCTATGAAAAGAGCCGCGAGCTGTTCGCCCGCGCCCAGAAGATCATCCCCTCCGGCATCTACGGGCATCAGGGCCCGGCCGAAGGCTGTTATATGCCCGTCGAGGCGTTCCCGTTCTACTCCGAGCGGGCGCTGGGCTCCCGCTTTTGGGACGTGGACGGCAACGAGTTCCTGGACTATATGTGCGGCTACGGCCCCAACGTCCTGGGGTACAACGACCCGGACGTGAACGCCGCGGCGGACGCCCAGCGCGCCAAGAGCGACTGCGTCACCGCGCCGTCTCCCGTCATGGTGGACTTCGCGGACCTGCTGGTGGACACCGTGGCCAGCGCGGACTGGGCCTTTTTCGCCAAGAACGGGAACGACGTGACGACGCTGGCCGTCCTGACGGCCCGGGCCCACACCCGCCGCAAAAAGATCGTCTTTTTCCGCGGCTATTACCACGGCGTCTCGCCCTGGACCCAGAAGATCGACTATCCCGGCATCCTGCCGGAAGAGGTGGCCAACAACGTCTGCCTGCCGTGGAACGACTTCCAGGCCATCGAGGACCTTTTCGCCCGGGAGGGCGACGAGGTGGCCGCCGTCATCGCCCAGCCCTATATGCACGGGAACTTTGCGGACAACGAGCTGCCCGCCGAGGGCTTCTGGGCCCACGTCCGCGCCCTGTGCGACAAGCACGGCGCGGTGCTGATCGTGGACGACGTGCGCGCCGGGTTCCGGCTGGATCTGGCCGGAAGCGACCACTATTACGGCTTCCGGGCCGACCTGATCTGCTTCTGCAAGGCGCTGGCCAACGGCTATAACGTGTCGGCCCTGTGCGGCCGGCGAGAGCTGATGAACACCGTTTCCGGCATCAGCTTCACGGGCAGCTACTGGATGTCCGCCGTGCCCTTCGCCGCGGGCATCGCCTGCATCGAGAAGATGAAACGGCTGGACCTGTGCGCGCTGCTGCGCGCCCGGGGCGAGGCGCTGAAGACCGGGCTGATCGCCGCGGGCAAAAAGTACGGCTTCGACCTGCACGTCTCCGGCGAGCTCGCGCTGCCCTATCTGCGCATCGCGGACGACCCCACGCTGTCTCTGCATCAGGAGTGGATCGCCGAGTGCGTCCGCCGCGGGATCTTCTTCACCAACCACCACAACCACTTTCTCAACGCCTCGCTCACCGAGGAGGACATCCGGCAGACCATCGACGTCGCGGACGAGGCCTTCGCCGCCGTCCGGGCGCGCCGCGAAGCTTAAAATCGACCCAGGGGAAAAGGGGGACGAAACGAATGGATCTGTTTGAAAAGTGCCGCAAGTTCACACTGGCCGACGAGTACCGCGCCATGGGGATCTATCCCTATTTCCGCGCGCTGGAGACCCGCCAGGACAAGGAAGTCGTCATGGAGGGCAAGCGCCGGATCATGCTGGGCTCCAACAACTATCTGGGCCTGACCACCTGCCCCGAGGTCATCGAGGCGGGGATCCGGGCCTACGAGCAGTACGGTTCCGGCTGTTCCGGCTCCCGCTTCCTCAACGGGACGCTGAAGCTGCATCTGGAGCTCGAGGCCGAGCTGGCCCGCTTCCTGCGGAAGGAAGAGGTCGTCACCTTCTCCACCGGCTTCCAGTCGAACCTCGGCATCATCAGCGCGCTGGTGGGCCGCACGGACTATGTGATCTGCGACCGCGAGAACCACGCCAGCATCTACGACGGCTGCCGCCTCAGCTTCGGCAAGATGCTGCGCTATCGCCACAGCGACATGGACGAGCTCGAGGCGTGTCTCAGGCGCGTGCCGGAGACGGCGGGCTGTCTCATCGTCACCGACGGCGTGTTCAGCATGGGCGGCGACATCGCCAGGCTGCCCGAGATCGTGGCGCTGGCCAGGCGCTACGGCGCCCGGGTCATGGTGGACGACGCCCACGCCCTCGGCGTCATCGGCGAGGGCGGCCGGGGCACGGCCAGCCACTTCGGGCTGGAAAACGAGGTCGACGTCTACATGGGGACCTTCTCCAAATCGCTGGCCTCGCTGGGCGGCTATATGGCGGCCGACGCCAAGGTGGTGGACTATGTGCGCCACAACTCGCGGCCGTTCATCTTCTCGGCCTCCATCACCCCGGCCTCCTGCGCGTCGGCGCTGGCCGCGCTGCGCCACATCGAAGCCCATCCGGAGCTGATCGCGCGGCTGGGCGAGCTGTCCGCCTATGCCCGGGCGGGGCTGAAGGCCCGGGGCCTGGACATCGTGGACTCCGAGGCGCCCATCATCCCCATCTTCACCTATACCGCCGAGAACACCCTGCGCACCGCGGCGGAGCTGTACGACCGCGGCGTCTACGTCAACACCGTGCTGCCCCCGGCGGCCCCGTCCGACGGCTGCATGCTGCGCACCAGCTATATGGCCACGCTGACCGAAGCCCTCATCGACGAGGCGCTGGACGTCATCGCGGACGTGGTGCTGCGCAACAACGCCGCGCTCCGGACCAATGGATAAGGTCGTTCTGGTCACCGGGGCAAGCTCCGGCATCGGCGCCGAGACGGCCCGCCGCTTCGCCGCGGCGGGGTGGACCGTCTGGGGCCTGTCCCGCTCCGGCGGCGCGCCCGATGGCGTCGCCCCGCTGGTCTGCGACGTCACCGAACCGGCCGCCGTGGCCGAAGCCGTGCGGACGCTGCTGGCCGCCTCCGGCCGGCTGGACCTTCTGATCAACTGCGCGGGCTTCGGCATCTCGGGCGCCGCCGAGCTGACGGACGAGGCCGACTCGCTCCGCCAGATGCAGGTCAACCTGCACGGCGCCGCCGCGGTCTGCCGGGCGTGTCTGCCGGCCCTGCGGCAAAGCCGGGGCATGATCCTGAACGTCAGCTCCGTGGCCGGGGCCCTGCCCATCCCGTTCCAGACATGGTATTCCGTCTCCAAGGCGGCCGTGAACGCCTATTCCGCGGCGCTGGCCAACGAGGTGCGCCCCTTCGGCGTGCGCGTGTGCGCGGTCATGCCGGGGGACATCCGCACCGGCTTCACCGCCGCGCGGCGGAAGCTGGCGGACGAGACCGGCCTCTACGCGGGCCGCGTCGAGCGGTCCGTGTCCCGCATGGAGCGGGACGAGCAGAACGGCATGCCCCCGTCCGCCGTGGCCGGAAAGCTGTTCCGGCTGGCCTCGCGCCGCCGGGTCCCGCCGGTCTGCACCGTGGGCGCCGGCTATTCGTTCCTCGTATGGCTGGCCCGGCATCTGCCGCCGCGCCTCACCAACCGCGTGCTCTACGCGCTGTACGCCAAATAGATCCCGACCCCTCCGGACGGAGCGGCCCGCGCCCCGCGTGCGCTGTTCCGTCCGGAGGGTTTTCCGAAAAGGAGGACCTCGCTCATGGACCGGATCTTCGTCGACTTTTCCCGCCCGGCGGGAAGCGTGAAGCCCCTGCACGGCACGGGGAACTTTGCCCGGGGACACGGGGCGGACTTCCGCCGAGCGTCGATCCCCTTCTGCCGTCTTCACGACACCGAATACCCCTTCGGCTCCGGCGTCTACGTGGACGTGCACTGCGTCTTTCCCGACATGGACCGCGACCCCGCCGATCCGACGGCCTATCGCTTTTATCACACGGACCGCTATCTGCGGGAGATCGACGAGGCCGGGGCGCGGACCATCTACCGGCTGGGCGAGTCCATCGACCACCTTCCCCGGAAGACCTTCGTCCACCCCCCGCGGGACCCCGAAAAGTGGGCCGCGGTCTGCGAGGGCATCGTCGCCCACTTCACCGAGGGCTGGGCGGACGGGATGCGGCTGGACGTCCCCTATTGGGAGATCTGGAACGAGCCGGACAACGAGCCGGACCCGGCGAAAAACCCCATGTGGACGGGCACGCCGGAGCAGTACTTCGCGCTGTACGCCGTGACGGCCCGGCGGCTCAAGAGGCGGTTCCCGCATCTGAAGATCGGCGGCTTTGCCAGCTGCGGCTTTTACGCCGCGGCGGGCGCCGAGCCGGTCCCCGCCGCCCGCTCTTCGGACCGGGCCGAATACTTCCTGTGGTTCGCCGAAGAGTTCCTGCGCCGCGTCTCCGACCCCGACTCCGGCGCGCCGCTGGACTTCTTCTCGTGGCACTCTTACGCCGACGAGCCCGCCGTCAACGCGCGCTTTGCGCGCTATGCCCGCAATCTGCTGGACCGGTTCGGCCTGACGGACTGCGAGAGCATCCTCGACGAGTGGAACCCCCGCCCGGCGGGCCGGTGCTTCGGCCTGCCGGAGGACGGGGCCGCCGTGTTCGCCCACCTCTGCACGTTCCAGCGCGAGCCGGTGGACGCGGCCGCGTACTACGACGCCCAGCCGACGTCCTCTTACTGCGGTCTGTTCGACCTTCAGGGCCGCCCCCAGCCCGCCTGGGCCGCCTTCGAGGCCTTCGGCGAGCTCTTCCGCCTGGGGCGCTGCGCGGAGACGGTCTGCGCTCCCCCGCTGTACGCCGCGGCCGCCTCGGACGGGACGGCGCGCCTGCTGGCCGTCGGCAATCTGTCCGACCGCCCGCGGGAGCTTCGCTTCGACGCGCCGGACACCCGCCCCGTTTCGGCCCGTCTGCTCCACGGCGCGGCCTTCGGCCCCGCCGTTCCGGCAGAGCGCGGGCTCTCGCTGGCCCCGTGGCAGCTTGCGCTGATCTCCTTCGCCCCGGCGAAAATTGCCCCTTGAAACGGCGCGGGAAATCGGGTATAATACGCATGTGACCGCGCGGAACGCGCTTTTCCGCCCCCGCGCGCCAAATCCAAAGACAACGGAGAGACGGACATGATCATCATCGAAATGGAAAACGGCAAAAAGATCTCCATCGAGCTGGACCCCGCCAGCGCACCCATCACCTGCGCCAACTTTGAAAAGCTGGTGGACAGCGGCTTTTACGACGGCCTGACCTTCCACCGCGTCATCAAGGGCTTTATGATCCAGGGCGGCGACCCCAAGGGCAACGGCATGGGCGGCCCCGGCTGGACCATCAAGGGCGAGTTCGCCTCCAACGGCGTGCCCAACCCCATCAGCCACCTGCGCGGCGTCATCTCCATGGGCCGCACTTCCGAGCCGGACTCCGCCGGCAGCCAGTTCTTCATCGTCCACGAGGACTCGACCTTCCTGGACGGCGAATACGCCGCCTTCGGCCGCGTGGTGGACGGGATGGACGCCGTGGACGAGATCGCCGAGACCTCGACCGACTATCGCGACAAGCCCCGCAAGGAGCAGAAGATGAAGCGCGTCTACCGGGTCTGACGTCCCGCTTTTCCCGCCGCCGGAGAGGGCTCTCCTCTCCGGCGGTTTTTTATCCGTTTCATCGAATATTTTTCCAAATTATTTCAGAGACTCCGGATTTATTCAACTCTTTTTTAAAAATTCATTGACAGGCGGCGCGGAAAGGTCTATAATCAAACCAAGCCTCCCGCGGACCCCTTCCCGGAAGGCTCTGTTTCTCAAAACGACTGTACGGAGGTAGCAACTGTGAAAACGCTTTCCAAGGGAAAAGTCTGGTGCTTTGCCGTGGGACAGCTGGGCTGGTCCCTTCTGGCCGCGCTGCTGTCCAGCTGGCTCGTCAACTATTACCAGCCCGACGAGGCCGCGCTGGCCGCGGGGCAGCCCGTCTTCATCCCCCAGGGCCGCGTCATCCTCGGCCTGTTGACCATTCTGGGCGCCATCACCGCCTTCGGCCGCGTCTTCGACGCCGTCACCGACCCGCTGATCGCGTCGGCCTCGGACCGCAGCCGCCGGCCCGCCGGGCGGCGCATCCCCTTCATGCGCTTCGCGGCGTTCCCCTTCGCCCTCGTCACGGTGCTGACCTTCTGGTCCCCGCTGAACAAGGAATCCTGGATCAATGCGGCGTTTCTCTTCGTCATGGTCACGCTGTTCTACTTCTTCATGACCATGTACTGCACGCCGTACACCGCCCTGATCCCCGAGCTGGGCTCGACCCAGTCCCTGCGCCTCACCATCTCGACCTCCATCTCCTTCACGTACATCGCCGGTATGGCCATCGCCTATCTGGCCCCCGTCATCTGGGGCTTCCTCGAGCCGTCGCTGGGGCGCGTGCTGGCCATCCGTCTGACCTTTACGGGCATGGCGCTGATCGGCATGGTCTGTATGTTCGTCCCGGTGTTCACCATCAGGGAAAAGGACTATATCGACGTGGTCCCGACGCAGGGCACGGCGTTCCACTCGCTGGCGGCCACCTTTAAAAACCGCGAGTTCCGCGTGTTCGTCGCCTCGGACGTGGCTTACTTTTTGGGCATCACCATGTTCCAGACTGCGCTGCCCTTCTTCGTGACCTCTCTGCTGAAGCTGGACGAGAGCATGTCCACTGTCTACTTCGTGCTGATGACGGCGCTGTCGCTGATCTTCTACATCCCCATCAACAAGCTGACGCCGAAGCTCGGCAAGAAGAAGCTGATCCTCATCGCCTTCGGCATCTTCACCGTCTGCTTCCTCTATTCGGCCCTGTTCGGCAGCACGCTGCCCATCCCGCCCACGGTCCAGGGCTATATCCTCTGCGCCGCGGCCGCCCCGGCCATGGCCATCTTCGGCATCCTGCCCCAGGCGGTGGTGGCGGACATTGCCGAAAGCGACGCCATCCGCACCAGCGAGAACCGCTCGGGCATGTTCTACGCCGCCCGGACCTTTGCCTTCAAGCTGGGCCAGAGCATCGCCATGCTGCTGGTGACCGCCTTTGCCACCATCGGCCATGACACCGGCCTGGGCTATCGCATCACCGCCATCGCCGCCGCCGCGGTCTGCCTGCTGGGCGGCCTGCTGTTCCTGCTCTACAACGAGAAGAAGATCTATTCGGAGATCAAAAAATGAGAGCCTATCTGACCGAGACCGACTACGCCCGCCGGATGGACGAGACGGTGCTGCCCTATCTCGCCGCCCGGCGGCAGGACCGCACCCTCGCCGGGTACGACGGCGTCGGGCTGTTCTGCTCGTGCTTTTCCGCCGACGAGCCCCGCGGCACGGTGACCGTCGTCCACGGCTTCACCGAGTCCATCGAGAAATACCGCGAGCTGATCTGGGTCTTTCTCTCCGACGGGCTCAACGTGGTCGTCTACGAGCAGCGGGGCCACGGCCGCTCTCACCGGGACGTGGCCGACAAGAAGCTGACCCACGTGAACCGCTTCACGGACTACGTCAAGGACCTGGACCGGGTCCTGGCCCAGACCGCGGACTTCCGCACCGGGCCCCAGTATCTGTTCTCTCACTCCATGGGCGGCGCGGTCTCGGCGCTCTTTCTGGAAGAACGGCCCGCGGTCTTCGCCCGGGCCGTCCTGTCCTCGCCCATGATCGCACCGGCCCGCGGCGGCCTGCCCGCCTGGGCGACCCGCGCCGGCTTCAAGTTTTTCCTGGGCCTGCGTCTGGACCGCCGCCGGATGATCACGCCGGCCGGTGCGGCGGACGGGCCCGTGCCCGTCCGCGCGGCGTACTTCGAGTCGCTCAAACAGAGCTCGCCGGACTTTCAGAACGCCCACCCCACCCACCGCTGGGGCTACGAGGCCCAGATGGTGACGGGGAAGGTCCTCGCCCCCGGCAAGCCGGAGGCAGTCGTCACGCCGGTCCTGCTGTTCTCCGCCGGACGGGACGGCGTCGTCCTGCCCGAGCCCCAGCAGGAGCTGGCCCGCCGTCTTCCGGACTGCACGCTGAAGACGATCCCCGACGCCACCCACGAGATCTTCGCCATGGGTGACGCGATCCTGCACCCCTATCTGGACGACGTGCTGGACTTTTTCCGCTGACGCGCCCCTCTCCGCAAAACACAGACGGCCGGTCCCCGGGAAGGGGCCGGCCGTCTTTCTTTTTTCGCTTCAGCTCCAGTAGAACGCGTACTTCTCCATGGCGTCCATCAGCGCGGCGATGTTCTCCAGCGACGGCCCGGGATAGCACCCGTGGACCATCATCAGGCCGCCCTGGGGCGTCGAGAGCTTTTCCACCTCTTCGCGGATCAGCGCGTCGATCTGCTGCGGTGTGCCCCGGACCGTGACGTCCTGGCGGTCGACGTCCAGCTCCAGCGCCAGACGGCCGAAAAAGCGGTCCCGGATCCAGTCGATCCCGTTGACCAGATCCTGCAGGTTCAGCACCTGGACCCCGCCGTCCACCAGATCGTCCGCCAGCAGACGGATGTCTCCGTCCGAGTGCATGGTGACGATCGCGCCGGCCCGCCGGGCCGGCTCCATGATCCGGCGGTAGGCCGGCAGGATATACCGCCGGAACTGGTCCGGCGACAGCATGGGCCCCACCTGCATCCCCAGATCCTCGGGGTACCCCATGACCTGCGCCCCGGCGTCCAGCCACCGGCGCACCACAGCGAGGTTGAACTCGGTCAGCCCGTCGATCAGCTCGTCCAGCCGCTCGTCCTCGTCGGCCATGTCGAACATCAGGTTCTGGTATCCGCGCAGGTCGCAGAGCTGCAGGAACGTGTGCCCGTGGCGCAGGCCGCCCGCCCGGTACGGGGCCCGGTCCATCGCCGCTTTCACAGCGGCCCAATCCACGGGAAAGCGCCCGTCCGTCCGGTCCGGGTCCGGGAAGGAAAAGCGCTCCCGATCGGCCCAATCCGCCAGCGGGTGCCGGACCACCGTTCCCAGCAGGCCCGGCTTGGCCGAGTGCCAGACGCAGCCCATGGCGTCGGTAAAGCTGGTCGACGGGTCGCTGTCCGGTCCCAGTTCCGGCGTGAAGGGAAGCTTCGGCCGCCGGAAGCCCGGGAACAGAAAGGGGTGGGCCTCCATCAGATCGCACAGCCGGTCCTGGGGATAGGCGAACCAGCAGGCGGGACTCAGCACGAAGTGCATGGGGATATGGTCCGGTTTTTCGAACAGCATGGCGCGCAGCTCATTGTGTTTCGACATGACTCTTCTCCTCTTTTCCCGTCTCTCACGGAAACCGCCGGGGCGGACAGGGGCCTGTCCGCCTCGGCGGGATCGTCTGCAGCTTTTTTCCGTCCTTGCGCGGGGGCTCAGTCCTCGTCCGCGTCCTCCCAGTTGTGCCAGACGTTCTGAACGTCGTCGTTGTCGTCCAGCATCTCCAGCAGGCGGTTCATGTTCTTGACCTGATCCTCGTCCGACAGGGCCATGGTGTTCTGGGGGATCATCTTGACCTCGGCCTCGACGAACTCGTATCCCTGTTTTTCCAGCGCCTCGCGGACCGTGCCCAGCTCGTCCGGGTCGGTCAGGATCTCAAAGATCTCCTCGTCGGCGTTGATGTCCGCCGCCCCGGCGTCCAGCGCGGCCATGGTGACCTCGTCCTCATCCTGTCCGGCGTTTTCGATCACCAGGACGCCCTTGCGGTCGAACTGCCACGACACGCTGTTGGTCTGGCCCAGGTTGCCGCCGTTCTTGTCGAAATAGTGGCGCATATCCGCCGCGGTCCGGTTGCGGTTGTCCGTCAGCGTCTCGACGATGACGGCGATCCCGCCGGGGCCGTAGCCCTCGTAAGTGATGTTCTCGAAGCTGGCGCCGTCGCCCTGGCCCGCATACTTGGTGATCATGCGGTTGATGTTGTCGTTGGGCACGTTCAGCGTCTTTGCCTTGGCGATGATGTCGCGCAGGCGGGAGTTGGAGACAGGATCCGGTCCCCCGTCCTTGACGGCGATGGCGATCTCGCGGCCGATCTTGGTGAAGACCTGGGCCCGCTTGGCGTCGCCGGCTTCTTTCTTGTGCTTGATGTTGTTCCACTTGGAGTGACCGGACATGGTTATGGCTCCTTCTTTTTCGGTTTGCGGTTCCGTTCCGCACCTTCCGCCGGCGACCCGCCGCCGGCCGTTTTCATTATAGCACAGTTTTCCCGCTCTGACAAGCCCCGCGTCCCTCCGCGGGGCTTTCGTTTTTCTCTTTTTCGGCAAATCCGGCCGCGATGCCGCCCGCCGCGGCCAACAGGGCCCCGCGCTCGTTTTCCAGCTCCTCGTCCACCACGCGCCGCAGCAGCTCGTTCAGCGTCCGGCCTGTCGCCGGGCCCTCCGGGATCCCCGCGTCCCGCAGATCCCTGCCGCCGACGGCCAGCTGCTCCAGCCGGACGCAGAGCCCCTCCGCAAGGATCGCGTCGGCCTCGGCCGCCGCCG
>JAEEGL011508833.1_pt1 | contig 12501 bp, 14 predicted proteins | sample 9134231 | NCBI WGS metagenome assembly JAEEGL01 (sample SAMN16246548, study PRJNA631951) | gut metagenome | biome: gut microbiome; feature: rumen; material: fiber-attached | host: Bos | place: Iran: Karaj | collected 2018-10
TCACGAGCTACACTATACATTAAAAGTGTTCCATCACTAAACTCTGGTATTTCAAGTTCAAATAATCTTTTAACAAAACCATAGTGACTACGTGATAGTTTAATAACTAAGTTTCTTCCAGAATTATCCACTTTAGTAACATAAACTTTAATCGTACTACCCATTTCAATTTTTTCACCAGGAATAATATCTTTTTTAGGAAGTATTCCATTACTTCTACCTAAATCAATAAAGTAGTTATCAGTATCTTCTAAAGCTACTGTACCAATTAATAATTCATCTTGTTTATCTTCAAAAGCATCAAGAGTTACTTGTCTTTCTGCTTCTCTTACTTTTTGAATAACAACTTGTTTAGCAGTTGAAGCTGCAACTCTTCCAAAATCTTCCGTAGTAACTTCTGTATCAATAGTATCACCAACAACTAAATCTTTATTAATCTTTTTAGCATCTTTTAAACTAATTTCAATATCAGGATTTTCTACTTCATCAACTACTGTTACATATGAATAAACTTTAATTTCACCAGTTTCTGGATTAACTTTAGCTTTACCATTAGTTTTACCAGTATGTTTCTTATAAGCTGAAGCAAGAGCTAATTCCATTGCTTCTAATACTTGATTTTTATCAATTCCTTTTTCTTTAACAATCGCATCTAATGCTGTTAAAAATTCTTTTGCACTATCAATAGGTGCTGCTTCCACTTTCTTTTTCATTTTAATTTCCTTTACTCTTTCCATAGATATCTAAATGATATTCTTCATTAATTATGTTTTCTTTATCCATTAAAGGATTAATAATATTTGTAGCTTGAACTATTAAATCTAAATCAATAGTATTAGGACTATCAAGACATATTCTTAAGAAATTATGTCCATTTTCCTTTTCATAAACAACACTATCAACTGTTAAGTTTAAATCATTTAAACTATCTCCTATAACTTTTCTAACCTTTTCTTCCACAATTACCTCCTTTAAGAATAAATTAAAGAGTGGGTCTTTCCCACTCAACACATACATTATATCATAAAATCTTTATATTTCAAGGCTTTTAATAAAATATCTTACTTATTTATTTCACAAACATAACTTTGAGTTTCAAGACTTCTTTTAACATCTTCAATCTTAGCTTCTCTTCTAATATCACCAGCTATTAATTTATCAAGATCAAAGTCAGCTGTAATAACTAATACTTTATTTATAACACTTTGTTTACAATTAGTAAATGAATTGGTATAAGCTTGCATAGAATTCTTAACTGTAGTACACATATCAGTAGCTTCTATTGCTTTAATTTGAGCATCATTATAACCTCTTAAATCCATTTCATATTTAAGACCTAAATATGTAAGTTCATTACCTCTGAAATCAGCTATCATATTAACATCAACAGTTTGAACTTTTTGACTACATACAAGTCTTTGTTCATTAGAAACAACATTTGTTCCACCATTTAGTGGATTACCTCCATTTTCATTTTCTTTTTCATCATTACCACATCCAGTAATAAATAAAGCTACTAATAGTAAACTAAATATAAATAATTTTTTCATTTCTCCTCCTTAATCGACTATAGTATAACACTTCAATAAAAAAAAGGCAAATTATTTAAATAAAAGAATAACTGCCACAACTAAAATCAAAGTAAATAATAAGATACAAAAGATAACTATTGGTAAAACATTTCTTTTTTTACTCATTTCTTCATCTTCAATCATTATTTTTTCAAAAGTATGATCCATTTTATCATCTTCTTCTTTAGAAAGATTTAATACTGTTTTATCTCCTAAAGCTTCTTTTAATATAGAATTCTCATCAATAGTTTTATCACTTTTCAATGTTTCATAAATACTATCATTAAATTCATCAGTTTTAAATCTAGCTCCGACAGTAGTATCAGAATCATCACCTTTTAAATCTTTAAAGAAATCTTCATTTTCTTCTTTTTCATTTATACTTGCAATTAATTTTCTAATTTCATCTTCTTGTTCTCTAAAAGCTGTATCATCAATATCTCTTTTTAAATTATCTGGTGATTTGTTTTCATGAGCTTTTTCTAAATAATCTCGTACACTATAAGATTTTTCTTGATATGGTTCAATATAAGGAGTAGGCTCTTCTTCTTTTTCAGGAAGAATATCATCTTTTCCTTCAATAACACTATTAATATCAACTCTAGTTCGATTAAAATATACATCATCATACATTACTTGATTTTTATTGACACGACTTAAAACAACCTCTTCTTGAGGAGTCTCTTCCATCAGTTCATCATCAATGTATTTATCCATTCTACTCATACATTCACCAAACTCTCTATATTAATCATATCAAATTTTTTTTAATTTGTTAACAGAATAATTGCTTTTATATAAAAATTTATATATAATATATTCATGGAGGTAGAAATGAAAGTCGTAGTAAATAGAGAAAATTGCATTGGATGTGGAGCTTGTGAAGCATTATATCCAGAAGTATTTCAAATAGATGATGAAGGTTTATCAAAAGTAGTTAGTAGTGAAAATATTGATGATGCTAAACTTACTGAGGTAATTGAAGGTTGTCCTACATCAGCTATTAGTAAAGAAACATGTAACTGTGGTGATAATTGCGAATGTGGCGATGATTGCCAATGTGGTGACGATTGCGATTGCAAGAAAGAATAAAAGAGCTTTGAAAGCTCTTTTTTTTATTCATAATTTCGAACTAAATCTTTGAATTTATTACCCTTTTCTTCAAAATTCTTAAAGTATTCATAACTAGCAGCTGCTGGAGATAATAAACAAATACTATTTTTCTTGGTCACTTCAAAGGCTTTATTTACTGCTTCTTCCAATGTATTAACCATTATCACTCTATTTTTATCTAAATCTTTAGCAATCATATGAGCAGTTGTAGGCATACATATAAAATGTCCTATATTTGAATTATTTAAATAGTTAATAAGCTCTTGATAATCAACATTACGATTCAAACCACCAAAGATTAAAGTATCAACATCTTTAAGTGTTTTACAAGCATTGATAGTTGATTCTGGAATAGTAGCAATGGCATCATCATAGAAAATAATATCTTTATATTTACCAACTAATTCCATTCGGTGTTCTAAGGGTTTAAAATTCTTAATTGTTTCAAATACTTTACCCATATCTAATTGATAAAGAGAAGCTACTAATATAGCAAACATTATATTTTTTAAATTATGGTCACCTTTTAAATTAGTAACTAACTTATTTCTATTAATTAATAGTTTATTATTTAAATATATATCATCTTTATCTAAGCAAATGTTAGCCATATCTAGAAAACTAACACCAAGTATTTTACTTTTAACATCATGATAATCTTGTTCTTGTAAATACTTATTATCAATATCAATTATGGCATAATCATCTTCATCTTGATATTTAATCATATGCATTTTAGCTTGATGATATTTTGAAACACTACCTGTATGATCTAAGTGATCTACAAATAGATTTAAAATAACGCCAACATGAGGGGAATAATCTACTGTTTCAAGTTGGTGAGATGATATTTCAGCTACAATAATAGCATCGTGAAACTTATCTAAGTCATCTAATACAGGGTTTCCGATATTACCAACCAAGAATACTTTTTTATTTTGATCTTTAAACATATTATAGATTAAAGTTGATGTCGTACTCTTTCCTTTTGTACCAGTAATACCAATAACATTTTTACGATTAAATTCTAGTAATAATTCTATTTGAGAAGAAATTTTATTAATAGTCTCTTCACTAAAGCCAACAATAGGAACTCCAGGAGACTTGATAATTAAATCAAACTCTAATAGATCTTCTTCCCCATGATATGCTTTATACCTTACATTACTATCATCTAATGTAATTTCAGTTTTATCTAAAATAGTAAGTTTAATATTTTTATCATATTTACGAATAAAATGATATGTTGACTTTCCTTCTTTACCAAAACCTAAAATAGCAACATTATGACAATTTCTAATTTTTTCAATTATTTTATCTTGCATCTTTTATCGCCTCTTTAATTCTTTCTAAATATTCATCATCAACATTATGTTCATAATAGAGTTTTGTTAAATCAATATCAATATCTTCATAATAATTATCTTTATATAATTTAGATAAATATGAATCATCATCTTTAATTATACGATTCATTGCATACTTAACTTCTTCAATGGTTCCAATACACTCGAATGGTTTAGTATCACCTTGTCCTATTAATTCTAAGAAGTATTCTTCCATATCTTTCTTATCTAATAGATTAGTTGAAAAGATATCAATAACTTCTTCACGAGATAAGAATGCTCGTAATAAAATAAAGACAAATAAACATTTAGGACAATTCAAACACCATACCCAAGGATTTTGTTTAGAACCAACATTACAACTACGGAATACTTTATGATACTTTTTAAGTTTAGAAAAGATATAAGCGATTTGTATTTCTTTAATTGGTCTTAATAAACTAAAATATTTAATATCTATTTTAAAATATTTCTTGGTATATTCATAAAAATCCATTTCAAATTCATAAGTCTTAGAATATTGATGATTAATATTAGTTCCAATGATTGTTGGTTCATTTGCACTACCTTCGTTAGACAAAACAATATATTTACGATTAGATAAATAAGCTACTAAATATGAAATAAAGGCAAGAGAGGCACTAAATGGTACATGACCATTTAAGAAACCTTGTTTATTTAATTCAATTAAGTTTTTATCAATAACTCTTCTTACACCATATATTTCAACACCATCAGCACAATCATAATCAACTTGTTTAGCATTTAAAACAAAAGCTTTATTATCATAATCACGTAGTAATTCTAAGGAAACAACAGAATCTTTTCCACCACCAATAGGAATCAAATTACCAAAGCCACTATATTCTACTTGATCAAGTTCTATTTTTTGCCCACTAATTACAAATTCAAATAATTCTTCTTCCGTAAGGTTAATATTATTTTTATAAAGAAATTCTCCTAAACCATTAAAATATAGTTTTTTAAACCATTTCTTTTCATCATCATCAATATATCCAGCTTCTATCTCTATTGTTTTAGGACATACACATTTATAGTAACTAATTAATTCAACTATACCAATACGAAATACAATAAAATTAAGTAATCTTTCATTAACATTAGGATTAATAATATTCTTTTTATCAAACTGAATATATGGATTAAACTCACTTAGTCCAGGAATCTCAAAATTATATTGAATCTTAATTTTATCATCTTCATCAATTATTTGATAACTATGATAAATAATCTTGGAATATTTCTCTCTTAAATTAGAAAATTGTATTTCTTTTTCCATTTTTTACATCACTTTCTATCTCATATCAAACATATCATTTGATAATCTAATTCATTATTATTGTACTATATTTTGGAAATTATCACAATATTTAATAAGAACATTGTATTTATTTATGATGATGAGTTTAAAAGAGAAAAAGAATTATCAATTGATAATTCTTTCTTAATCTATTTTTGTAATATTTTTTTTATTTTTTTAATTGAGTTTTTCTTACCCAAAACTAAATTCAAATTCTTTTCTTTTAACGTTATAATTTCTATTAGTGATTCTTTTTTAAAGAATAGCATTCTTACTTTGATAGATACGTATTCATGTTTTTCTTGCTGTTCTTTATTACTTAAATTTTCGAACCACTTATCTAACTCTTTTATTTCATTATCTATTGATACAATTTCTTCTTTAATATCATCAATTGTTTTATCAACATAGTCATTTAAATCTGGTATCCATGATACTTTTTTTAAAAATTCTATCGCATTATTATTAGTAAACTTTATAAAATCTTTTTGATCAAGATCATATATATTAAATGATTTTTTTGTTGTAGTATCACGAATGGAAATAGGGACTTCTACATTTGTAACAGCTGATGATTCCAATAGGAGTCCATAATAATACTTTTGTAAATATGCTGCATTATCAGTTATTATTTTCATATCTTTCTCCAACGCGCTTATTGTAGCACATATCTATGTATTAATCAATTCGCCTATATTTTATTATCCTCATCTCTTTTTATATAATAAAGGACAAATACAGTTAGTTTTATCCCACCTATTTATTTTAATTTTGTTATCTTTGATATATTTAATTATTTCATCTTTATTTATACATCCTGTACTAGTTATTTTTCCATTATCACTATATGAAATATCTTTAATGTAACTTATAAAAGAAAATCTATCATATAAATATATAATATCATTCATGTAAGGAATATCTTTTTCATATATTATTTCTTTTGATTCCTTATTATATTTTGATTCAACATCTCGAATCATAATATTAAAATCTCCCATATCAAAATTATTACCATTAGTTTGGATTAATATTTTATTCTTTATATACTTTAGTTCAACACCTAATAAAAATTCTCTATCATTTAATCTTATTTTTCTTTCAAAAGTCATAACAATTACTCCTTTCTTATATTATATCACACTAATTCATACTATCTAAATATAGTTAAAAACAACTGTTTCTAGTTGCTTTAAAATCAAATTATCTTCTTGGAGTTAATATATTCTCTCTAGCAGATATTGTGAAAGACCTTCCAGTTATATATTTAACCTCATGTTCTGCAATACCACATCCTTCAAATTTGCTTTCTACGACAGCATTATTCCTTAAATCCACAAATTCTTTACCTTCTTGTTCTAAGATATCACTAACTACTTCTCTTAAGTCACCCATATCGAAAGGTTGTGGAGCTTTAAATTCAATGCCTCCAAATGTCGTTTTTTCAACTAATTCCATGCTTGTTGTAGCCGTACCTTCAAATCGATCAGTATCAATTACATTGTTAATCTTTAACTCAACATCTCTTCCTTGTTGTGCATAATATTTTTTAACAATCATTTTCATTTTACCATAACTAATATCAAAGGTTATATTTTTGTCCATATTAATCCCCCCATAAATCAAGACAGCGATTATTATAACACATTTCTTATAATAATCAAGTTAATTCATATTTATTCACTTCTATGGACTACTAGTTTCAATTTTTAACTTGTTATTTTTAATCTTAAACATAATAGTTCCATCCTCGTCTGTTCTATATATTGTTGAATTATCTAAATTTTCTAACACTTCCTTATTTGGATGTCCATAATGATTATTTTTACTTACTGATATTGAATAGTTAATACATATGTAATACCTACTACATATAAATTTTACCAAAGAAAAAGAACTATCAATATTGATAATTCTTATTAAACCAGACTATCTTCATCAATCAAAGGAACAATATCTATGGCTGGTTCCTCATATGGATGTACTTTTCTTAGTTCTGATATTACATGCTTAGCGTTTTTAATATCACATACAACTTCTAATTTATCTTCTTCAACAAATTCTAATTTATTATTTTCACCAATATAAGGTTTTGCATTTTCATTTGGTATAAATGTTCCTAATGATTTAACACAGGTAGTACAATAACTATATTCACCAATTATTCCAGCCCCTGCATTACAAACCGCGTTTCTTACTTCTTGTGTATTTGCTGTTGGTACTGTAACAAAAATTTTAACTCTATTAACTTCTATATTCATAGTATTCATCTCCTAAATCAATTATATCACACAAGTTCATATTCTCTAGCAATTATCCTATTATCTGAACAATATTTTATAACATACTCATTATCTTGTTTACAAATGATAATACCTACTGTATCATTTTCTTCAATTGATTTAATATTCTTATCAATATAATTCATGTATGTCATAATTTGACCTGTGTGTTCTTTTTTTAATTCAGTTACTTTTAATTCAACTACTACATAACATTTATACTTAATATTATAAAGAAGCAAGTCTATATAATTATATCTATTACCAAATTTAATTGGATATTCATTATCTATAAATGTAAACCCATTTCCAAGTTCTTTCAAAAAAGATGCAATGTCCTCAAGTATTAGTCTTTGTAATGTTTTTTCTGATATATTTTCATAATTATTACTGTTTTTAACTCTTATTGGATTAGGGATTAAATCGTTTGGACTTAGAATTTCCTTTTTGTTTAATTTGTTTCTTGATTCAATAGGTATTCTTTTATATTCATTATTTCTTATTTTATCTTGTAATTGTCTTTGAGTTAAATTATTGTTTTTAGATATATTAATATAGTATATTATTTCATCATAATCACTTATCGATAATAATAGTAAATAATGTGACCATGTTAATTGTGTCAACATTGTTGTCACTTTTTCATTGCTAAAAACATTATAGAATTTCTTCATTCTAAATAAAGTTCTTCTATTATACTTTTTACCTATTTCCATAACTAACTTTTTAGAGTATTCATCTATAATATTATCTCCATATTTACCACCTGCTTCATTTAATAATTTACCAATTTCAAAATATGTAATAACTTTGTGTTTTTCTTTTGAATAATCCTTTACTTTCGAATATACTTCATTATCTATTAATTTATTTTTTATTTCATTATAATAATTCATATTTACTCCTTCCTATGGACTACAAATTTCAATTTTTAACTTGTTATTTTTTATCTTAAACATAATAGTTCCATCCTCGTCTGTTCTATATATTGTTGAATTATCTAAATTTTCTAACACTTCCTTATTTGGATGTCCATATCTATTATTTTTGCCAACACTAATTATGGAATATTTAGGATTTATTTTATTAATAAAATCTTTACTACTACTTGTCTTAGATCCATGGTGTCCTACTTTTAATACATCAATATCGGTTAAATTATAGTTATTTAAAACTTCTTTTTCAGTAGTAACTCCAGCATCTCCCATAAACAGAAATTTATAACCACTAAGTTCTGTATATATAACATTACTATTATCATTTTCATCATCATATTCTCTTGTTTTTAGAAAATATAAATTATCTAATTTATCTATACATGAATAATATTTTATTTTCTTTTTATCTAATACTTTAATTAATTCTTTTTCTAAATCACTTAATTCTCCGCAATTAAAGACTACTTTCTCTACTTTAAAACTATTAACTAAGTTAATTGCCTCACCCATGTGATCAAAGTCTCCATGTGAAGTTATTAAAGACTCTATTTGGCTTATTCCTAGGGACTTTATATATTTAATAATATTATCCGTATAACTATAAAAAACATTTCCCCCTGTATCTATTAAAAAAAGATGATTATTATTCTTTAAAATGATTGCATCACCTTCACCAACATCTAAATATGTAACTAGTTTTTCTGGAATAATTCGATTAATATTAATATGTATTATTAAAGTAATAATCAATATAAGTAAATATCTTTTATTAGATATAATAAAAATAATTATTAAATAATAAATAACTATTACTGGTATTGATGGTTTTTGAAATATAAAAACAAAAGTATTTATATTAGATAGTAAACGAATTATATATTCAAAAAAACTAATTATAAAATAATAAATTGGGGATAAGAAAGAAAAAATAAAAATGATTATTGTAAATGGGAAAATAATAAAATGAAAAATTGGAATAAATATTATGCTATATATAATAGCTAGAAAATTAATTTCGTAATTAAAATATATGGTAATTGGTAAACTGGCTAGAAAAGCAATAGTTGATATAATTATTGTTCTCTTAAAGTAATTACCCTTTATTACTTCCATATTTAAACTAATAATTAAACTAATCGTGAAAGAATATAAAAATCCATTATTAATAAGATAATATGGATTAAATAATAATAGTATCGAACCAATAATTATAATAATATTAGGATACCGATACTTGATTTTAAAACACTTTAAAATATTTGATAAAATATAACATAAACCACTTCTTAAGACACCAATTATACCATTAGTAAATAAGATATAGATAATAATAACAACTATATTTATGATTAAAGATTTATATTTCTTTATATGATATTTCCCTTCTATTTTATTTAATAGTTTTACTATTATCATAACTTGTAATGAACCAATGGAAATTAGATAACTTAATCCTGTATCAGAATAAATATCTCTTTTATCACTATCAAAGTGTGAACTATCACCTAAAAGAAAAATATACAAGTATTCTCGATATTTATTATTATCAATTCGATCAGTTATAATCTTTTTTATTTTATTAATAATACTACTATTTTTATTAATAAGTATTGATTCACTAACATTTAATTCATATAAAATTCCTCTACTCTGTAGATAATCTTGATAATTAAATGTATTTGGTATAGTATTTTTCTTTGGTTTAGATAGACTTCCCTTAATATTAATAATGTCACCAACATCATAAAGAAAATCATCCAAATAACTGATTAATTTTTCTTTACCCATAAAAGTTATCGTATACTTATCATTTTTATATTTTTTATCAATTACCTTTAATGTGAATTCTAGTTCATTTCCCTTATATAAACTATGTTTTTCTATATTAATACGATAATATGATAAAAGAATAATTAATATTAATAAAACAAATAATAACCATTTAGACAGTAATATTTTCTTTAATACTTGCAAATATGTTTTCTCCTATTCCATCAACATTCATTATTTCTTCAATGGATTTAAATCTAGTCTTTTTACGATATTCAACAATTGCTTCAGCTTTACTTTTGCCAATTCCATTTAAATTAGCTAATTCATTAACACTAGCTTCATTGATATTAATTTTATTATTATCAACAGTTGATGTTTCTTTAACACAAGCATCATTTTTTATTTTTAGTTCACATATTTCCAATTTCTTTTGTAAGTCATCTTGGGTTTTAATAAAATTCGCAATTTCACTTTTTGAATAAATAACTATTATCATTTCATCTTCTATTTTCTTTGATAAATTAATAGTTGATGTATCCGCATCTTTTAAAAGGCCACCAGCCTTAACTATTAAATCATTTATTCTTGCATTATCACTTTCCTTAAATGAATATACCCCTGGATGGGCAACATAACCTTTAATATCAACAATAAAGTCACCTTTTTCATTTTCTTTCTCCTCCTCATTAATAAGAACTTTATCTTCAATAACTGTTTGTTCATCATCTTTTTGATATATTAAAAAATAATAACAAGCTAAAATAATAATTACTAAGATACTAAAACCTAAAATAAACCACTTTTTATTATTTAATATTTTGAGTTTATAATAATTCATTATAGTAAAAACTATCTATTCAATTGGGGTTTAATTAAATAGATAGTCTTCTTCCTTATCCCTCCTTCACCTGGTTCAGCTGTAACCATCAAGTTAACTATAATATGAAAAAGCAATAAGCACAAATTTTGTTAAAAAATAATTGAAAAGAATTATTTTATAAAAATAATAATCTTGAAAATTATTAGCTCAATTTATTATTTTTATTAAATAAACTTATCAAAACTAAATAATAATCATCAAAGACATAAAAAAACAATAATAAAATTTTTTTCACAATAAAAAAAGCTTTTCTTATATCGAAAAACTTTATTTTTATCTAGATCAATTTATCTTTTTTTATTCACTTTTTTCTTCTAGCTTGACACTTTCTTGACTTTTAAAATAATATTCTGCATTAATAGCCATTCCCATAGTAAATACATACGCAAGTAAGTATACCCAGAAAAGCATAATTACAACGTTTCCAAAACTACCATAGAAAATATCATACGTATTAAATCTATTTAAATACATTGAATATACTTTTGTTATAATAATCCAAGCAACAGTTGTAAATAGTGTTCCATAATTATTATATGCACTTGGTATTTTAGCATTTGGAGCTAAAGTATATAATATTTTTAAATCAATAAAGATTAACAAGAATGAAATAGGATATTTTAAAATATCATATATTACATGAACTGTATCAATAACTTTACCTGGACTATCCTTAGCAATTGCATTAATTATTAATTCTCCAAAAGCGGGAACTAATACCACGAAAAGTATTAAGCTAATTAGAATAATAGTCATAAAGATAGCTTTAATTGATTGACGTATTGACATTGAATTCTTTATTTTATAAATAACATTACTTGTAATAATTAAAGCTTCACAACCACCTGAGGCAATATAAATCGAAAAGATTAAAAATATTGTAATACTTAATCCTGATGATTCTACTTCCATTAATGATTTTAAAATACTAGATACTGCGGCAGGAAGAGAATGATCCATACTATTAATAAGCTCATTACTAATAAAACTTGAACCAATTAAACCAAATATTGGAAATAGTGCAAAAACCGATAAAACCATAAAAAAAGCTAGTTGTCCTGGTAAAATGCGCATTTCTTCTAATTTAAAAATTTTCCAAAATCGACTTATCATCTTTCTAGCTTTTTTCATAAACTCTCCTTTTATTTATAACTTTCTTTATCACTTTGCATTGCAATAGTAGCTTCATTAATTGCATCATCAATTGTTTTAATATTATCAACAATCATACTATATCCAATAGCTGCACCAAAACCATATGGTAATTCTTGAAGTGA
>JAEEGL015391390.1_pt1 | contig 12501 bp, 6 predicted proteins | sample 9134231 | NCBI WGS metagenome assembly JAEEGL01 (sample SAMN16246548, study PRJNA631951) | gut metagenome | biome: gut microbiome; feature: rumen; material: fiber-attached | host: Bos | place: Iran: Karaj | collected 2018-10
ATAAAAATACCCCGAATGCTTTGTCTAACATTCGGGGTTCAGTTCAAATTGAATCTGCTTTTTTCATTTATAGAATTATAAATCTGTGCATCTGTATTAATTATGCTATAATCTTTTTTTCAAAAGAGGAATACCTGTTCTAATCCACCATTCTCCGGACAGCATTCCGGAGCTCATTCCTCCATATTCAAATTTTTCAACATGAGGCTGACATCTTTCTGTCAATTCTTCACCCGTGATTTTTTTAAATTCTTCCTTAATCCATTTTTCGAGTTCATCAGGAGTGATAATATCTAAATCCTCTGCAAAATATCTTAAATAATTCCAGAAAAATGAATCTCCGCGTAATCCCCATTGTCTAGGATATTCACAAAAAATTCTTGCCAGGCTGTTGATACCGTCCATGGTATTTAGAAATACCTGAAAATTTTCATCCGTCCACTTAGGACAATATACCGCAAATACAACTCTTTCAAATACCTTGGGGAATTTAATAAGTGCAGTTCTATAGGCATCAGCCACCACATAAGGGTTATTTTCAAATGCTCCACATCCAAATGCTCCAAGAACCAACGTATCAGCTCCTTTATGTGCAGCCACAGTCAGCATATGTATCGCTCTCTTAACATGGTAGCCAAATAGTTCCGCATTATTCATATAAGTTCCATCCCCCACCAATGGAGCATGAATATTTGATTTATCCCTTAAATCCGGAGCGGCAATTGTAATCACATCAACGCTGACCCAATCATCCTCAGGCATTCTTTTAGGCAAATCTTCATCTGTCTTGCAAATAACAACTCCCTCAGTGTAAACCAATGAATCTGAAGCCTTAGGCGTATTTAAATCGCTATGATGTTTGTAAAAAGTATTTCTAAGATAATTTCTATATAATAACGGATACAAAGTAGATGTTCTGCAAAGGCTCTCTTCCTGCGCAGATGAACCTTTTGTCACTCCGCCTCCTGCACGAAAAGCATTAGCAAAATTCATTACTGCAATTTTGCTTTCAGGATTCTCTTTATGAAGACGAATTGCTGCCTCAAAAGAACGTTCTCGCGTAACCGTAATTATTTCTCTTTTTAAATTATCTACCGAAAAAACTGGATAATCGTCCTCAAGAAACACTTCTGTGTTTTGCTTCGCAGCTTCAATAGAAGCACTTAACTTCGGATCCTGCTTTATCCATTCAATTGTATCCTCAAAAACTTCAATACGATCTTCTCTTGTTGACATGTCTTGCCCCCTTTTCATCATTAATTCCATATCATAGAAGACATCGCTTATTTATATAGATCCGATATTGCACACACGCCACATGCAGTATCCCATCTGTCGTAACCAACAGGTGGTTTGTCTGTAAAGAACGAGTTAAACACATCCTTTGCGGTTTCATATTCAGAAGATGTGTATGCACACAATAATACATTCAAATTATATGTTGGATTTTCCTCAGAAAACTTTTTATATGCTCTGTAACACTGCTTTGCCGATTCTGCAGCAGGATTGGGCAAATTGCCTCCAAATACTCCTGCACTAATTAGCGGAAATGAAATGCTATGGTATCCATTGTCCATTAACACAACCAAAGAGTTATAATACGCTTCATACAATTCCTTAAAAGCACGTGGAGTAACTGAAAAATTCGGGCCCACTGCATGAATAATTGATTTTGCATTTTTAATTCCAAAAGCCGGAGTAATAACAGCCTCACCGTCTTTCAACGGAGTTTTGTATTGTTTACAGGCATTGGTTAATTCATCCACTCCTGCTTTAGAAAAAATCACCCCACAGATGCCTGTGCCATTTAATAAATACTTGTTTGCTGCATTTACAACTGCATCCACTTCCTGTTTTGCACACGAATCATTAATTAATTCAAACCTCAAGATATAATCCTCCACAAATATCATCCTTCGCTTAGTATTTTATCTAAACGCGAACAATCTTCTTATTACAAATCCCCTTTTAATTTGACTATTTATAGTCCTAATCATACACATGATTCTACCTCATTTTTTCATTTACACATCTATTCCTGAATCTATTATAATATTTTTTTTATTCATTGTCTCCTTATAAGGTTTCTGAAATGTAAATCAAAACCCATAGTAATGACAAAATGTATAACCACAATGAGGTTATTATATTTATTAACATAAATCTTAATCGTCTTCAAAAAACAATTTATGAAAATCTCGATCTTTCCGCCCTGTTTTATTGACAACTGAAGCTATAAATTAAATCATTCCTTTACCCGATGTATCTAAACCTACAGCAACATTGATTTAATTGAATTCTTCTATTTCTTCCACTTAGTTACCCCCATTAAACATATCACATTCATCGGTCCAAAATTTCGAATAACTTATGTAATAATCATATCTTAAAATGAAAATTTAATGGTCTCCTGTAAAGCGACTAATAAAAAAGCGGGGTGATTAACCCCGCTCATCAGTATTATCATTTTTTCCATATCTTAACAGCATAATCTGCAAATTCTGACTGTCTGTTTTCTATGGCTTTTGAATCCCACGTTGATAAATTGGCAATTTCTTTGTTAGGTTCTATTTTAGATTTTGAATATACATCTTTTTTTATCGAAAAAACATTATTAGAGATTGATTGATTAAACGATCCACTCAAAAGGCAAAGATTTCCCAATCTCCACAAATATGTTTCATGAATATCATCATCAATGTTCCATTTTGAATGGTCTTCCGGCATTATATGCTCAATATGGACCTCAGTATTATCCAAATTAAGCTCATTCGCAGAATCTAAGTATTTATGAATCTTTCTTAAAATGTATCTTATAGTTTCTTTAGAAGATTTCGTTCCTGTCCAAACTTTGAAGGATTCTTTAAATTCATCATCAGAAACTATTCCCTTTCGTATCTCTTTGCAAATATCATCACATGAGGTCAATTCTTCATCATATATTTTTTTTGCTATTTCGGCGAAATATGTCTCCGTACTGTTAGCTGTCTTCCCACATATGGTAAAATTCCTGAAAACAAAGCATTCAATTATCTTCACCACCTTAAGCAAGTCATCATCAGTATAAGAACCTTGTTTTTTCATCGCCAATACAACAGGGTAGAACGTACTCGCCTTTAATGTCTTTAATGATAGAAAGGTTTTATTTAAATCCGTAGTAAAAATGTCATCCTCTGAATCGGAAGGGTACACCATTCCATGATAATACTCCGCCAGACAATCTAGATCTTTTAATAATTCCTTTGTAAGCTTTGGAGAAGATACGCTCCTGTTAATCGCTCTGTATAATGCTTTTTCTCTCGTAAAGTTGTGCGTTGAATTCCAAAAACTTCTGATAAACTTAGTAGTATCACACTTGTCCAATTTGTTAATCATTGAATTCCAAGTCTTCAAAGATGCTTCCACATCCTTAGATTGATTTAAAATATAATTCTTTAACAAATCAGCTGTCGCTAAATCTCTTCCTCTTGCGTTCAATGTTTCAAAAATCACAAAAGCCTCATCAAGTTTTGTGGCTTCCATATATAAAACCTTAAATCTCTTTACAAATGTATCAAATAAGCTGATAAGGATTTCCAATTTATCATCGTCATCCGTAGCCTCTTCAATGATCTTCGTTATTCTCTCATCAAAAAATACATATGCTTTTTTTAGTCTTTCGTGAGATTTTTTCTTAGTCTTAAGTTTTATATCAGGCGCACCAGACAAAATAGACTTCTCAAAAAAAGAATTATCCATTTCCCCTAAAGTCAAATGTCTTTCTCCTTCACGCCCCAAGTAAATGCTTTCTATATCTATACTTTTATACTGAGCCTGTTTTAATTTTGATTCTTCAAACAGTGCATCAAAACTAATCTGCATAGCTCTTAGAAAAATAAGAGAAGTTGTCGTTCTTTGCTGTCCATCTATAATATATTTCTTTTTTTCATTTAAATCGTCATGAACAACTACCTGCCCAAAGAAATGTGTTTCTTCTGGTTCATCCTTTGTAAGAATCAAATCGTTCCAAAAATCTTCAAGTTCTTCGCTTTCCCATGAGTACTCTCTTTGGTAATTCGGAATAAAGTATACCTTGTTTAAAAACGTATTCATCTCATCTATCGATGAATTTTGAAGTGCCATAATCAGTCCCCTCCACCTTACATGATTTTATAACATATTTATCTTGTTTAGCAACTAAGATCAAGATTAACTACTACCACTAGATCGTATTGAATAGTGGTTATCATGGATTGTCTATCAATTATAGACCCAAACCCGCTATCTCTTCTAATGTCAAAGCGGTTAGATGTGATAATTTATTTCTTGCCTCCTTAAATCTTTTCAATTTTTCATAATCATTTGAGGAAATATTCAAATTCCCGTTATCTGCCATATATTTTAGCGTTCCAATCTCAACATCCTCCGGTTCAGAGTATTCCTCGCCATACGAAGAACTAATTGGAAGTTGTTCTGCGATCGCTTCTTTATGCTGTTCAACAAACCCTTCCCTAAATTCCTCTATTATCGGATAAATCGTTCTTATCTGCGCTAACCATATTGAACGAGAAACCTCTGTTTCGTTTTTCAAAAATACATATTCCTCGCCATTACTTCTTCTATCATCCGTGATTATCCTTTGAATCTCACTATACGGATCCGCTAAAAATCTCCTTTCGTTTTTGATACAGGAAGCACACAATTCTATGTCATTTTCTACAACTTTGGAAACTAATTCTGCAAGATAATACTGCCTCATTGTTCCTTTTTTCACTCTAGAAGATGCAAGCATCGAGAATACAACCCTGTCATATTCCCCAATATAGTCGTCATATATAAAGCTCTTAATGCCCTTCTTATTATTTATCTGTTCTTCGCCTTCCAAAACAAGTATAAATACTGCAGAATTTTGCTCTTTATCTCTTTCCTTACAATAATCCGAAACAAAAGATGTCCATTTTTCCAGCATCTCCAAATTCGATATTTTTACCCATAAATACCTGTCATGAAGAACAATGTCATTGCTCTCAGCAAAAAACTTCGCATACCCTTTTGAAGGACGATACTCAGCCCTTTTCTCAGACTTGCAAAACTCCTTTAATATATACTTACCAGGATCATTCACATCAAAGATATTCTCAAACTTTTTTTCTGAATTCTGTTGTTTGACAATATCTTTAATTGTTTCCGTAAAATAATCCGGCCACGGCATGTTTTTAGAGTAACTTATTATGACGCTTTTTTCATCAATCAATGTCTCAGTAATTTTGGAAATGAATAAAACAGCATTAGTAACCTGTGTCCACCATATCTGTTTCATCTTTAATCCTCCATATATTCGACCAGTTTGTTTTCAACTTCCACGAGCGTACCCATCATCTGGAAGAATGTGAAACGCGTAAATAAATAGTGAGTATCATCTGTATTTCGTAATACATTAAGTTCGTCCAATTCCTCCATGAAAGCTGTTAGTTTTTCAACACTTAAAGAAGAAATCTTTTCTATACCAAGTTCTTTTCCTGCTGTTCTAATTTCATCCGCAGAATAACCTTCATTGTATCCATTGTTATGATACAAATATGCCATGATCAATGCGATCAGATAATAATAATTATCCTCATCCAATTTAAGCGTAATTATATATTTTTCCCTTATCTGTTGCATAAATTCCGGATCAGCTAAAACTTTCTTAATATGATCTTCACTCACCTCATATATCGGAGTATCAACTTCGTCATACCCTGCATAATCCTTGTTTCGCATCGCTTCAAGCAATTTTGCACAATATAACTGAATCAATCCGGGAAAATAATTTGTTGTAGCCAAAATTAAGGTTACCAGCGATTCTTTCTCTTTGGGGAACTTTAATCCAAGGTAGTGCAAAGGTATTTCCATCAGCTCACGTGCTTCTCTCGCTTTAAACGGCTTAACCGTCATTGATTCCAAATGGGTCAACACACTATTGTTACCTAAAGCAGCTTCTCGCTTAAATCTAACGATATTTCTTAGACCTGCAATAACAAATTTAAATCTTCCAGCACCAATGCTCTGTATATCTTTCAACGCATCCAATGGCTTATAATTTACTTCTTCGCAACTCTCAATAAACGCATCCGCTTCATCCATCAATAATAAAAGATAGGGAATCTCTGGCGAGCCTGATTGTAACCTTTTCTTTAACACCCTTGCTATCTCAGCCCAATCTGTTGTAGAAATATCCGTACTAATTATCTGTTCATCGTATAACGCGTGACCAACTTTTTTAGCTGCTTCTTCATAATTAAGTCCTTTTATTTCTATTAAAATCGCGCGGTCTCCGTTCTCATCCCAATCTATATCTGCTTTTGCTTTTCTAAGTAGCGCCGATTTTCCCAGTTGGCGACCGCCGTAAACAATATTCACGCCTGTCGGTGATTCAATCTTTTCAAGTTCAATCTTACGCCCCATAAAAATCTCCGGAGGCATAACATTGGATGATTCCCATACATACGGCTGATAATAACCAAATGGAACTACGAGAGACAACAGCATTCTGTTGGCTTTTGTCTCATCATAATTCTTTATCATATACATCATAACTGCCCTGTCTACAACAGCAAAAAGTTTATCGCCTAAAGCTTCCTTACTTTTTCTGGCCAATCTTCTTCTCTCACTCAACGGCATAGCATAATCAAAGAGTATCAATGTATGTTTAGCATTTCCTATCTGCTTCATAACATCTATGAGGCCATCAGCATCATATCCCCCATTTACGACAACTACTCTAAAACCTTCCTGGGATGCCCCTGATCCAAATGCTGCAATGGGATGCGTATAGTTGGCTCTTTTCCCGCATTTCTCAGACATGGTTTTTACAAAGAAATTTTCAAATTTCCCAATAGCAGTTTGATTTTTTATTGAGCCTGATTCCAGTTTAAATCCAAAAGACGATAGCAATACAGCTAATCGTTCTTTTCCAAAATAACCCCCTCCTGTAAGCCAGTTTTCAGACAATCGTTTAGCACCTCTTTCCTCTTTGTTTCTTGTCTTACTACTAACCAGACTTGAAAAATTTGCTCGGTGAGTTGCTACCGGTTTATAATAATCATCATAGTTTTCTATGAAATCTCTCAAGAAATCTTCATCAATAAGACTATCCAGTTCCTCCTCCATTTGATCTGCTCTGGCAAGCAAATCTTCCGCAACGGTATAATTCTGTTGATCAATCGTTTTCTTGATTTTTTGAACTCTTTTTTCCTTTGACTCAGTGGATAATCCCTTTATACTTGTATTTTTAAATGATTCTAATTGTTCTAATAAATCTTTCTCCCGGGCTTTTGCTTCATTACGGATTTCAATCAAATAACAGTCCATAACCTTTTTGAAAAATCCATAATTTGAACTATCAATTGCCCATTCATACCACAAATCAACTATTTGTAATATTTTATCTTTTTTATCTTCTAATGAGCTCGAATTGTCAATTTGTCCAAAGCTCTGAGCTAATTCCAACTCTCCTATAAAATCTTCTTTTCGTAGATCTGCTGTCTCTTTTGCATACTCTTCGCCTGCATTTACATCGGATAACACTTTTTTTATTTCTTCTGAATCTTCTTTACTGAGCAGATAATCGCATATCAAACGAGCCTCGCCATAATCATCACCTTTTTCTTCAACAATATCCTTTAATCTCGTCTTTAAATCTTCCTGTTCTTTTCTTGAATGTTCTAAAATACGATATTCAGGTTGCAGTGAGTCAATTTCTGCCGATCTCGGATCCAGATCAGGAAGATAACTATCATCCAACAAAACATCATCCGTTGACAAAAAAGGAACATAAAAGAACTGGCGCTCTTTTTCATCAAAAGAACCCTCAATGCAAGACTTTATTTCACTAAGCGCGTTGATTATCACGCTTAGACCAGCTGTATTCTCAATTGAACTCTTTGGATTATTAATGTCTTCATCCATTTCCGTAATGGACTGATTGATGTTCTCCAACAAACCTTTCTTAACTTTTTTATATTTCACCGTTCCTTCATCTTCTGTCTGGTTATTCAAAACATCAACTAATGAACTCCATTTTGCAAGTATCTGAACCGCTTTAGTTGTGGTCTTAACAATATTACTTCTGAGGTGACTCATTAGATCAGCCCTCAGCTTCATCATCATTTTTTCACCGGCTTTGTCCCAAAAAATGTTTATATATTGCCATAGTAAATCGGAATCTATAGTATCTTCTGCTATGGTATTCCCTTCTTTGATAAAGTTTTCCCTCAGAAAATCCGTTACTAAAGGCTGGATATCTTTATCTCCTTCGGCAACTGCTTTAATATATATACCGATATCACCTTTAATATCAAAAAGCATTTTCTTCGTTTCCAGAAAACGACGTTGGTTTGCTCTTTCGGATTTCTTTCCTGCAATAGTGCTTTCATAAAACAATTTTGCTTCTCGCTCTATCTGCCTTATTTCGTTTTCTAACTCCGAGTGACTTTTTGCTCTATAATCAGCATAAAAATCCATTCCTTTTTTACACGATTCTTTAAATTCGAGCAATGTATAAAGTACCTTTCCCAAAGAAGGATAATCGTTTACAATTGGATACTCTTTTATAGATGTATAGAACGGCGCAATATTGTAATCATACCTAACCTGATCCGAGAAGAAAGTTCTCAATCCTATAGCGATTACCATCGCATCCGAAAAACTATTCCTTTCATCAGGAATAATATTAAAAACATTGTCTGAAGCATAAGAACAATGTCTCATAGGATCATTTAATGCGTATGCTATTCTTTCATAATCATTTAATAATTCGTCTTTCTTATTGCTAATTGCTTTTGCATATGCTGTTGCGCAATAATACTTTTTCCCCGAACAGAAATTAAAAATATTATTATAAAACGAATCCATATCAAATGTCGGTTCATTTCGGGTATTATTGGTCAATTGACTAGAATCTGTCGTATCCTTCTCTTCTTTTATTTTTTCCTTCTTATGTACTTCATCCTTTATTTTATCCTGATTTAAATCATTTTCTGGATTATTTTGATTCTCAGAAACAAACGCGACATCTTCAGATCTCTCTTTTTCTTCTAATTTCTTCTCTTCAACTATATCCTCTGAATCTTCGTCTTCATTTAGTTCATCATTACTAATATCCCAAATCTTCTCTTTTTCAATTTTTTCAATTTTTTCATATGTGTAATAATGTCCATCTTCAAACGAATACAAGTATATGACTGATTCACCAAACTCAATACTTTTTCTTAAAATATTCGCGAAATCAAAAGCGTTCTGTTTATTTAACGCCACTATTATCACTCTTTTTATTTCTGAGTCGCACTTTTCCTTAAGTTTTTCAAGAAACGCATCGCATTCAATATCTTCCGTCCAAAACGATATGACAATTAAATCCGAATCCTCTTGTTTGTCCGACGGACCAACTTTTAAAATTACTGCTTCCGAGAAAGTTTGACAATCATACGAATGACGTTTTATGTCCTTTTTTATATACGCAGTAACACAATCCGCATATAAATCAGACATAGCTATTCTTGCTGCTGCGCTTGAAGATCTGTCTTCTATTTCCTCCCATCCTTCTGAACGTTTATATTGACGCTGACCTACAAACTTACTGGCATCGCTAAATGAAAGAGCCTTTTCAAGTCTTCGTGTAATAACATAAAACTCGCCTCTGGAAACAAGGTTGTATTTTCGGATATACCCATTTTTTTGCAATTGTCCCAACGTAAGACTTACGACGTTGTAAGGCATTGTTGGAAATCTGAGAAGAATCAGTTTCTCAGTTATTACATTCGACAGCAATAATTCATGAATGATATCCCCGGTGGCTTTAGGGTTGCCTTTTCTAATATCATTAATAAAAACACTTGCCGTAACTTTTTTATCTTCACTTTGACTTTTATCAGAAGATAACATTCCAAATCTTTCATCTAACGGCTGAATCAGATTGTTTTCCTCCAGATCTTTTATAAAGTCTGATTTATTCTCACTTTCGAGATCATTTACCTGTTCATCATTTAAAATAGTATCCTCCCTTTTGTCTTCAGTGGAAGGATTTTGTTCGTTTTTATCTTTTTCTAATTCTTGTCCTGCTTCCGAACCGAATTCTTCATTTATTTCTCTTATGTAGTATTGTTTTCTTGATAAACCTGTTTGAATACGTACAGGATATAATTCGCTTACCTGCTCTAATAATTCCAGACCCTCATCATTGTCAAGGTTCTCCGTCTCAACTACTTTCACAAACAAACGTTGTGCATTTATGTCGGGAATAGCGATTGATGAATCTTTATTATTCAAAGCTTCTTTTAGTTCCGCTAATATCGGAATGATTTCATCTCGAAAAGGGATAAAAGCTTTCATATAGGAATCCAAATCTGAATGAACATTAACAAATTTCTCAAGTAAAACAACAATATCCTGCATTTCGTTAAACGCAGAATTCAGTTTACTGTTTTTAACAGCCTCTAAGTAATCATCAACAGGCGAATTATCTTCCGGCAGCTCATCTTTCGAGAGGAAATCTTTGGCAGCAGAAACAACATTATCGTATTTTTTTGTTAATACATTTAGTCCTTCCGTATAAACCAACACCTCTTCGTTAGAAGGGGCAATCCCTCTTTCAATTTTACTTAACGCCTCATTTAAGTGGTTCTTTACTACATCCGCCTGTTCACAAAAACCTTTAACAAGTTCATCTACATTATTCACATTAACACGCTCATTATTTCCCTTCATATATACCCCCAAAAAGCTTTAGAAACTATATTCTAATACTCTTTAATAATACCACTTATCCCTCTTCTTCTCAATCTTTATTGGTCTCAATAATCCTTAATCAAATGTTAGTTATCCTTAGGTACGAAAAGCACCCCCCACTCTTTCCTCAAGGGCTGAAAAATCCCAATTCAATTATAAAAAAATAAGGCAGAGTCAAATATCTGCCCTATTTCCTACTCAATTTTTGTAAAATATTCGTCACTTCTCTTCTTTGACCGATAATGCACTATAAATTGTTTTTAGATCGCTGTACTTCAAAATCATAAACGATCCCAATTTTTTAGTTTTGCCCTCCGACCCGGTCTCATTCCATAAATAGTAATAATCCCCGACCTTAAAATAATTCCCATGAGCAAATGAATTTCTTATTCTTATATAAAGCGAATCCATTTCTCTGTTCTTTCCTTTTAAAAAGAAAAGAACAGCTTTTTTTCTTGACGAATAAATATTCTCGATCTCATCTATCAATGCTTCCATTTCCGGTCCGCTTTCAAAATATCTATAAGTTTCGTCTTTTTTCAAGCCAACTCTTTCCTGAATGCGGCTCTTTAGCTTTTTATAATCACTACCGGTTTCAATACCATAGTCTGCAAATTTGTGAGCCGTTTCAGGCCCATCAGCTGACGGGCAATTATCAACAAACCAATCCAGAAGATCTCTTTTTTCTTCTTGTATTTTTTTTGAATCTTTTCTTTTATTATCCTTTTCTATTAATTCTCTAAAACGAGCTAAGGAACTGCTATACTTGGTCATATATTTATTTTCTCATAATCCTTTGTTTATATCATATCTAGCGAATTATATCATCTCTAATATACATTGCTTCTTCATTAAAAAAAAGCATTTTATCTTCATTATAAAGTTTATCAATCATCCTTATTTCTTTTGAAAAGAATTTATCTTCGCCAACAGAAGAAGCCTTTATAATGTTGTCAATTTCATTTATTCTTTGAATACTAACTTCATCTATACTTTTAGCCGAATCAAACCCTGTAAATATCGCATCTTCATCTTTAATAAGTATTGCCGCCGCAACACCGCCAGCAATTACAGCTCCTTTTTTTATATTTTTCTTAGTATTCTCTTTTTGTTTATGTTTTTCAAAAAAGCGCAAAGATTCTTGTCGTAACTCCGAATAATTATCACATTGTTTGTCAATTTCATTCAGACAATTATCCAAATATCCCCTCTCAAAATTTGAGGATAATATTATTTCCATAAAAGAAGCAAGCGTATAGCTATAAAGAACAAATCTTAGCCTTTTAAGATTGCTTACAATACCTTCATATCTTTTTTCCTCTGATCTGATTTTCATATTTTGTTTTATTAATGCCGAATAGTGATAAATATAATGAATCGACGAATCTTTAATCTTTAGTGCTCTTTCAAGATTCGAATAAATTTGATATTCATTTCCAATAAAAAACTTAAAATTGTTATATATCTCCTTTAATATATCAAAATTCGCTTTAATTTGGGATTCATCATTGATTTCCAAATATTTATATATTTTATCAATGCTGGCATTTATTTCTTTTATTTTCTGCTCAACACCAACAACAGCAACTGCTATACACGCAATCGAAATAATAGGTAATACCATCGTGCTATTGCTTTGGATATTATCTACCTTTATCCATCTCGCTTGTCCGTCAAGTCCTTTTTCATCACAGATACTACCCAGTTTGTCCAGACCATCTTTTGCGTTAACCAATATGCCTCTGCCTTGTATAT
>JAEEGL016284483.1_pt1 | contig 12501 bp, 9 predicted proteins | sample 9134231 | NCBI WGS metagenome assembly JAEEGL01 (sample SAMN16246548, study PRJNA631951) | gut metagenome | biome: gut microbiome; feature: rumen; material: fiber-attached | host: Bos | place: Iran: Karaj | collected 2018-10
AACTGTGGGCACAACAAACTCGTCATTGACACCCTCTGCATAAGTCTTTGTCATGCACTCTTCCATAGAGGCTGCCGTATTGCCGACGCCCTTTGTAAGTGCGTCATAAGCCTTTTCAATTCTGTCCCAGTTATTATCACGGTCCATAGCATAATAACGGCCCGAAATTGTAGCTACAGCGCCAACACCTATCTCTTTCATCTTTGCTTCAAGTTCTGTCAAAAAGCCCTTGCCCGATGTGGGAGGTGTGTCACGGCCGTCAAGGAATGCGTGAACATAGACCTTTGTAAGACCGTTTCTCTTAGCAAGCTCCAAAAGACCATAGATATGTGTCAGATGGCTGTGTACGCCGCCCGGAGAAACAAGACCGTACAGATGAAGCGAAGAGTCATTCTTTTTGCAGTTTTCAACAGCCGCAAGAAGCGCCTTGTTTTCAAAAAAATCGCCGTCCTCGATAGATTTTGTTATCTTTGTCAGGTCCTGATAGATAATGCGGCCCGCACCCATGTTAAGGTGACCGACCTCTGAATTACCCATCTGTCCGTCGGGCAGACCAACCGCCATACCGCTTGCATAACCCTTTGTTGTGGGGTATGTCGCAAACAGTTTGTCAAGAACAGGCTTTTTAGCCATAGCTATAGCATTGCCCTCGGCTTTTTCGTTGATGCCAAAGCCGTCCAGTATCATAAGTACCGTAGTTTTCTTACTCATTATAAATACTCCTTTGATTTTAAGCCGATATTAAATCAACTTCAATATAATATTTTAAAATGCCTTCACGATTTTTTCAAAATCTTCCTTAAGGCTCGCACCACCTACAAGGCCGCCGTCTATATCGGGCATTTTGAACAGTTCTTCCGCATTGCCGCCGTTTACGCTGCCGCCGTAGAGTATGCTTATCTCGTCTGCCGTTTCCTTGGAATACAGCTCGCAAAGTACATCACGGATAGCCTTGCAAACTTCCTGTGCCTGTTCTGTCGTAGCCACCTTGCCCGTGCCGATAGCCCAAATAGGCTCGTAAGCAACAACAACAGCCTTTGCCTGCTCTGCCGAAAGACCTTTCATGCCTTTCTTTATCTGAATACGTATACGCTCGATAGTGATGCCGTCCTCACGTTCCGCAAGGCTCTCACCGCAGCAGAATATAGGTGTAAGGCCGTATTCAAGCGCCTTAAAGATCTTCTTGTTTACGGTTTCATCTGTTTCGTTAAAATATTCGCGGCGCTCGGAATGGCCGATAACAACACACTGCACGCCTATCTCTTTGAGCATTGGTGCCGAAATTTCGCCCGTGTAAGCACCCTTATCCTCAAAATGAAGATTTTCAGCTCCCAAAAGAATATTGCTGCCCTTAACCACATCCGCAACGGGGATAAGGTCCACATAAGGCACGCAGAATACAACTTCTGCCTTGTCGGTAGTCATCTTAGGCTTTAACATCTCCGCAAGTTCGACTGCTTCCTTCGGAGTTTTGTTCATTTTCCAGTTGCCTGCCGCATATTTCTTTCTCATATATAACACTACCTTTCGTCCTGAATTTTTATACTTCTATTGTACCCCAAAACGAAAGATTTTTCAATATAAAATTAGTAAATTTAGTTATTTTTTTAACGAAATTTTTAAAGGCTGTCACGCTTTCAGCGCGGCAGCCTTTTTTTACATCAAATTATTTGTCGTCAGCTGCTGCAACGCCGGGAAGTTCCTTGCCTTCAAGGAATTCAAGCGAAGCACCGCCGCCTGTTGAGATATGGCTCATCTTGTCGCCGTAGCCCATCTGATTTACAGCAGCTGCGCTGTCGCCGCCGCCGATGATGCTTGTAGCCTGAGGATTGTCTGCAAGAGCCTGAGCCATTGCCTTTGTACCCTCTGCGTAATCGGGGATCTCGAATACGCCCATAGGTCCGTTCCAAACAACTGTCTTAGCTTCGCTGATAGCCTGTGCAAAAAGAGCGCGTGTCTTTTCGCCGATATCAAGACCCTCTTCATCGTCTGCGATATAGGGCTGACCTGCTGCTGTAGGAACATCAACTGTGTGGTGAGGCTTGCCCTGACCAAACTCGTTGGAAACTACAGTATCAATGGGAAGAAGGAACTTAACGCCCTTTTCTTCTGCCTTTTTAAGCATATCAAGTGCGTACTGCATCTTATCTTCCTCAAGAAGAGACTTACCGATATTGAAGCCCTTAGCCTTGAAGAATGTGTATGCCATACCGCCGCCGATAAGGATAGTATCTACCTTGTCGATAAGGTTGTTGATAACGTTGATCTTGTCACTTACCTTAGCACCGCCGAGGATAGCAACAAAAGGACGAACGGGGTTGTTTACGGCATTGCCTAAGTATTCGATCTCTTTTTGCATAAGGTAGCCAACTGCGCTTTCCTTAACAAATTCCGTAACGCCTACCGTTGAGCAGTGTGCACGGTGAGAAGAACCGAAAGCATCGTTTACATAGATATCTGCAAGAGATGCAAGGTCCTTGCTGAAAGTTTCGATATTCTTTGTTTCTTCCTTGCGGAAACGTGTATTCTGTAAAAGAACTACATCACCGTCCTGCATAGCGGCAACAGCCTTCTTTGCGTTCTCACCTACTACTTCGTCATCTGCCGCAAATACAACTTCCTTGCCGAGCTTCTCGGAAAGGCGCTTTGCAACGGGTGCAAGTGAAAATTCGGGGCTGGGCTCCTTGGGCTTGCCAAGATGTGAGCAGAGGATAACTCTTGCGCCCTCGCTGATAAGTTTGTTGATAGTGGGGAGAGCAGCAACTATTCTGTTCTCGTCTGTAATAACGCCGTCCTGTAAAGGTACGTTAAAATCGCATCTTACAAGGACATTCTTGCCTTTTACCTGTAAATCATCTACAGTTTTTTTGTTGAGCATTGTAATTTCTCCTTAATTTATATAGTGTTTATCGTTGCCATTATTATATGCGTACAAAAACGCATTGTTATTATTATAACACACCATAAATGTTTTTGCCTTATCATTATTTAACGATTTTTTCTGCATTTTTTAGCCGTCTTTTATGCAAAAATTCTCTGCAAATGTTTTTTTGATACATTTATTACAATTTTTATGAATTTTTTTATGGTTTATTATGCGAAATGTCATTCGCAGTCAAAAAGGGGCGATACCCTGTGCATATGCACAGAATAACGCCCCTGTATTATTGTGAATTCTATCTGCCGCCCGCCTTAAAATTATAGACGGGTCTTATTATTTCACTTATATCGACCGTTTCCGAAATATTTGATATTATGTCATCTATATTCTTGTATGCCATAGGACTTTCGTCAATGGTAGAATAACCGACCGATGATGTATATATCCCCTGCATCTGCCGTTTATATTCTTCCACAGACAGCATCTCTTTAGCATCCGAACGCGACATAAGTCTGCCCGCACCATGCGGCGCAGAGCAATTCCAGTCCGCATTGCCCTTGCCCTTGCAGATAAGACTGCCGTCACGCATATTTATGGGTATTATCAATACTTCACCCTCTTTTGCCGACACAGCACCTTTGCGCAATATCATTTCATCCGTGTCTATATAATTGTGTATAGTTGTAAAACTGCCGTCTGCGGCAAGTCCCAGACCTTTTATTATATCAGCAGCCATTGCTTTTCGGCTGAGGACTGCATATTGCTGTACTATCTTCATATCATGCAGATATTTTTCCAGCAAGTCACCCTCGGCATAGGCAAAATTACGCGGAATATCGGTACGCTTTGTGTTTTTAAGCTTTGTTATTTCCCGTTCCGTCCTATTGGATTTGCCCTGTTGTTTCAGCATTTTTTTCAGCTTTTCAATATCTTCGGCAGCAGAGCCGTTAAGACGTTCATACGCCGCTCTTTGATAATAAAGCGCCACATCTTTTCCCAGACTTCTCGAACCCGAATGTATGACTATGTAAAGTGAGCCGTCATCCGCGCGGTCCGCTTCTATAAAGTGATTTCCACCGCCAAGCGAGCCAAGTCCGCGCACAGCCCTTTTAATGTCGATATGCTCATAACAGTACAAATTTTCTATTTCCGCTTTTTTGCAGAACTCATGCGGCGTTTTTCTTATGGCAAGCCCCGATGGTATAGCCGCATAAATAAGCCTGTCAAGCTGTTCGGGGTCAATATCCTTTTTCTTTAATTTCACGGTCTCCATACCGCAGCCGATATCCGCACCTACAAGATTTGGCACGGCCTTATCCGTTATCGTCATTGTCGTTCCCACGGTACAATCCTTACCCGCATGAACATCGGGCATTATGCGCACACACGCACCCTGTGATACAGGCTGATTAAGCACAGCCATTATCTGCGATACCGCAGCTTCTTCTATAACATCGGTGAAAATTTTTGCCGATGCGTATTTTCCGTATAATTCAAACATAATTTTTCCTCCTGATCTTTATGATTTGTGATCGGGGAGAATTATTGTCTGCACCCGATCAGCGTTGATTTGCAATAAAAAAGCGTACCCAAAACACAGGGTACGCATAATTATCACACAAAACACAGCGCAGATGCGCTATCTGTCAACACTGACCGCCTATGCAGACCTTATGTACGGGTATATATGAAGTTGTGTTTAAGTTATTGATACTCTTTTTCATAAGATCCAACATCCTTTCGTCAAAATTTTATAAAATACCAAAGTAATGCATCACTTCGGTAAATATAGTAACACAATACCGGGGCAAAGTCAAGAATTTGAGGAATTTGAAATATTTTTGAAATCTATGCCAAGCGTTTTATACGAAAAAAGGAGCCGTTTCCGACTCCTTATCTTCATGCAATTATTTGCTTATATCTTCCTTGACCTTTGCAGCCTTACTCTCAAATAATTTTTTTATGTATTTATTAAGCGGAACGCTGTATATCTTAGTCCATACTATTGAAAAAACAAATACAGCGGCCGAAAGAATTATCATGGTTTTGACGGTGATATCCGCGTTTACGGCAAAAACATACACAAAAAGGCAGTCAATAAACGGTATATGCCACAAAAACATATTCATTGATACCCCCGACATATCCCGAAAAAACTTTCCCGTTAGCCCCCTTGTATTTACAGCAAGATCTATCAGCAAAGGGAACAACATATACACCGAGACAAACATATCAAACCCGACCGTACTTATTCTCCATACCATCGCAGTCATAAGTATGACCCTAAGCACCCATCTTTTTTCAGCCGTAAATTCAAACAGGTAAAAAAGCATACAGCCGCAGAAAAAAGGCGCAGCGCCTCTGTATACCTGAAAATTGAAGAACGGAAGATAATACATATCCGACAAGGATTTCAAACCATAGCCGAGAACAAAATACAAAACAAAAACCGCAAAAATGATATACGGCATTTTTCCGCCGCCCGACATACGTTTTACCCTGCCCGCAGCATAAAACATTATTTGATATATCAAAAGCAGGGATATAAACCAAGTGGGATTGTTGATGCTTTTGCCCGAGTAATAAAATCCGTTGTCTATCAGCAAAAAACTTTTTATAGTCTTAAAAATATCATACGTATGTCCATAAGCCCCGCCGCTTGCTCTGTACAGGGCGTATTCGACCGCCAGACAGCTCAATATCGAGGGAAAAGCCAAAACCACATAGCCCACATACTTTCGCGCAAGATCTTTTGCCGTCATTTCCCCGTTTTTCTTCATATTTCTTACAGCAAGATACCCCGATATCATAAAAAACAATTCAACCATCAAGGACCAATCGTAATTGCCGCCATAAAAGTTTATTCCGCCCGTAACGAGCCCCGTACATTGCTGAAAATGATGAAAAACAATAAAAAATGCCGCGATCGCCTTTATAATATCAAGATTTGTTATATGCGAACTGTGCATAATGCAACTCTCCTTTTTCATATAAAAAGAGCAAATGTATAGTAAGCGAATTAAATAATCGGACTTAAGCTTCCCACCCGGAGGGTTTTATCCGTGAGGGTTGCTTAAGGCGGATTATTTATGAGCCCCATCCTATAGTGAACGTCCAAATATTTTTGACGTTCACTATAAATATCCGAATAACATCTATGCCCCAAATCCCCGATTTTTTCTGCGAAAAAAGGAGCCGTTTCCGACTCCTTATCTTCACGCAATTATTTGCTTCTTCTGTTGATATCTTCCTTGACCTTTGCAGCCTTACCTACTCTGTCTCTTAAGTAGTTAAGCTTAGCACGTCTTACGATACCGTATCTTACAACCTCGATACGATCAACACGAGGAGAATGTACGGGCCATGTCTTTTCAACGCCTACACCGTAAGAAACACGTCTTACAGTAAATGTTTCCTTAGCGCCGCCGCCCTGTCTTTTAAGCACAACGCCCTCGAACATCTGGATACGCTCTCTTGTGCCCTCTACTACCTTTGCATAAACGCGTACTGTATCGCCCACGTTAAACTCGGTAACATTTTCCTTTAACTGCTCGTTTTCGATTTCTCTGATAATGTTGTAATTCATAAGGCTTTGCCTCCCTTTCATCATAAATGTTCATAAATGAGCCCTCTTGGCATTCACCAGCGGAACATTCGTACTCACAAATCAGTATTATACCATAGTAAAAAGCATAATGCAAGTATTTTTTCAAATTTTTTTACCCGACAGTAAATTTGAATTTACAAAAAACAACAGCCCCGCGCAAACAGGGCTGTCGTTTTGTTTTTTTATTTACTTAAATCTGCAAGTACAGCTTCCACATACTGTGCGGAATCGCTGACATACTTTTCCATAGCCTCGTCGGGAGTTTTATTTCCGTGGAGCACATCTGCAAGGGCGCGGTTTTTAAGCTCGTCTATCTTCACCTGATTTTCGGTAAGTACCTTTGATGCAGGCGGAACGGGAGCAATGCTTCTTGCCTGGAGATACACATTAAGCGAATCCGTGATACGGCTGTCAAGCTGCATCGGGTCGTTCCATGTTGTAATGGAATACTCGGGAGCATAGAACGACTTTTCAACGGTCTTTGTGGGGTCTGCCTGCTGCGGCATAGCTGTTATAGTGCCGTCGCCGTTGTCTGTGTAGTGTACACCCTCAACGCCGTATGTAAACAGTTTCTGACCCTCGCCGCCGTCATGCGAGAAGAGGATAAGATGCTCAAAAATACCCTCGGGATCTTCCGCCTTTGCATTTATTACCATCGCAAGAGGTGTTCTGCCCGTGTAACCGCCTGTAGCCTTTACCTCTGCAATAGCAGGCATAGCCACAAGCTTGCTGCCGGGAGCGCTGTCCTCAAGCTTAGCACACCATGAGCCTGCCCAGTAGTTGAACGCACCTACAAGGTTGTTTTTAAACTTCTCGCGGCAGGACTTTGTATCGTTTGTTACCACATCCTGGTCGATAAGACCCTCTGCGTAAGCATCGCGGAAACGCTGCATAGCGGCTTTCATAGAGTCTTCCGAGAAACCGTCCACCCATGTGCCGTCCTCACGCTGATAAAAATCGGGGGTAGCATCCTGATAAAATTCTCTCATAAAAATATCATAAGGCGCGTCGCCGTTAAGCACACCCGCAGCCGTGATAGGTATGATATCATTGCCTCTCTGCTTGAACGCACGGAGCATATCAATAAAGCCCGCATAATCGCTCGGCATTTCAAGACCCGCCTCGTCAAGCCAATCCTGTCTTACATAAGTAACAGTACCATTGCCCGCAACAGTCGGGAAACCATAAAGCTTACCGTCTATCTTAAGACCCTCGACATAATCCGCATTTACAATGCCGCTTGCCGCAAGATCCGATTTTTCCCATGCAGCCGTCATGTCCCAGAGATTTTTCTCGGAAGCGTTCTGAGGATAGTATGCAGAACCCATTTCAATTACGTCCGATGCATTGCCCGAAGCAAACGCAAGCGTTACTTTCTCGTAGTACTTGTCATGGTCGGGCTTGTCCAGCTCAAGTGTGATGCCCGTCATTTCCTTGTACTTGTCAAGTACATCCTGCACACCGTTTTCAAATGTCATGCAGGTATCAAATGTCATTGTTATCTTTTCGGGTTTGTTGTCCTCAACCACCTCTTCTTCAGCCTGTTTGCCGCAAGCCGTCATACCGACAGCCATAACAGCCGCAAGACCGAGCGAAGTAAGCTTAAGTAATAAATTCTTCTTCATAAAATTTCCTTTCACAGCGTATTTTTCGCTTATTCAACAATTTTTCTTAATTACAATTAAACATTTTAGCATTAAAAAAGCCGAAATTCAAGTATGTAAATTCCTAAAATTTCGGCTTGTTAAAAAATAAATTTGTGAATTTTTTATGAATAAAATATTACTTTGCTGCTTTTACCTTTATCCAGAGTTCCGAAAGTTTCTTTTTAAGAGTTTCGTTGTCATGGAAGATTTCGTCCTTTTCGTAACCGTCGCGGGGGAGATATGCCTCGTTGCCGTAGAACTCGCCGTCCTCGGCGCTGAGGTCTGCAAGCACGTCCTTATTTGATGAAGCGTAGCCTACCGTAACACTGTTGTCGTAGGACGGGTCATAAGAAAGGATATAGTTTATAAATTCATGTGCAAGCTTGGGATTTTGTGCATTGGCGGGAATGACCATAGCATCCGACCAGAGGTTTGTACCCTCTTTTGGCATACAGAAACCCATATCCTCGTTTTCTTCAAGGATATAAGCAGCATCGCCGCTGTAAACAACGGCAATATCCTTGTTGCCGTTAGCCATAGAATCAATGACTTCATCGGTAACGTAAGCGGGTTCCATAGTGTCGTTGATAGATTTGAGCCACTCATAAGCCTCGTTTATCTCGTCCTCGTTTTCGGTATTCATGGAATAGCCGAGAGCCTTGAAAGCCGTCATAAACGCATCTCTTTCGGAGTCATAGATATATATTCGACCCTTGTACTTTGTATCGCGAAGTATCTCATAACCCTTTTCCTCTATTTCTGCGGGATCTACGACCGTCTTATTGTAAACAAGACCGACATTGCCCCAGAAATAAGGCACGGAATAGCTGTTATCGGGGTCGTAGTCAAGATTCTTTACACCATCGCAAAGGTTTTCAAGATTGGGGATAAGGCTCTTGTCCAGCTTCTGCAGTCTGTCCTCTTTCATAAGGCGTTCTATCATATAGTCCGAAGGCACCAAAACATCATAGCTGTCGCCCGCAAGAAGCTTTGTATACATCATTTCGTTGGAATCGAAGTATTCGCTTACTACATTTACACCGAATTCCTGCTCAAAATTGCTTATGACCTCCTCACCGATATATTCGCCCCAGTTATAGAATTTAAGTGTGTCCGAGCCGTATTTTTCAACAGCATCTCCCGAAGCCTCGGAAGCGGGAGCCGCAGCCGAACCGCCGTCGGAAGAATTTGAAGAGCAAGCGCCCATGCTTAGCGCCATAATAGCCGCAAGCACAAGTGATAAAAGTTTTTTCATTTTTGTGTTTCCTTTCATTATTTGATTGATTTTTTGTTTTTTGCCCTATCGACAACTGCAGGTACGACATTCACCACGATAAGCGCTATCGTTATAATGCCGATTATTACCGTTGAAAGTGCATTTATCGACGGATTTATCCTTTTTGACATGGTATATACCATGATGGATATGTTGTTGATGCCGTTGCCCGTTACAAAATAGCTTATAACAAAGTCGTCAAAACTCATTGTAAAGGCGATCAGCGCACCCGAGATTATGCCCGAGGTTATCTGCGGCACAATAACTTTTATAAGTGCCTGCATAGGTGTACACCCTAAATCGAGCGCCGCATCGAGCAGGTTCGGGTCAAGGGAGCGAAGTTTAGGCATAATGCTCAGTATCACATAGGGTATACAGAACATAACGTGCGCCAGAAGCAGGGTCATAAAACCCTTTTTTATCACAAGCGTACTGAAAAACATCAAAAGCCCTATCGCCGTTACGATATCGGGGTTCATAACGGGCATATCGTTCATCTGCTGCACCACGCCTTTTAAAACACGGTTGCTTTTTGACAGTCCGATAGCCGTTACAGTACCCGCTATGGTAGAAATTATCGTTGCAAGCACGGCTATGGCAATGGTATAGAAAATAGAATTCATCATATCCTTATTATGGTACATTTTCTGATACCATTGCAGCGAAAAGCCTGAAAATACACTTAGCGACTTGCTGCCGTTGAACGAGAACACCACCGTATACAGAATAGGAAGATAGAAAAATATCATTATAATAAGCAGATAAAGTCTGCGCAGGAGTTTTTTCATCACGAATTACCCCCTTCCGGCGATATTTTTTTGTCTATTTGTCTTGTAATATACATAGATATTATGATTATGACCGCCATTATAAGGGAAATGGCACTGCCGAAGCTCCAGTCGCCCGCGGTCAGGAACTGATTTTCTATTACGTTGCCTATCAGCACATACTGTCCGCCGCCGAGAAGTTTCGGGATAAAAAAGCTTGAAACAGCGGGCAGGAAAACAAGTGTAATGCCGCTGATAATGCCGGGCACGCTCAAAGGAAGCGTTACACGCAGAAAAGTCTGGAAACGGTTTGCGCCCAGGTCTGCGGCAGCCTCGAAATAGCTTTTGTCTATTTTTTCAAGCGAGTTGTATATTTGTATTATCATAAAAGGTATAAAATTGTATACCATACCGAGCACCACGGCAAAAGTGGTCTCGAGCATTTTTATCGGACCTATGCCGATCATACCCAGAAAGCCGTTTATAAGGCCTTTGTTATCAAGCATACCGCGCCATGCGTATGTACGCACAAGCATATTTATCCATGTGGGTATGGTGGTAAGCAGCACCCACTGTATTTTGAAGCGCGACTTTGCCATAGCGTATGCAGCGGGATAGCCGAAGAGTATGCAAAAAACCGTAGTAAGTATGGCTATATTCAGCGAGCGTTTCAATACATCTATAAATACCTTGTCGCTGAAAAATCTTTTAAAATTGTCAAGCGTGAACACGAAATTGCGCACCGAGTTGCCGTCCTTGGTAAAGGCATACAGCAGTATCATAAACATGGGTATGCCTATCATTATGACTGCCCATATCACATAGGGATAGACAAGTTTGCGAAAGCTTTTCAATCCGAGCCGCCTCCCTCTGTATGCATGATATGTATGTCATCGGGCGTAAAGTCAAGTCCTATCCTGTCACCCACTTCATACTTATCCGTGGTGTCTATTTTATACTCGTAGCCCCTTGTTTTGAATGTGATATTGTATGTGCCCGCTTTTATATCGGCAGGGTCAAAATCGTATTCAACATCGGTAACGGCGATAGGCTCTTCACCGTCGTTCGTCCACGCCTGTGCATTTGCCCATGTTTTAAGGTCGGTGTCAAGGGCAATGCTCTCGCGTATATCGTCTATGGTCTTGTAAAAATCCACCGCATAGATAGTACCCGCATCGGTCTGGACTTTGTTTTCATCCTCAACTATCATCTCGACCGTCAGCATAGTCCCCGCCGCCGTATAGAAAGTAACGGGATATCTGCCCTTTTCCTCTTTTATATCGTATTCCACCTTGGTTATGGAAACAAGTTCCTCGGTATCGGACTTCCACGCCTGAGCATCCGCACGGGCTATGATATCCGCCTTGGTCAGTTCGGGGATATCGGTCACGTCAAGGAAGAAATCGTTTGCGCTCATTTCCTCTTCCGCCGCGGGATTTTTAACGGGCTTGCTGTCGGATACCGTCATTTCGACCGTGATATTCGTACCGCTGCGGGTCTCGACTATCGTTTCATAATGCACGCCCTTGAAAAGCACCGATTTTACGGTACCGTTAAGCTTGCCCGTATTGACGGGCACAATGTCTATATCTTCGGGGCGGATAACGACCTCAACGGGCTCGTTCTCGCCAAAGCCATAGTCAACACAGTCAAAGGCCTTGTCCTCAAACTCGACTTTTCTGTCCTGACGCATAATGCCGTCTATTATATTGCTCTCGCCGATAAAATTCGCCACAAAGCGGTTTCGCGGTTCGTTATAGATGTCGGTGGGCGTGCCTATCTGCAATATCTCGCCCGAACGCATTACAACTATTTTATCGGACATGGTAAGTGCCTCTTCCTGGTCGTGAGTAACGAAGATAAAGGTGATGCCGACTTCTTTTTGGATCTTTTTCAGTTCCAGCTGCATCTCCTTGCGAAGCTTTAAGTCAAGTGCGCCCAAAGGCTCGTCCAGAAGCAGGACTTTCGGCTCGTTTACAAGTGCACGGGCTATCGCCACACGCTGCTGCTGACCGCCGCTCATTTCGTAAACACCGCGGCTGCCGAATTCTTCAAGACCTACCAGTTTCAGCATACGCATTACTTTCTGCTCTATGATATCGCGCGGCTCTTTTTTTATTTTCAGGCCGAAAGCGATATTGTCATATACGTTAAGATGCGGGAAAAGCGCGTATTTCTGGAATACCGTGTTTATCTCGCGCTTGTAGGCAGGAACAGGCAAAATATTTTCGCCGTCAAACAAAACCTCGCCCTCGTCAGCCTCCAGAAATCCGCCCAGTATACGCAAAAGGGTCGTCTTGCCGCAGCCCGACGGGCCTAAAAGC
>JAEEGL010419867.1_pt1 | contig 12500 bp, 8 predicted proteins | sample 9134231 | NCBI WGS metagenome assembly JAEEGL01 (sample SAMN16246548, study PRJNA631951) | gut metagenome | biome: gut microbiome; feature: rumen; material: fiber-attached | host: Bos | place: Iran: Karaj | collected 2018-10
CATAGCGGTCACGGGCGGCGATGATACCTTCGGGCGTGAGGATAATCATGCTGCAGGAGCCCTTGACGTTGTTGTACACATTCTCGATGCCGCTGACGAAGTCGTCGCCCTGCGAAATGAGCAATGCCACCAACTCGGTGGGGTTGGTGCGACCGATGCTGAGGTCGGTAAACTGCTGGTGCTTGGCCAGGCAGTCGGCCTCCAGGTCGGCAATGTTGTTAATCTTCGACACAGTGGCAATAGCAAAGCGGCCAAGGTGCGAGTTGACCATCACCGGCTGCGCCTCGGTGTCGCTGATGACGCCGATACCCACATTGCCCTTCATCTCTTCCAGGTCCTTGGAGAACTTGGGGCGGAAGTGCGAGTTCTGGATGTTGTGGATGTTCTGATGGGCCTGCATACCGTCGAAGGTAGCCATACCGGCACGCTTGGTGCCCAAATGCGAATGATAATCCGTTCCGTAGAACAAATCTGAAATACAAGGGCGTTCACTGACGACGCCAAAGAAACCACTCATGCTTTTTCTGTTTTAATGACAATATAATATATTGATTTTGTATCGTTTGCCAATATTAACCACTTTACTCGTAAAGTGCAAAGATACAAAATAAAGAAGAAACAAATATAAAAAATTACTAACAGGTAGTAAACAATCAACGCAGGAAGCGGCTGATCTCTTTCTCACTGATGTTTCGATAATGATATGTAGCCACAGGAGTGCCGTTGTCAAGCAGCAGCACCAGAGGACGCTGACCAAAGGTAATCTCCAAGAAAAGCGCATCGGGAAGGTCCTGCGGCTCGAAATAATGGAAGCGCATCGTGTCCAAATGATTCCGCGAGGCAATGGAGGCAAGCTTTTCACGCGTCATACGGCAGTAGGGACAGCCCGGCGTAACGAAGGCCACCAACTGACGACCTTCCGCCAGATGATGCTCCGCGAGGGCACCTTCAGGCGCCATCGACTCCTCCAGCAGCCCACGGTTGAAGCGCCCTTCCTCGGGGCCAAACATCCAATTGTCCGGCACCGAGATGCAGAAGACCGCCACGACGGCCGAAACTACAAAGACAACCGTAAGAATGATTCTAGAGACACTAGAACGTCTAGAGTATCTAGACAATTTAGCATAAACCAGCGTTATTCCTATCAGCACCGCGTTCTTCAGTAGCGACTGCGCGGGGCTGAGGTCGGCCATGCGGCCGAAGCATTGGCACGAGTCGGTGCGGCCCACCAGGGCAGCGTAGCAGAGAAACAGCGAAAACAATATCAACATCAGCAGCGTCAACAACTGCACCCACCGAGCCCACCATCCCAGGGCCAAAAACAGCCCCACGAGGAACTCGGCAGCAATGCACAGACGCGCCACCAGATAGCTAACGTTCAGCGAAAAGAAACCGTAAGAAAAGATATACAACTCAAAGTCGTCGATGGCGAACAGTTTCGCCACAGCCGACACAATAAACACCGCGGCCAGCAGGACCCGCAGCACGAGGGCTACTATCGACCCCTTACTCAGCATAGTCGCGGCACGTTACCTTGTGCACCTCGGTACGGCGCAGCGTATAGTTGCCGTTCTCGTCCTGAACCTTTTCCTCTATGGCCATCTCGGTGATGTCACTGCATTTCATACCACCGTCGACCACCAGCACCTTCAGCAGGCCGTCATCGGGCACATCGGTAGTGGTGCACTTGCACTGCTTCTCCTTGGCGCAACCCGTTAGGGCTAGCGTCAGCGCCACAATCATCAAGGGGAGTATTCTCTTTTTCATAGCGTTCAATCTTTAAAGATGCTATCGATACCGAACTCATAACCCGTGCATACCAACGAGTCCACCTCCAGACTGTCGAGGGCCGTATGGTATTGGTAGAGTTTCACCTGCTCGCACTCGCCGCGCTCAATCTTGACGATGCGCACATCGGAGGTTCCGCGCACCGAGCAGCGGCAGGTCTTCTGCTTGTTGCATCCTGCCACCGTCAGCAGCAGCGCCACAGCCACAAGGCTTATTATCTTACGTTTCATAGCTATAGGGTTTTCAATAACTCTTCAAGACTGACTTCATCGTGTATCAGCACGTCGCGGGGCTTCGAGCCGTTGCTGGGGCCCACGATGCCGGCGGCCTCCAGCTGGTCGATGATGCGGCCCGCACGGTTGTAGCCCAACTGCAACTTGCGCTGCAACAGCGAGGTGCTGCCAAACTGCGAACTCACCACCAAACGGGCGGCATCCTTGAAATACTCGTCGATGTGCTTGGCGTCGAACTCCTTGTTGGGTTCCTCGTTCTCGTCGAGGTATTCGGGCAGCTCGAAGCCTTCGGGGTAGCCGCGCTGGTCGCCGATAAACTTCACCAGGCGTTCAATCTCCGGTGTGTCGATGAGGGCACACTGCAGGCGCACCATATCCTTGCCGGCCAGCGAGATAAGCATGTCGCCACGGCCGATGAGCTGCTGGGCGCCACCGGTGTCGAGGATGGTCTTGCTGTCGATGCCGCTGGTGACACGGAAAGCCACACGGGCAGGGAAGTTGGCCTTGATGGTGCCGGTGATGATGTTGGTCGTGGGACGCTGGGTGGCGATAATCAGGTGTATACCCACCGCACGCGCCAGCTGCGCCAAGCGGGCGATAGGCAGTTCCACCTCCTTGCCGGCCGTCATGATGAGGTCGCCGAACTCGTCGATCACCACCACGATATACGGCAGGTAGCGATGGCCATGCTCGGGGTTGAGCATACGCTTGCAGAACTTCTCGTTGTATTCCGTAATCTTGCGCACCTTGGCGCTCTTCAGCAGGTCGTAGCGGCTGTCCATCTCGATGCAGAGCGAGTTGAGGGTGCGCACCACCTTCTTCACGTCGGTGATGACGGCCTCCTCCTCGTCGGGCATCTTGGCCAGGTAGTGCCGATCGAGGGCCGAATAGAGGCTGAACTCCACCTTCTTCGGATCCACCAGCACCAGCTTCAGCTCCGACGGATGCTTTGTATACAACAGACTTGCCAGCACGGCGTTCAAACCCACCGACTTACCAGTACCCGTGGCACCGGCCATCAGCAGGTGGGGCATCTTGGCCAGGTCGGTGACGAAGCACTCGTTACTGATGGTCTTGCCGAAGGCTATCGGCAGCTCCATCTTCTCTTGGGCCTTCTGGAACGCCTCACTCTCGAGCATGGTCTTCATGGCCACTATCTGAGGCTTGGCGTTGGGCACCTCGATACCTACGTTGCTTTCGCCCGGGATGGGGGCGATGATGCGGATGCCGAGGGCAGCAAGCGACAGGGCGATGTCGTCCTCGAGGTTCTTAATCTTGCTTATACGCACGCCGGCGGCAGGCTTGATTTTGTAGAGTGTAACGGTAGGTCCAGGGGTGGCCGTAATCTCGGTAATCTCGATGCCGTAGTCTCTCAACGTCTGCACGATGCGGTCTTTGTTGGCCACCAGCTCCTCTTTGGTGACACGCACATTCGACACCTCCCAGTCCTCAAGCAGGCCCGTTTCGGGCATCACATAGTCGCCGAGGTCGAGGTGTGGGTCGTAGGGCTCGTCGATACCATAGTGGCGACGGTAGTCGTCATCCTCAAGCTCTTCTTCCACAGGTTCTTCCTGCTCTTCCGGAACTTCTTGAGCCTCCTGTATCTCTGGATTTTCTTCGATGGTGAAGGTCACCTCGTCGGAGCCCTGCGCCTTGGCGTTGATGCGGGCAAACTCGTCGTCGATGCTAAAGGCAGGCTCCTCGTCGGCCGGCGGGTCGACTTGGGCGGGCTGCTGGAAAAGCTTGATGGCCTCCTCGTCGAAAGCAGGGGTGGTCGTCGGTGGCTGGTCGTCAGAGGCCAGTGGCTGGGAACCCGCAACCGGCGCCCGACTACCGGCGCCCGTATGGTCGGTAGCCACCTCCACCAGCTCGCGTTCCACGGCCTTCACAGCCTTCTTCATGTCCACCTTGGGCAGCTTCAGCTCAGGCAACTCCATCTTGTGCACCAGCACCAAGAACAGCACCGCCAGGAAGACAAGTATCACCAACGTCCACCAGCTGAGTAGATGATGCAGCGGCTCGGCCAGCTGCACACCGATGCCGGCATAGCTCTCGAAGCCGCCGCGGTCCACCCAGGCACCACCGATGTAGCCCAGCGTCAACGACAGCCACAGCATCCAGAACAGCGTGCTGCCGAAAGTCTTCCACCACGGCATCACCACCACGTCCCACAGTCGCATGCCGTAGACGAAGAACAGCAGCGCAAAGCCCAGCGAACCGAGGCCGAAGAGGTTGGTCGTGAAGAACTCGGCCACACCGTGACCGACAACGCCGAGCCAGCCTCCGCTGCCCGTGGTGGCATAGTAGCCCACCATGGCAATCACCAGGAAAATAGAGAAAAGCACATACAGCGCTCCGCGGATATGCGCGAACCGCTTGCTGCGCAGGAAAGCGACAAAGCCGTCACCCTTCTTGCGGGGAGCGGCCTTGCCTTTCTTAGTCTTCGTTACAGTTTTCTTCTTTCCAGCCACTGAGCACTAAACTAAACACTGAACACTACTCCTCGCTCAACAATTCCTGAGCATCCCTAAGCTCGGTGCCGAGCAGTTCCATCTCCTCGTCGGTGAGGGTCTCGTAGCCATCGGGCAGCAGGAAGTCCACCTCCTTCACCTTGCCGGTCACAATCTCGGTGGCAGTATAGGTGATGGCCCTACCCTCGCCGGCATCGATGGTGCACTCGAGGGGCATACCCTTGATGCCGCCGAAGAGGATGTTGATCTTGGGACCCATCTCGTCGCTGTACCACATCGTCATCGGATGGTCCACACCCTCCTCGTCGTAGACGTGACGAACCATTTTCTTGGCGGTCTTGCCAGCAATGGTCTTGGTCTCGCTGGGGATATACTCATAGTAGAAGTGGCCGGGCTCCGTGTCGGGGATGTCCACGCTGTCGAAATCGCTCTCCTTGGAGACGCTCTTCACCATAATCTTGCCGTCGCCCTGATAGGTAAAGTCAAAACCCTGGCCACGGAAATAGTTGAGATACATGCCGAGGTTCATGCACGAAGTAGAGGTGAGGTTCTGCACCAACACAGCTTCAGTCATACCGCTGCAGAAGATGGCGCTCTTGGTGAACATGTCGTTGCCCGACACCTTGATTTCAGCGCTGCGCACCTCCTCGGGGAGATCCACCGGCACCTCGCCGGTCGACTCGACCTTGTACTTCACAATACCCTTGAAGGAGTTCTGGGCCATGAGGCCGCTCGAAGCAAACAGGATAGCGGCGGCCAAAAGGATGGTTTTCTTCATAATTCTATCTTATTTTATTTTTTGTTTCAATAATATTAGTACCGATAGATAACACAATATTTTAATATTTATTGTGCAGCAGAAGAAAAAAAACGGCAATTGATTATAACGGCGAATTAAACTAATTATACGAACTATGGTCGACGACCTTGTGGAGTCAAGCCACGAATTACAAACGAAATACTCGTGTAATTAGCTTAATTCGCCGTTATAGAAGAAGGCTTGCCGTTACTCGCCGAACCTGTCGCTCTGTTTCAGCAGTTGGAGGGTGCGCTGCTGGCCGTCGGCGGTGACGAGGGTGAGCAGGTAGGAGGCCTGCGGGCGGCCCGTGAGGTCGAGCACGTAGCGGTTGGGCCCGTCGGGCTGCAGGCGCACCTCCTCGCGCCGCCCCGCGAGGTCGGTCAGCCACGCGCGCTCCACCTTCAGCCCGCCGTCCTCCACCTCGATGTTGACCCGCTGCCGGAAGGGGTTGGGATAGCTCGTCCAGGTGCCTCCCTCGGCCACCACGATGCGCACATTCCCCGTGTCGCCTGTATAGACATAGGGTGTCATAAACGAAGTGTCCACGTACTTGGCAATACAGGCATTAGAGCCCTGCGCTGGCACATATATGTCGCCAAAAGTGGCGTCGGAGACCAAGTAATTTGACAAATAAAGTATGCTATCACGCAATGCAATTGGACCTGGTTGATTCTGTGGAGACATGGCAGCATAATGAATTCCTTCGACAAGATTTCCCTGATAGTCAAAAATAGCAATTCCCAAACTCACATCACTCCATCGGGTAAAATAAATATTATGATTTGGCATTGCTAACCCACCAACATAATTGGGTTGTATAATTATTCGATTGTTTTTTGAGATTAAATTACTATGGCTATTTGATAACAAATTGGATGAGATTCTGGAATGTACATAACCATATGACCGAAACACAAGGGTGTCATGTTCCCTGTCAAATATCAGAACAAATGCGTCATTACGTAAATCAACCAAGATATTATTTTGGCATTTTAGGATTGAAAAGTAAATAGAAGTATCTGTAGAGAAACTTCTGGCAGTACTTGCACTAACAAAGATAAGGTTACTATCTGCATCAAAATCTATATCATGGAACCATGTATGTGAACCTAACCTATCGGGATGTGTTATACTATCCATTAATGCTATACATTGGATTGGTTGTAAATCTGCGTCAAGCTTTATTAGATATCCCTTTGACGGATTAGTGGCAGAGCAATAAAATGAAATATTGTATACGGAATCAATCGTTAGTATATTATCACACTCTTCATTCGAAGATATTGTCCCCAACACAAACAGATTACCCTCATAGTCCAACTTCATATAAAGGTTGTCTGTCTGGTATTCAATATTGGTATCGCAGCGCTGCACTAAATAGCGGCTGGCCAGCAGGCTGTCCATGTGGGGTGAAAACTTCAGCAGTTGAGGATACCAGCGCAGAGGTTTATTTCGCACCTCGCTCTGTCCTACCACACGGCCGTCTACCCAATACTTGATGCCACCTACATTGCCGAGCCAAGTGGCATGGGTGGGTCCTGCAAAGTCTGTTGCTATTCGGCAAAAATAAACATTACCATCAGAATCAATGTCAAATGACAAGTTTAATAGTCCCGATGCATTAAAATACCAATTGGCAGAAGGATACATAATATCATTTCCATTGTTGTCAAGATAGGTCAACGTCAAAAAATGCTGCTCCAACACATGACCTTCAAAGTCGAAAATAATTAGTGCTGTACAGCCGTTATATGTCATGTTACCATGAGGAACGGGAGAACTGTTCGTAGTGCACAACAGAGTATCAAGATAATAGCAATAGTTGCGATCATCGTCGGGCAAAGAGAAATGTACCAAACAAGCGAAAGCTGTGTCACCCAATTTCTTTATGTCAGCTCCACCACTGTTTGCACCGTTGTTACAATGTATCACCTTTTTCCATGCCATCTCGCCATCGGGGGTAATCTTGGCAATCAGCACATTGCTTACATCGGTGACAGGACCATAGGGCGCGATTGGCAGCAGATGCGAACCGCCGTCCCAGGCCGCCGTGTTGCGGAACTGCCCGAGGATATACAGATTTCCTTCGCTGTCGGTCACCGAACCTTTGATAATGTTGCCCTCCTGGCCCGAGGAATAGCCCTTGGCCCACTCGAAATACTGCGCCCGCAAACCGCTGACACCGAGCACCAAAACCACCAAAACAAATACCGCCTTTTTCATATCGATATCGTGTTTAATATTTTTTGCAAAAGTACACAGAATATCCGACATACGCAAACTTTTTTTCATTTTGAAACAGCGAATTAAACTAATTACACGAACTATGGTCGACGACCTTGTGGAGTCAAGCTACAAATTACAGACGAATTACTCGAATAAAAACTGCACGTCAATTCGAGTTATTCGCCTGCAATAAAGGAGGTAGACAATAATTCGTATAATTAGCGTAATTCGCCGTTTTATGAAAGTCCTCAGAATTCGCCGCTGGAATTATATCGTGCACGATATATTTTTCACAGAAAAACGGCTGTAAAAAACCGCTGTTTTCTACTTAACATAATCGCAAAAATCCCCATTGAAAACCAGGCAACTACGCTCTAGGTCTTACTCAACTCTTACTCCCCTCCTACTCAACTCCTACTAAACACTTAGAAAAGTAAGAGTTAAGTAATTGTTGAATAGGGGTTGTTTAGGTTAAAATAAGTTAATGTTGCGGTACGTCCATTTAGGATGTTCTGAGCGCCCGAGAAGTATTTATGTCGCATACGACATATTTTTAACGGCGAACTTTACGAATTATACGAAGCTATAAATTACAGACAAATTACTCGAATTGACGTGCGGCTTCAATTCGAGTAATTCGCCGTTTAATAGATTTGTAATTCGCCGTTAAACAATTTTGCCTTTACGGAAGAAAAAAAGTTCGGTTCCAAATATTTTTCGTATCTTTGCAATTTGTTATTGTGAAGCCTATGAGCAATGTACTAACTGCCATCGTAAAGCGATTGTCGCTGATTTACAGGATAGTGGCAATGCTGATTACGGCCATGCTGATTGTGGTGGTGTTCCCTCACACGCGCCACGGAGAGCATTATGACTATAAAGTGGGGGCCATCTGGCGCGGCGCCGATCTGGTGGCGCCCTACGATTTCGCGGTGATGCTCACCGCCGACGAGACCCGTGCCGCCGAGGAAGCGGAGCGGCAGAAGGCGCTGCTCTACTACCGCGTCGACTCGTCGGCCACCCAACAGGCCTCGGCCCGCCTCGAGCGGATGGGCCACACAATGTCCGCCGCCCAGAAGCGCACCCTGCGGCGCCAGCTGGACAGCGTCTACCGCATCGGCTATATCGAAATACCCTCGGACATCGGCAACCTGGAAGGCCACTCCATCGTGGTGCTGCAGGGCGCCCTGGGCAGCATGCACCGCAGCCGCGAGTTCATCAGCGCCGCCGACCTCGAGCCCGGCCTGCTGCGCGACAGCCTGTTGCAGCCCAACCTGGTACTCGACGAGGCGCGTACCTCGCTGGAATTGGACAGCCGCCTGTCTCAGCTGAGCCACTCGAGCCAGATGGTGATGGCGGGCGACCGCATCATTGCCAAGGGGGAGGAGGTGACGGCCGAGAAGAGCCAGATCATCAAGTCGCTGGAGGCCGAGAACGACCGCCGCTTCTCAGAGAAATACAGCCTCTGGGGGCAGATGGCGGGACAGCTGCTGCTGGCCGTCATCGCCTTTGTGGCCCTCTATATGTTCCTCAAGAACACACGCCACCGCATCCTTGAAGACGACCGCAAGGTGCTTTTCGTCATGATGCTGATACTGCTGATGTCGGCCTTGGTGGCGCTGGTGGTGCGAGTGAATCCCGATTGGGTGCTGCTGGTGCCGCTGTGCATCATTCCCATCCTGATGCGGGTGTTCTTCGACATGCGCGTGGCACTGTACATCCACCTCACCACGGTGATTATCCTGGCCAACCTGGTGCCCAACTCGTTCGAGTTTATCTTCTACCAGCTTGTGACCGGCATGATGAGTATCATCGCGGTGCGCAACCTCGAGCGGCGCAGCCAATTCTTCGTGCTGGCGCTGGTGATATTCGTCAGCTACTCGTTCATCTACACCGCCGGTGTGCTGAGTCAGGACACCAATCTGCTGTCGCTCAGCGCCGACAAGTATCTGATGTTCTTCCTCAACGCCATCCTCACCCTGCTGGCCTACCCGCTGATTTACCTGTTCGAGAAGCTCTTCGGCATGACCACCAACCTGACGCTGATGGAACTGAGCAGCACCAACACGCCGGCCCTGCGCAAGTTGAGCCGCCGTGCACCAGGCACCTTCCAGCACTCGATGCAGGTGGCCAACATCACGGAGGACCTGGTCAACGAGATTGGCGGCAACGCGCTGCTGGCCAAAGTCGGTGCCCTGTATCACGACATCGGCAAGGTGCGCAACCCGCTCTACTTCACCGAGAACCAGAACTCGGGCTTCAACCCGCACAATGAGCTTGACTATGTGGAGAGTGCCGAGATCATCACCTCGCACATCACCAACGGCCTCGAGCTGGCGCGCATCTACCACCTGCCGGCCGAGGTGCAGGACTTCATCCGCACCCACCACGGCACCACCTATACGGGCTATTTCTATGCCAAGGAGCTGGAGCGCCACCCCGACGGCGACTTCGACACCACCCGCTTCCGCTACCCGGGCCCGCGTCCCTACAGCCGCGAGACGGCCGTGGTGATGATTGTGGACACCGTGGAAGCCGCCTTGCGCAGCCTCAAGAACCACACCAAGGAGAGCACCGACGAGATGATTGACCGTCTCATCGACAGCAAAATATCCGCCGGACAACTCGACAACTGCGCCTTGACCTACGGCGACATCGCCCGTATCCGCAAGTTCCTCAAAGACAAAATGATGAGTATCTACCACGTAAGAGTGGAATATCCAACAGTAAAACAGTCATGAAGAAGAGTATTTTTTTACACCTCGGCATCATTGTCGGCCTTTTCGCCGTTGCATGCATCTATCTCTCCCCTGCCCTGGGCGGCAAGGTGATACGCCAAGGGGATATACAGAAAGCAGACGCCATGTCGTATCAGCAACGCATGGTCAAGGAGCAGACCGGCAGCATCCCTAACTGGGCGGGGTCGATGTTCAGCGGCATGCCCGGCTACCAGATAGCTGTGGAGCAGCCCAAATCGGTTTTCCAGGTTTTGCGCAACCTGCTTATTATGCGTCCGCTGGGTGTGGAGCGTAATATCGGTGTGCTGTTCCTCTACCTGCTGGGCTTCTATATCGCCATGATAGCCCTCGGGGTGTCGCCGTGGCTGGCGCTCATCGGCGCGCTGGGGTTCGGACTTGGAAGTTATAATATCATTATCATCGAGGCCGGCCACATCACCAAGGCATGGGCAATGTCGATGATGGCGCCTGTCCTGGCCGGCATGCTGCTTACGCTACGCAGCGCCATCGACCCCGAACTCACAAAGCGCAAACGTTCGGTGAGGGTGCTGGGGGGAAGCCTGCTGTTCACCTTGGCGCTGATACTACAGATAGCCTTCAACCATATACAGATAACCTTCTACACCGCCATTGCCTGTGTGGCCATGGGCATAGCCTACTTTGTGACGGCCATCGTAAAGAAGCGCTTCCCGCAGTTTGCCCTTAAGATAGGTATACTCCTCGTAGGCGCAATGCTGGCTTTCGGCTGCAACATACGGCTGCTGCTGGTGAACGAAGAGTATATGAAATACACCATGCGAGGTGGCAACGAGCTGACGGTGACGCCGGAAGGCCTGTACGGTGACGGCGAGGCTCCGCAGCAAAACACCGCCGATGGCTTGAAGATAGACTATGCTTTCAGCTGGAGCTACGGTGTCGGCGAGACCTACACGCTGCTGGTGCCCGGTGCCATGGGTGGCGGTAGCGGCGAGAAGGTGAGCACCGAATCGGCATTCTACAAGGCTTTCCGCAGCCAGCAGGCACCGCTCTATTGGGGCGAACAGCCGTTCACCTCGGGCCCCGTATATTTCGGCGCCATCGTGATACTGCTCTTTGTGATGGGCCTGCTGGTCACCCGCGGCCCCGAACGCTGGTGGATTCTGGCGGCAGCGCTACTGGGCGTACTGCTGTCGTGGGGCAGCAACTTTATGGCCTTCAACGAATGGGTGTTCAACCACATACCCTTCTACAACAAGTTCCGCACGCCGAGTATGGCGCTGGTGCTCACCAACGTCTGCATGGCAATAATGGCGGTATTGACACTGAAAGAAGTCTTCAATCCACAGCGCGACCGCAAGCGTGTGAACCTCGGCCTGTATGTTGGCACCGGGGTGTTGTGTGGCTTGATACTCGTAGTGCTCCTATTGTCCGGAAGCTTCAGTTTCTCGGGGGCTTCCGACCGCCAGATGGCTGCCCAATACGGCACACAATGGGACACCATACTCTCAGTGCTCGTCAGCGACCGTGCCTCACTGCTGAAGGCCGACTCGTGGCGTTCAATATTGTTCATTCTCATTGCCGCCGCCACCCTGTGGCTCTATAATAACGACAAAATCAAGAAAGCCTGGATGGCCATAGCCGTCGTGGGCGTGCTGGTGCTGGTTGACCTGTGGGGTGTGGACCGCCGCTACTTGAATGAAGACAACTTCACCGACAAACGCCAAGTGGAATTGCGTCGCGACCAATGGGACTATGCCATTGACGAGCAGGCAGCGCTCTTTGGCGACCATGACTACCGCGTGCTGAATCTGGCGGTGAACACATACAATGACTCCAAGCCCTCGGCCTTCCACAACCAGGTGGGTGGCTACAGCGCCGCGAAACTGAGCCGCTACCAGAACCTCATCGACTTCTACCTCAGCCGTCATATCAATCCCAATGTGCTGGCAATGCTCAACACCCGCTATGTCGTGATGCAGAACGGTCAGGTGCAACGCCTACCCGAAGCTTTGGGCAACGCCTGGTTTGTGAACGATGTCCAGCCGGTTGACGATTGCAACGGAGAAATTCTGGCGCTCAACACCTTCAACCCTGCAACAACAGCGGTGATCAACACCTCCGAATTCTCGCTGCCCGATAACGAATCGGTCATTGACAGCAACGACCACATCGAGCTGGAGATAACAAAGCCCTACAATCCCGACTATCTGCGCTACCGCAGCCACACCGCCGACGAGCAGCTGGCCGTCTTCAGCGAGATATACTA
>JAEEGL010471543.1_pt1 | contig 12500 bp, 8 predicted proteins | sample 9134231 | NCBI WGS metagenome assembly JAEEGL01 (sample SAMN16246548, study PRJNA631951) | gut metagenome | biome: gut microbiome; feature: rumen; material: fiber-attached | host: Bos | place: Iran: Karaj | collected 2018-10
ACCTTTTGCTTTTAAGGCAGCAAGCATCTCGGGGATACCATCATAAGGACGCGTTGTATCAAGAGAATGGGCCATATAATGCTGACGGAAAGTAGAAAAAGCCTCATCGAAACGGGGATTGGATGCTCCATCAGGGACAGCTCGTTCCATCAGTAACCGGACACCATTACCCACAAAGCGACGGACTTCTTCAATGGAATGCTCTGGCATATCACAAGTGCGCAATGCATAATTGACAGATGCGGCAAGGTCGCCCAAAGTGTCAAGTAACGTACCATCGAGATCAAAAATATAGGTTGAATACATATTCTTATGCTTTTACCTTTTGCTGCGGGTAATCATCGTTCTTACCTTATTATTATATTTATGGGCCTGCAACAACTCCTCGATAGTGATGTGCATGCGATATTTCCAATGGTTATAAGAATCGCTGGGCACGTTAATGCGCTCTTCCCGCAGATGTTTAGAGCGCAGTTCACTATCCATCGCCAACCAATCCTGCAAGGATAAAAGACAAAGCATTGACGGACAATAGAGATGACGGGCAATAATCTCCTCTGCCAGATGAGCAGGCAAATGTTCTGGTGCCCTACCCTGTTTCTGAAGCATCGTGGTATAGAAACGCTGTGTGCGCTCAGGACTTTCCTCCCACCACAGACGCAATGGAGGCATGTCGTGTGTTGAGATTGTTGCCACACTCCGATAAGGATTACCATCCAGATGAGAAAACTCAAAGCCATTCTGTTTAGGCATAGACTGTATCTCCAAAGTCAGAATCCGCAGATGGTCCAAGACATGGGAAACACAATCAGGCAGCATGCCAAGATCTTCTGCACAACAGAGCATCTGTGTCTGACAGATCGTGGCTGTAAGACGGTGGATGGCATTCTGTCCCCAGAAGAAATTGTGACGCTGATAGAAAAAGTTGTTATATAGCCTCATATAGGCATCTTTCTCTTCAGAAGTCAGTGCCTCATAAACAGGTTCCTGCCAAGCCCCGATACGCGGATGATACATCTCAGGCTGATGCGGGTCTTCCACAAACAGCACATCGCTGATCAGCCGATACAGGCCATCACGGATCCAAAGGCTATTTTCATCGTTACGTCCCTCAAAACTCGTCTGTACCTTCCGTTGAGTATCATATTCTGCACGAAGATCATAAAGTCCGTATGCACGGGGAATCAGAAAATTATCACGTACATATTGGGCATGGACACCAAAAAGCCGTTCAAGAACCCGGTCGTTAATAAACGGACGAGTAAAGAGATCACGACGGAATGAAAGCCCAAAATATTCAATCTCATTCACAGCAAAAGGCAAGGCTGGAGAGAAATGGCCCAGGATTCCAAAGACGGCATCCTGAGGGATCTCCCAGATACGGAAAAAACCTAAGACATGATCAATACGGAAAGCATCGAAATACTGTTCCATCCACTTCATACGCTGTTGGAACCACTCTGGTAGCGATACATGATGGCGTTTCTTGCGTATATCCGGGTCCTCCTGCCAATTGTAGGTTGGGAAGCCCCAGTTCTGGCCATTATGAGAAAAGGCATCAGGAGGAGCCCCTGTTGAACTATTCATATTAAAAAGTTCTGGATGTGTTTCAGTCTCCACACTATGCCTGTTAACACCAATAGGAACATCGCCCTTCAGGATAATCCCCTTGGAACGAGCATAGTCGGCAGTTTCCGACAACTGAACATGCAACTGGTATTGAATATAATAAATAAGTTCTGCCTCAGACGGTTCAGCAACCCATTTCGCATATGGAACCAGCCACGACTCATTTTGCTGATACCAGATCTTAAACGCCTTGGAATCTAGCGCCTGACGCCCTCGTTCTTCAAAAAGATCATGGACATATGCCGACTTAACACGATCCACCAGCTCGTAATCACTATAAGGCAGGGCATTCAGCTCCTGTTGCTGGCGGTGATAAACCGTCATCTTCGACTTGTCCTTCAGCACACCTAATGACTCTATATCCAGATAATGAGGATGAAGCGCAAAGGCAGAGACGATATTATAGGGATAAGAATCACACCAGTTACGTGAGGAGGTTGTATCATTGACAGGCAATAGCTGGATGACCTTCATTCCTGTGGCTTCAACCCAGTCAACAAAACGGCGAAGATCTCCGAAGTCGCCTACACCATAGGAATGTGTGCTCCGCAAAGAGAATACAGGCACCACCACACCAGCAGCCCGCCATGTATGTTCCTTCACCCGGAGGCTCTCACCATAAAGTACCAACACAGAACCATCCATGAGCTGAGAATCGGGAGTAGATAAGCCGACATTCAGTTCTGCCCTACGGTTATCACCCTCTTCCCAAGCCACAAGCTCATGGGTCTGATCATCAATGATCACATATTTATATTCTAGTGGCAATAAGATGGCATCAACATTAGCAGAGAGCATCCACTCACACTGCCCTAGGTATTCCATACGAAGGTAACGCGTTGGATTCCAGTCTCCTAATGTAGGATGACTACCGATAATAGCTACAGACTGACCTTTTGTCAGCTGCGGGGCTGACACACGGAACAGAAGCGTTTTCCGATAGAGCGGCATACGCATGGGGTGCACAGTTTCATTAGCAGCCATATGGTTCGTGATCCGACAAGCACGAGAATAAAGATGATGCTGCAGAGGTATATCGCGCCACTGATCTGGGAAAATATAGCTTTTGGAGGAATCAAAAGGATATGAACGTGGCACCTGAGTCCACTCTTTTCGTATTACCTGCCCAGCCTCATCCTCAACTTGATAAAAATAGTTAAAGGAATCTATTGGGTGTTGACTGGATGCCAGAGCAGTTGTCTCCAATGACCAATAAGAGCCGTCGTCAGTAGTCATCAGCAGATTATTGCGTTTGATAGTACCATCTGTACTAATGAAATGAATGACCACATGAAGGCTTTCCCCCCATTGAGTACTATATTGTATGGAGAATCTTAGTTTCATATTTTTAGCAATTTGATGCAAAGGTAGAAATTTTTTTTGAGTAACCGAAGAAAATAAGCACAAAATGTTGTAACTTTGCACACGATTTACAGATCATTGATAAGTAATATGAAAAAGGTCAATTCAAAATCCTACCTGGCAGGAGCTGTTTTATGCCTGCTCTGCCTTTTGGGAATCATATATTACTGCTGCTTCACAAGTTTCTCAACTTATGAGGATACGCAATATATCTATATTGATCAGGATGACACTGCAGACTCTGTCTGTGTGAAGCTGCAACCCTATGGAAATGCAGCCAAGCTATCTGCCTTCAGCACGCTGGCGCGGATGACGGGCTATGGCGATCATATCAGAACAGGAAAGTATGCTGTTCCTGCCAATGAGAATGTGCTGACAATATTCAGGCACATCAAAAACGGACGTCAGGTTCCTGTCAGACTGACAATCCCGGAGTGTCGTACTATGGACAGACTTGCCGGTTCTCTTTCAAGAAAGCTGATGCTTGACAGCACTGTAGTAGCTATCCTGCTGCGTGACTCTTCTTTCTGTGCACAGCAAGGATATGACACAGCAACCATTGCCTGTCTGTTTGTTCCTAACACCTATGAAGTGTATTGGGACATCACGCTGGAACGTTTTATGCAGCGCATGAAAAAGGAGCACGATCGCTTCTGGGAAGGTGAACGCACCACCAAAGCTCAAGCCCTGGGCCTTACACCTAATGAAGTCTGCACTGTAGCAAGTATTATCGACGAGGAGACTGCTAATAATGCAGAGAAGCCCATGATTGCCGGTATGTACCTGAACCGTCTGAAGACAGGTATGCCGCTTCAGGCAGATCCCACCGTAAAGTTTGCCTTGCAGGATTTTGCTTTAAAGCGCATCTACCACGATATGCTTGAATTCAACAGTCCATACAATACCTATAAGAATATAGGACTTCCTCCTGGTCCCATTAAGATCGCCTCGATTGCCGGCATTGATGCGGTACTGAACAGAGTCGACCATCCTTATTTATATATGTGTGCCAAGGAAGATTTCTCGGGTACACACAATTTTGCCAAAACATATCAAGAGCATCTGAAGAATGCAGCCCGATATGCAAAGGCCCTTAACGAACGTGGAATTAAATAATAGAAAGATAACAATATGGAAGAGATTATTAAGAACGAAAGCGAGGAGAAAAAGAGCGTTAGCTTCATTGAGCAGAAAGTCATCAATGACCTGGCAGAAGGTAAGAACGGCGGCAGAATGCAGACCCGCTTCCCACCAGAGCCCAATGGCTATCTGCACATTGGTCATGCCAAGGCCATTGCTATCGATTTCGGTCTGGCCAAGAAATATGGTGGTGTGTGTAACCTCCGTTTCGATGATACCAACCCCATCAAGGAAGATACAGAATATATTGAGAGCATTGAAAATGACATTAAGTGGCTGGGATTCCAGTGGGCAAATGTCTATTATGCTAGCGATTACTTCCAGGAACTATGGGATTTTGCCGTCTGGCTGATCAAACAAGGAAGAGCTTATGTAGATGAACAGAGTTCTGAGGTGATAGCCCAGCAGAAAGGTACAACCACCAGCCCTGGTACCAATAGTCCTTTCCGCGATCGTTCTGTTGAGGAGAACCTTAAACTCTTCGACTTCATGAACAGCGGCAAGTGCGAACCGGGAACACTTGTTCTCCGTGCTAAGATTGATATGGCACATCCTAATATGCTCTTCCGTGATCCGCTCATCTACCGTGTGTTGAACATCCCCCATATCCGTACAGGAAACAAGTGGAATGCCTACCCCATGTACGATTTCACACATGGACAAAGTGATTATCTGGAGGGGGTCACTCACTCATGGTGTACATTGGAATTTGTGGAGCATCGTCCCCTCTACGACCTGTTCGTGACCTGGATGAAGGAATGGAAAGGTGAGACAGACAATATTGAAGACAACCGTCCGCGTCAGACCGAGTTCAATAAGCTGAATCTGAACTACACCCTGATGTCAAAGCGTAACCTGTTGGCTTTAGTTAATGAGAAACTGGTGAATGGATGGGATGATCCCCGAATGCCTACGATCTGCGGATTCCGCCGCCGTGGCTATAGTCCCGAGAGTATCATTAAGTTTATCGACAAGATCGGTTACACAAAGATTGATGCCCTCAACGATATGGCGTTGTTGGAAAGTGCCGTACGTGACGACCTGAACAGTCGCTCTATTCGTGTCAGTGCAGTACTGAATCCTGTCAAGGTCGTACTAACCAACTATCCGGAAGACCAGATCGAACATCTGACAGCCATCAATAATCCAGAGAATGAAGCTGACGGCACCCACGAGGTGGAGTTCAGTCGCGAGTTATGGATTGAGCGTGACGACTTCATGAAGAAAGCCGACAAGAAGTTCATGCGTCTGGCACCAGGCAAGGAGGTGCGCCTGAAGAACGCCTATATCATCAAGTGCGACGAGGCGCATCCTTGTGATGAAGACGAAAATGGCAATGTAACCACCATCTACTGCACATACGATCCTGAATCACGCAGTGGTCTGCCAGGCTCTAATCGCAAGATTAAGGGTAAGACCCTTCACTGGGTAAGTTGCCATGATGCTGTACAGGCTGAGGTTCGTCTTTACGACCGTCTCTGGAAGGTAGAGAATCCTCGTGATACGTTGGCAGACATCCGAGAGCAACAGAACTGTGATGCTGTAACAGCCATGAAGCAGATGATCAATCCAGATTCTCTCAGTATCCTGAGCAACTGTTATATTGAGCCTTTCGCTGCTTCCATGAAACCTCTCACATATCTGCAGTTCCAACGTATAGGTTACTTTACCCCCGACACCGAATCTACTGCTGAGCATCCTATTTTTAACAAGACTGTTGGATTAAAGGATACTTGGGCGAAGGTAAACAAAGCATGACAGACGACCAGGCATATTTTGAGAGTAAAGGCTTTCAGGAAATCCTGAAGCAATATGAAGAGTCAGCCAAGTCAGGGCACACCATTTATATTGATGCCGATGATTTGGCCGATATTGCTGATTATTACCAGCTTCAAGGACGCACCGATGAAGCTGATGCTGTCATCAACTTGGCGTTGGAATATAATCCAGAGGCGGTAGGTCCCCTACTCTATAAAGCTCGCGAAGCTTTAAACCGAAAAGATTTCGATACAGCGCTGGCATATGCAGATCGCATTGAGGCTGTTGATAGTCGGGAGGCACTCTATCTTAAAGGAGAGATATTAATTTGCCAGGAGAAGACGGAAAAAGCTGACGAGCTTTTCCGGACAAACCTAAAGGAAATCATGACTGACGAGCAAATGGATTATGTCTATGACGTAGCAAGCATCTTTTCTGATTATAATATCTTCGACAAGGCCTTTGAATGGATTGCTCGTTCACAAGGTGACGACTCTGATGATTTCAAAGAGCTGATGGCTCGCACATTGTTTGGATTGGGGAAATATAAAGAAAGTGAGCACATCTTCAATGAACTGATTGATCACAACCCTTATTCTGTACCATATTGGAATGCATTGTCTAATGCTCAGTTTATGAACGAGGATTATAATGCCGCCATTACCAGCAGCGAATATGCCATTGCCATTGATCCACATGATGCAGAAAGTCTTCTTTCCAAAGCAAACGGCCTCTACAATTTGGGTAATTACGAATCGGCGCTCTCCTATTTCAAAAGATACACAGAATTAATGCCCCATGATGAATTTTGCTATTTGCATCAGGGTACATGTCTGATTAACTTAGGAAGATACGAGGAGGCAATAGCCATTCTTGAAACAGCAGAGCAGGAAGCTGACAAGAATTCTACTTATTTGCCTGAAATTTATCAGGAACTAGCTTTTGCATATAGTGAACTAAAGAAACTTGACAGCGCAATATACTATATTGATAAGACAAAGGATCTGGATTGTGATCATATTAATATGGAGATCATCAAAGGCCACATTCTTCTATCTAATGGTATGTTGGACGAGGCAGAAAAAACATTCAGGCATACCCTTCAACAAACAAACAATTCCCGTAGGACGATGTTAAGGATTATCGTGTCACTCTACGACAACCACTATGTCAGCTCATCATATACGCTTTTAAAGAAATTCTTCAGTTTTGTTGATGATGACTGGAACGAAGGTTATTCCTATATGGCTGTCTGTTGTCTTGACATGAATAAACAGGACGAATTTCTGCACTATCTCAAGTTGGCTGTTGAGCGCAATCCAAAAGAAGCAAGAGCAGTCATGCATATTTATTTCCCTGAAGGCATGCACCCTGAGGAATACTACGACTATATGATAAAAAAAATGAATACCCCATAGATTATGAACTTGATTACAAACATACTCAATAGTATCGGTTGGTATCCCACCATTTTTGTTCTGATGCTTTTAGAAAGCACCGTCATACCTGTACCATCAGAATTCGTAGTAACCCCTGCAGCCTATTATGCTGCAGGTGGATCTTTAAACGTCTTTCTTGTTGTACTTTTTGCAACATTAGGCGCTGACGTGGGTGCTAGTATCAACTATTTTGTTGCATTATATGTAGGCCGTCCCGTTATTTACAAGTTTGCCAATAGCAAATGGGGGAAAATGTGCCTATTGAATCAAGAGAAGGTTGAAAGAAGTGAGAAATATTTTGATGACCACGGCGTAGCAGCTACTCTCACAGGACGTTTCGTCCCTGTCATCCGCCACTTGATTTCTATCCCAGCAGGACTGGCTCGGATGCATTATGGAAAGTTTCTATTATTCACTACTATAGGTGCAGGTGGATGGCATAGTGTTCTGGCTCTTCTAGGTTGGTACCTTTATGCTATTGTGCCAGAAGAACAGCTGAACGACAAAATCAGTGAGTATGCAGAGTATATCAAAATCATTATTCTCGGCTTACTTATCATCGCTGCCATCTATTTTGGAATAAAGGCTTGGAGGAAGAGAAAAGGCACAAAACATGCATAAAAATAGAATTTTTCAGCTAAAAATTCTTTTTTTATTTAAATAATGTGTATCTTTGCAGTTCATTACAAGCACTTTTCTAATTATGGCAAAGACAAATAACCATCTGGTAATCATGGCAGGCGGCGTTGGAAGTCGCTTTTGGCCGATGAGTACAGCAGACCGTCCCAAGCAGTTCATAGACGTTTTGGGTGTTGGAAAATCATTACTCCAATTAACCGTAGAGAGATTTGGAAGTCTGATCAAGCCCGAAAATATATGGGTGGTTACCAATCAGCATTATGCAGCTATTGTCAAGGAACAGTTGCCTGACATGCCAGAGAGTAATATTCTCTGTGAACCATGTCGCCGTAATACGGCGCCATGTATCGCTTATGTCAGTTGGCGTATCAAATCAAAGGATCCTAAGGCAAACATTGTTGTAACCCCCAGTGATCATATTGTCACTAATACAGCTGAATTCCAGCGTGTTATCAAAGAGTGTATGGTTTTTACCAGTGAAACGGATGCCATTGTGACCTTAGGCATGAAGCCCAATCGTCCAGAGACGGGCTATGGTTATATCCAGGCAGACCTCAGTATCAGTTCATTACGCAATAAGGAGATCTATAGAGTAGATTCATTCCGTGAGAAACCAAATCTGGAAACCGCCAAGGAATATATCAAGAAAAACTATTATTTTTGGAATGCGGGTATCTTTATCTGGAATGTTAACACCATTGTGAATGCATTCCGTGTATATCAGCCTTCAATGGCAAAGATCTTCGAGTCACTGCTCCCTGTCTATGGCACGGAGAAAGAACAGGAAGAGATTGACCGTCTGTTCCCAGAATGCGAGAACATCTCCGTTGACTACGCCATTATGGAGAAGGCAGAAGAAATCTTTGTCTGTCCTTCCGACTTTGGATGGAGCGACCTTGGCACATGGGGATCTCTGCATGAACAAAGTAAGAAAGACCTCTATGGTAATGTCTGCATTGGTCCGGAAATCAATATTTTTGAGAGCCACAATTGTATTGTACATACCACCCAAGAGAAAAAGGTGGTTATTCAAGGACTTGATGGCTATATCGTTGCAGAGAACAATGACACACTCCTGATTTGTAAATTATCAGAAGAACAGCGTATTAAAAACTTCTCAGGAAACAATTAAAATATGAATAAAAAAGTTGCTCTAATTACAGGTATCACAGGTCAGGACGGTTCTTATCTGGCAGAGTTTCTGTTGGAAAAAGGATATGAAGTACACGGCACCATTCGCCGTTCATCCGTTGACTTCCGCGAACGTATAGCCCATCTGGAGGGTAAGCCGCATTTCCATCTGCATTATGCAGACCTAGGAGACTCCATGAGTATTCTCGGTGTTATTGGGAAGGTTCGCCCCACAGAAATTTACAATCTCGCAGCTCAAAGTCACGTACAGGTATCTTTCGACTCACCTGAATTTACCGCAGACGTTGATGCCGTTGGCGTGCTGCGTATTCTGGAAGCCGTTCGTCAACTTGGTCTGGCAGACCAGTGCCGCATTTACCAGGCTTCTACCTCCGAACTTTATGGAAAAGTCGAGGAAGTGCCACAGAACGAGAACACCCCGTTCCATCCCTATAGTCCCTATGCTGTTGCCAAACAATATGGTTTCTGGATTGTGAAGGAGTATCGTGAGGCCTACAACATGTACTGTTGCTCAGGTATCCTGTTTAATCACGAGTCAGAGCGCCGTGGTGAGACCTTTGTTACACGTAAGATTACGTTGGCAGCAGCCCGTATCAAACAAGGTAAGCAGGAGAAGTTGTACCTTGGCAATCTCGGATCACTCCGTGACTGGGGCTATGCTAAGGATTATGTGGAGTGCATGTGGCTGATCCTTCAGCAGGACAAGCCCGAAGATTTCGTCATTGCCACAGGTGTACAGCACTCTGTTCGTGAGTTCTGTTACTATGCCTTCAAGCGTGTTGGTATTGAATTAGAGTTTAAGGGTGAAGGTGAAGATGAGAAGGGTATCGACAAGGAGACAGGTAAGGTTCTGATTGAGGTATCCCCCGACTTCTACCGTCCGACAGACGTTGTCAACCTCTGGGGTGACCCTACCAAAGCTAAGGCCAAACTTGGTTGGAACCCCAACAAGACAACTTTCGAAGAACTGGTGAACATCATGGTTGACTCTGATATGGCAAAGGTTGCAGCAGAAGATGCAGCAACAAAGGTAAGAACCAACCTGGCAGAATATTTGGAAAAAGGTATTGTCAAATAATGGTATTAGATAAGTCATCAAAAATATATGTAGCGGGACACCACGGACTTGTGGGTTCCGCTATTTGGAATAATCTCCTTCAGAGAGGTTATACAAACCTGGTTGGTCGCAGCCATAAGGAGCTGGACCTGACTGATCAGGTGGCAGTGAAGAGATTCTTCGATGAAGAACAGCCAGATGCTGTGGTATTGGCAGCTGCTTTTGTCGGTGGAATCATGGCGAACTCACTCTATCGAGCCGATTTCATCATGATGAACATGAAGATTCAGTGTAATGTCATTTCCGAAGCCTATGCTCATGGTGTTAAGAAATTGCTGTTCCTCGGTTCCACTTGCATCTATCCGAAGAATGCACCGCAGCCCATGAAGGAGGATTGTCTGTTGACATCACCCTTGGAATACACCAATGAGGAATATGCCATTGCGAAGATTGCCGGTCTGAAGATGTGCGAGAGCTATAACCTCCAATATGGCACCAACTACATTGCCGTTATGCCAACGAACCTATATGGTCCCAACGACAATTTCCACTTGGAGAACAGTCATGTCATGCCTGCCATGATGCGTAAGGTTTATCTGGCCAAGCTGATTCATGATGGCGCCTGGGATAAGATTGCCATCGACTTGGACAAGCGTCCTGTTGAAGGAGTTTCGGGGAGTGCCTCTAAGGAAGAAATCCTGACTGTATTAGGGAAATACGGAATCACAGATAATAAAGTTACCCTTTGGGGCACTGGCACCCCACTCCGTGAGTTCCTGTGGAGTGAAGATATGGCTGATGCCTCTGTACATGTACTTCTGAATGTCGATTTCAAGGATGTGATTGGTATTGAAAAATACTCTTCTGTACATTATGGCGCATCAACCGACGGCGCTGTGGACCGAAACCACTCTGCAGGTCGTGGTGGTGCCATTCCTTCGTTAGGTGAAATCCGCAACTGTCATATCAACGTCGGCACAGGAAAGGAACTCACCATCCGCGAACTTTCAGAACTTGTCGTAAAGGCTGTTGGATTTGAGGGGACGGTAGAGTTTGATGCCTCCAAACCTGATGGTACCATGCGCAAATTGATCGACGTTTCAAAACTCCATTCATTGGGTTGGACGCACAAAGTCGAGATTGAGGATGGCGTAAAGAAATTATTTGAATGGTATAAATCGACTCTTTAATAAAAAAAGAAAACCCGCTACTTGAGCGGGTTTTTCTTTTGATTATTCCTTTTGAATATTATTTGATATTCTTTTGCAGTGTTTCCTTCCAGGCAGCATAAGCATTCTGGTATTCGTCACGATGCTTAGTATCCGGTTCAATCACCTGTAACTTATCCAAGGTAGCAAAGGCTTCATTATTATCCTTATAGATACCTGCGCCGATACCAGCTCCCTTGGCAGCACCAACAGAACCATCAGTATCATACAGTTCGATAGTTGCACCACTCACGCCTGCTAAGGTGTCACGGAACAATGGGCTCAAGAACATATTCGCCTTACCTGCATGAATTTTCTTGATATCCATTCCCATCTGCTGCATGATTTCCATACCATAACAGAATGAGAATACGATACCCTCTTGAGCAGCACGAACCAGATGAGCCTTATTGTGCTTATTGAAATTCAAGCCATTAATAGAACAGCCGATTTCTTTATTGACCAGCACACGTTCTGCACCATTACCGAAAGGTATGATGGTCACGCCCTCACTACCAATGGGAACAGTTGCTGCCAAGTCGTTCATATCCGCATAGCTCACATCTGGAGTAATATTACGGTGAGTCCATGCATTCAGGATACCAGTACCATTAATACACAGCAACACACCAAGACGGGTTTGATCGGCTGTATGATTCACATGAGCAAAGGTATTAACACGGCTCTGCTTGTCATAATTCACTTCACCAAGCACACCATAGACCACACCTGAAGTACCACCCGTAGCGGCAATCTCACCAGGATTCATCACATTGAGTGACAGGGCATTGTTGGGTTGCTCACCACCACGATAAGTAATCGGTGTACCTGCTTTCAGTCCCATCTCTGCAGCTGCCTCAGCGCTCACCACGCTCTGCTCAGCAAAAGTAGGCACTATATCAGCAATCAAAGAAGAATCGAAACCGTAGTACTTCATCAAGAAGTCTGCCACCTGATTGTTCTTGAAGTCCCAGAACATACCCTCACTCAGACCACTGACGGTTGTATTGACGGTACCACTGAGACGCATAGCAATATAATCACCAGGAAGCATTACCTTATATATATTACTATATAGCTCAGGCTCGTTTTCCTTCACCCATGCCAGTTTGGCAG
>JAEEGL010605793.1_pt1 | contig 12500 bp, 3 predicted proteins | sample 9134231 | NCBI WGS metagenome assembly JAEEGL01 (sample SAMN16246548, study PRJNA631951) | gut metagenome | biome: gut microbiome; feature: rumen; material: fiber-attached | host: Bos | place: Iran: Karaj | collected 2018-10
CTCCAAGTGGTTCAAGCCAATCCTCATGGGGAGGGGCGCAGGCACGCCTTTCGGCGCGCTTGAATATCCTAAAATTCTTGAAGACAGCCACTTGTCAATAAAACAGTTCAAAATTTTCCCCAACGGCAAATCGCCTCTGTCGCTCCACTACGACATTTCAATCGCGGAGGTCAACCAGGCCGCCGACGCCAAGGAAATCAATCTCGCAATCTTCTACGACGGCGACAAGAAACTCATGCCGAACGGATACAGAATCGCGACCATTCCCGTCAAGACAGACGACACGAGACTGGAAGGCGACATTGCATTCCCTGATTTCCTGCCATCTGGAAAGGTCTCGCTGCGGCTTGACTCGCAGACGTGCACGGTGAATGTCCAGAAAGTCAACGTCACCATCCCGAAATTCAAGCGTCCGCCCTGCCCCGCCGCCCTCAAAGTCAATTCCGACTATGCGCCATACCTCCAGTTGGGGGACAAGCAGATGGAAATCCTCCACCATTGGTGCGGCGCCGACGGCAAGATGACGGAGGAACTCATGGGCAACTGCCGAGAAGAGCACGTTCCGTTCTACATGGGCAACGCCTATTCTGGCTGGGGATGGTTTGGCGAAGGCAAATACGACTTCTCGGCGCTCGACAAGTACATCTACCGCATGCTAGAGGTCGATCCCAACGCGCACTTCTCAATGCAGATTGCCGTTGACAACTATCATAATCGTCAGATAATGGTATGGCTTAACGCCCATCCGTCGGAATGTGCGATGCACGAGAACGGCACGACTGTCATGAAGCAGATCCACTCTGCGAAGAACATCAAAGTCGTAAGTTACGCATCGAAGCCGTGGCTAAACGAGATGTACAACAGCCTCGTCGCCCTTTCGCGCCACCTGCGCCAAAGCCCCTTCGGACACCGCGCCATCAGCATACAGCCAATCTCTGGCATGGGCGGCGAATGGTGCTATTGGGGAACGTTCTCCACTGGCGGCGGCATCGACCGCCTCGACTACAGCCGCCCGTATCGCCAGTACTTCTCCGACTTCGCCATAAAAAAGTACGGCTCGCTCGAGAAGATGAACGCCGCGTGGGGCACCGAATTCGCCGCCCCAGAGGAGATCAGAATCCCATCGACATACGAACGCGACCACAACGACTGGTTCGAGTTCCTTGACGCGAAGAAGAACAGGCGCGTCATCGACTTCCGCCAAGCCTTCTCGGAACTCATCGCCAACGACGTCATAACCGTTTGCAAAGCAATCAAGACGGGTTCCGACAACCAGATGTACGCAGGCACCTTCTACGGCTACGTCACATACGTCGCAGACGAGATTCCAATCCGCACGGAAGGCGGACACTTCGCCCTCGGCAAGATCCTCAACTCGCCCTACGTCGATTATCTCACGCACCTACTGCGCTATGACAACAGACTCGCGGGCGAGGCAGCGGGATTCATGACTCCCGAAAGTTCCATGCTCCTCCACGGCAAGGTGCCGTTCGTGCAGGCGGACATTCGCACGCATCGCCTCCCGCCTGAGGCGCCAGACGCCGTGTATGGGCGCCTCAACAACCTCAAGGAGGGCATCTCCGTCATCCAGCGCGACTTCTCCAACGCTCTACTGAACGGCGTCGGCTACGAGTTCGGATACTACGGACAAGGATGGATTGCAGGGGACAAGCGCATGATGCGGACGGTCGGACGCTGCCGCGACATCGAGAAGTTCGCGCGCGAAAAAGGAACGAAGCGCATAGACACGGAGAACTCCATCGCCGTAATTGTCGATGACATAACGACTTACTACTCATCGCAGGCCTCTCCCATCCACAATCTTTCGCTCAAATACCAAATGCCTGAGTTCTCGTACACAGGCGTAGGAATCGACACTTATCTCCTCGAAGACCTTCCGCTCATGCCGCAGTACAAGTGCTATGTATTCCTTAATACATACCATCTGACGCCAGAGCAGCAGGATTTCATCCAGAAGAACCTGAAGCGCGACGGCAAGGTGCTGGCGTTCATGTACGCGCAGGGCATCGCCACCGACGACGGCATCGTGCCCTCCAAAGTGCAGGAAATCACTGGAATCAAGACGGATGTGCTTGAGAAGACAGTCAAGCAGGAGATCAAATACATCCAGAACAGCGAGCCTGCGGGCAAGTACCTTCCAGTCGGCAAGACGTTTGGATGTAGGCGCACGCTCGGCCCGATGCTCGTCCCGCGCGAGGGAACCGTCCTCGCCACGCTCACGGAGGACGACGCGCCCGCGCTCGTCTTGAAGAAGTTCAGCGACCACACGGTCTGCTACTCCTCCATCATCGGACTCTCCGCCGAAATCGTCAAGGGACTCGCGGAAATCTCTGGAATCACCGTCATCAACCAGACCAAGACGGACTGCACGTATGTCTCCGATAACATGTTTGCAGTCCACACTGGCAACGGCGGTCGCCGCACATTCCACGTCCCGCCGAAATACACCAAGAAGGCAACGGAACTCTTCACAGGCAGAGAGTTTCCAATCCAGAACGGCAAGTTCGAGTATTCAATGGAACCCATATCGACCGCCCTCTTCTTCATGGAGTGACAAGACATGACAAAAAAGGACATTATTTTCTCCTTTCTCCTCCTTGCAGTGACATCGCTCTCATTCGCCGCCGACAGCGATTGGGGCAAAAGCGCAGGAAAACTCTCCGACTGGAAGTTCTCAGCCTACAAGGACGCAAAACTCTCCGAAACAGAATTCTCTGGCACCACAATCTGCAAACTCGGCGTCACTTCGCCGTTCCTTTATTCGCCGAATTTCGACTGGGACGCATCACCAAACGACGTTCTCGCCATTGAAATCAAATCCTCCAGCGACGGCTACGGAATGCTTCATTTCAGACCCGCCACAAAAGCCAATTATGTCGATAGCCTTAGAATCCCAATGAAAACTCCAGGCGGAGACGGCAAATGGCATATCATGCTCGTTCCTCTGAAGCACGCCGAATGGAAGGACAAGATTTCCAACATAAGGCTCGCCTTGCTTTATAAGGATGGCGTGGAGATAGCCATCCGCAGAATCAAACTGATTCGCAAAAATGAAACTGTCGCTAACATTCTGTCAAACGGTGACTTCGAAATTCCTTCTCTCGAGAGCAAGGCGTTGGATTGGGACTTATCCGGAAACGGCCTGACAAGCGTCATCGCTTCGGACAGTGCTTCGGCATTCAGCGGCTCGTTCTTGCAAATCAGCGGCGGCAAAGGCACCGCCACCCTCTCGCAACCATCAGCCTGCCTGGATTTCCTCTCACCAGAGTCAGCCGCCCTCTCATTCTCTCTAAAGGTCCAGCCAGTCGCCGCTTGCAAACTGACGGCGATTCTGCGTCTTCAGGATGCCCTCGGCGCTGATTTAACATCAAAGTCCATGTCATGGGAGTTTAAAGAAAAACAAACGACAACCAATCTGGAAATCCCTGAATTTGAAATCCCGCTCGACACTGCCTTCGTCTCCTGCTCGCTTAAAATCGATTCCTACGGCGAAGGCGTCATCAACATTGACGACATTCGCCTGATTCAGCGCAAGGAACCGACGACCAACAACTGGTCAGGCGTGTGGATTCGCCCTGGCGACAAGCCTAACGACCCGCCACGCAAGATGTTCTTCCGCAAGTTCTTCGATGTGCCAAACGACATTCAAGGCACATGGCTCCTTTGCAACTGCGACAACTACATTAATAATATATATATCAACGGCAAGCAACTACCCCCACAAAAAAACGCCAAAATCCACAATGTCCCCGACCTGATACGAATCGACGATTTCGTCAATCCAGGCAAGAACTTAATCGCCATAGAAGGATACAACTTCGACGCGCTCGGCGGCGTACTCTGCGACATCGCCATGCTCACGCCAAATGGCTGGACAAAAGTCGGCACAGACGCCACATGGATATCATCCTCTGACGAACAGCAAGGATGGCAACTCACGACATTCGACGACTCGAAATGGACCAAGCCAATCACCATGGGAATAGGCGCCGCCACTCCTTTCGGCGATTTGGAAAGACCCGCAATCAATATTCCGAGCTATGCCTCCATCAATGACTTCAAAGTGACACCAAAGGCAACCTCCCCATTCTCGTTCCATTACAATATCTCTATATCAAAAACCAACCTTCCGACAACGCTTCTGCTCTTTTTGGAGCGTGATGACAGATTCCCGCTTCACGCCCCAACCCTGCCACAGGAAGGATTCAAACTCGCCACTCTGATCGTCAAGCAGGGCGAGACTCATATCGAAGGCGACATAGTCTATCCAGACTACCTTCCGCATGGAAATCTACGCCTCCGTCTGGAATCCCTCGGCTCCTCCAGCGCACCATCAAAGGTTGAAATCAAAGTGCCTGGCTTCAAGCGTCCATCCTTCCCACCAAAGTTCTCATTCACATCAGCCTACGCACCATATCTAAAAGGCAGTGACAAGGACCTTGAAATCATCCACCACTGGTGTGGAGGCATAGGCAAAATCACCGAAGAACTCATAGGCAACTGCCGCGAGGAACACGTCCCATACTACATCGGCGGAGCGACATCCAAACTTTGGCGTATGGACGGCAACTATGACTTCTCCCCCTTAGACAAATACGTTTACAGCATTCTCGAAATTGACCCAAATGCACACTTCATGGTAACCATCGGAGTCGATAACTATTTCAACCAAGAGTTCAAATTGTGGGCGGACGCGCATCCAACCGAATACGCTATGCGTGAGGACGGCTCCACAATTCTCAAAAAAGTCCATTCAGCGAGAAACGGCAGACTCGTCAGCCACGCATCAAAGGCATGGCGCGAAGAGATGCGCAAATTCCTCTTCGCAATCGCCAAGCACATCCATGAAAGTCCATATGCGCACCGCGCCATCGGAATTCAGCCCATCTCTGGTATGGGTGGCGAATGGTGCATGTGGGGCACATTCAGCACGGGCGACGGCGTCGAGCGGTTGGATTACAGCCGTCCATTCCGCCTGTACTTCTCAGACTTCGCCATCCGCAAATACGGTTCGCTGGAGAAACTCAACGCCGCGTGGGGCACCGAATACGCCGCGCCAGAGGAGATTCGCATTCCATCCACACAGGAGCGTGACACTAACGACTGGTTCGAATTCATCGACGCCAAAAAGCACAAACGCATCATAGACTTCCGCCAATCCGTCTCCGAACTAATCGCCGATGACGTCATCGACTTGTGCAAAGCCATCCAAAGGGGTTCTGGCAACAAATTGAACGCTGGCACCTACTATGGCTACATAACATACGTCTGCGACCCGATGCCTATCAGAACAGAGGGCGGTCATTTCGCCCTTGGAAAAGTCATGAACTCACCGCATGTCAGTTATTTGACACATCTGCTTCGATATGACAATCGTCGCGCAGGACAACCCGCAGGCTTCATGACTCCCGAAAGTTCCATGCTGCTCCACGGAAAGGTAGCGTTCGTCCAAGCCGACATACGCACCCACAGAGTCCATCCAGAATCATTAAACGCCGCATACGGACGCCTCAATAATCTCAGGGAGGACATCTCCGTCATCCAGCGAGACTTCTGCAATGCTCTCCTCAACGGCGTCGGCTACGAGTTCGGATATAACGGTCTTGGCTGGATCGCCACTGACCGCCGCATGATGCGCGCTGTCGGACGCTGCCGCGAAATCGAACAGTTCGCCCGCGAAATCGGCACCAAACGCATCGACACGGAGAACTCCGTCGCCGTCATCGTCGACGACATCTCGACATACTACTCATCGCAGACATCTCCCATCCAAATCATGTCAATGAAAATCCAGTTGCCTGAATTCTCGCATACAGGCGTCGGAATGGACACATATCTTCTTGAGGACATAGACAAGATGCCCGAATACAAATGCTACATCTTCCTAAACGCCAACCACCTCACTCCCGCCGAGCAGGAGTTCATCAAGAAGAATCTGCGCAACAAAGGCAAGGTTCTCGCTTTCGCATACGCCACTGGCGTCGCTGGCGATGATGGCATCAATCCTTCAAAGGTTCAGGAGATCACTGGAATAAAGATGGACATCATCGAAAAAGTCGTACCAAATGAATTCAAATATGTCAAGTCTGATGCTCCAGCAGGAAAGTATCTTAAAGAAGGTAAGGCGTTCGGAAGTAAATACAACGTCGGCCCTGTCTTCGTTCCACGCGAAGGCACGGTTCTCGCGAACATGACGGAAGGCAACACCCCTGCCCTTGTGGTCAAATCATTCACTGACCATACGGTCTGCTACTCCTCCATTCCAGGCGGATTCTCCTCCGAACTCGTCAAGGGACTCGCCGAACTCGCTGGAATCACCATCATCAATCAGGAGAAGAGCGACTGCACATACGTCTCCGACAACATGTTCGCAGTCCACACTAAAAACGGCGGCACACGTGTTTTCAACGTCCCGCCCAAATACACCAAGAAGGCGACGGAACTCTTCAGCCGCAAAGAGTTCACCATCCAGAACGGCAAGTTCCAGGCCGATCTAGAGCCCATCAGCACATCAATATTCCTTATGGAATAGGCAATCAAAATGAGTGCGCGCCACTTTGGCGCGCACTTCTTATCACTCCGCAATAAGGTTCTCGGCGTCTTCCTTCACAAGCACGACAGTATCGACGGAGACGGCGTTCTTCTTCGTCGAGCCTGGAACGTAAGCGGGGCCTGTGAACTTCACGTTGAACCAGCAGATCCAGTCGTTCTCGTTGGAGTTGCCGTCATCCACCCTGTATGCAGAAGAGAGCTTGACTTGAAGATACCAATACATCCCCCAGAAGTAGCTTGACTCACCGAGAGTTAACTTCTTCGGTATTCTGACCCAATGGTACTTCTCGTCTGTCGGAATGTTCTTGATTCTTATGCCGCTTTCCTTTCCAGGGATTCCCGCGGCGAACTGCGTGCCCCAGAAGGCCCATTTGCCGTTCGGGTCACGCAGGACAGAATCATAGCCGTGCTTCGTCGCGTCTGGAATTGCGCAGCAGATTGCGAACCCAGTCGGCGACTCTTTGTCTTCCACGACCACACTATGGTAGTTAGGCTGCTGGATATAATGCGGCTTTCCGAAGACCCTTATCTTCTCGTCTGGGAGCTTCGCGAACTTTGCGGGCGGCGGCATCGGCTTGCCTGTGTATTGGTCGTATTCTGACTGCATGTTGAAGCGCGTCTTTGCGTATGGCGATTCAGCGTCAAGTTTCTCGGCGTTGAAACGCTTCATGTATGCCTGACTGTAGTCAAGGCAGTTGCGCCTGATCGTTTCCATGCTTATTCCTGCCTGCTCGAAGGCCTTGCTGTAGCGGAAGGGCTTTTCGACGACTAGCCACAGCAACGGCAGCATCTCGTCTGTGACATGCCTGCGCAGCATGCTCCCTTCTGGCTCTAGTTCCGCTGCGGCTGACAACTTCTTGTAAGTATCGACAAGGTAGTCGTTTGTCATGTATGACCACAATTCTGCGCTCATGCCCTTCTGAAGTTTTGGATAGGCGGCTATGTCCCTGCGGAGCTGTGTGAGGAGTTCCTTCATTGTAGGGGCGGCCTTGCCATAGTAGCCGTTGAGGAATATGTCGATGAGCCTTTCAGGGTCGTCGTCAAGGCACATCATCAGACGCGACGCGAGGAAGAAGTTCATTTCAATGAAATTCTGCGGCTTGTAACTATGCCGTTCCGCCTCGATGAACATCGACACAACGTTGTTTGCCTTGTAGATTTCGAAATCCCTCTTGATGGTGTCTGTTATCGTTTCGATTCGCGGTGGATTGAAATACATGGACATGTTCCAGTAGTCCCAGACGGCCATCTTGTTTCCGAATTTGCCCCAGTCGTTTATACGCTTGTAAGGAGCCTCGTTGAACTTGTGGTCGAGCGGATGGAAGCAGTCGCAGTTGACGAAATAGTCGCAGAATTCGACGAGCACGTTCTTTGCTGGACGCGCCTTCGTCTTCGAGAGGTCCTCCCTTGCGCCGTAGTCATACGTGCGGATGATGATCCCAGGGTACTCCTTGTCGATAGTCTCCGCGATGTAGTTGATGAAATGCAGGAGAAGCCCAAGGCCCGTGCCGTATTCCGACGCCTTTATCGCGTTGCATTCAGGGCAGTTGCAGAGTCCTTTCGGCGCGAGGTCCAGCGTCGTCATGTCATAGACGACAGGCCATTCGTCCTTCGGGAACTTCGCCCTGTCGCGCTTGATGAAGCCTCTCAGAGACTCCAGCGCAATCTCCATTACCTCCTTGTTCGAGAGGCAGAGCCCGCCCCTTGCACTCAGCGACTGCGGACGGCAGCGGACGCCCTTTTCGTCCATGCTGAAATACTCTGGATGCTTGTCGAAGTATTTGTCTGGATTGACGTAAAGGCACATCGTGTGCCACGTCGGGTCTGTCGTGATTTTAATCATGTCGCCTTCGTATAACGGCGGGAGAAGCCTGTGCTGCCGTCCGTTTATGCCAGTTCGGAGGAGCCACATCTGATATTCGCGCTTCTCCTTTTCGGGGATGCCCATGATGACGCTGCTGACGGCAAATGCATCGTAGATTGCGCGTCCCGCGAAACTAGGCGTCCTCCGTTCGTCTGGATACTGTATGGTCAGCGTCCTACGTTCTGGAATCAGCGTCTGCTCCATCGTGAGCGGCCAGCAGCCAAGTTTTGTCAGAAGTGCCCACGCTGCGTAGAATGTTCCGATTGGCCGTCCACCGCAGACGATGAGGCTGTCTCCCACGCTTTTGAGCATCCACTCCTCTTTCGCGAATCCGTTGAAATCGACGCCGTTGTCCGCCGCGAACTTTGTCCTTCCAACATATATTGCGGGACCTTGCGCTTCTGACTCCTTCACAATCTCGAACGACGCCCCCGACATCTTCCCGAGAAACTCCTGCAGGTCCTTCGCAGCCATCTCCTCGAATGTGTTCTGTCCGTCGGCAACGACAATCGGACGCAATGCCTTCCCGTCCCGCGCGAAAACAGTGTTCAGCGGTTTGGCGTTCTGGGCATATGCCATGAATCCTATGCAAAACAAACTAATTAATTTTTTTAACATCAGAAAACTCCTTATTTTACTTGAAAGACATTATACAAATGACGCGTTGGTTGCTCCATGTTCTGTGCTTCTGGCGCGGCCCAAAGTTCTCCCTGTGGCCGCGCGTTATTTCGCAATAAGGCTCTCTGCCTCTTCTTTCACGAGTACAATGGTATCGACAGATACGGCGTTCTTCTGCTTTGAGCCTGGGACGTATGCGGGACCTGTGAATTTGGCAGAGAACCAGCAAATCCAATCGTTCTCATCGGAGTTGCCGTCGTCCACACGGTATGCGGAAGAAAGTGTTGCTTCAAGGTACCAGTACATTCCCCAAAAGTAACTGTTTTCGGCAAGAGTGATTTTTTTCGGAATTCTGTACCAGTGGTATTTCTCGTCAGTCGGAATGTCCTTTATTCTTATAGTGCCTTCATGCCCAGGGCTTCCCGCGCCGAATTCCGTCGCCCAGAACGCCCATTTGCCGTTAGGGTCGCGCCGTACGGCTTCATAGCCATGCTTTGTTGGGTCTGGAATTGCGCAGCAGAGTGCGTCGCCAGTTGGTGAGTCGCTGTCCTTGACGGTCACACAGTCGTAGTTTGACTTCTGGTTGTAGTGCGGTTTTCCGAAGACGCGAATCAACTCGTCGGGAATCTTCGCGAATTTTTCGGGCGGAGGCATGGGCTTGCCTGTGTATTGGTCGTATTCGGCCTGCATGTTGAAGCGTGTCTTAGTATATGGTTGTTCGCAGTCAAGATTCTGACCGTTGAAACGCTTGAGATATGCCTGGCTGTAGTCCATGCATTTGCGTCTGATGGTTTCCATGCTTATTCCTGCGTCCTCGAACGCCTTGCCGTAGCGGAAGGACTTTTCGACGACGAGCCACAGCAATGGAAGCATCTCGTCCATGACATGACGGCGCAGAAGGCTTCCTTCAGGCTCTAGTTCCGCTGCGGCTGACAACTTCTTGTAAGTATCGACAAGGTAGTCGTTTGTCATGTATGACCATAGTTCGGAGCGCATGCCCTTCTGGAGTTTGGGATAGGCAGCGATGTCCCTGCGGAGCTGTGTAAGGAGTTCCTTCATTACAGGAGCGGCCTTTCCATAATAACCATTGAGGAAGATGTCAATCAATCTCTCTGGGTCATCGTCCATGCACATCATAAGGCGCGAGGCTATGAAGTAGTTCATTTCGATGAAATTCTGCGGCTTATAGCTGTGGCGCGACGCCTCGATGAACATGACCTCTACATTGTTGGATTTGTAGATTTCGAAATCTCTCTTGATAGTGTCCGTTATCGTCTCGATTCGCGGCGGGTTGAAATAGCCTCCCATGTTCCAGTAGTCCCAGACGGCCATGCGCGCCCCTGTTTTTCCCCAGTCAGAGATTCGCTTGTATGGTGCTTCGTTGAACTTGTGGTCGAGCGGATGGAAGCAGTCGCATTCGACGAAATAGTCGCAGAACTGTATCATCACATTTTTCGCGGGACGCGCCTTGGTCTTCGAGAGGTCATCGCGAGCACCGTAGTCAAACGTGCGGATGATGACTCCAGGGTACTCCTTGTCGATTGTCTCCGCAATGTAGTTGATGAAATGTAGGAGAAGTCCTAGTCCCGTGCCGTACTCCGACTCTTTTATCGCGTTGCATTCAGGGCAGTTGCAGAGACCGCGTGGGGCTTGGTCTAGAGCCGTCATATCATAGACGACAGGCCATTCGTCCTTTGGGAACTTCTCGCGGTCGCGCTTAATGAAACCACGCAGCGACTCCAACGCAATCTCCATAACCTCCTTGTTTGAGAGGCAGAGACCGCCCCTGCCTGTGAGGGACTGCGGGCGGCAGCGCACGCCTTTTTCGTCCATGCTGAAGTACTCTGGATGCTTGTCGAAATATTTATAAGGATTGACGTAGAGACACATCGTGTGCCATGTGGGGTCGGTCGTGATTTTGATCATGTCGCCTTCGTATAGCGGGGGAATGCGCCTGTGCTGACGTCCGTTTATGCCAGTTCTGAGAAGCCACATCTGATAGTCGTGCTTCTCCTTGTCAGGAATGCCCATGAGGGAACCATGTATTGCGAAGCCGTCATAGATGCACCGTCCCGCGAAACTTGGCGTCCGTCGTTCGTCTAGATTCGCCTGAAGGCCGAGCATTCTGTGCTCTGGAATCAACGTCTGCTCCATCGTTAGCGGCCAGCAGCCTAATTTCGTCAGCAATGCCCATGCTGCGTAAAATGTTCCGATTGGCCTGCCGCCGCAGACGATGAGACTGTCTCCCGCGCTTTTGAGCATCCACTCCTCTTTGCCGAAGCCGTTGAAATCCACGCCGTTGGCTGCAGCAAACTTTGTCCTTCCGACGTAGATGGCAGGTGCTTTTGCATCGGCTTCCTTCACAATCTCAAACGCCGCTCCAGACATCTTTCCGAGAAACTCCTGCAAGTCCTTCGCCGCCATCTCCTCAAACGTAGTCTGCCCGTCGGCAACGACAATCTGATGCAAAGCCTTCCTGTCTCGCGCAAAAACTGTGTTCAGTGGTTTTGCGTTTTGGGCATATGCTATAAATCCTATGCAAAACAAACTAATTAGTTTTTTTAACATGAAAATCTCCTTATTTTACTTTATAAATATTCTATAAATAACGAGCTGGCCGCCCCATATTCTGTGCTTCGGGCGCAGCCCGAAATTCCTCCATGCGGCTGAGCCGCATGGCACAGGACAAGGAGCCTGGAGGCGGAAAAGGACACAAGGCCTTGCAACGGCTGGCGTCAAGCCGCATTCCGCATCGCCACCATATCGCGCGGACCGCCCATGTTCTGTGCTTCGGGCGCAGCCCGAAGTTCTCAGATGCTCATGCTCGAACATAGAGGCCAACGTTTTTGTCATCAAAAATCTTTTTGGTGGTGAAGGCGTCAAATGCACCTGCGGCGGAAAGTATGTCGTATTGTTCCCTATCGTTGCCGAAGAGTACGGTCGCCTGATCCACGCCTACCAACGTTATGGAGTTATCACCGTAGATGAATGAGCGCGTCGGGGCGTCCCACTTGCCGTCGAACTTCTCCTCAAACCATAGCGTGACTTTGCCGTCGGCAAGTTGCGTCACGGTGTCCTTGCCCCAGTCAGCGCCGAAGCAGAAGATGTCGTCGCCACCGCCGCCGTGCAAAAAGTCATCGCCGCTGCCGCCGACAATCACATCATCGCCGCTGCCGCCGACGATGCGGTCCTTTCCCGCGTCGCCGAAGAGGATGTTAGACCCGCTGTTCGCCCAAATCACGTCGTTGCCGTCGCCGCCGTGCACGGTGACGCCGCTGTCGGCATAGTCGAATCGGGGGCTGGTCAAATCCACGATGTCGTTTCCTGCGCCCGCCATGATCTCGTTGACCTTGCTGATGCGCTTATGGGCGGATTTGCCGTCGGGATATGCCGAATAGATGTCGTCAAGGAAGAGCGCGTCACCGTCCTTATCGTCTGTGAGTAC
>JAEEGL011206897.1_pt1 | contig 12500 bp, 10 predicted proteins | sample 9134231 | NCBI WGS metagenome assembly JAEEGL01 (sample SAMN16246548, study PRJNA631951) | gut metagenome | biome: gut microbiome; feature: rumen; material: fiber-attached | host: Bos | place: Iran: Karaj | collected 2018-10
AATGCCCTTATCTTTGGCGACTTGATCGATGACGTGGTTCAGGTTCAGTTCCATTGCCCACCCACATTTGCCATGAGACTAGCGATCCAGCTTGCCAATCGAAACTTCAAAACGCAGGCGCGCCTTGTGGATCGCACTGAAATTCACCGTAAAATCGCCATCGCTGCATAAAATATGCACGCTGTCGCCCACCACTTCACCAATTTTGCCCGTAAGCTTTTTACGACCCGAAACAGGCGCCGTGAGGTGGAGCTGAGCTTCCCGGCCGCAAAAACGGCGAAAATCAGCATCATTCATCAATGGTCGATCGAGGCCTGGGGATGAAATGCGCAGCTCATAAGCTTCGGCGATCGGATCTTCCACATCGAGCGCCGCCGAAACTTCGGGGCTGACCTGCGCGCAATCTTCAATGGTGACACCGCGAATAGCAGGCGTCTGCTCGCCTTCTCCTGCATCTTCAGCGCATTCCGGACGATCGATGTAAATCCAGAGGATTTTATGACGCCCTTCCTGAGCCCATTCAGCGCCCACCAAAATGAGGCCGTGACCTTCAATGATGGGTTTAGCTAAAGCACAAACCCGCGCAATTACAGGATTTTTAGCGCCACCGATGGTGATAGGATCAGACACGCTCATCCCTCAGATGATCGACAGGCCAGGTTTGCTCAAGCGCACAAAAAAAGGGCTCAAAAGAGCCCTCCCCAAGCAGAACCCGGCGAAGTTGAGCGCTTGTAACACAGGCGCAACATGAGAGCAAGGCTCAATTTGCCAGGTCGTAAATTCTTAAGTTGTCGAACAAAACGGGCGCTTCCCAGTTGTTAAAACCAAAATAGCGGCCCTCGATGGGATTGGAATCGTCAAAAACGAGGAACAATTTTTGATCCACATACCAGCGCAGCACGTTGTCGGTCCGTTCGATGGTCCAGTGAAAATCGATGTCGGGCTCGATGCACAGGCGGCGATTTCCTTTATTGGGACAGCGCTTATCGTTCTTTCGGTCCTCCCCGTGCTCGTCCTGGCGGGCGATGCAGTTGACCGAATTGTTCCAGCCTCCGTTAATCAGAATATAGCCGCTTTGATGCGTCTTTCCGTCGCCAAAAATCTCGCATTTGGCATCCCCTTCGTTGCTTAAAGCGCGCACATCCAGTTCCACGCGCACTTGCCGGGGCAATTCTTTTTGAAGCCAAAGCGCCGCGTTATGGATTTTTTCGGCCCTCAAATGTCCCTGATCGATGCGCCATTGTCCGGCAGGATTCCCGGGATCGGGTTCGCCCTGAAAATAAAGCTCCCCCACATCTTCCCGTTCAAAATCGTCTTCAAAAACGAGTTTCCCCGTCCGTTCGGGCATGTCTTTTTGGCGATAAACCACGGATGTCACACCCAAACAGGCCACAACAAATAACAGGCTTGCCCCAGCCACCACATAGGCTTTCTTTTGACCGTTCAAAGCAGTAATCCCCGTTTATTTTTCAATACTTGCAAAGTCGAGAGACACCATCGAGCAAGGTCTGCTGTCCAAATCGTTGGTCGCATCGATGGGATCTTTTTCATGGACCAGTTGCTCCGTCTTATAGCCGCTCATGTCCGAGAAGAGGAAGCCCGGAATCAATTCATCCGTCTCTTTCTGGGGTGAAATCAGCGGGGTCATCAAAAAGGCTTCCTGCGGAGGCAGTTCCACGGTTTCTCCGCGCTTCAGACAGGAAAAAGCGTTGCGCGCGGCCTGAAGTTCGCTCGTAGAGACGCGCAGCCGGTTGCTGAGCAGCTGAATGAAACACCACATCAGCTTGACCGAAACCAGAGGATCGAGCCGCATCAGCTCATAGAGATGGGATCGCGCGATCGTCATGATGCGCACATCGTCCACGGCGGTTGCGGTCATCGATCTCGGTGCCTTTTCAAACAGGGCCATTTCGCCAAAATACTGGCCTTCATCGAGCACAGTAACGACCGTGCCCTCGATGGACATACGAACGTGACCGCTGATGATGATGTAGAGCCGATCATCGTAAGCGCGCTCTTCAAAAATCACTTGTCCGGCCGAGAGATGACGCATTTCGGACAGATTGAGCACTTTGATCATGCTCGCATAGTTGAGATACTTAAATAAAGATACCCCGCGTAACGCTTCAAGTTTTCTGCGAACATCGGCGAGACGCCTGTTTTGTTCATCTTCGTCACCTTCAAGGACGCGCACCACTACCGCAGTAATATTGTCTTTTCCGCCCGATTCGTTGGCCAGATGGATGAAGCGCTCGGGGATCTCTTTAATTTGTTCCCCATCCAGATATTCGCGGATGATGGAATCCGTTAAATAGCAATGTAACCCATCGGAACATAAGAGGAAATTGTCTCCGGGCTCCAATTCAAAATCGAACGCGTCGACCTCAACATTTTTGTAGACGCCGACGGCGCGGGTCACCGCATTTTTGTAAGGGCCGTCGAATTTCTCGCCTTCCTGCAGCCGCCCGCGTTTACGGAGTTCGTTTTCGAGCGAGTGATCTTCTGTTTTTTGGATCACCTGACCGTCGCGCGTCATGTAAATGCGGCTGTCACCCACGTGGCCGATGAATCCGCGCTTGCCTACGACGAGCAGCAAGCTGGTGGTGGTGCCCATGCCGTGCCGTTCAGCGTCTTCCTGGCCCATTTCAAAGATGCGGGCACTGGCGGTCTGAATCGCCTCTTCGATCAACCGCAGGATCGCTTTTCGGCTGCCCTCGCTGCCTTCAAGCTCGTATGCCTCAATCAATTCGCGGCGTTCCGCAAAAATGCGCCTGACTTCGCGAACAGCAACCGCCGACGCCACTTCGCCTGCAGCATGCCCACCCATGCCATCTGCAACGACAAAGAGATTTAACTTTTTATCGACCAGGAAGTTATCTTCGTTGTGATCGCGCGTAATGCCCACATCGGTGGCTGCCCAAAACTTGACTTCCATTGAAGGCCCTCGAGGTTCAAACCATGTGTTTGGAAGCTATCACCCTCTTTGCCAAGCGTCTAGTTTCGACAAGAAGTAAAAAGAGGATGCGTTTTTTTGAATGCTTTTTAAAGCCCTGTTTATGCGTAACTGGTTGAATCTTAAAGTGTTTAAAAAATACACTTGTACCTTTCAAAAAAAATGCAGAGTTTACAAAAATTGATTTATCGTGATTTTGATTTGATCCGGAGCATGTGCAAACATTGAAAAAGTTCATTAAAACTTTAGCCCTATTGGTTGTTCTCGCGGGTGTGGGGGCTGGCGGTTATTTTGCTTATCAACATTTTCAGTCGTCCACAAAAATTGCAGCCAAATTGATCACAAGCCCGATCGCCCGGCGCGACATTGCGGTTTACGTGACCGCCAGCGGAACCATCGATCCGGTCGTGACGGTTGACGTAGGCAGCCAGATTTCCGGAAGGATTTCGGCACTTTATGCAGATTACAACAGTGAAGTCACCAAAGGTCAGGTGATCGCAGAGCTCGATCCCATCCTTTTAAAGTCGCAGGTGACTCAGGCTAAAGCCAATCTGGAAGCGGCCAAAGCGGGTGTAAAAGTCGCTCAGGTCAATCTTTCTGAAGCGCAGAGGCAAGCTTCGAGAACCAAGGCGCTGTTTAAAAAATCCCTTGTCTCCAAAGAAGAGAACGAGTCTGCAGCCAGCAGAGTTCAGGCCGCTCAGGCGGAAGTCGCGTCGGCCAAAGCCAAGCAGGTGCAGGCGGAAGCCAATCTGCAGCAGGCCGAAATTAATTTGAATTACGCCACGATCACCTCACCCATCGACGGCGTCGTGATCGCCAGAAGCGTCGATGTGGGTCAGACGGTGGCCGCTTCACTGCAAGCGCCCACGCTGTTCACGCTGGCCGAAGATCTGCGCAAAATGGAAGTGCACACCAGCGTTTCGGAATCCGATGTGGCGCAGATTGCTGCAGGCACCGAGGTTGAATTCAACGTCGATGCTTACCCCGAACGCGATTTTTCGGGCTCAGTCAAAGAAGTCCGCTACGAAGCGCAAACCGTTCAAAACGTGGTCACTTACGATGCGGTCGTGGTGGTCGATAACCTGGATTTGGCGCTGCGTCCCGGCATGACCGCCGATGTTCGCTTTAAGACCAAACAGGCGCAAAATGTAGTCGCTGTGCCCAATACGGCTCTGCGATATCGCACAAGGGACGCGAGCAAAAAGGATTCGGGCAGGAACTTCCGCATGGGCCCGCCTGGCGGCATGATGTTTGCGAGCAATAAAAAGCCCGAACTGCCGGCAGAAATGCCTGCGATGCCGCCGCCATCCAGCGATCCCAATCAAAAACATGTCTGGATTGAGCGGGACGGTCAACCCACGCCGATCCCCGTCAAAACCGGCTTAACGGACGGCACTTTTACCGAAATCACCGAAAGCGCAGAGCCTCTGGAGGGCCTTAAGGTGATTACGGGCGAAGAAAAGCGCGCAAATCAGGGCAAGCGGTGATTCAGCGATGGCGCTCATTGAAATTCGAGATCTCTATAAAATCTATGATTCAGGAGCCATTCAGGTCAACGCGCTGGGCGGCGTCAGCCTCGACATTCAGCAAGGCGAATTCGTTGTGATTACGGGACCTTCGGGCTCTGGCAAATCCACCCTGATGAATATTCTCGGTTGCCTCGATCGACCCACCAAAGGTCAATATCGCCTCAATGGTCAGGAAGTCGCCAGGATGAACCCCAATCAATTGGCGGACTTGCGGATCAACACCATCGGCTTCGTGTTTCAGAACTTTAACCTGCTTTCGCGCACATCTGCGGCCGAAAACGTTGAACTTCCACTCCTTTATGCGGGAGTTCCAAAGCGGGAACGGGCAGAACGCGTCAAAACTGCGTTGAGCCGTGTGGGACTGGCCGAGCGCATGGATCACCATCCGAACCAGCTTTCGGGTGGTCAGCAGCAACGGGTCGCCATCGCGCGCGCCTTAGTCACCCGCCCGCCCCTCATTCTGGCCGACGAGCCTACCGGTAACCTCGATTCGCGCACCACCGACGAAGTGATGGATCTCTTCGATGAACTGGTGGCCGACGGCATCACGATCGTGTTGGTCACACACGAACCCGAAATCGCCGATCGCGCCAAGCGCGTGGTGATCGTGCGCGATGGTCACATCAGGGACGACCGCCTGAACAAGAAACCCGCAGGTCCCAGCCGTTATATTGAGGGTGTCTGATGAACATCTGGATGCTGATCTCAATCGCCCTAAAAGCCTTGCTGCGCAACAAGTTACGTTCAGCACTCACGGCATTGGGTATGATCATCGGTGTGGGTGCAGTCGTCGCGATGTCGGCCATCGGGGCCGGTGCCAAGGCGCAGGTTGAAAAAACCTTTGAAGCGATGGGCAGCAACATGCTGATCGTGCGCTCGGGCTCTTCGTCCAAAGGCGGCATGCGCGGCGGAGCGGGATCACAGCCCACCATCACCTGGGAAGATGTGGCCGCCATTCAGGAACTCGACGAGGTCGTCGCCTCTGCGCCCTTACTGCAAACTTCCGTTCAGGTCAGCGCTTTTGGCCAAAACTGGTCCACCAGCCTTCAGGGCACGACGCCCGATTTTGCCACCGTTCGCAACTGGCCCTGTACCGCAGGCCGGTGGTTTGACGACAACGACAACGCCACCAAAGCCAAAGTCGCGGTCATCGGCAAATCGGTGGTCACGAACCTGTTCGGCGAGGATGCAACCGAAGAAGATATTTTGGGACAGACCTTGCGCGCAGGCCAGATCCCCTTTGAAATCATAGGGATAGCAAAATCGAGAGGCCAATCAGGTCCAGGCTTCGATCAGGATGACGTCGTGCTCATTCCGGTCAACACATACCGCGCAAAGATTTCCGGCGGCCTTGCCCAATACATGCAGGGCACGCTCTATGTAAGCGCCTCTTCCCGCGAAACCACCGCTGCAGCCGAAAGCGCCATCTCTGAACTGTTACGGACGCGCCATCGCATCGGCCATAACGACGAAGACGACTTTATGGTGCGCAACATGTCCGACATGATGGCGGCTCAGGAAGAAAGCGCCAACACGATCACCGCCCTTCTCGCCGGCATCGCGCTGGTCAGTATGGTGGTGGGCGGCATCGGCATCATGAACATCATGCTGGTTTCGGTCACCGAGCGCACGCGCGAGATCGGTTTGCGCATGGCGATCGGCGCAAAACCGCGTCACATCCTGCTGCAATTCCTCATCGAGTCGATCGTGCTCGCCATGGTGGGCGGTTTCTTGGGCGTCGCTACAGGCATCGGCGTCGCGACTTATATGGGGTCGTCCCAGGGCTGGGCGATCTCCATTTCACCCGATACAATATTATATGCCGTAGGTTCCAGCGCATTGGTCGGTACGCTGTTCGGTCTTTGGCCGGCCTATCGCGCCTCTCATCTCGATCCGATTCAGGCGTTAAGGTTTGAGTGATGAAGATCTCGTCTCACGTTCGCAAAACCCGATCCCGGGCCCAGGCTTCCCGGAGTTTGCTGACTTTGACTGCGGCGCTCCTTTCGGCCGGTTTCCTTTTTTCGGCCCACGATGCTCAGGCCTTCTCGCTCAAGGATGCGCTCGATGCTGTGCAAGCGCAGCATCTCGATCGCCAGACCGCTCTGAAAAGGCTCGAAGCGACCAAAGAGCGGCTCACGATGACCAAGGCCTCACGCTTGCCTCGTTTAAGTGCCGATGCGCGAGCCGGATTGAGCCATCAGCAAGGCGGCGGTCGATCTGAAACCAACGACAGTTACTCCGCTTCGCTCTCGGCCAGCATGATGATCTGGGATTTTGGGCGCACCGGACTCAAGGTGGAAGCGAGCGAATCGAACGTCGCATCGAGCGAAGCCGACGTGAAAGCGATCAACCAGAATCTCGCAAAGATCGTCTATCTCGCCTACATCGATGCCCTCGAAGCGGAGGCGGTTTTAAAGCAAGCCCAGGCCAACCGCGAAAATGCAGCCGCGCATCTCGAAGAAACGCTCACGCTGATCTCGATCGGCAAGAGCACCAAGGTCGACGAAGCCCGTTTTCGTGCCCGACTTGCGGAATCCGAAGCTTCGATCATCGACGCGCAGGGCAATGTAGAGAGCGCGAGGCTTTATCTCAGCGTTTCGATCGGCGATACACCGGCCACGGTGGGTCGCATTCCTGATCCCTTGCCCGACAACTTCCTTCAGGCAGAACTCTCGCAAAATCAAACAGTTGAGTCCCCTACCCTGATGGCTTTAAAGGCGGCGGCTGAAGCCAAATCCAAGAGCGCCGAGGCAGCGGATGCGTGGCTGCGCCCATCGCTCGATCTCTCGGCATCTACAGGCATCAACAAAACCGGCGAGATGGACGCGATGTGGAATTCGCAGGTCGCGCTCAATTTAAGCTTCAACTTTTTCGATGGTTTTCAGAGCTCGGCATCCGCAAAAGCCGAGGCGGCCGAAGCGCTGGCGGCGCGAAACGAGGTCGATCAGTCCCAACGCGAGATCGATCAGCAAATCGAATCGGCCAGGCTCTCCTTGCAAACCGCGATCGCGCAGTACGAGACGCAGGAAATCCTGGTTAGAGAAGCGGAATTATTAAGGAATTTAACTGAAGAGCGTTATAAGGAAGGCCTCGAAAACGCGCTTTCGCTGAACGACGCTGAGCTCTCCCTGCAATCCGCAAACCTCTCCAAAATCCGCAGCGCCTTCTCAAAAGCGCGCGCGCAGGTCAATCTGGCCGCAGCCATGGGCGTCCTGCCCGAAACCCTTTAATGCCCATCTGATCGAAATTCTCAGTTTTCCTTCACCGCTGCTGCGGCTTTGCCGTTTTCTGCTTTGATTCCGCCTTATTCTTCATATCTCACTGTATTTAAGTCCTTAATAATCATCAATTGCGTGATTATCAATCATTTATATGAGACCATATAAACCATTCATTACGCTGACCATAAATCAATATGCAGCTGCAGCTTCCCAATTTAATTGAAAATGACAAGTATTTTCGATGGCACAATCACGGTTAAACTTGAGCGATATTTCTGCATTACCAACGATTTGGTTTTCATCTATTTTGAGCACTAAAAAGCCTTCAGTGCCGCAATCATCTGATTCATCTGATGTTTGATCACTGCATTGGTCGGATTCCCAAACACATGATGAGCGCGCTATACAAGCTTCCTGATCGAGCTGGTTACAGGCTTCTAACGCTGTAGGAATCGAAACATAAGCTTCGCATACCTCTGTTTCGCTGTATTCACGAACACGTGATATGCCTTTTAAATGGAGTTCAAAGCTCTCGTCTATTTTGCATAGGGAGCCTTTTAAAACCCATTTGCCAGCATCGGTTATCTGCGTCCATGTGATCTCAGTCCCATTCTGAATCACGCTGGCCTTCACATCAGAAGCCGCAATGGGAGTAAATCCCATCGACTCGCAATCATTTTCTAGCAGCGACATCGTGACATCATATGATCTCGATAAAGAAGGATAACCTTCAGGAGGATCCGCTTGTATCACTCCATTTCCCTCTCCACAGGCCACCATAAAAACAGAGAGTGCGATCTCAATTATCCGTTTTTGCATCTGTTGCTCTCGAAAGGATGAAAAACAAAGCATCTTCAATGATGCCGCGTCATCTGCTAAATGTTTTGCATCTCAGTTTTTTTTAGAGTTGTTGATATGAATTTATTGACGCGTTTTTTTGAGTTTCATTTTAAGGATGAACATCAACTTCTCAAGCGATTCGTCGAGACTTTAAAAGATTGGCAGGCGGATGAGGGCGATTTTGAAAAGCTCAAAGCGCGCCTTCAGACGGTGGGCCTTCTGGATTTACAGACTTTTCCTGCCCTGCAGGATTTTTTATCGCTCACGCCCGAAGAGGATTCGCATTCCGATTGGTTTGCGGAGTTCTGTGCCACAACTCAGTTTGAAGATGCTGTTTCGATTTTAACCGATCGCTTCTACGCATTAACCGCTCCCATCACCCAGAAGGCATTGCTCCTGCTCTCTCAAAAAGCCTTGCCACCAGAGGAGTTATTACATCGCATCTCCTATTCTTACGGTTTTGGCTTTCAACTGAGCGAAGCTGAAATCAAAAGATGGCTGAACTGCGGAAAATTATTGAACTTTTGGCGAAACTTAGGTCGTTATCTGGCCCTGGGGCTCAGGGGTGAAACCTATCTGGAACGCGCCAAAAAAGCGCCCAAATATGAAGAAATTCAGCCTCAAAGAACCGAAATGCCTCACGTATTGGTCGAACAGGAGCGCCAGAACATCGACGATGCGCAGGCCCTCTTTAAAGATCGCCTCATCGCGATGACGCCAAAGCAGGAATGGACTTTTGAAGAATTTGGCTTCAGCGCTGCCGACTGGTCTGAAAATCCTTCGGGCTGTCTGTTTCAGCTTCTCGTCTTTTCAATGATCTACGATGAACGAAAAAACCTGAATGAAATCCATCTGTTATGGGATCAGGTCTCGCCTGTTTTAGAAGAGATCAGACAGGGCGTCATGCCGCAAAGACTGACGATCAGCGATGCCGCTCTGGTGCTCAAATTGTCGCTCATCGCGCGGCGCCTCGCGGAGCATGCCGATTTGCCCGATCAAATCGCAGCATCGGATGCGCGAACCGCGATCCTTCTTTTAAATGAAGCCCTGGGACAAGATCTCTTCTTTCTGGAAATCTTCTTTGTCATCAATGGGTTAAAAGCGATGCAGGCGCTTTCCGATGCAGACAGATGGACAGCCATCCCCAGCCGCGAAGTCCGGGACACGCTCTATCGATGGGGATTAATCGCATCTCCTTACGCCACAACGATAAACGCGCTCATCGATGCCTCTGAAGCCGCTTACGATCTGCTCAGAATGCCGCGCGCCGATTTGCCCATCCGCGCTTTCACCCAGGCGATGGGTTGCGCATCTCCTTGCAAGATCAAGCATTGCACAGTGAATTGCCGCGAAAAGGACGATTGCGCCTAATGTGGAATCAACTGAAACGCTTTTTTAAAAACAGAGGCCGAAAGCGTCGTCCAAATGCGCCGGCAAAGCTTGAGCAAGAAGCCGTTTCAACAGAAAATATTTTAATTTTCAGCGACTTACATTTAGGAGAAGCCTGCAAGAACTGGTCGCGCATCGATTATTTAAAACAGAGCGATCGTTTAGATCAGCAGCTGTGCGATTTTTTGGATTATTACAGCAAAAACCGCGTCAACGACCAGCCCTGGAGGCTCATTTGCTGCGGCGATTTGATTGACTTCCTGCAAATCACGATGACCCCGCCTGAGGTTTCAGAAGAAGAAGCACCCTTCGGTCTGGGCACGCAGGAGCGCGAATCCGTTTGGAAATTAGAGCGTTTAATGGAGCGCCATCACCGCGCTTTTGTGTATCTGGCCGCCTTTGTGGGAATGGGCAACCGCCTGGAGCTGATTCGCGGCAACCACGACGAGGAGTTCTTCTGGCCCGCTGTCCGCCAGTCGCTGATTCACCATTTGAGCCAGATTTACTTCGGCCTGGAAGAGCGGGATGCCCAAAAGATCGCCCTTTTTGAAAGCCGAATCCATTTTTGCCATTGGTTTTATTATCAACCCGGCGTCCTCTACGCGGAGCACGGGCACCGATTCGACGCCTATTGCGCCACCTGGCCTCAGCTCTGCCCGCTTCACCCCCTAAAAGAGCAGGAACTTTTTCAACCCATCAGCGCGCTGGGCATTCGCTATTTTGCTAATCTGGAGCCCGGTTTTTCGACGCACGACAAAGAGCACTGGGGCATCGTCGACTATCTGAAATACTATAAGTCTTCGGGATTAAAGCATTTTCTGATCATCTTCGGCCGATATGTGCGCTGCATTTATTTTTGCGTTCGCGATTATTTTCAATACGGCAGGCAGATCTCTTCGAACGCTTTACAACAGCATTTAGACGCGTTTTCGCTTCTCGAAACGGAATTTCAACTTTCCAAAACACAGATTGAGCAGCTCGACCAGCAGAGCGTCACCCCGATCATTCAAAACGGATTTGGGGTTTACGTCGCCACCAGCCTGCCCGAATGGACCGGATTTCTTGCGCTCGCGCTGACCGCCATCATCGCGATTTTAGGGCATTTTTCATGGATGACCGCTATTTTGAGTCTCTCTGTCGTTTGCCTGCTCTGCGGTCTCTGGATTTCCTTTTGCCATCGGCGTCATTCCGCACACGCACATCTCGCTTTGCTTGAAAAGGTTCCCCAGCTGGCCCGCATCATCGAAGTACCATTGATCGTATTGGGCCATGCCCACCGACCGTTCTCACAGCATCTGCCTCATCGCTCTATCTATATGAATACAGGCGCTTTTTTGGAAGGATCGCCCGATGCAATGCATCGTCCGGAAGAGCATTGCTGTTGCTCAAATACATTTATTCAGCTGATCGAATCCGATGTGGGGCCTTTGCAGCCTACGCTCATGCGCTGGTGTTCGGTCTGTCATCGACCGGTGCCCTTTGTGTCGACGCCCGAACAGGGCAAAGGCGGAGCGCGCTGAAACGGTTTGGTCACCGCTGAATCGGATCCCGAAAACGCTCTGGCGTCTACATATTTGGTGTAGGTGGCCGATCCCCGGCTCTCGCTCTCTAAAAATCCAAAATCGTCCAACTCCGCGGATTGCAACGACAAATCATGGCGTTCCTGCTCAAAGAGCGAAACCAGCATTTGGGATAAGCAGGCTTTTGCATCCATGCGGTAGCGCGCCATACGCCAATCCTGCAGCGCCTTTGCAAACGCTTTTGCCGAGTCAAATCTCAGCGCCGGTTCCTTGCTCATCGCCTTTTTTAAAATTGCATCAAAAGCCTCATCCACATCCGCCAAATGGCTCGGCGCTTCGATTTCCTTTTCGCGAATGGCAACCATCAGCGAAGCATCGTGAGTGGCCAAAAAAGGCACAACTCCGGTAATGACATGGTAAAGCACGCTTCCGGCCGCAAATACGTCAGACCTCCGGTCCAGGCGTTTGCCCAAAGTCTGCTCCGGACTCATATAATTCACCTTGCCCTTAATCACCCCGCCCCGGGTCTGGGAGCGGTTGAATCGCGCTTTGGCAATCCCAAAATCGATCAGCTTGACCTCGCCCTGATAGCTTAAGAGCAGATTTGATGGGCTAAAATCGCGGTGAACGATGCAAAGCAAGCGGCCTTCTTCATCGCGCTGCTCATGAGCGGCATGAAGTCCCAAAAGCGCCTGTTCAACAATGTAACAGGCTAAAAATACAGGGATTTTTATGGACTGGGCCTTGCATTTTAAAAGCAGGTTTCGCAGATCGACGCCCTCTATAAATTCCATCGCCATAAAATATTGTTCGCCCACAGCCCCTAATTCATAAAGGCGCGCGATGTTCGGATGATGCAGCAATGCGGTGATGCGCGCTTCATCGAGCAGCATCGTCATAAATTCGGGATTGTCGTTGTAATGCTGGAGGATACGTTTGATGGCGACCGGATACTCTTCGCCAGAAGGGGTGCAGCCCACCGCGCGATAAATCTCAGCCATGCCGCCGGAAGAGATGCGGTAAAGCAACCGATATGGTCCGAACTGCC
>JAEEGL014236062.1_pt1 | contig 12500 bp, 6 predicted proteins | sample 9134231 | NCBI WGS metagenome assembly JAEEGL01 (sample SAMN16246548, study PRJNA631951) | gut metagenome | biome: gut microbiome; feature: rumen; material: fiber-attached | host: Bos | place: Iran: Karaj | collected 2018-10
AATAAATATAAATGAAAATACAGATATTGAAAAAAATATTGAAGAGAATGAAGAGAATATAAATAATCAAACAGAAGAAGATAATGAAAATGAAGATTTAACTGAAGTTACAAATGATTATTCATTAAATAAACCACCAGATGATAAACTAGAAGAACCTCCTGATGATAAACAAGAAGAACCTCCTGATGATAAACCACCTGATGATAAACCACCTGATGATAAACCTCCAGATGAACCTTTAGAAGAACCATCTGACAAACCTCAAGATGAACCATCAGATAAACCTTTAGAAGAGAAAGAAAAAGGTAAAGAAGATATAAAAAATGAATTTGGTCCAAAAATAGGCGAATTAGCCAGTTCAGGGCAAAAAATAGTAGATTCAAATTATATAATTTCAGCAGTAGAAGTTGGCAAAGTTTCATCATTGTCAAGAGTTGATTTATCAAAATGTATTCAATTATTAATAAATTCTGGAATAGTATCATCTTCAGATTCATTAATGATTTTACAAATAGATTCTTCATCAGAAAATAAAATAACCAGTGATGTATCATATGCATTATATTTTTCAAATGGAACTCAAATTGATTTATCTTTATGTAATGATACTGAAGTTAAAATTACTTCTTCTGTTAATACTTCAATGATATCTAATTATGATGAAGCTAAATATATTTATGAAAATAATAAATATGATATTTTTGATATTAATGATCCTTTTTATAATGATATTTGTACAAGTTATACTTCTGATGATGGTACAGATGTTACTTTGAAAGATAGACAAAATAATTATTTTGAATCTATTTCTTTTTGTGATGATAATTGCCATTATGCTGGATATGATTTTAAACATGATTTGGTTAATTGTATTTGTAATTCTACTAATAATAATAGTACTGAATCTTTTTCTTTGAATACTTTTTTTAAGAAATTTATTAATGTTTTTAAAGAATCTAATATTAAACTTGTTAAATGTTATAATAAGGTTTTTGAATTAGAAAAAATGAAAAAAAATATTGGAAGTTATATTATGATTGGGTTATTTGGTTTGGAATTAATAATTTTAATTTTATATTGTGAAATTGGATTAGTTTCTAATAATCAAATATATGAAATGATAATTAAAGAAATGGAAAAGAAAAAAAATAAAGAAAAAAAAAATTCAAATAAAAAAAATAATTCAATGAATGGAACTTTAGATATAACTGGAATTTCTGTTCAAAGTAATAATAATTTAAATGAAAGTCAGAAACATAGTTTTAATGAGAAAATTAAAAGTTTTAAATTAAGTCCATTTAAACAACTTCCTCCTTATAATAAAAAGATATCTGAAATTAATTCTCGTAAAAGTAGAAATAATAATGATATTAATGTAAAAAAAAACATTACAGAAATAATAACTAAAAATATTATTATATATTCAAAGAAAAAATATGGGTTAACTTCAATTGCAACACCAAGAAAGGAAGCTCAAAAAATAAATAAGTTCATATCTAAAAATAAATTTAAGAAAAATAAAACATTTATATTAAATCATAAAAGAAATTTAGATAATTTTGATAAAGATTTAACTGATGATAAGTTGAATAAACTCCCTTATGAACAAGCAGTTGAAAAAGATAAAAGAAGTTTTTCAAATTATTATCTTAGTGAAATAAAAAATTCTCAATCATTTATTTTTACATTTCTTATTTCAGATGAAAATAATAAATTTATCAAAATTATACTTTTTATATTTAATATTTCAATGTATTTTTGTTTCAATACATTATTTTTTTCTGATGATAGTATATCTCATATTTATTCAAATTCAGGTTCATATGATTATATTTATTTTATTCCAAAATCAATTATTTCAACATTGATTTCTGGAATAATTAATATTTTTTTTAAATTTTTAGCTTTAAATAATTCAAAGAAATTAAAAGTTAGTTTAAATTCATATAAAAAATATTTTAAAACATCTCAAATTAAATTAGGTATTTTTTTCCTTATGCAATTTTTATTTTTGTTATTTTTTTGGTATTTTACTTCTTCATTTTGTGCAGTTTATGTGAACACACAAAAACATTTATTCAAAAATTGTATTATAAGTTTTTTGTTTTCAATGATTTTCCCTTTCTTTTATGTAATATTAATTACAATTTTGAGATTAGTAGGAATTAGAAAAAAAAATAAAATCTTATATAATATAAGTAAATTTCTTTCATTTTTCTAAATAAAAGGATTATTTATATATTGAGATAGATGTAAAATGTAAGTTTAATATTTTTAAATAAGTATTAATATAAATTTTAAAAGCTTTTAAATTATTTATAATTAATATAATCTATTTTTATATTATTATTTAATGTTATACTTTAAAAAAATTTTACTTTTATAAATTATTTTAAATATAAATCAATATATAAAATTGTTTAATTTTCCAATTTTAGTTTTGTTAAATTTTTTATTTTTGAATTTATTAAATTGAATTGTTGATTTCGAATCCTATTAAAACAATTTTTTAAAATTTTCTCATCTGATTCAAGATTATAGTGAATATTTTGTTTAATTTTTTTTGATTTCTTTTTTTTAATTTTAATTTTATGAATTTGATTGATTAATGAAGAACTATTCATTTTTTTTGGGCTAGAAAAAGGTAAATTATTTTTATTTTTTATTTTAAAAAGTGATTGTTTAATCCAATAATTTAATTTATTTTTAAAATCTGGTAAATCAGTTATTTTAACTCTTCCAAAATACTTTGAATTATATTCTTTTATTTTATGATTTGAATTAAAAAAATATTTAGAATTTATTGATTTTTTTTTTAAATATGTATCTGTACTAGTATTATTCATTATATAATTTGAACTTTTATTTTCCTTTTTTAATATATGTTTAGTTTTTCTTTTAATTATACTTAAACTTAAATTTAAAGAAGAATTAACTGTTTTTATTATTTTATTGTGTCTTAATTTTATTTTTCCTTTAGTTTCTGAATTATCATTTATTTTAAAATCATTTTTATGAGGGATTGAATTTATATAAATTAAATTTATATTTCTATAATTGCCTATATTTTTAAAAAATCCTAAAGTATTATCAGAACTTTTTTGTTTTTTAATTTTATCAGGGCTAATTGGTAATATATTAATATTATAAGAATTAAAAAATAAAACTTTTCTTCTACTTTGTTTTTGACTCAATGAAACTTTTTTTAAAGAAGAAAACATTGTTCCATTAATAAAAGTAATAATTTTACTTTTAGAATTTTTTGTTGAATTAGATAAAACTTTTAACTCATTATGATAATTTAAAACATCTTTCAAAGATAAATATTTCTTTCTATTTTCCAATACTTCAACTTGACTATTTATAAAACTATATCCATTAAAATAATTATTAAAATCATTATCATCAATATAATTTCTATATCTATTTAAAGTTTCTCTTCCAGGAATATCTAATTTTTCACAAAAACTTTTATCAAAATTATTTTCTAAAATAAAAGAAATAAAAGGAGATTCAATTTTTTTATTTATTAAATTATCCCAATTAATATCATATAACCAAGGATGTTCTTTTAATTCCTTTACTCCATATTTACTTCCTAATCTTTCTTCAATTCTAATTTCTAATAATAAATTAGTAAAATTAACAAAATTTTCATTCCATCCAAAAGGTAATTCTTCATATGATAAATCAATTTGTTCAATTAACATTTTTTCTTTTATTTCTTCTCTATTTCCTTTATAAGGTCTTTTTTTTAAACATAATTCATAACTAATAATACCAAGTGCATAAAAATCAACTGGAAAAGAATGATTTTGATAAAATAAAACTTCAGGTGACATATAACCTGGAGTCCCACTTGATTCATTTGAATTATCATTTTCATTTATTTTTGAAATTCCAAAATCTGTTATTCTTAAATAACCAAATGAATCAAATATTAAATTTTCTGGTTTAATATCTCTATGAATTATATTATTATTATGTATGTATTCTAAACCTAAAATTATATTTGATATTATAAATTTTGTTTCTTGTTCTGAAAAATTAACTTTTTTCTCTATGTGATATCTTAAATCTCCTCCTTTTAAATAATCCATTACTAAATATAAATTTGAATAATCTTGAAATGCATAATACATATTTACTATAAAGTCATTATGAAGTTTTGATAATAAATTTCTTTCAGTTTTTATGCAATTTATACTTTTTTTATCTATTATTTTTACTTTGGACATTTCTTTTAATGCATATATTATTTTTGTTCTTTTATTTTCTACTTTCCATACTTTTCCAAAACCTCCTTTTCCTATTATGTATAAAAATTCAAAGTTGTTTCTTTTAACTTTAATATAAATAAAATGATTGTTTTACTCAATATCTTTTTGGAATATAGTTTTTTTTCTTTTTTGTTCATTTAAATTTTAAAATAATATATATTAATATTTAAATATATATTTTTTAACAATATATAAAAAAAAATTTCAACAATCTTCTTCTATTATCCAAGGTTTTTTTGAGTGATTAATTTGAAAAATTAAACTATCTTCATAATTGTTTCTTTTTATTTTATTATGATTTATAGATTCTTTTCTTGAATTTATATTTCTATTATTTGTAAAAATTAAATTTTCAGATTCATTTAATTCATTAATATTTTGAAAGTGAATACTATTATCTTCTATATTGACAATTAAATATTTAATAAAATCAATAAATTTATCATTTATATTATTATTATTATTATCTTCTTCTATTAAAGAAATAAATAAATTTTTTATCATTAAATTTTTTTCATTCTCTTCTTCCTTATTTTGACATTCGAAATTTTTAAGAAAATTAATACAAAATACTATATTTTCTAATTCGTATTCGTTAAAACAATTTTTATAATTGGTAAAATCATCAGATAAATTAGATATACTTTCAATAGAAATACAATATTTAACACAATTTTTTAACCAATAATATGCTAATTCAATAATTAAAATAATATCATTTGTTTTTTGTAAAATATCAAAATTACCTATATTAATATTATTAATATATATATCAAAATCTTTATTATTTTCCCTAATTTTACCAGAAAAAACTTTATTAAAATCTTTATAAAAATCAATTACAGAATCAATAAATCTTTCTTTTATATTTAAAATACAATCAAATAAATATTGTAAAATCAAAGGAACAAAATAATTATATTTAAAATGATTAAATTTATACTTTCCAACATTTAATTCATTTTGATTTTCAATAAACAAATCAATATTACATTTCTCATAAGTAAAAATTTCTCTTAAATTTAAAATATAATAATAAAACCTTTTACAAAACTGAACCTGTTTTCTATTTTGAACACATTTTTTTCTAATTTTCCTAATTTCCATAATAGCTTTTTCATAATAAACACCTTCACTAAAAATTTTATAACAAACAATAGTAATTCCAGTTCTTCCTAATCCAGCATGACAATGAACAAAAACTTTTTGTTTTAAATCATTAATATAATAATACATTAATTTAACAATATTTAACATTGAATTAAGACTATCAGGAACATTTAAATCAATCAATGCAAATAATTTAACTTTAATAGAATGAATTTCAAATTTAGAAGGAGAATATGAAAAACCACTTTCTTCATCTAAACCTTTATTAGGACCACAAAAAGGATGTTCACCTGGTTGTTGAAGATTAACAATTAAACCTATATTTTTATTTTTAAATTGTTCTATTAAATTAAATTGTTCTATTAAGATATTTGATGGTCTTTGACTTGCAAATAAATTTTCGTCTATTTGATCTGAATTTAATCCAACTATTGCATTGTGAGTTGGGTTTTCTAAATAATTTTCATGCATACATTTTTCTCCACCACAAAATATGCATATTAATACTGATTTTGAGGAATATAATTTTTTTGGGATATGTTTATTATTTAAATTATGTTGTGTTATTTCTTTTGTGTTAGAATTACTACAACCCATGTTTAAATTTTTTTATTTTTTGTTATATTTTTTTTTAGTTAAATTTATTATTTACTTTTTAATTTTGGGGTTTTTTTTTCTATTATATTAAATTATTTTATTATTTATTACATGTATTTAATTATTGAGGATTATATAATTGTATATATATTAATCTAAAATCTAGAATTCAATTTTTTTTTGAATATATCTATTAATTATATATATATAAAATAGATAAGATAAAAATATATTGACTCCAATATACAATTAAATTACTTACAACATAGTCCACAAAAAATATTTTTTTTTTTTTGTGAAGATGATGATATTTGATCATTTATATTTATCTTTATTAATGAATTTGAAAAGGACCTCATTTCCTTTTTATTTTCTTCATATATATTTGTTCTTTTTGTTCGACTATTTAAACCACTTTTTTCTGATTCATTACCATCAATTAAATATTTAAATTTATCAGTTATTTTTTTATTTTCAAAAGGATTATATATTTCTTCAATAAATGTATATAAGACATTATTTTTGTTACAATAATATTTATTCATTAATTGCTCATCATTATCATTTATTGATATTTTTAATCTTGAAAGTATTTGATTAATAATATTAATTTTCTTTTCTTTGAATATTTTATATAAATTATTCATACAAATAAATATAAAAGATAAATTTTTTTTTGAACCTCTTTCAATAGCAGTATATATTAAATTTTGATTTATTATTTCTATTGTTTTTTCAAATGAATAATCTTTTAATACTCCTTCTTTTATAATTTCATAAATTATAATAGCAATATCAATATTATTAAGATATTCAATAATTCCACTACTAATTAATATAATATAATCAATATTTTCATTATATTTAATTTTAATAATATCTGGAATAGATGAAATCATTTTTGGAATTCCCCCAAATTCTTCAGATTTACTTTTTATATCGCCTATACATCTTGTAATTGGGATATCACCAGGTATTATTTTATAATTTTTTTTATCATTTTTATTATATTTTATCATTCCTCCTAAATTTACAATTCTATTTTTTTCATTTATATCAAAAATATTGTGTTCTTTTGATAATTGACTAACTTCAAATGAATTATCAATTGATATTATCGCTCTACAATCTCCTAAATTTGCAATATACATATATTTATCAATATTTAATAAAACTAAAATACTTGAACCATATTTATTTAATGAATTATCTTTTAATATATTTTTTTCCATATAATCAAAAGTTTCTTTTAATGCTTCTTTTGGTTTATCAATTAATTTTTCATTTTTAAATAAATAATTATGAAAATTATCTTTTAAATAAATTGAAACTTTATCTCCTTTATGACCATCATAAATAGAAAATAAATTAATTAAAGAATTTGGTGATAAAGGTAATTTATTATTAATTCCAATATGTAATTTATCTTCATTTGTATCTTCAAAATTTTTAAATGATACTGCACTAAATCCTTTAAAAATACTAAAATGTTTTGTATATATTAAATTTTGAGTTTTTAATTTAAATAATATTTTTATTTCATTTTGTAAATTTAATAAATTGTCTTCAGTTTTACTTTTATCTTTTTTATCTATATAATTGTTTAAATATAATTTTGAATTTGTATCATTTTTTAATTTGTTATTTTCTTCCTCAGCTTTATTGACACTATTAAAATAAGTTATATTTATTTTTGGAAAATTGTTTGTAGGAATTTTAGGAATGGATTTTCTATTATTATTATTATTATTATTTAACTGAATATTTAAATTTTTTTTTTTAATATCTGGTGTCAAAGAAAAATTAACATTTTTATGTGAGGATGATTTTAATTTTTTAAGATTACTTTTTTTTATCGATGAATTATTTATATTTCTTAAATCTTTTGCAGAAAAAGGAGAATTCAATTTATTTATACTGTGTATTTTATCTGGAGTATTTATTTTCTTTTGATTTATTTCAATAGAATTATTTCTATTTATTCCAATTTGTTCAAAATGAGTATTTATTTTTTTTATAAAGGAGGAATTACTATTATTATTATTTTGATTTATTTCTAATTTTAAATGATTATTATTAATATTTCCATTTATATTTTTTTTTGATTTATCTTTATTTATTTTCCCCATTTTAATTTTTTTGTAATTAAATACATAATCATAAACAATTTCTTTGCTTTAAAAAAATCATATATTTTTTTATAAAAAAATTTATTATATATGATTCTCAAATATATTTAATATTTTAATTAGTTTATTATAAAATAAAAAGTTTTTATATTTTGTTTAAATAAAAAGAATAAATAGTTATTTTTATGATTAATAATAAAAGTATAAAAAATGAAAAAGATTTCAGTTAATAAAATAGAGAATAATTTAAATCAAACTTTAAAAAAAAATAGAAATAATAGTTATATTTTTCCAAAAAATACCATTGATCGAATAATATTTAAAAATTCACAATTTGAAAATAAAAGTTATTCAAGTAGACAAATTTCAAAAATTAAATTATCATCATCAATAACACAAAAACAACAACCTATCAATTTAAAAACACCAAAATTAAATCCAGAAATGGCAAAATTAAATAAAAAGAAAGGAAAACAATATTATAAATTTATAATTCCATTTAGTGAAAGAATATCAATTATAAATAATTTAGAAAATAAAATTAACAGAATACAATCAAAAATAAATAAAAATAAACCTAAATCAAGATCTGTATTATCTATTTTTCATAAATCAAAAACAAAAAATAAAGAAAAAATAGATGAAGAATTTGAAAGAATTAATTATGACAATAGATATATTCGTTCAAAAAAAAATAAGAAAAATTTAAATGGAGAAATAAATGATGATATAATATCAAGATTTAATCCATATCCAATAGAGAATTCATTTGGAAAAAAATTAGAAATAATTATAAAAAATATTAATTTTATTCAAAGAACTACTAATATTATTTTTCCTAAATTAACTAAAACAAATTTATTTTTAGGCTCTTTAAATAAAAAAAAAGATAAGATGTTGGAAAATCATTATTCAGTTGATATAAGTGATAAATTATATTGTGATATATTTAAATATAATAAAATAAAAAGAAATATTAATTTAATTTCTAAATATCCAATAAGAATTGAAAAAATGAATTTGACTTTTTATAAAAATAAAAAAAAACCATTAATTTATAATGAGTTCTATAATAATAAAAAATATGATGATTTAGTTTTATAATTTCATAAAATATATATGATATAATTATTTAGATTTTAAAAAATATTAAATAAAAAATAATAATTATTAATATCCTTCATTTTTTCAATTATTTCTTAAATCTTCATTTTAATCATATCTTTTAGTATAAATTATAGGACAAATACTCTATTTTCATTATTTTTTAAAAATATCTTAAAGGTTTTATATATTTTAGAAGAAATTTGAATATTTAATGATAAATATCCTGAAAAATACTTATATCCCAATGTGTAAAGAAAATTGACAATAGTTTATATCTTGAAAATATAAAAAATTAAAAAAAAAGATTTATAAAAATAAAAAAATACTCAATTATTTTAATATTTGTCAATTGATAAAAAAATGATTAAAAAAAATAATTATAAAAATATAAATAGAAGTTCAGATGATTTTTCTTTATGAGAAGAATTATTTAAAAAATTTAAAAACATTAAAAAAGAAATAAAAGAAAATTGAATTCTCTTGATTTTTAATTGAAATATTTATGAAAATTTTATAAAAAAAACAGTTAAAAATTTTATAAAAAAAAAATATATAAAACATGGCTGCTCCTGTTAATTGTTGTTGTAATATATTATGGTTTATATTTGGTGGATTTTTCTCATTCTTGGGATGGATGATTTCTGGAGTATTTTTGTGTATGACAATTATAGGAATACCATTTGGAATTCAAGCTTTTAAAATAGGATTATTTGTTCTTTTTCCATTTGGTAAAGATATTGTCCCAACCAGTTTAACATTAAGTTGTTGTCAAACGTGTGGAAATATTATTTGGCTTTTATTATTTGGATTATTGAATGCTATTTTTAACGCATTTTTTGGAATAATATGTTTTATAACTATTATTGGAATTCCATTTGGATATCAATTTTTTAAAATTGCAAAATTAGCATTAACACCTTTTGGTTATGATTTTGTTGAATTGGATGAATTAAAAAAAAGATTAAATAATGCTCAACCAATTGTTGAATATTATAATCCACCTAATATTAATGTTAAAAATTATATAATTTCAAATGTTCAAAATTATAATACTCAAAATGTTCCAAATTACAATCAACAAACTCCTCAATATTATTAAAATAAACAAAATATTTATAATATACAACAATTATCTACTCAAAATTCTCTAGATACTAATATCCAAATATATTAAAAAATTATATTTATCTAAGACATTTTTAATTATTTAATCTAAAGTTTAAATTTATTTTTTTTAATTATTTTTTATTGTATTTTTAAAATAACTATATAATTTATATTTATATAAACTAATTTTTTAAAAATATTAAATAAAAAAAAATTATTTATTAAAAACACTTTTCATTCTTTCAACTCTTTTTCTTAAATCATTATTTTTTTCCAATAAATCTTTTATTATAAATTCTTGTTTATTAACAATATTTTCACAATTTTCATGCATTAAAATAAAATTATCTTCACATAAATTTTTTAATTGTTTAATTTGATTTTGATAATCAATTTTATCATAATATAATCTTTCTTTAATTTGATTTAAATTATCAATAAAATCTCTTCCAATAGTTTCAGTCTTTTGTTTCCATAATTCAAGTTCATATTGTAAATAACCTTCTCCTTTTTCTTGAAGATATACTATTCTTAAGTCATCTTTTAATTGATTAATTTCTCTTTGTTTTTTTGCAATTAATTCCTTTAAATAAGTATTATCATATTCATCTTTTTCTTTTAAAGTTTTAAAAGTTACTTTTTTATTTTTATCTCCTTTATAATTTATTGATTTACTTCTTTGATAATCCATTTTTGTTGATACTCTTGATTTTCCTGTTGATCTTGATGTTAATGTTCTTTGTAATTGTTGATTTTGACTTTTTGAACTTTTATTTGATATTCCGGAATTTATTCTTTTAAATTTATTTTTTGTGTTCATTTTTTTAATAATTAAAAATAATAATAAAAGGTTTTTTTTGGAGAAATTAAAAAAAAATATTATTAAAAAAAAATCTTAAAAACAACTTAAAAATATCTTTATTTTTGAAATCTAATACAAATATATTAAAAAAAATAAAAGAATATAAAAACAAAAAAATTAAAAAACAAAAATAAAATATAAATTAAACAATAAAGAAACAGCGTAAATATATTTTATTTTTTTTTTCAATAAAAATCTTTTTATTAATTAAATATGTCAACAATTGAAAATAAAATAAGTTTATCCGAAAAGATAAATGATAAAATGCAAAATCAAATTTTTTCAATGTTAAAAGGAGTAGGATTTATAGATGATAATGAATTAGAATTACATGAAAACTTAGAAGATATAAAAGAAAATTTATTTGGAGATGATGACTTTAATATAGATTTTGATGATGCTGAAACAAATCATAATACAACAATGAGTCAAAATACTTTTTTAAGACCTCAAATTGAAAAAAGTCTAACTACAAAAATGGACAATATAATATTTAAAAATTATTATAATGAATTATCAAGAAGAAGAAGATTTCCTACTCAAAATTATTTTTCGAATTATTCATTTAATCCTATAATACAAAATATTAATTTAAATGATAGTTTTAGCTATCAAATACATCCAAATTGTTTTTTATTCAATAATATAAATAATAATATAAATAATATAAATCAAAGCAATTATGAACATCCTTTTAATCTCAATCAATTATTTCCAAATAATATTAGTAATATTCCAATAACTACTACTCCATTAGGAAAAAAAATGCCAATTAGAACTTTTAATTTTAAAACTAAACAAAATAATAAAAATTCAAATGTATGTTCTTTAATAAAAAATAATATCAATAAAAATATAAAAAGTTCTTTTTTCCATAAAATTTATAAAAATAATAATAATCAAGATAAAAGCCAAAATAATTTTTTTATTAATGAAAATACACCAAGAGAATTAGAAGGAATATTAGTTCAACAAGGAGGTTTTTCATATAATGTTTATCATTTATTAAAAGGGAAATTTATTCCTTTAATGAAAACTCAACAAACAAGTAGAATTTTACAATTTTATTTAGATCAAACAAATGAAGATATTATTCATTTAATTTTTTTAGAAATTGCAAATGATTTAGAAGAACTTATTCTTGATATTTATGCTAATTATTTTTGTTTAAAAATTTTTTATTTTTTAAATAAAGAGGATAGAATGATATTCTTACATAATATTTCTAATAAATTTGATTATTTATCTATTAATAAAATTTCAACTTATCCTATTCAATGTATTATTGAAAAATTAAATACTGAT
>JAEEGL014791756.1_pt1 | contig 12500 bp, 6 predicted proteins | sample 9134231 | NCBI WGS metagenome assembly JAEEGL01 (sample SAMN16246548, study PRJNA631951) | gut metagenome | biome: gut microbiome; feature: rumen; material: fiber-attached | host: Bos | place: Iran: Karaj | collected 2018-10
CACGATGTAGGTTTCGCTGGTGATGAGGGCGATATGGGTCTGGGTGTTGTAATCCAGCAGGTCGGTGAACATCTCATAGCGGTCGTTGATGAGATGGACATTGCGCGAGAACTCAGCCTGCTTGGTATCGAGCTCATAGCGGCCATACTGCGACGACAGCTCGGTGTTGTTGCGGTTATCGACAATGGTACCGCCATCAAAATAGTAACCCACGTTGGAATTGATCTCATAGTCGAGAGCATCGGTCAGCAGGGTCGTGCTGCGGTTCTCGAGACGGACGTTGTGACGCAACTCGGCCACGCCCTGGTCACCGTAGTAGTGGAGCACATCGCTATACACCCACAACGTGTCGCCCTGGGTCATGCGCACATGGCCAAAGGCATCCAGCGAACTGGTCTCGGCATAGAAATAGGCGCTATCGCAGAACATGTACATGTCACCACGGCGGAAACGCACATTGCCCTTCAGCACCTGGTAGTCAAGGCTGACGGCCTCGTTGGCGCTGAGGACATCGGCATTCTCGAGGAATACCTTGTTCGTCTGGTTGCGGTTAGCTTTGGGAATCTGGGGAGTGATGCGCTTCACCTTAGGGCCCTTGGCACCACGGCGGGCTGCCTGAACCGGTTGGGGATTGGTGGGAGCGGGCTTCTGGTTCTGTTGATGCGAGAATGTCCTGACAGGGCGATTGGGACGTGTGGGACGTTGTGCCCACACCACGGGCGACATCAACAAGACCATCAGGCAGCACACCGCAATGGCATGCCACCCCCTGGAGCTGATGATGGTACGAAACCGCTTGTCAGGTGAACCGTACATCGTTCAGATTCTGTCACTTGGTTTGATTACCCGTCTTGAGCCAATCGTACTGGAATTCACAGTTGCGCCAGCCCTCCTCGATATAGACGTAAACGCTCTTCTGCTTCTGGACCACCCAGTCATGAATGATGCGCGATTTCTCGCTAGCCTCACACATTTCCTTGATAATCATATAGTCCTCGGCAAGGTCGGCCTTGTGACCGTCAACGCGCTTGACGAGCTTGACGATTGCGACCTGTTCGCGGCGCGTCTTGGGGTTGAGCATGACAAAAGGCTCGCTGATGTCACCCGGCTGCATCGTGCTCACCTTCTTACCCACCTCGGCGGGGAGGTCGGCCATCTCAAAGCGGGCGCTATGGGTCTTCTCGTTGAGCATATTGCCGTTGTTGTTGCGCGAGTCCTTATCCTGGGAGATGTACAAGGCCATCTCGTCAAACGTGCGCTTGTTGTCGAGGATGTCGGTGCGAACCGAGTCCAGGCGAGCCAGCGCATCGGTCAGGTCCTTATCGCTGACCTTAGGCCTCAACAGGATGTGACGCGTGTTGATGCGGTCACCGCGCTTCTCGATTAGCTGGATGATGTGGTAGCCGTCGTCGGTCTCGACGATATTGGACACACGCTTGGTGTCATTGAGGTTAAACGCGGCGGTCGCATACTCGGGCAGCAGCACCGAACGACTCTGGAAACCCGTCTCACCGCCATAGACAGCGGTAGACTGGTCCTGGCTGTAGAGAATAGCCAACGTCGAGAACTCGCGCTCGCCGGTGTTGACCTGCTGGGCATAGTCACGCAGACGGGACTTCACCTCGTCGATTTCCTGCTGGGGAATGACCGGGTTGATGGTGATGATCTGCACCTCGACCTGCATGGGGATGAAGGGTAGCGAATCCTTGGAGGTTTTGTTATAGAAACGGCGCACGTCGGCAGGCGTGGCCTTGACGTTCTTGGTCAGTTCGTTCTGCACCTGCTGGATACAATACTGCTCGCTATAGACCTCGTTGAGTTTCTCGCGCAAGCGCGGCAGGGGCATGCGGAAGTATTCCTCCACCTTCTCCTTGGAGCCCAGATTGGCGATAAAGAAGTTGATGCGGCTCTCCACTTCAGAGCTGATGGCCGACTGCTGCACCTCGACGGTGTCGATGCGGGCCTGATCCAGGAACAGTTTGTCTATGGCCATCTGCTCGGGGATGATACAATAGGGGTTACCCTCGATGGGCACGCGCTCAGAGAGAGCCTGCTGGTACTGCTCCTCGATGTCACTCTTGAAGATGGGCTCATCACCGATGACCCACGCAACTTCCTCGGCCACATTATTTTGAGCCACCATCACCTGGGCGGCGACGGCAAGCATCAAAGCTACAAATAATCTCAGTTTCACTTCTATATGGTGTTTTGGTTGATTTCAAACTGCAAAGATAGTGCAAATCGAGGGCAGTACAAAAACAATACCCAAAATCTTTGTTAAATGCCTACTTCTTTTGGACTGGCTTGGTGCGGTAGATATCGTCTTTCTTGACCTTGACGATCGTACCGTACTTGGCCAGCGCCTTGAGGTCGAGTTTCTTGATGTCACCGACAATCATGAGCTGATAGGGTTGCCCCTTGATGTGGGTGGTATAGAAGGACTCGATATCGGCGCGCGTGAGCGAGGGCAACTGCTGGACCAAACTGGTGTTGATATCGGCATTGTAGCCCATTCGTTCAGCCTGGGAGATATACAGCGGCATACCACGGAAAGTAGGATAACTATTATTGACCTCGTTGAGGAGGCTCTGGCAGGCCACATCCATGTTCTCGACATTTAAGGGCATGTCACTGAACAGGGAGTCGAGCAAAGCAATCGCCTGCATCGACTTGTCGGCTTGGGTAGCAACGATAGAGATATAGCCGCTGGGGGTGGTGGAACGAGCCAGCGACGGGGTCATGGACGCTCCCTGAGCCGCATAGGCCATCGAACGGAATTCGCGTACCTCCTGGAAGAGCACCGACGACATACTGCCACCGAAGTACTCGCCCCACAGTTCCAGACAAGCCCTGTCGTGGTCGCTCACCACATCGGCCAGCGGCCTGTAGGTGCCGATGATCGTCTGGCGGGAAGAGGGCATGTTATAAATATATACCATGGGTGACTGAGGATTCTCAAGAACGTTTTCCTGAACAGGGTTTTCTTGTGTACCGGAGAGTTGCGGCATGGTTTCCCCTATCAATTCCGCCACTTGCTGGCACGGCAGTGTTCCCGTATAGAGCACTTCACAACGGCAATCATACAGCTGCTTGAACGAGGCAATGAGCTGTTCGGGGTTGGTTTTCTTCAGTTCCTTGCTGGTCAAGCGTGTAAGATAGGAAGAGTTGTCGCCTCTCATCACCTTGAAGGCCAAAGCCCCGAACACTTCCTGGCTCTCATCCCAGAAACTCTTCTCCGAAGGGCCAGCGGCGTCCTTGATATCGTCAAGTTTTTCCTTGTCGGCCTTCATGTTGTCCAAGAAGTGGCTGAGCAGACGCAGCGTGGCCTCCAGTTGTGCGTCTTCGCCACGGATGACCAGCGTTGACGACTCTTCTGAAGCCGCCATATTCATCTTGGCTCCCAAAGCCTGCATGGCGGATCCAAATGCCTTGACATCCAATGAGTCGGTACCCAGTTCACCGACATAATCGACCGCGGCTTCAAGCAGTTTGTCCTGCTTGGTGCCTTTGTGGAAATTGATAATCAACGAGAAGTTGTCATTCAACGGATTCTTGCTGGAATATAGCACGTTACCGCCATTCATCGGGGTCTTGACCACGTCCTTGTCAAAGTCCACCAGACGCGGGGCGACATCCACATGAGGCAGTTGTTCCAAGTGACTGGCAAAGGCCGACTTGGCATCACTGTTCTTGGGTTTGACCGGCGTGTATTCGGGTTTGGCGATTTGTTCGGCCTTGACACGTCCGTTCTTCTTGTGGAAGCGGTAGAAATTCCCTGTGAAATACTTGCGCGCCACGCTGATGACATCATCGCGTGTGACATCGGCCACGCTCTGCTTGAGGTTGATGTACTCATCCCAGGAAATGCCTGCCGACATGGCGGTCACCATTTCCTCGCTGCGCTTGGAGATCGTTTCAAGACTCGACTCATAGTCACTCAACATCATCTTCTTGACAGCTTGGAGCTGGTCGTCGGTAAAACCGCCGTTGAGGAGTTTGTCGACCTGGTCGAGGCACAGGTTCTCGGCCGTCTTGACCTTGCAGAAGAGCTTGGGAACGACCATGACCATAATGGCGCCCGTCTGATTGAAACCCATGTGCTGGGCCATGGATAGATAGACACGATTTTTGTTTGTCAACTCGTCGAGCAGGCCGGTTTTATTCTCGTTGGAGAGCAGGTTCATGGCGACCTTGAGTGCCGGCGCATCGGCATCATAATCGGTGGGCGCGCGAAATACCATCGCACTCATGCCGATGATGGGCATGGGGAACAAGAACTTCACCTCGGGCTGACCCTGGATGGGAGGAACCGTAATCTTGTCTCTTACCGGCTTCACGCCACGTTCCAGCCTGCCGAATGTGCGCTCCAGCAGCGGCAATATATTCGCGGTGTCGATGTCACCCGACAGAATAAGGCCCATGTTAGAAGCCACATAATATTTCTTGTAGAAGGCTTCCATGTCCGAGAGCTTGGGATTCTTCAGATTCTCGGTGCTGCCAACGATGGGATAGGCATAGGGCGTGCCATCAAACAGTTTGGAAGTGATCTGTTCCAGCATCATTGAAGCGGGATCATCGGTGTACATGTTCTTTTCCTCATAGACCGTCTCGAGCTCGCCCTGGAACAGGCGGAATACCGGATGAATCAAGCGGTGGCTGTTCAATTCGCACCACTGCTCGATAAACTGAGGTGAGAACGTGTTGTGGTAGAACGTGAAGTCATAGGAGGTTCCCGCATTCAGCCCGGAACCGCCATACTTGGAAGTCAAGCGGTTGAGCTCGTTGGGGATGGCATACTGCGAGGCCCGGATGTTCAGCTGGTTGATGTCGTGCTGAATGGCCTTGCGCTGGGCTGGGTCGGTCGTGCGTGCCAATTCATCATATTTCATTGAAATGGAGTCGAGAAAAACCATCTCGGCTGCATAATCGACAGTACCCAACTGGTTGGTACCCTTGAACATAATGTGCTCAAAATAGTGTGCGATACCCGTGTTTGGGCAGTCCACGGCACCGGCATTGACGACCACTGCGCCAAAGACCTTGGGCTGGCTGTGGTCCACGTTGAGCCACACCTTCATGCCATTGCCCAAAACATGCTCTTGCACCTGAAGAGATGTCGGCTGCGCCCAGGCCAAAACTGCCATGGCCACACTCATCAAGACAGTGAGAACTATTTTTTTCATATATACACTGGGGATAATAAAGGGTTATACGGTTATTTGCTGTATTATTCTAAAAAAGCCTCGCATGAGTTCCACGATTCATGCGAGGCTCCATATTATGTCACCTGTTGCAGGTTTAGCTCAAAGCTCAGTTTATTTCACCTGCTTGAGGACTTTCTTGTTGATCTTGGCTGGATACTTAGCAGCGAGTTCTTCTTTCCAGCGCTGCTCGAGCACATCCTGGTAGTCGCTGGTGACAGCACCGCGAACATCGGCCATCTCCTCGGGCTGTTCGATAACACCGCCCTCGAGAATCATGAACTCGGTATATCCCTTGCGCTCGGGCTTCTCTCCCTCATGGAAACCGAGGTAGTCGGCCAGCGTATTCTCGCCTTTCTTAACGACCATGCGCTCCATGCGGATGTCGCTGCCGTACTTATGGTGCAAGCCATCGGTAAGGGTGTCGGCAGCCATCACCTTCATGTCGGCCTTGACGAGGTTGAGCACGGTGTCGTTCTTGGCGCTGAGGATAATACCCTTGAAGTGGGGCTCGGTCCAGTTGTAATTGTCGCGATGGGCGGCAAAATACTGCTCCAGGCCTACGGTATCCTTGTTGGCGGCCTTCCACACGCGGCGGTTGCTGATCTCGAAAAGCAGCATGCCGTCACGGTACTCGTTAATGAGGTTGCGGTACTCGGGATTGCTCTCCACCAGCTCACGCGAATGGTAGTCGGTGAGAGCCTTCTCGGCAAGACCATCAACCTGAGACAGAATGTACTTCTTGGCATCATCACCTGTCACAAACTGGGTCTTGGTGTTCAGCACCGGTGCCAGAGCCGACACGAGAACCGATTGCTTTTTGCCATAGGTAAACAACTGCATGGCAGAGTTAGCAATATTCTGAGCGACGAAAGCCGAATCATACTTGCTGGCGTTGCTGCCCAATGTCTGGTCCAGGAAAGACTCAAAGGCCGTGTTGAGGCTATAGTTGTATTTGTTCTTCAGATCGCTGAGGCGGCGCTCACGAATCATGCCGGCACGCTCATCACGGCTGATGGCGTTCTCGATGCCGCTGCGCAACTCGCTCAACGGAGCGACGCCGTGGGCCACCTTCTTGATGATGTGATAACCGAACTGGGTCTCGAAGGGCTCGCTGATGGCTCCGTCAGGCAGGTCAAAAGCGATGTTCTCGAAGGGTTGCACCATGCGGCCGCGTCCGAACCATCCCAGCTCACCGCCGTTGCGTGCGCTACCGTCCTGAGAACAGGTCTTGGCCACTTCCTCGAAGTTGGCACCCGACAGCAGCACTGCATAGATGGAGTCAATCTCAGCCTTGCACTGAGCCTTCTGCTCGGGAGTGGGATCCTGCGGGAACAGGCGCAGGATGTGCTTGGCATGGGCATCGTTGCGGTCACGCGTGTTGTTCACGCGAATCATGTGAACGCCATAGGGGGTCTTGAACGGACGGGACACCTCGCCGATGGGTGTGCTATAGACCACATTCTCGAACGAATAGGGGAACATGCCGGCACTGATGTAGCTGTAATGGCCGTGATTGCGAGTCTTGGACGGGTCACTGGAGTATTGGTCAACCAGCGTTTCCCATCTTTCACCCGCGAGGACGCAATTACGGATGCTATCCATCAGGGCCATGCTCTCCTCGGTAGCCTCGGGCGTGGAGCCCAGCGGCAGCATGAAGTGGTCAATATCGATTTCTTTCTTGTAGCGTTCATAGGCCTCGGTCACCATCTGCCAGTGGTAGGTCGTATCCTCCACCATGTAGGGGGCGGCAAGGTCTTTGCGGTATCCCTCAAATTCCTTGATGAACACTTCGGTCGTGTCAATACCGGCAGCTTCGGCGTCGGCCACCTTCTGCTTGTAGAGGACAAAGCGGTCCACATACTGCTCGAGGGTCTCCTTCTCGACCTGTTGCTGGTTGTTCTTGTGATAGAGGTACTCAAACTCCGAGAGCTTGATGTCTTTGCCGTTGATGGTCATGAGAACAGGATCCCCCTTAGCAATAGCGAGGATCGCAGTACCCAACAGCAACGAAGAAATCAAAAGTTTTGCTTTCATCTTCAGGTTGGTTTGTTATCTATATTTTACGTTTTTTCATTCTTTATACTAATGTATAACGTACGCACACATAAAAAATTATATCCCAACCCGTTTTTTTCTTCAAAAAAATCAATGGATTGAAAAAAGAGACGCAAAATTTTGCGTCTCTCCTATGTGTGAAGCATTTTTTTATTTCATCAGTTGCCCATCTCGCTGAGGAACTTGATGCGGACGAGGCGGATTTCCTCCTCGGTAAAGTCGTCGCCTAGTTCCTGCATGGCCGTCTCGATGTCGTCGGTGTCACTTTCCTTGAAATATTCAAAGATATCCTCCTCGATGTCAGCGTCAATGGCCTCGTCAATGAAGTAGGACACGTTGATTTTGGTACCGCTGTAAACGATGGCTTCAAGTTCGTCGAGCAATTCGCTGAAATCGAGGTCCTTGCTCTCGGCCAGGGCATCGAGGGGCACCTTGCGGTCGATGGCGGTGATGATTTCGACCTTGAGTTTGCTTTTGTTGGCAACGGTGCGGACGCGCATGTCCTCGGGTCGCTCGATCTCGTTCTCATCAACATATTTCTTAATCAGGTCGATGAACTCCTGACCATAGCGTTTAGCCTTTCCGGGGCCTACGCCGGGTATATTCTGCAGTTCCTCGAGGGTGACCGGATAGGTCGTAGCCATCGCATCGAGCGACGGTTCCTGGAAGATGACGTAGGTGGGCAGGCCATGTTGCTTGGCAATCTTGCGCCTCAGGTCCTTGAGGATGCTGAACAGCTGACTGTCAACCGCTCCGCTGCCGCTGCCACGCATCTCCTCGTCAAGCATCTCGGTGTACTCGTTGTCCTCGACAATCCAGAATTTCACACGGCTGTCGAGAAACGCTTTGCCCTCGCGGGTCACCTTGATGACGCCATAGTTCTCAATATCCTTGGTCAAGTAGTCGGCAAACACACCCTGACGGATGACCGCCATAAGGAATTTCTCGTCGCGGTTGCTTGCACAGCCGAACACCTCGAGCTCATCGTGCTTGTAGCTCTTGATTTCGGGGGTGGCGTCTCCCATCATGACATGGGCGATATACTCGGGCTTGAAACGCTCGCGCAGGGTCAGGATGGTCTCGATGGCCGCGCGCAGCTCTTCGCCAGCCTCGACGCGCTTCTTGGGCTTGAGGCAGTTGTCGCAGTTACCGCAGTTATCCTGGTCATAGCTCTCGCCGAAGTAATGCAGCAGCGAGCGGCGGCGACATACCGACGACTCGGCATAGTCACGCGTCTCGAGCAGCAACTGCTTACCGATTTCCTGTTCGGCGATGGGTTTGCCCTGCATGAATTTCTCAAGTTTGTCAAGGTCCTTGCGTGAATAGAAGGTGACGCACTTGCCCTCGCCGCCGTCACGGCCGGCGCGGCCCGTCTCCTGATAATATCCCTCAAGGCTCTTGGGTATGTCTTAGGGGATGACAAACCTCACGTCGGGCTTGTCGATTCCCATACCGAAGGCGATGGTCGCCACAATGACGTCCACATCCTCGCTGAGGAAGGCATCCTGGTTGGCACTGCGCACAGCGCTCTCCATGCCGGCATGATAGGCCAGCGCCTTGATATCGTTGAGCCTCAACACCTCGGCAAGTTCCTCGACCTTCTTGCGGCTCAGGCAATAGATGATGCCCGATTTCCCCTCGTTTGCCTTGATGAACTTGATGATCTCGCTGTCCACGTCCTTGGTCTTGGGACGCACCTCATAATAGAGGTTGGGGCGATTGAACGACGACTTGAACACCGAAGCGCCGGTCATGCCTAGGTTCTTCTGGATATCGTGTTGCACCTTGGGCGTCGCCGTCGCGGTCAATGCGATGATGGGACGCTCGCCGATGCGGTTGATAATCGGACGGATATTGCGGTACTCGGGGCGGAAATCATGTCCCCACTCCGAGATACAATGGGCCTCATCGACAGCATAGAACGAGATGGGCACATCCTTGAGGAAGGCGATATTCTCCTCCTTGGTGAGCGACTCGGGGGCCACATACAGCAACTTGGTGCGGCCACTGCGCACATCCTTCTTCACCTCCTCGATGGCCTGCTTGGTCAACGACGAGTTCATGAAGTGGGCAATGCCATCCTCCTCACTGTAGCTGCGCATCGCATCCACCTGGTTCTTCATCAAGGCAATGAGCGGAGAGATGACTATGGCCGTGCCTTCCATGAGGCGTGCCGGCAGCTGGTAGCACAACGACTTGCCGCCGCCGGTAGGCATAAGCACAAAGGTGTCACGCTCGGCCAACAGGTTCTCGATAATCGCTTCCTGGTTGCCCTTGAATGTCTCAAAGCCGAAATATTCCTTCAACGCCGATGTCAACTTACTGTTGTTCGCCATAATATGTTAGGTTTAGGGTTTTCTTTGATTTCACAAATATACTGCCATTTTGTGAACTGCACAATTTTTCGGGGAAAATAATTTGGAAGTCATCAGTTAAAATTCTGTCACATCCATAGGTAAAAGACGTGAGAACCAACATCGTTAGCTGTCTGTCAACAATTCAAAATTGGATTTAGACAACTGTTGTTCGGCAAATTCCCGCGTTAGCACATAGCGTTTTTTCTTCATTGAGGGAGCCTGATACATCACATCCATCATGATGGTCTCGAACAGGCTGCGCAGTCCGCGTGCCCCCAATTTGTACTCAATCGCTTTGTCCACAATGAATCCCAGCACGTCATCCTCGATGACCAGTTCCACATTATCCATCTCGAGCAGTTTCTTGTACTGGCGCACAATGGCGTTGCGAGGCTCAGTGAGGATGCGCAACAGTGCGTCACGGTCCAGCGGCTCGAGGTTGGTGAGCACCGGCAGACGACCGATAATCTCTGGGATGAGGCCGTAGCTGCGCAAGTCCTGCGGGGCGACAAAGTGCAACAACTTGTCACGGTCGGTCTTGCTGATGTGATTGCCTGCGCCATAGCCCACGACATGAGTGTTGAGGCGCTGAGCAATTTTGCGCTCAATGCCCTCAAAGGCGCCGCCGCAAATGAACAGGATATTCTTGGTATCGACGGCGATCATCTTCTGCTCGGGATGCTTGCGTCCACCTTGAGGCGGCACATTGACCACAGAGCCCTCGAGGAGCTTGAGCAGTCCCTGCTGAACGCCCTCACCGCTGACGTCTCGCGTGATCGAAGGGTTGTCACCCTTGCGGGCGATCTTGTCGATCTCGTCGATGAAGACGATGCCGCGCTCGGCCTCGGCAACGTTATAGTCACAGGCCGCGAGCAGCCTGGTGAGCAAGCTCTCGATATCCTCGCCAACGTAACCAGCCTCGGTGAGCACGGTAGCGTCAACGATGGCAAACGGCACTTTCAGCATCTTGGCGATGGTCTTGGCCAGCAAGGTCTTGCCGGTACCGGTGGGACCGACGATGATAATGTTGCTCTTCTCGATGTCGATGTCATCGTCGCGCTGATTCAAGCGCTTGTAGTGGTTGTATACCGCCACCGACAAGTAGCGCTTGGCCGTCTCCTGACCGATGACATACTGGTCCAGATAGGCCTTGATTTCCTCGGGCTTGGGCAACGAGTCCATGTCGAGGTCAGGCAGCATCGACGTTGCCATCTTGCCGAGGTACTCACGCGAGAGTTCAACGGCACGTTCAGCGCAATCGTTACAGATGCATCCGTTCATACCGGGCAGCATGAGTTCCACTTCCCGGTCTGAACGGCCACAAAAACTGCAATACAGTGTACTATCCTTCTTCTTAGCCATGAATGTTACTTCTCCTCGGTTTGATTGGCTGCGGGAGCTGCCTCACGAATAAGGACCTTATCGATCATGCCGTAGTCCTTGGCCTCGGCGGCTGTCATCCAGTAGTCACGGTCACTGTCGGCATATACCTTATCATAAGGCTGACCCGAGTGGTCGCTGATGATGGTGTAAAGTTCCTGCTTGAGCTTGAGAATCTCGCGAGAGGTGATCTCGATGTCCGATGCCTGACCGCTGATGCCGCCCATCGGCTGATGAATCATGACGCGGCTGTGCTTCAGGGCGAAGCGCTTGTCCTTTTGTCCCGCTACCAGCAAGACGGCAGCCATCGAAGCGGCCATACCGGTGCAGATGGTGGACACGTCGCTCTGGATGTACTGCATCGTGTCATAGATGCCCAAACCGGCATAAACCGAGCCGCCAGGAGAGTTGATGTACAGCGAGATGTCCTTACCGGGGTCCGAGCTGTCGAGATAGAGCAGCTGGGCCTGGATGACGTTGGCGGTGTAATCATCGACCTGGGTGCCCAGGAAGATGATACGGTCCATCATCAAGCGCGAGAACACGTCGAGCTGTGTGACGTTGAGCTTGCGCTCCTCCATGATGGTGGGCGAGATATAATTGTTAGACACACCAGCGGCGAACTGGTCGAGTGCCAGCCCGTTCATGCCCAGATGATGCACAGCAAATTTTCTGAAATCGTTTTCCATAACAAATGTATAAATGTCAGTGATTAAAAATTTTTGTTCAAAGATAATATTTTTTTCTCAATCCCATACAGGGTTGAACAACTTTTTTTATTGACACATCAATAAAATCGTCTTTCTTCACTATACAAGAACCGCACCAACTGACAAAAAGACAGTGGAGCAAGGTAGCTCACTACCCTGCTCCACCGGTTTACATTGAATTGACGGGATTACTTTTTCTCCTCGTCCACGTAGAGCTTGCGGAAGTCCTCTACGCTGATCACCTTCTCGACAACCTTGACGGCCTCCTTGACGGCGGCATAGAACTTGTTGTCGATGGCGTGCTCCTGGATCATCTCGCGGGCGCGGTCATCCTGCATGTAGCGCTCGGCCTGCTGACGGATGATGTCCTCGGGGGCATTGTAGAGGCCATACTGCGCCAGCTGCTGCTGTGCGAAGATGTAGGCGGCGGTGTCGACGTCCTCTTTCTCGACCTGGATGCCCAGCTCCTCGGCCAGGTGATCCTTGACGAGCTGCCAACGGAGCTGCTTGAACATGTTCTGAGCCTCCTCGTCGGTAACCTCGGTATTCTCCTTGTTCTCCTGCTCGCGGCGCAACTTGAGGAAGCGCTTCAGGAACTCTTCGGGAAGGGGCATTTCACCGGCCTTGTCGGTGAGGATGCGCTGAGCGTCAACGGTGAAGCGGTAGTTGCTCTCGGGCACATTGGCGCGGGCAATCATCTCGCGCACGGCCTGGCGGAAGGCAGCCTCGTCCTTAACCTCGGTCTCGACACCCAGAACGCCCTTGAAGAACTCCTCGTTCATCTCGGCCTCCTG
>JAEEGL014880771.1_pt1 | contig 12500 bp, 8 predicted proteins | sample 9134231 | NCBI WGS metagenome assembly JAEEGL01 (sample SAMN16246548, study PRJNA631951) | gut metagenome | biome: gut microbiome; feature: rumen; material: fiber-attached | host: Bos | place: Iran: Karaj | collected 2018-10
AAATGTTGTAGCGCGAAGAAAAGCAGAAGGCGCTTGAACACTTTGAGCGGTGCGAACGAGCGTAAGCGAGTGAGTCAGATACCTTGTACCGCTCAACCGCGTGAAAGCGCCTGTCTTTTCTGGGAGCGGAAACATTTTTGGGTGATGTATAAATTATTTATGTTCTTTGTGGTAGATCTTTTTCTCTTCGTACTGTTTTTTGTCAGCTTCTTTCAGCAGTACCTTTAAGTCATTTTTTTCTTTAGTAATTGTTGCAAAGCCTAAACTGATTGAAACTGTAAACGGCTCATTGCTTGTTTTGTTGTATTCCTCTGTAGCCTGTGCCAGTGCAGTCCTGATTCTGTCAAAGCCTTTTTCTTTTAAGCCTATTGCTACAATTGCAAATTCGTCACCGCCTAATCGACCTAAAATGTCTGAGTCTCTGAATACAGATTTTAAGATTTGAACTTCCGCCTGAATTGCCCTGTCTCCGGCATCGTGGCCATAAGTGTCATTAATCTTCTTAAGACCGTTCATATCACCAAAAATTACAGCACCTTCGCGTTCTGTACCAATGGCGATTTCTATAGCTTTCTGACCGTATTCGTAGAAGCCTCTTGAGTTTAAAACCTTCGTCATTTCGTCTGTAATGGAAAGGTTCTTCAGGTTTATATTTGTATATTCCAGAAGCTCAGACTCTTTTTGTATGGTTGTGAATGTTCTGTTAGATTCAAGCGCAATAGCTGTCGCATACATTGCAAGTTCATAAAGTCTATAGTTACAGCTTTCACCCGGTGTAATTAAAATGTATCCGTATTGAAATGAAGTATTAAAAATCGCAATTGCAATAACTGGTTTTGACTTATTGTATTTCCAGCCTTCCGGATATAACTGTTTAGTTGGAGAGAGCTCCAGATTATCAAAATCAGTAACTCTTTTATAATGTGAGAAAGTAAAAAATACATTTACTTTTTTAGGTATATTAAAATCTTCATCTGCAGCTAAGGTTAAAGGCTTGTCGTAAGTACATAAAACTGCATCTTCAATACCAATCTTTGTTAAACGGTCAATAATGTGATTTTTCAATTGTTCTTCTGTTATACAGGTTTGCAGTGACTGAAGATAAAAGCTGAAGGAAGTTAATTCTTCTGCATCCTGATACCAGCTCATATTTGATCTGTTGCGGTTTCTTACATCATCTTCATCTCCAGTTGATTTTCTTAAAACCGGCATAGAGTCAATAGAAATATTTTTAGTTTTTGACTTTGGATGACATATTTTCTGATATAAGAGCTTTGCAGCTTCATAGCCCTGAGAGCTGAGCTTCTGGTCAATACTTGTTAAAGAAGGATTTGAAAACTCGCACTTTTTTTGATTGTCAAAACCAGAAACTAAAACATCTTCCGGGACTTTTATTCCCTGTGAATTTAAGTATTCTATACAGCCAAATGCTTCATCGTCACCGCAGACAACTAAGGCATCGAAGTTTAAATTTTCTTTTGTTATATTCTTTGCTTTTAACGCATCAACTGCTTCTTCCATAGTAAAATCTGCGTAAAAGAATTTTGATTCATCAAACGGGATATTTCTTTCGGCTAAAAATTCCATATAGCCGTCTTTCCTGACTGCAATATCTTCACAATCTGGATGCGGGGTCATAAATGCAATATTTTTACAATGCTTTACATCTGCAAGGTAATTTAAAATCGTTTTTATACCGGTTTTACAGTTTGTTGTAACGCTTGGAATTCCGTCTAAGTTTTCTCCTATACTGACGATTGGAACATTGCATAAACTTTCAAGTTCTAATTTTTTTTCTTCTTCGTTTTCCAGGTAATATAAATATGTTGTTGAAATTAATAAAAGTCCATCAAGATTATTCTTTGTTATAAGTGATTTGCATGCATAATGCTGATAGTCATAAATTCCATAAGGCCAGTGTTTTGTGCGAATTATAAATGTAAGAAGAGTTATATCATTTTCATTACAAAACTTCTTTGCGCCGTCAAGAATCTCTGTAACATAATCTGAATTTAAATCTTGAACAATTAATCCAATTCTTTTCATAAACCTATAAAACCTTTTAATAACTTTTTTCTAAATTTTACTCCATAAAACTCTAAAAAGCAAATTTATGTCTTCTTTTAACTTTAGTTATATGTGTGCAATTCGAGGAGGGGCTGAAGCTTGTTTCGGCGTTGCTCCGACGGGCTCAACCACCACATGCGGGGCGAGTTCAACCACCACATTCTTCGAAAGTTATCTTTAGCCTGTAGTAGTTGTTGTTACCTCAAAGAGCCTGGTCCTCTAAAATCTCAAAATTAGATATTCCTCCAGAAATTCCACTATAATCACCAATTACAGGACCAAATTCTTTTTCTGTCGTATAATGTATTTCATATCTGTATGGAAAATAATAATCAGAATCATAAAAGATTATTAATTCATACTCAGTATACTTTTCTTCTTCAAAATCTACAGATTTGAATTTTTCAATTCTTTCCTCAAGGTAAGTAATATAATCATCTATAGTTTTAAGTTTATTATCATCCAATAAATCATATACATCTCTTAAAAATGTTGGATCAAAATCATCTTCAAAAAGTTCATCTTCTGTTAATGTTTCTTCATCGGCTGGTCTTTCTTTAAGATTTTCTCCACCAATACTATATTCCGACGATTCATAAACTCCATTTTTCACTGTAGATGTTACATGTACATCTGATCCATATATTCCTATATCAACTTCATAATCAAATTGATAATTTAAAGGTTTATTAGTTTCCCATTTTGTTTTGTTTTCGCAAAATTCCTTTGAATTAAATTTTAGCTCTGTTACATATTTATTATCCGCAGATTCATTAAATGAATATTCATAACATGAAATAAGTGTCATGTTTATTAAAATAAAAAATAATAAAGCCAATTTTATTGATGTGTTTTTCATTGTTATACCTCTAATTACAACACAGCTCAGTCCAATATGTCGAATCTATTTCAATTTTACTTTAGGAATTTTGAGTTCGCAAGTTTTTTTTGAGAGGTCCCTGAGTGAAGTATGAACTGCTTATGGTGAAACACGTGGTTTCGATGAACTCAACCACCACATGCGGGGCGAGTTCAGCCACCACATGCATTACGAATGGTAGTGATTCAAAAATGTTGTAGCGCGAAGAAAAGCAGAAGGCAGCGAAACACTTGGAGCGGGCAGATACCATGTACCGACTCAACCACCACATTTTTTGTGGGCTCAACCACTACATGCTAGGCGAGTTCGAACACAATAAGCATTACGAATGGTAGTGATTCAAAAATGTTGTAGCGCGAAGAAAAGCAGAAGGCAGCGAAACACTTTGTGCGGTGCGAACGAGCGTCAGCGAGTGAGTCTGATACCATGTACCGCTCAACGTGTGGAGCTGCCTGTCTTTTCTGGGAGCGGAAACATTTTTGGATGAAGTTTTTTTTTGTGAATATTGAACCTTGATGTTATAATTGTAGTAACTACAAAATCTAACTCATCAGCAGGAGCTTTTTATGGGTAAGAAAGAAAGAGATTATTCAAACGTGTCAACTAAGAAGAAGTCGCGCAGATTATTCTGGGGAATGCTTGCACCGCTTTTAACAGTAACTATTGCTGCCTGTACTTTTGCCTATTATATTTCGACTGCAATTATTCAGTACTATCTTACATCGGAACTCAACTATTCTGTAAAGAAAATTAATTCTGATGTAATGGAACGCATGAAGCCGATTAATGTAAATCTGGAGAATTTTGCAAACTTTGCAGGCCTGTCAGATGATAAAGAAGTGCTTAAGGCTCTTGTAACAATTCTTTCGCAGAATCTGGAATACTCAAATTCCTTCTATTATGGTTCTGCTACTCCGATTAAGAGAGGCGGGAATTTTATAGAATCAAGCGGCTGGGTTCCTCCTTCAAGCTTTGAACATACAGACCGGGACTGGTATAAAAATGCTGTTACTGCAGGAGGAAAAGTAAATTATGAAGATCCTTATATGGATGCACTTTCGGGTTCTCTTGCTGTTGCAGTTTCTAAAAGCGTTTCTGGTCCGGATGGGAAAATAAAGGGTGTTGTAGGCTGCGATATTTTGCTGGATAAACTCACCGATGTTATAGAAGAAATTCAGCTTTCTGAAAACAGTAAGATTGCCCTTATAAACGATGAAGGCTACTATCTTGCCTGCGATGATGCTTCGAAAATAATGAAGAAAAAATATACCGACGAGACTACCTACACTGGTAATTTAGGTGAATGGATGAATGGAGAGCAGCGGGTCTTTATAGGTAAAAAGAATTTTTATGCAATCTGCGGAGTTGGTGATTCTCCATGGTTCATTGTAATTGAAGGTCCTGTCGTTGATTATACGGGCAGGCTTGCGAACGTAATTCTTATTTTTGAAATCGCGCTTATTATCTTTAGTGTCCTTATGTCAATTCTGAATATCTTTACGATTAGAAAAATGCGCAGGAGTGAACAGGATCTTGGTGCAAATCTTTTCGAAGAAACACAGACTCTTGTTGTAGCAGCAAAGGAAAATGCAGCAACTGCTCAGGATCAGAGTGCAGCCGTAAAGGAAATCGTTGCCACTATGGAAGATTCCAATGCGCTTTCAGAGAATATTTCTTCAAAGATTCATGATGTTTCAAAGGTTGCAGAAAAAACTTCTTCTGATGTTGCAGACGGTGTTGCTTCTATTGAACAGAATGTTGCCCAGCTGCACGCAATTTTTGATGCTAACCAGCAGACAATTGAAGGCATGAAGGTTCTTAGTGAAAGAATTGAAAGTATCTGGGATATTGTAACTTTAATTAACAGTGTTGCAGACCAGGCAAAGATTATTGCTTTTAATGCCGAGCTTGAAGCTTCCAGTGCAGGAGAGGCAGGAAAGAGCTTTAGAATTGTTGCAAATGAAATCCGTCGTCTTTCTGATGGAATTATTGACGGTACAAAAGAAATTAAAGAGCGCATCAATGAGATTCAGCATTCTTCCGACTCGCTCATACTTGCTTCCGAAAGTGGTACAAAGAAAATCAATGAAGGCTATGAGAACGCAAAGAATCTTGGTGACCGCTTTGCCAGCATTAAAAACTCTGCTGAAATTACAGCTGCTTCTGCCGGAGACATTTCAGAAATCATTCAGCAGCAGACAAGTGCTTCCGAACAGGTTTTAATTGCCCTCAAACAGATTTCTGCCGGTGTAGAAAATTTTACGGTAGCAACAGACAATATTTCTACATCTTCAGAGCATATACGGGCTATGTCAGAAGCAATGAACAACAGCGTTAAATCAGAAAAGAAATAATTGCCATGGAAGAAATTGATGCAAAAACAGCAGAAGAAATCAATGAGCTTTACGAAGGTAATGAAAGCTCCTATCTGGTTTTTTCTATAAAACATAAACACTTTGCTCTTAAGTCAACGAATATTCAGGAAATTATTTATGGTGCAAAAATTCATAATATTCCTTTTGCGCCTGAATATATTGAGGGTGTTCTTAACTGCCGCGGAAATCCATATACGGTTGTTAATACGCTCAAAATGGATATTGAAGAGGATTGTGTTATTGATGAAAAAATCTTTCTTCTCTTTAAGCGTGAAGATGACAACTTTTGCATTCATATTTCGAATATAGAAGTTTTTTTTGAGCCGGAAGAAGATGACATTTTCCCGGACAAGGTAAAATACAAGTTTAAGTTTGTTCCGATTTTTGATGCTGACAGGGTGGAAGAAAGGCTTTGCAGCGATCTTGGAAAAGACGAGTAAAGGGTGGTTGAGCAGATGGACAAAAACAATTGTATAAAAATTAAAGTTTTGATTGCAGATGACTCAGCTATTGCAAGGGGAATTTTTGAAAAGGCCTTTAATAATACAGATTCTTTTGAAGTTGTCGGGAGCGTTTCAAACGGACGAAAGGCAATTGATTTTTGTAAGGAAGAAGAGGTTGATCTTGTTGTAACTGATTACGATATGCCTGAAATGAACGGTGTAGAGGCGACCCGTATAATTACAAAAGAGCTTGGGATTCCTGTTTGTGTTTACAGTGAAAAAATGTCAGCAAAAGCAGATGCTCTGGAAGCCGGTGCGATTCTTTATGAGATTAAACCGAATTTTACGGCCTTGAGTTCACAGAATATGCTTTTGTTTATTGAGAATATAAAGAAAGCAATAACAAAGGCTGGGGGTATAAAGCATACGCAGAAAAAGGGGGATGCAGGAGAGGAAGACGCGGAAGAAGAAACTTCTGTTAAGGTAAAGACTTTTCCGTTGCATGCATTCAAAGTTTTGTGCATAGGTGCTTCTACGGGGGGACCAACTGCTGTTCAGGAGATCTTGAAAGGACTTGGAAGAAATTTTCCGCTTCCTGTTCTTTATGTTCAGCATATTGATCCTGGCTCTGACCAGAAGATGGTTGCCTGGTTTAATGCTACCTGCCCGGACACTCCAATGGAACTTGCACGCGACGGACAGATTGCACAGAAGGGGCATGTATATATGGCTCCGGCAGACAGACACCTTTTAATTGATTTTGTAAACAAAGAGGGTAAGCCTGTTCTTAAACTTAGTGATGAACCGCCGGAAAGATTTTTGAAGCCGGCAGTAAATAAGCTTTTCCGCAGTGCAGCTGCAAATTATGAAAACCAGTGTCTTGCAGTGCTTCTTACGGGAATGGGCCGCGACGGTGCTGAAGGCTGCAAGGAAATTGTGGACAGGGGCGGTTTTACAATAGCCGAAGACAAATCTACCTGTGCCGTGTTTGGAATGCCTGCTGCTGCAATTGAACTTAAGGCTGCATCAAAGGTATATCCGAGGGGAGAAATTGCACGGGAAATCCTGAAGCTTGTGTAAGCAGATGTGAGGATAAGTTTTTATGGATGAGAACGTTTTTGAACAAATCATAAAACTAATTACTCTTCGAACAGGCATAATTCCGAGGGACAGCCACAGAACCGGAATTAAAAATTATATTGATAAACGGCTTTTGGAAAAAAATCTGTCTGGCTCATACTCTGACTATTATCAGCTTTTGCAGTCAAGCCGCGATGAAATGATAAATCTTATTAACAGCGTCACTGTAAACGAAACATACTTTTTCCGCGAGGAGGCGCAGTATCAGCTGCTTCAGTCAAAGATTCTTCCTGAACTCAGGACTAAAAACCCCGGAAAGAGGCTTCGTATATGGAGTGCTGCCTGTTCTTCGGGAGAGGAAATCTATTCACTGTTTCTTCTTGCTGAATCGATGGGAATAAAAACTGAATGTCTTGCGAGCGATATAAATACAAAGGTGCTGGAAGTGTGTGAAAACGGGAAGTACAAAAAAAATGCAGTGCGTACTGTAGACGGTGCAGCTTTTCACCATCTGTTGCAGCCCTTCCGTAAAGAGGACGGCAGCTTTGAAATTCCACATAAGATTTGCAGCGGTATAACGCGTGTGCAGCTTAATCTTTCAAGACTTACTGACTTTCCAAAGAATCAGGATATTGTGTTTATACGGAATGTATTTATTTATTTCAGTGCAGAAATGAAAATGCAGATTTTGAAAAAAATAACAGATGAGTCTCTTGTGCCGGGAGGATACCTCTTTGTTTCAATGAATGAGGTAGCGTCCATAGATGCGGCACAGCTTCCTTTAGAACTGGAAAAACTTGCAGACGGTAAGGTTTTTTATTTTAGAAAAAAGAGTAAACAGACTCTTTAAAAAGGCAGGCTTATGAAGGAACCGGATATAACACTGCAGAATTATTTGAAAGAAACCAGAGCTCTCGTTGAACTTTTGAAAAAGCATCCTAAGAATTATGCGGGTAATCTGCGTTATATGAGCATGACAAAAGATAACTCCAGCATCCTTGGCTATATGCAGGTCTATTATCTTTACAAGGCAGTGGAAGATATTTACAAGGCCCTTTGCGATGACAAAATTGTCTGTTCCGAGAATCTTATACTTCTACTGAGTCTTGTAGCAGATAAGCTTGAAGAATGCTGCAGTCTTATAGAAACAGGTGCTCCCGAACTTGAGAAGGTTGATGTAAAACCATATCTTCTTTATTGCGATAAGGCGGTTGCAGGAGAAATATTTGATCCTAATCATCTTATCCGTCATACAGAAGCAGAGAAGTGGCTTCAGCATAAGCTTAAGGCATCACGCACAAACAGAAAAAACGCTCAGAAAAAAACGCAGGAAATTGTTTCAATCCCAAGTGAAAAAATTTCGGGACTCATAAATTATCAGGAAGAAATGATTGCCCGTACTTACATCATAAATAATCAGGTTGCCATGCTTAAGTCGGCGATTGCAGATAAAGATATGAAGGGAGTTGAAGAAGCCTATAAGCTGCTTGCAAATGATACACAGAATCTGCAGAGTTCACTTCTTATTGCTCATGAAAATTTTTTGGGACTGATACAAGACGATTCCTTTCTCAAAGATCATCAGGAGTGCCAGGGATTTTTTGTTACGGCAAATAAAACAAAATATCTTATTCCTTCTTTTTATATTCATGATATTATCTGTGAAGATCCAAATAATTATGAAACGGTACAGAATCAGAAAATTGTAAAATATGTAATTGAAAACGAGAGCGGTCAGGAAGAGGATACGGAAATTGAAGAGATTCCGGTTTATTATCTTTCTTCTTTGTTTCCGGGGCAGAAGGCAAAGAATTTAAACATTCTCGATACAATTCTGATTGTGGATTATCAGTCTCAGCGAATAGGAATTATTGTAGACAGCGTTCAGAAATTTGTTTCTGTAATTAAGAAGAATCTTCCTTCAGCCTTTGAAAATTTTACGCCGGTAGAAGGACTTGCCTTTGATGAAAAATACGATATGATTCCAATCCTTCATATTCCTGAAATAATGAAGAGCTTCCGTTCCCTTCGCGGCTATGATGTAAAGAAGTTCGAAGCAATTACAAAAAAACACATTAGTAAAATTCTTATCGTTGATGATTCCCAGACGATTCGTGATGTTGAACATACAATTCTTTCTGCAAACGGCTTTTTAATCGAAGAAGCAGAAGACGGAATTGCCGCAATAGAAAAGCTTAAACTAAAGCAGTTTGATATGATTGTATGTGATGATGAAATGCCGCGAATGAATGGTGAAATCTTTTTGGATAATGTTCGCCGTATGGATAATTATAAAAATACACCGGTTGTCGCAATTGCTGATAACCCTCTTGCAAAAGCTGATGCATTCGTAAGTAAGGCTGATTTTTCAAGAGACTATCTTATACAAACAATAAAGAGGATGTTAGACAATGAGTAAGAAAATTTTGATTTTAGAGCCTTCATCAACTACCCAGTCCATCATAGCCTCAAAGCTCAAGGAATGTGAGTGTGAGCCTGTATTCGAAACAAACGGAATAAAGCTTCTCGTATCTCTGTACAATAATCCGTCTCAGGCAGTTTTGATAAATGCAAAGTCCCTTAATCCAAAGAGTAATGAACTGGTAAGAATTATAAAAAGCATCGATAAATTAAAGGCAATTCCCGTAGGAGTTTATACTGCCGGAGATTTCTCGTTTGAGTCTCATTATATGCGAAATACGGGAACGGATCTTTTTATTCATTTTGATCCTGAAACTCTTGTAGAAAAAATTACGACACTTTTTGAGATGGCAGAAAAAAAACAGCTTGCCCAGCCTATGGAAAGTGATATTTTAAAAAGTGGAATCGCGGAAAAAATATATGCACTTATTCAGTATCTTCCAAACCTGGTTCAGCTTGCAGAAAATTTTTTGAATCTCCTTACTGAGTTTTGTGAAGTGCCTGCTGTTTCCCTTCTTGTTAATCAGGAGGATGGAGCCGAAAGCTTTTATATGTGTTCAGATAATTTTTCAGAAAAAGAGGAAACTGATTTTCTTAAGGTTTGTGTCACTGATTTTGATGAAAAAATTCTATACACAAATATCAGAAAAGTAGTGCCGCAGAAATTTACGCCTGTGCTTGAACTGGGAAAGTATCATGCGAACGAACTGCCGCTTTCTGCCTTTCAGAGTGTAATGATAAAGAATCCGGAAGGAAAGGTTATTGGAACGGCAAATGTTGTAAAGGAAGGAACATTTACAACTCATCAGCTTGACCTTTTAACTTTCTGTGTTGAATTATTCAGCCCGATTATTAACAATGCAATCTATTTGAAAAAGAAGCTTAAATTTGAACAGAACATTCGAAAAGCATTCAGCCGTTTTGTTCCTGCACAGATTATTGATGAGCTCGTAAAGGAAGCAGAGCAGTCTGATAAGGTTAGCGTTGGTGAAAAGAGAGACGTTGCAATTCTCTTTAGTGACATAAGGTCTTTTACAAGTATAAGTGAGCGAAACAAGCCTGAGACTATTGTTGCCTTTTTGAACCGCTACTTTACCGTTATGTGTACGGTTATAAAAAAGTATGGTGGAACTGTAGATAAATTTATTGGGGATGCAATTATGGCAATCTTTGGTGCTCCTGTAAGTTACGAGGATAATGCCCGCCGTGCAGTTGCTGCAGCTTATGAAATGCGGGAAGCTCTTGAAACTGTTGCGCTGGGAGATCTGGAAATGCCGGAGGGAATGAAGTTTAACATTGGAATTGGTATTCATTATGGAGATGTTATTGTAGGTTCCATAGGCTCAAACGATAAAACTGATTATTCTGTAATCGGTGACAGCGTAAACCTTGCTTCAAGAATGGAGGGCCTTACAAAAACTTATGGTTCAATGATTCTTGTTACAGATGCCGTTAAAAAAGATATTTATAAAACCTGCAAAAATGTGGATGGCTTTGAGTTCCGTTATCTTGATGATGTAAAAGTAAAGGGCAAGGAAAAGGCTGTTCCAATTTATGCGATTGATAAGGGGCCTGATGATTTTTCTGCAGCTTATCGAGATGCCTACTCAAAGGGCTTTGATTTATACAGACAGGGTGTATGGAATCTTGCACGAGAATATTTTGAAAAAGCTCTCAGTGAGGTTCCTCAGGACAAGGCTTCCCGACTTATGCTGGACCGCTGTATTGAGTTTATTCAGAATCCGCCTGAAAACTGGGATGGAGCAATAACCTTCCACACTAAATAAATCTGCAAAAAATTCTTTCTTGTTTCTATTGACAGTAACAAGCTTTGAGTGTATATTTTTTGTATAATGTTTCTACTGGTAGAAACACACAAGGAGCTTACAATGGAAAAGAGACAAGATTCAATATATGTTTGCATTCCCTGCGACAGATACACACCCTATTCTCTTGCGAAAAAAATTGGTGCAAAAGTAATTTTAGAGTCAGCAAGTTTTTCTAAAGGTCGGGAACGCTATTCAATTTTAATGACAGAAGAAGCTTTTAAGATTGTTCAGGATGATGAAGGAATAGCTTTTTTAATAGACGGTCGACGCCTGCCTTTTAACGACACTGGTGTGGAAAGTATAAATGCTGTTGGACAGAAAAAAGAATGTGATATTCTGGATGCACTTTTATATGTAGCGGGACAAAACGAAGATGCTCCTGAAAACATTCCTCTTCCTGCAAGCGGCATAGGTTACCTGAGCTATGAGTTTTCACAGAAATGCGATTCCATTCACTTTGCGCCTCAGACTGATGAACTGCGGATTCCTGAAAGCTGTTTTATTGCAGGTCACATTTATATTGTGTTCGATCATTTTACAGAGAAGCTTCATATCTTTGGTCTGAACTATTTTGAAAGACAGATAGATTTAAAGAGTGCCGTTGATTCTCTGGTTAAGCGCTTAAACGATATGGACTTTTCTTACATGGGTGAACCTGAAGAAGTAAAGCCTTATAAAATCATTACGGATCTTGAACAGTCAAAGGCAGAATATATTTCGAAGGTAGAAAAACTTAAGGAACATATTATTGCTGGTGATATCATTCAGGCAGTTCCTTCCAGAAGAGTTCAGATTGAATGTGCTTCCAGTGCTATGGAAATTTACAGAAGGCTCAGGACAGTTAATCCTTCACCGTATTTGCTTTACATAGACTTTGGTGATTTCCAGCTTACAGGTTCTTCTCCAGAAAGTTTAGTGCGGGTTCGAAACGGTAAGGCATCGATTCATCCAATTGCCGGAACAAGAAGGCGCGGAAAAAATGATGCAGAAGATGAAACTTTAAAGATGGAGCTTCTGGGTAATGAAAAAGAAAAGGCCGAGCACTTAATGCTTGTAGATCTTGCACGAAACGATTTGGGCCGTGTCTGTAAAACAGGTTCAGTTAAAGTTACTGAGTTTATGGATGTAGAAAAGTTCAGTCATGTTATGCACATTGTCAGTGATGTTGAAGGTACAGTTAAGGATGGCGTTAAACCGGTTCAGGTTTTAAGAGCTTCATTTCCTGCAGGTACAGTCAGTGGTGCTCCAAAAATCAGTGCGATTCAGATTCTTTCAGGACTTGAAAAAATTAAGAGAAGATTTTACGCGGGTGCAATCGGCTATATTCAGACAAACGGTGATTTAGATTTCTGCATTGCAATCCGTTGTGCGTTAAAGCAGAACAACATCTGGTCGCTTCAGGCTG
>JAEEGL015820788.1_pt1 | contig 12500 bp, 10 predicted proteins | sample 9134231 | NCBI WGS metagenome assembly JAEEGL01 (sample SAMN16246548, study PRJNA631951) | gut metagenome | biome: gut microbiome; feature: rumen; material: fiber-attached | host: Bos | place: Iran: Karaj | collected 2018-10
CCGTCATAGATGATGCATTTTTCCAGAAGGGCGTCCGGATGGTCCATAATCCAGCTGCGGAATTCGGGTGCCACAATGCCACCGTTCCAGCCGAAGTCAATGTCACGGACGTTGATTCCGCTTGCCCCGGGGCCGTCATATACCGTAAATACTCCCTCGTAGAAGAAGCAGTCGAAGCCCTCGAATCCGGGGAATAGCGTCTTGAGCAGGGGAGTCAGCTCTTCTATCAACTCAATGGCCCTGGTACCGCCGATGGTGAAGAAGATAATCCGGCGGATGCTTCCGCCCATTTGCTTAAACTGCTTGATAAAGTGGTCCAGACAATGTTGCAGCGTTACTCCGGATGCGATGATATCTCCGATGGCCAGAATGGCGCCTTGACTGGGGCTCAGTTTATCATACTTGATCTCCAGTCCCGTAATCACGTGGTCCTGAATCACCCGTTCGCAGGAGAGGAAATGCATGTTGCGGACGCGGATACCCACCTGGGCACAGGCTTCCTCCAAGGGATAATTGAGTCCGCCGCGAAGGATGGTCAGGATTTCAAAAGCGCCGCCCAGACCGGTTGACAAAAGGTAACGGAGGGCGGCGGAAGTTTCTTCGAGTAGGGCGGTGTAGCAGGGGAAGCCAATGACCTCGGGGAAGGAAAGGAGTTTCCTGGAGCCCGGAGAAGTGAGGACGAAAAAGCGATTCAGGAACTCGGGAGAGTTCAGCCTATAGATACTCGTCTCTTGCAGCGAAGCCACCTGCTGGAGGCTCGCACTCTGTGCTTTAAAAGACATAAAAAATCCCGATTATAATCTAACCGGGATACAAAGGTAATAAAAATTCTTTAATAAACCAGCGAACGGAAGTCTTTTACCCGATGGAAAGTGACGATATTGCCGTCGTGGGCTGTGCGGGCGCGTTCATCGCCGGAACGGCTCACTATGCAGATGTCATCACCGTCGATGAGCATGGTGGCATAATGCCGGGCCGAATGGTCCGTGGGGCCCACGGCTACCAGTCCGGCAAAAGTCCAGCGCAGCAGGTCAGGGGAGTAGGAGAGTGCCAGGCGCCGGCGGCCGTTCATCCGTCCGTCTATCTGCGAGTGCAGCAGCCAGAAAAGCTGGGTCTTTTCATCGTAGCAGAGGTGGAATTTGAGGTCCCCGCCGGGGATATGGACAAAATAGACTTCGCCTTCATTCTTGGGCCAGCGGCCGATGGCCAAAGACCCGTCTTCCCGTTCATACCCCCGAAGCATGACGCCGATATCCGGGAACCCCGTCGCTGCCCGGGAAAGCAACACCACGCTACGGCCCGTAGAGTCGTAGAACGGCCGCTGCGGATCCCGTACGCGCACGACATTGGTTTCCAGCAGTCCGGCAGAACCTGATGCCACAACCGGGATACCCGAAGGCCGGGCGGCTTCCATATCCGCATCGGGATTGTACAGTTCAGAGAAAGTCCAGGCTTCCGGCTTTGTCAGATCGGCATTCAAAGGGGCCTGCATGAGCACCGGACCCACGCCGGGCCATTTGTGCCCCTCCGATACCCATTTTTCATAGACCAGCGTTACCTTCCCGCCACAGGTGTCTACGGCTGTGCAACTCTGGTGCCAGCGCGGTTCCGGACAAAGCACGGATGGGGAACTCCAAGTTTCCCCGTTATCGTCGCTGCGGGTTACCAGCAGGCGTCCGGCATGGCCCACCATATAAAGCGAGCGCCCTGCCTTGAAAAGGATTTCGTGCATCATAGGGATGCGGGCGGGCGTTTCGCGCCAGGTGCGCCCTTTGTCGTCGGAGAGCAGCACGCGGATCTGGTTGCCGGCCTTATAGTCGCCGAAGTCGGATTTGGGCCCGTCCAGCGCATAGGTGCCGGGGCCGCCGTAATCTACTGCCACCACGAAGCGGCCGCCAAAACCTTCCACAATGCCGGGCGTATACAGGAAAATGCTGTCCGGATTGGGCGAAACGGCAATGACCTGCTCACTGCCAATCAACCGTCCGCAATTGGACGGGCCCTGGCAGGCCGAGAGCAGGGCAACGCAGAGCGAAAGGGAAAGGAGGATGCGCTTCATAGGCTGAATTTTTTACAAAAATACAAAGAATTCTTATTGTATCAGCCCACCAGTTCGATCCGGGCCTCTATCAGATAAGCCGGGAGGTTATTTACGCTAATTTCGCCTTCAATCACAAGGGTGATTTTGTTCCCGTCAAGGGTGGGTGTGAACGTGAGAGTCGTGGTAAGGACGTGCTGGTTGTCTAGGAGTTTGTTTACGGTGCCCTGGGTGGATTCGAACTTCCAGTAGCCGCCCAGTTTCTTCCCATTCGCATATTCCATGACAAAGGTGTTGAGTTGCGAAACGTTCATCCGGGTCAACCTGTATCCTTCGAACAGGGGTAGATAGCTTTCCAACGCAGGCGCACAGCTGGCGGCTATATCGGCCGCAATTTTCTCGAAATCCAGCGTGTCATAGCTGCCCTCGAAACGGGTGTCATCCGCCAGGTTTTTTACGGTGATATCGGCCTTGCAGGGTGTCCATTGCCCGTTGGCCGGTTTGAAAAGGGGCTGTTTGGGTTTGGGGGTAATCCCGGTGCGGTCCCGGTAGCTTTTCCCGTCGGTGTAGGTGTATTGGGCGAAGAGCATATCCTGCTCGAAGGAAAGGGTCCCCAGCCCCTCCAAGCGGTATTCTCCGGTACCGGCAGTGTACGTCCCGCTCACATAACTGGCGGCCTTCCGGTCCTGGGTTCCCACGAGAATGCGCTCGAACGGAATTTGGAGATATTTCTCCAGGCCGTCATAATGATCTTCTCCGGCCAAGACTTCGGCATAGAAAGAGCCGTTGTCGTTCAGTTCTATGCAACCGATGGGGCCCGTGCTGCGAGTAGCGCCCAGGTTGATTTTGGCATTGACCAGTTCGTAAGCGAACGGCGTGATTCGGGGCGTCTCTTCTTTGTTGCAGGAAGCCAACGCTACAAAGGCTGTCAGGGGGATGAGAATGCTTTTTTTCATGGTAGAGTATATTTGGAATGGTGGTTAGTTTGCTTGGGTAGAACCTGTCAGGAAGGTGTAATCTGCATCCCAAGATTTGGAGTACAGGGTGGAAGGGGAGATGGAAACGATATGAAGGCTCTTGGCCAAGGTGGCATTTCCATAAGGATTGAAGCCCCCTGGATTCACCATGGTTGCGGTGACCATGGTGTGGTCTATCGAATCAAAAGCCCATTGATTCCCGAGATTGTCGGTGGCGATAAGGGGTGCATACTGCGCTTCCGGCGGTATAATCTCGGAAGCCTCTGCATAATAGGTGCAGCTGGTTGTGGTGAAGGAAGACCCGCTCTCGTAGCGCAAACCGATGGTAATGGTCCATGCGACAGGTTCGAAGACGATATCTACATCCTGGTGCAAGGTGCCGGTATGCATATCGGTATACACCTGGAATCTGATGGTGTAGTGGCTCATGTCGTGCCACCGGCAGCTCTTTTCGGAGGTGATGGTAAAATTATTCCCCGATTTCGAGACGTTGGCATAACTACCTCCGCTGATCCAACTGTAACTGATTGAGGCCGAAACAGGGCTTCCATTCTTTCTGAGCGTGGCGGTAAGGCTTATGGATGAAGTTCTGACGGCCGATGTGGAACCGGTTACAACCATCTCATAAGCGTCCCAGATATCCAGACTGGCGTTTTCATAGGTGTCGGCACTGTATTTACTCTTGATCGTGGCCGATCCGGAAGATACGGCGGTAAGAGTATTGCCCGAAATGGAGAGATGGCTTCCCCCGGAAATGGCGGTGAATCCGCTGCTGGTTACATCGTTCTGGTATGTCCAGCTGGCACCTCCGTCAGAAGAACGGTATAGCAGGGCCGTGGCGCTGGACGTATTGCCCACGTAGAGTTCGGAGGAGGAGACCGTCGTTACTACCTTGTATAGATAGGTGGGTGCCACGGCGTTAAACAGGATGTCGTGTGTGTCGGATTCTCCACTGTAGGAAGCGCTGATATGGGCCGTACCGGGCGTAGAGGAAGTGACCGTTCCCTTGTTGGCCCCGGTAGTGTTGTTCACGGAACCAACCCCAGTGCAACTCCAGGAGCAGTTCCAATAGTGCGTCACGTTCGTTCCACTGTCGGAAATGCCGTTAGTGATGGTATAGTACGTTGCGGTCAAAGGCACGTTCTCTCCCACATCGGCCGATGTGGCGCCGCTGATGGAAAGACTGTGCTCCACATAGTCCTTGGCCGTGCAGCTGTCGGTGTCCGAGCTACCTTGGTAAGTGGCACGGAAGGTGGCTGTCCCGGCGCCTGTGGCCGTTACATAGCCCGAACTGCTCACGGAAAGCTTTCCGGATCCGCTGATGCGACTCCAGGTAGCACTGGACGTGACATCCGTACCACTGTCGGTTACTCCATCGACAGTGGTATAATAGGTTGCCGTGAGCTGGCAGCCTCCACCGTTATACCAATAGAACGTATCGCCGCCCGATACCACCAGGCTGTGGGTTTCCACCGTGGTGTGTCCTTCTTGTGAACAACGCAGATAATCCTCTGCTCCGCTTACCGGATCATACAGATAAATCTGGACGCTGCGAGCGGCAGAGGAAGAATTGGCGCTGTCCCAATATACCCAGACCGTAGCGCCGTCATTCCCGTACGTGAAGTCGGAAGAGGTGCAGTTCTTCAGGTTGGCAGCATAGGAGGAAAAGCCGGAAGTAGGACCGGTATGGCTGTAGGAAGCCGTAACGCTTACCCGCTTGCCATAGCCCACATAATCGGTATCCGACCCGTTAAACTGCCAGGGATAGATGCTGATGGAGCCCGCTACGTCCACGTCTGCAGCCCGTTTCCAATCGTAGTCCATCAGGTTTTCTTCGTGGTAAGTGATGGTCCAGTTGTACACCTGATTCCGCAGGATATTGAAATCCGTAGTCTGGTTGGCGCCCAGGTAGGAACGATAGACCACACTGCCGGTATATTGGCCGCTAGTGGAGACATCAACTTCCAGGTAGCTGGCGTAATCACGAATGGAAGAAAGGGAACTGTTGCTATAAGTTTTCTGCCAGGAAGATGAGACGCTTCCTACGGTTCCCTGGGCGTTTTCCGGTACGTAGAAAACCGCCGACAGGGTGGCTGCAGTGCCCGTTACTGCTCCGTGGATGTCCTGGAGGGTAGGGAGATTGGTACTGCTGGCTGGCGACACTCCAAAAGGAGCTACCGTGGGATTTACGTTTTTCACGGTGGCCGATGTTATGACCGCCCCGGACCAGTCACAGGACAAGGAAACATTGATTTTGGCCAGCAACCGTTGCAGGTGCACCGTAATGCCCTGTCCTTCGGCGAAGGCCTGCCCGCTTACTTGCCCGGCCATGGGGATGCCGGTGCTGGCCATCGACGGATAGTCCACCGTATAGGTCAAGGACGATAGCGTCCCGTCAGAAACGGCGGCAGCCAGGGCCGAACGTTGATCGCCCATATTCGCCAATGCGTATACATTGTAGGTCCGGTCGGCGCGGAGCGTCACATCAATGGCGTTGAAACCTCCCGTCAGGTAACCTAAATAGGCCTGCGTTCCATTGGCCTCAAAAATGCCCAAGGTGACGTTACTGATTCTGGTTTCAATGTCGGCTGCCGTCAGATAACTCTTCGTGCCGTGGTGTCCGATGCTATCCATAGCTTCTGGCTGGCCGATCTGCAGGCTTAACCTGATCATCTCCGGTTGGGTTTCCCGCGTGCAACAGCACGCGAGAAACCATCCCGTCAACAAAATACAAACAATCCTTCTCATACTAAGAATCTTCCTGCGCTGTGTGTGAATTACCCCAAGGGGCGATATCTACGGACAAAACCAGCTGGGTCAGGCTTCCGGCCACGGCCGTGCCCGAGATGTGATGGATTCTCCCTTCCTGCAGGGTTACATCGGCCTGGGCTTCCTTCACCTGTGTCTGTCCGTTCATGGAAAGCGTGTACCGGCATAGGAGCGTGTAGGTGCCCGGGATCAGATAGAGGTCGCTGCCGGAAGTGACGGGTGTGGCCGATCCCAGTCCGCTGCATCCGCTCCAGCTGCCGTTAGTCAGGTTATAGGTGCCTGCGGTGCCGAAAGGCTGCGTCTTTCCCTGCAGTGACCAACTGATGCCACTGATGGTGTACCCTGCCGGTGGTTCCAGCGTGAGGGTTCCCAGGCGGGCGAAGATGTGACGGAGCGTCACGGAGGGCGTGCTTATACTGCTGTCGAAAACCCGGCCAGCCACGATATCCGTCGTGTTCAAGGCGCTGAGTGTGGTGGTGCTTCCAAGGGTGAAATCCACGTTGGCGACATAGTAGTTGCGGCTTCCCGGTGCCTCCGCATCTATATACCGCCCGGTGGAGACAACACCATCGGCTGGCGTGGCCGACAGGGCTCCGTTCGCGCCCGCACACCAATTGACCACTTCGGCTGAACTACCTTCCGCATCTCCTCCCGTTGTAGTTCCCCAAAAGACGGTGCTGAGCTGCGTGACCGCGCTGGTTTTGGTGGATGGGTCCTGCCACAGATACAGTTTCACTTCCTCCGACTTTTCAGGTACGGGTGTAGGAGAGGGCGGGGCAGGGCAGTCCTTCCTGCATCCCGTAGGCAGGAGCAGGAAGGCTGCGAATAAGAAAGAAGGGGGTAATAGGTAGAAAGACATAGCTGGCGGGTCTGTATTAATTCTTTTCCGTAAAGGAGGTTGCTACGTTCTTGTCGCTCCAGGGAGTGATCGTTACCGTAAAAATGATTTCCTGGATATCATTCGGCTCCGGAATGTTGGCCGCGTCGCCATTCAAGCCGATATTGTTGTTATATCCTTGGGCTAGATTCACCGTAGCCGAAGCGGTTTTTGATCTGCTGTAATTTCCTTTTGAAATGGTATAGGTTGCCGTAAGCGTATAACTGCCCGGTAAAAGCCAAAGGTCGTGGTCGTCACTTGTTTGCGATACCCCTCCTTCCAGATCTACACCGGCAGATTCAGTACCGAAGAGATATACATCATTACTGACGGCATCTCCAGCATTCCAGGTATTCGTGTCCAGGTAATACTTTCCCTGTTGGATGGGCCGGAAGCGGAGCTTAAGGTTCGAAACTGTAAAGCCGGCAGGTGCTTTCATAGTAACCGTCCCTACCTGGGCAAAGATGTGTCGGAAGGTAAAGGCATTCTCTTGCCGGAAAGTGGACGAGGACAGATAGGCCGTTATCACGTCCGTATTGGTATTTTGAACCGAAACGGAGGGATGGCTTTCTCCATCATTCAAGTTCACGTTTGATGCGGCAAAAGAATAATAAGGATCGCTTGCAGGCCAGTACTGGCCGCCCCGCCATTTATTATCCGTTCCTTTGGTGAATACGACATTTTGGAAGGCGTATTTAGTACCCGACTTGGCCGATATGTAAATGGTCTCCAAGTTACTGGCATCCACCTGGGTAGTTGCTTTGGTGTCTGGGTCAGAATCTGAGGCCACAGTCAGGCCGAAGGTGATTTCACGGGCAGGGGACGGTTCCATCACAGGAGTGGAATCAAGCGCTTTTTCACAGGCTGTCGCAAGGCTGGCTCCAACCAGTGCGAGCAAAAGTAAAGTTTTGGTTTTCATTTGTTTAATAGTTTTAATTAAATGGAATGGTTCCAATGATTCAGGTGTACTACTTCCGTTTCCCATTCTTGTACTTGGATGGAATAGTTCACCAGCACCCGTCCCTCCAGGGTTAGGTGGATGTGGCAGTCGTTCAGGATAGACTGGGACCAGTCGTATCCGCGCAAGGTGGCCATTTCTCCCAAAGGCAGGCGTTGGAAAGCCACCCACTCACCAGTATCGTCGTCTTGAGTGAGCAAATCCAGCAGGAGGGAACCGGCATAGATCGTGACCCCGGAAGGGGTTGCCTGCCGGGGAATGCGTACGGCATATGAAAGCGGGCCGATTTCCCGGGCCTGGGCCCGATAAGGCCCTTCGTGGAGCAGAAGGTGGGGTAGGGAATAACCGTCCACGTCGCCGGAAACCTGCAGCTGAAGGGGAATGTCCTTCTCCAGGATCTCTACTTCGAAGTAGAAAGTCGCGTAGAGACTTTGGAGGGGGATTTCCACCACATATTGTTCGGCATCTTCCGTCTGTGCCTGTGCGCAACCCGCAAGGCTTTCCGGACATTCCTGTGTCAGGGGAATCAGCAGGCTGTTTTCTTTGTTGGAAAGTGTTTCGGACCAATTGCTCACACAGGTTACTTCCAGTGAGGAATTCTTTGTCCAGGCGAAAGAGACGCCCTCCGTGCAGAAGGTCCCGGTTTGGGCTACCTGTCGCTGGAGCCAATCTGCATCAGGGTTCATCATCCGGAAGCTGAAGTAGGGCCACAGTTGTTCGTCTACCATCCTGTCGGCCTTTACCTGAATCCAGGCGGGACATTCGGAACGTTCTTCCATAATTAGGGAACGACAGGATGCGAGACTAAGTATCAGCAAGGCGTATGTCAGTTTTTTCGTTTTCATTGTACAGGTTCAAACGGATCTTCCTCGCGGTTGAGGCCATAACGTTGGATGAGGATATAGATTTCCGGGTCCAGGTTGCCCCGGAAGATGAAGGAGCGGTCGGCGCGGCAGGCATCCAAGTAGCATTGGACGGCCCGTTCGTCGTCGTTGTGACGGGCATACAGGACCGCCAGCATATAATTGACGGCCGGGGTACGATCCAGCTCCTGGAGGATGGACATAGCCGATGCATTGTAGTCCAGTGAAATGCAGGCAATGGCCGTGTTGTAGTCCCGATAGGGGCGCAGACACTCCAGGGCTTTCTCGTATTCACGTTCCTTCAAGAGTGCGATGCCCCGCATATAGGTGCTGTCCAGTTCAGTAGTGTGTACGGTGTCCTTTATCATACCTTTGCGGTGCAGGAAGAAATCGAATTTCACGGTTCGCAGGCGCGGGTACAGTTTCTCACGCAGATGGCGGTAGAAAGGCTCTTTCTGCAAGGCCGATTCCCGCTGGTCCCAATCGCTGATTTCCAAATGTTTCAGATAGGTGTATTTGTCCTTGGGGGAGAGGGTGCTGTCCTGGTCCACCAGGAGGGAGAGCAGTTCCCAGTTCTCTCCGTTGGAACGGGAGCGGAATTGGATATCCGGTATGCCCAGTTGCCCCACGCGTTCGCGCCCGTCCGCCCCTACGGTAAGCGTAAACCCGCTGCGCCGTACGGAGTCGCGATAATGGCGGATATCCTTCTCAAAGTAGGCCGCTACTGCGGCGGCGCGCTGGGTCGATAGGGCGTTGTTATGGGCCAGTGTCCCCTCTGGGGAAGCCGATGCGGCGATAACAATGGAATCTAAGTCAAAGTTCTGGTTTTCAAGTACTTCTAAAATGTTCCCCCGGATGCGGGAGAGCTCTTCCTGGTTGTAGCCCAGATTGGCTTTGACTTCGGCCTTCCCTTGTTCGAATTCCACGTAGCAGGCAGTGTTGGCAGCCGCCCGGCGCTCCACAATACGGGTCATATACCGTTCGCTGGGATCCAGCAGGGTAGACATAGAACTGATATAGAACGATAATGGTTCTGTCCTTTCCATTTCGTATAGTTTACGGTCACTTTCATAGATGTCGCCGCCCAGGACGATATCCACCTTGCGCAGTTTCGGGCGTGTGGCGATGCTTTGGGTATAGGCGTACACGAAGTCCCCGTTCAAGCTCCGCAGGACGGTGTCCAGCCGGATGCCTTCTGTTTCGATGGGCGCACGGACGTATTTGTGGTACATAAGTTCCTTTCTGCTCTTTCGGCGTTCATTGAGCCGATAGAGCAACCAGTGGGTGTAGTGCTCTACCGCCTGTTTTTCCGTGACACCGTAGTAGCTGGCAAATTGCTCGTCGCTTACGTAGGAAGTGTCGTTTTTGAAGTAATAGATTTCGGGCAGGTTCCGTTCCAGGAAGATTTCCAGGTTTCTGAGGTCGATAAAACGGGTGCTGTCCGTAATGATGCTGGCAAGGAAGCGTTCATACTGTTCATATCCCCGGAGCTGCCGTTTCCGGTAGTCTTCTCCGGTGATATAGACCGATTCCAGCTGCAGGCTGTCACCCAGGATATACATCTGGGGACGGAATCGAAGCTGCCAACGGGAATCCTGCATGGAGGCCGGGACGATGATTTCAAAGCGCAAGTCCACCCGGCCATGCCTTTCAGCCACATTCCGGAAACGGGCGGTGATGACGGCGGCGTCAATCACGTCGTGCGCTACCATCTCACCGGAGGACTCGTCTTTCACGGCCTTCATAATGAGCATTTCCTTTCCGGTATCGTCCTTGACCGTTATGGTGTCGCGATGGGAAACCGCGATGACCTTGCGCTCCTCCTGGATTTCGTTACGGGACAGGGCGAGGGTGGCTGCCAGTTCTTTCTGGCGAACCGCCTCGATCTTCCGCATGGGCCCGCAAGCCGGGAGGAACGCGATGGCCACCGCCACGGCGGCTAACACAAAGACAGGGTCTGCTTGTTTCATTTCCTTCTCTTCAGAATATCAGTTGGATAGCCAGCCGTGCGTCGGGAAGGATAAACAGTTTGGATCCTTGCTCCAGCGTGTTGCCGCAGGTAGGGCAGGAGTACACGGTGTATTTTTTCCATCCACCCCATGCACCTACACCTATATCCAGGTTCCAGTGCTCTGAGAGCATCATGGAATATCCACCCCACAAGCGTCCTCCATAGGTGTCGGCTTCTTCTGTTTCGCGACTCCAGATTCCTCCTACGTTATACACCCGGTATTGGACGTCCATCCCGGCCCACCATCCGGAATAGACGTGCCAGGGCCACCAGCGGACTCCGCCCCAAACGTTCAGTTGCCGGGCCTGCATCTGCTTCTCGGCATCCTGCCGAAGGTAAGTCCAGGGATTTAGGCCGGCACCGGCGTGCAGGGATGCGTGCCGACCCACTGCGATGGAAGCATCGGCATTGACGGCTCCCAGGCTTAACCAACCGATACCGTCCGTCCCAACACTGTAACGTTGGGCGGCGGCGGGCCAGCTGACGGCCAAGGCCAGCAAAAGGGCCAAAAGTGTGTTCCCGACGGTTTTCATAATTACCAGTCTCTTTGGGGTTGCATAGGTTCCTCTTCGCGCGGAACCAGTTTCACTTTCCGCGCAACGATTTCGGTGGTGTAGCGCTCTTCTCCGTTCTGGGTTGTGTATTTGCGGTTGCGCAGGCGGCCGGTCACTTCCACCCATACGCCTTTCTGGAGGGCATAGATATCGTCTACGCCATCTCTTCCGTGCCAGGCCGATACATTGAACCAGGTGGATTCGATGATGGAGTTGCCCTCCCGGTCCACGGTGCTGTAGTCGGTGACCACGGAGAAATTGCAAACCTGGTTCTGGCTGGAAAAAGTGACGACTTCGGCCTTTCCCACCACGCCGCGCAACTGTATTCTGTTTAAAAATTCCATGACTATGTTTTTGGAAATTGAACTGCGGGCCGGCCTGGCGGTGCGCGCTGTGCCGCTCCGACCCGGATGCAAAGTAAGGGTGCGGAAGTGGGAAAGGCCCATAAAAAATGGCCCTCAGGTGCATTTATTCGTGTTTTTTATGAAAAAACGCGCTTTCTTTTGTTGTATCAGAAGAAAAACGACAGCCCGTAAAAATCTTTCTTACGAATGTTTTTTCTTGTTGTACCAGCGAAACAGAAGTATTTTGGGAAATAAAACTTCCGATGCTTGGAATTCCTGTTGTTCCGATGCATCTTTGCGGCAATAGAGCGCGAAAAGATGGCTTATAAGATTGAAGACATGAAGCACCCGCCACACTGCCTGTTCTGCGGCTGCGTACTACTGCGCGGCCGGCCGGACCGGAAGTTCTGCAGCGTGGCTTGCAAAAACCGCTGGCACAACCGGGTAAAGCATCCACCCCGGGAGCAGGTGGAACGGCGGGTGATGCGCGTCCTCAGCCGCAATCACATCATTCTGGAGAAACTGCTGCGGCTGGGAATTCCGAATATTGACCGGCTCACGCTGCTGGAGCTGGGCTATCGTATGGATTATGTGACCTCCTACCGGAAGTCGGGCGTGCACCATCAGTACACTTGTTTCGATATCCGCTATGAACTGACGCCTACGCGCATAAAAAACATTGTCCGCATCGGCCTGGAAGACGATGCGGACAAGATGAATCCGGAAGAAGAGAATCCGTTTAATCCTTAACGGCAGCAGCCGGTTTGGCTTTCTTCTGCGGGTCCTTGAACAGGATCCAGAAGAGGACGCCCACTACAAAGGCGTAGCCGGCGAAGATGTACCAGGCGGTGGGCCAGTTGGACGGGGTATTGAATACGTCGCAGGCATCTACCACGGCCCCGGCGGCCAGGGTGCCGATGGTGGCGCCGAAGCCATTGGTCATCATCATGAACAGGCCCTGGGCGCTGGAACGGATGTCCTTGGCGGCGTTCTGCTCCACGTACAGGGAGCCGGAGATGTTGAAGAAGTCGAACGCCATACCGTACACGATGCAGCTGAGGATGAACAGGAGCACGCCGGGCATAGCCGGGTTACCCATGCCGAAGAAG
>JAEEGL016950137.1_pt1 | contig 12500 bp, 9 predicted proteins | sample 9134231 | NCBI WGS metagenome assembly JAEEGL01 (sample SAMN16246548, study PRJNA631951) | gut metagenome | biome: gut microbiome; feature: rumen; material: fiber-attached | host: Bos | place: Iran: Karaj | collected 2018-10
CTTCTCCCGAAGGCCCTCAGATCCACGTTTTCTGGGAGGTTGTGTTTATTATTGAGGGCTCCATGATCGACCTAACGCTAAATCAAGAATTCAAAAAAGGATCCGTGGCAATACGAAATCCAGGGATGCGGCATGGCCCTTGGAAAATTCCTTCAGGCGGTTGTCGAGTATTTGAGATACGCTCAAAGAATCCTTTATAATACCATTTTACAGTATACTTTTTTTCTATCTCTGGAATATGGTCGTTCGCCGCTGAATCCGTTATCACTACTCGTACCACTCAAGAAGCCCGAGAAATCGGGCTTTTTTCGTACTTAGCGATCGGAGAAAACGGCTCAAATTTGCACTCATTTGGGGTTTTGACAACATTTTGACAACAAATTGACAACACGGCTGATATTAAACAGGAGGTTCAACCTATGAAAAAAGCGCTCATGATTCTCATAGTTTTCGCACTCGTTCTCTCTCTTGCTGTACCCGGAACAATAGCTGTAGCAGATGATCAGAAAAATGCACAGTCGGATAGTGAAAAAGAAACGGTAACCGTTACTTTCGATTTTAACTACGAAGGTGCTCCTGAACCGATCGTGATTGAAGCTGTGAAGGGGCAGGTAATTCCGGAATACTCAGCCGAAGGCGACAACACTGCGCCTGAGAAACCGACGCGTGAAGGTTATCGTTTTGCCGGATGGGACAGCGAACCTGCCCCTGTGCTGGAGAATGGTTATTCCACAACTGCATGGCCTGTTGGTGAGTATTTTCTCAGCTACTATGCATTATTCGGTGATATGAGTCTTGCAAAAGACGGAAATATGAAACCGCAGAATGATATTACGCTGTATGCCAGATGGGTAGAGAAAACGATGATTTCTACACCTGATGAATTGTATAATATGCGAAACGACCTGTCCGGCTGGTACGAACTGGCAAATGACATCGATCTCTCCGGCTATGAATGGGTTCCGGTAGGAACTTATAAATCTGACTACGAATGGATGAATCAACCGTGGTGGCTTGAAGCATTTAAAGGAAAGCTTGATGGAGCAGGTCATATTGTCACAGGGCTTACCCTTACAACAACAGAATTCTATGATGTATCTGCAGATCCGGAAAATGAGCAGCGCAACGGCTGCGCTGGACTTTTCGGAGCAACTGCTGACGGCGCAGAAGTCTGCAATCTCACCCTTCAAAATGTTAAGGTCGACATCAAGGGAAAGACCAGATACAACTATATTGCCCCGCTGATTGCTTTTGTAGAAGGATGTGATATATCCGACTGTCATGTTATAGGACTGGATTATCATGTTTCTGCAACAGATGATACTTTAGCAACAGGAATGTATAACTCGCTCGGAGGTCTTGTCAGCGGGATTTGGGTCGGCTCCATCACCGACAGCAGTGTGGAAGGGAAGATGGTAGTCGAGCTGATCAGCAACAGGTTCCACTCAGGTGACAATTTCATCGGTGGACTTGTCGGTGACGGTTATTCGGATATTGACCGGAATAATGCGAATGTAGATATTACAGTTTCCTATACAAACAATTGTACTGACGATTATACAAGGCCAGATGGAGAACCTACCGGAATTGAGCTTGTATATGCCACAGGTCTGCAAAAGCTAATCGTTGGGGGACTTGCCGGACAATCCGGTTCTGCAACCAACTGCACTGCGACAGGTGATGTGACAATAATTCAGAATTCTGCTGTTGACAATACACTTATAGCCTGTGATGCTCTCTGTGGTGCTGTGATCGGTGACAATGTCACCACTGAAGGCTCCGTCGGAACAGGCACAGTTATCACACCATAAAACGGGCTTTTGAGCGAGTCCGAAACCAGCGCGCGAGATGGGCAAAACAGGTCGGACGGCGCAAAAAAACTATGTTTTTGATATGCTTAGCTCGGCTGAAAGAGATAGAAGATGAATTAATCAATAGCATATCAGTCTCGTGAAATACGTCCTATGGAAGATGGTCGTTCGCCGCTGAATCTGTTATCACTACTCGTACCAAAAATCAGTCCCCCGATCCTTCGGGGGATTGATTTTTATTTGGATTGGATTCAAACGGGCATGGGAGCGAATCGGGCTCCGGTGGAGCCCGAAAGCCACATCCTGCGCGAGCCCGCAGAGCGTTTGCCCCGAAGGGGCAAGGGCATGGGAGTGAATGAGGCTCCGGTGGAGCCCTAGAGCCATGCCCCGCCTGAGCGCGTCGAGCGCGAGACTTCCAATTCAATCGTCACGGCCGATCAAAAGCCAGAGGATTCAGGATTTTTTGTACTCAGCGACGGGGGAACGGTTCAAATTTGCACTCGTTTCGGTTTTACAACACTGCCGAGCCATGTTTGCCCGAGATGGGCGGCGGGCACATAAAGCACGGTTCGCCCCTGTTGCCTGCTTCGATCGGTCCCTTTCAGAAAAACGCGGTCCCTTACTGCCCCAGCAGCAGCTTCGCGCAGGTATCATAGGTCAGGGCCCTGAGCCGCGCGTCGGAGATCCCCGCGGCTTTCAGGGCGTCTATCAAAAGCAGCATGTTGGTGAGCCCGGGGATCCCGGAAGCGCCCGCCTGCTTCTGCGCGAGGGTATGGGGCGCATGGTCGCTTTCGATCCAGTCGGCGGTCCCGTCCAGCAGGGCCGCGAAAACCGCGCTGCGATCGCTTTCGCCGCGAAGGGGCGGGTTCATTTTCAGATATCGGTCATGGTCCCTGGCGTCCTCTCTCGTAAACAGGGCATGGTGAGGCGTCACGCCCATGGTCACCCTCCGACGCCGCCTGGCCTGCTTCACCACGTCGATCGCGCCTGCCGTAGAGATGTGGGCAATATGGATCGTTCCCCGGAAGCCCGTCTCGTCGGCGATCTTCAAAATGTCCTTTACCGACTCGATCTCCGCTTCGGGCGGACGGGCGTCGGAGTGGGTTTCGAAGCGGCCCGGGATGTATTTTTCCGGGTGCAGGCAGCTTTCCTTTTCCGCATGTACCGCCACCGTCCCGCAATAATCCAAATCGCGAAGCACCGAAAGGACGAGCTTTTGCTGCGCGTATTCCGTAACGCCCATATGCCCGGTGCTCTGCCCCAGGAACAGCTTCAGCCCCACGACCTTCGGACGAAGCTCGGCATAGGTCTTTACCACCTCTTCGATCTGCACGGGGTCCGCGGTCAAGCCTGCCCAGACATGATACTCGATGCCGGGGATGCCCTCCGCCAGCGCAAACCGCTTCAGGATGGTCTTTCGGTCGGTCAAGGGCGGATCGGTGTTCGGCATATCGAAGACATGCGTAAATCCGCATGCCTTTGCAACGGCAAGCCCGTGGGCGACCGTTTCCTTCTCCGACTGGTTCCAGTCCCGAAAATGAACATGAGGATCGATCATAGGAATTCTCCGTGTTCCGTCAATTCATCATAGCGGTAGAAGGTGCCTTCCTTGCAGGGGAGTCTTCCGGCACAGAAGCATTCCCCGCACATCCCGATCCCGCACAGCGTCAGCTTCTCCATCGAAAGCGCCAGCTTGCTTTCCGGGACCCCCAGGGACACCAGCTTCTTCGCCGCCAGCTCCATCATCTTTCCGGGGCCGACGATGTAGACCCGGGTATCGCCGCAGACGGTTTCTTCGGTGATGGTGGCCAGAACTCTTCCCGGTTTCCCGTCATCGGCGACGTACAGGGTTTCCCCATATGCTTCCAGATCGGCCTGAAGGGGTTCGTCGTCGTGGCTTTCCACCACGCCGACCCGGATGGTCATGGGAACGTGCAGCTTCTTCAGCTCCTGGGCGATGAGCGGCAGCACCGCGACCCCGCTCCCGCCGGCAACAAGCAGGGCCTTTTCCGACGGAACGATGCGCATAGGCTTTCCGTACAGCCCCCGCGTATAGACCACGTCCCCGGCCTTCAGACCGAAGCAATGCTCCGTAAACGGTCCGCGCTTTTTGATCAGGAACTTCAACGGCCGGTTGCCGGCAACGGAAAACGGCTTTTCCCCCACTTGCGGGACCCATAGGAAGGCAAACTGACCCGGCAGGCAGTCCAGCTCGCCGCTCAATGTGAGCTCTTTCATGTCGCCGCCCACGGTCTTGGCGGAGAGGACGGTATGCTTACGATAGGCCAGGGGATTGCCGGGGATCAGATAGCCCGAAACGTCCTCATCGTTTTTCAGCGCCGCAAAATACGGTTCGTACGCATTCATCTGCAGCCGGCTCAGAACGGAACCGACGCCCACGCTGTCCGCGCCCGCATCGATCATATTGCGCGCGTCTGCCGCGGTCGAGACGCCGCCCATGCCGAGAAGGATCGGATCGTCACCCATCGCGAGACGGATTTCCCTGACGCAGTCCAGCGCTCTTTTCTTCACCCATTCGCCGGAGGCGCCGCCCCTGCCGCCTTCCGCTTCCGAAAAGATCGTGCAGCCGGAAACGGGATCGATATGCTTCAGCGGGCCGACCGTGTTGATGGCGGCAACGCCGTCCGCTCCGGCGGCAATGACCGCTCGGGCGATCTCGCCAATATTCGTTACGTTCGGCGTCAGCTTCACGATCAAAAGCGCGTTTCGCTCTGGTACCGCTTCACAGATCTGACGGACGTAGTCGGCGGCAATCCCCGCGTCGCTGCCGATGGAAGCGCCGAAGCCGGCCTGCGCATGGGGGCAGGAGAAGTTCAGCTCCAGCATATCGGCGATCTCATCGAACTTTTTGACCAACGTGATAAAATTCTGAGGCTCGTTGGCGGAAAGGCTGATGTTCAGGATCGGGCGGAACCCGTCGCTTTTGATTTTTTTCAGCGCCGGGTAGACGGCGTCCATACCGGGATTCCGAAGCCCCACGAAGTTGCCGAAGTCGCCTTCCTTGACCGAGCAGATCACCGGTTCGCGGTGACCGAAGGTGCGCACGATCTGATAGCTTTTGGTCGTGATGATATCGCAGCTCGGCACCGCGTCCGCAAAATAGGAGATCATCCCCGGTTCCGTCGTCAGGATGCCGGAGACAGTAGAAAGAATCATCTGCCCGCGCAGATGATTATGATGCAAAAGCTTCCATGCTCTGTTCACAGAGAGGTCTCCCCTAACAGTTTTTCCAGATTTGCCAAAGCCCGTTCCGCGTGATCCGCCGGCGCAGGCGCCTTCTTCCAGGGATGGGTGATGCCGCTGGAGCTGTTGATGCGCGCAAGGGCGAGGGGATACCCGGCGCCCCGCAGCTTTGCCATGACCTCCGGCGCGGAACCGCCCTGGCTTCCGACGCCGGGGATCAGCATCGGGATCCCTTTATCGGCAAAAAAGACGGCGATATCCTCCAGCTCCTTCAGGTTTGTCGCCCCGACGACTGCGCCGACGCCGGAATGCCGGGCATGCCATGCGGCGATCGTGCGCGCCACGGTGATATACAGCGGCTCTGCGTCCTCCATGGGGAGGTTCTGCAGATCGGCGCCGCCCGGGTTGGACGTCCGATCCAGGACATAGACGCCCTTTCCTTCAAAGGCGAAGGGCATGACGCTGTCGGTCCCCATATAGGGGGAAACCGTCACGCAGTCCGCCTGCCAGGATTCAAAGGCTTCCCTGGCGTAGTTGGTCGAACTGGTGGCGATGTCGCCCCGCTTGGCGTCCAGAATGACCGGGATATGGGGGAACAGTTCGCGCAGCACGGCGAGGATCCGCGCCAAAGCCAGCGACCCTTCGAAGCGACCGCTCAGCGGCCGGTCCAGCATCGCGTAGTACCCCAGATTCGGTTTGAAGGCCGCGGGGACGAGGCCCCGGGAACACATCGCCTGAAACAGCTCCTCAAAATAATCACAGATCCTTTCCGTGGTCGGCTTTTCAGGATGCGGCAGAGCGTCCGCCACAGGATCCAGCCCCATGCAGAGGATGTTTCCGGTTTTTTTCGCGCTGGAAAGCAGCAGCTCCGAATAAGTCATGCTTCCTCCTTGGCAAACCCACGTTCCTCACCCCAAGTAAAGGGACTCTTCCGCCAGGCCTGAAGACTTTGCGCGCCGGCGTCGTCGATATAACCGGTTCGGATCGCGGTCTCGATCATGGTGTCATACTCCAAAATGGCGTGCAGATCGCACCGGGGGCGCAGGCTGTCAAACGCCTCCGCCGCCTTGTCCAGCCCATAGGTGAAGATCGCCAGACAGGTGCTGCATTCACCGTTCGCCTTTCGGATGGCCTCCAGCGCCTTGATGGAGGAGGAACCGGTGGAGATCAGATCCTCGATCAGAACGACCTTCTTTCCCCGATAGCTGCCGTCGCCGCCAAGACCTTCGATCTGATTTCCCATGCCGTGGTCCTTCGCGCTGGAGCGGACGTAGCTCAGGGGTTTGTTCAGCGCGTCGGCAAGGGAGGTGGCGTGGGGAATGCCCGCCGTCGCGGTGCCCGCGATGTTTTCCGCGTCCTCCAGCCCCAGGACCCGGATCATCTCGCAAAAAGCGGTGCAGATCAGCTTCCGGTATTCCGGAACGGCGAGGAACTGGCGATTGTCGTTATAGATGGGCATGCGATAGCCGCTGGCCCAGGTGAACGGATGGTCGACCCGCAGCTTGATCGCGCCCAGCTTCAATGCGGCTTCCGCCAGCTGGGGTCCGTAGTATTTTTTTACGTCGGCGATGGTATTCATAGGTCTCCTCAATTCTTCCAGATCTCTTTGAAGGTATGGACTCTTCCGCAGTACGCGCAGGCAAACTGCCCGTCCTTGGTGCGGACGAACTTCGCCGGCACGTTTTCGGCGTTCACGGGGTGCGTGATGCAGGCCTCGTTCCTGCAGCACAGGTCGTCGAAGTCGTATACGCGCGGCGGCGTGCTGGCGCGATATTTTTCGGCAACCGTTCCCTCCTTGATGACGTTCAGAGTGCTGCCCGGCGCTACGGTCGCGAGCCGCTTCAGGTCCCTGCGCGTCAAGTCGTGGGCGTCCGGACAGAACAGAAGGCCCTTATACAGCCCGTCGGCGCTGCGACTGATCCAGTGGCCGCCTCTGCCGTTGTCCAGGTGCATCACCCGGCTGATCAGGTTCATATGCTCGCGGATCTCCTTCGGCGTTTCGCCCTTGCATATATGGTCGATGACCAGACCGTTGCGAATGGGGCGGATCCCTTCGGAGTACTCGCTGTGGGCTTTGATCTTGCGCTCCTTCACCTCGTGGATATAGTCTTCCTCGGGCGCGGCTTCCTCCTTCCTGCTGGGAACGAAATCGTCGCCGATAACGCCGGCGATCAGGGAGATCAGGACGATCCGGCAGTAATAGCCGTTGATGGACTGCCTTTCCCAGGCGTTCAGCGGCAGGCTGTCCAGCCAGACGGGGATCGTGGGATGCTCCTTATGGCGAGGAAGGGGATGATAGAAGCGGGTGTTGGGCAGGAGCTTATCCAGGAACTCCTTGCGGAAGGTGATCGACTGGCGTAGCAGATCCTGCTTCTGCAGAATGCGCTCGCCCATCCTCTCCAGCTGCGGCCGGGTGAAATACCACTTGTCGGAGATATCCGGCTGGGCAAGATACTCCTCGATGGAGGAGAAGCTGCGGACTTCGAACCCGTTTTGGATCATCTTATCCACATAGCTTTCCGGCATCTGCAGCTCGCTGGGCGCGATGAGATCCACCTTCACATGATCGAACAGCTTCAGCCCGTCCGCCTTGCTGTGGACCGTTCTGCCGTGATACAGATCGCCAACCAACGCCACATGAATGGAATCGAAGCTCATGCCGTTGTCCTCCAGGAAGCTGAATTCATCCAGCAGCTCCTGCGTGGGGTGTTCGTGCTTCCCGTCGCCCGCATTGATAAAAGCCGGGGTATAGGGGAGACCGTTGCGCTTTGTGTAAACGGCGGTCTCCTCGGAGAGCAGCTTTGTCAGACCTTCGACGGTGCTGCGAACGATGAAAATGCAGTTCTGATAGCCGGAAATGGTATTGAAGGTATCCGAATAGGATTCTCCTTTGTTGATGGAGGAGCCGCTGGTCAACAGCTCGCTGACCTTGGCGTGATGGAACTTCGCCGCGTTCTTGAAGCTTTCTCTGGTGCGCGTGGAATTCTCCAGAAACACGGAATAGATCCCAAAGTCGGGGTCGTTGATGCGGAACTCGTCCTGCTTCGATTGATCGTTCTCCAAAATGGCTTTTTTCAGCTCCATGACCTTATGGAACAGGTAGCGGCGTTCTTCGATCGAAAAATCTTCAATGATATTCAGCGATCTTCCCTTAAAAACGTTCATCGATATTGCCTCCTATAAAAAATAATACCGGTCCTGTCAGAACCGGCGTGAAACAAAAGAAAAAAACGTGCGGCGCAGTTTTTCGATCATACAGGGATTTGTTCTGATATGCGACATCGACCGCCCTCCGTTTTTTAACATGATACCTTCCAAACCACGTATTGTCAAGCAACTTATGGCCGGCTTTATTCGTGGATGCAAGTCGTTGCGCTCCCCTATCAGAAGAAATAACTGCGGAATATGGTCGCCAGCCGTGGGATCCGTTATCCCTACTCGTACCAAAAAATGACTCCCAGATCCCTTCTGGAAGTCGTTTTTTTGTTGAAGACGGAAGATCGGCAGCGGTCAGCAAAGGAGCGCGCCATCGATGTAAACGGCCTTTAGGGAGAGATCACGATCCAGCACCACCAGGTCCGCGGTGCGGCCGGGGGCCAGGGCGCCGATCTCATGGTCCCGGCGGATGGCCCTGGCCGGGGCGGCGGTAGCGGCGTAGACGGCGGCCTCCAGGGGCACGCCGAAGGAAACGGCCCGGCGAAGGCCGTCCATCAGATGGACGGAGCTGCCTGCCAGGGTACTGCTGCCCCGGAGCCTGGCCACGCCCTCCGTCAGGGTGATGGGCAGGCCCCCCAGCTCGTAGTCCCCGTCGGGCATGCCCGCACAGCGGAGGGAGTCGGAGATCAGCACCAGCTTCTCCCCGAAGAGCCGGTGGACCAGGCGGATCACGGCGGGATGGATGTGGAAGCCGTCGGTGATGAGCTCCACGGTGGCTCCGGCGTCCATAGCCGCGGCCACCACGCCGGGCTCCCGATGGTTGAGGGCCGGCATGGCGTTGAACAGGTGGGTGGCGTGGGAGGCCCCGGCCTCGTAGGCGGCCATGGCGGTGTCGTAGTCCGCCGTGGTGTGCCCCAGGGACACGGTACAGGTCCGGCTCACCTCCCGGATGAAGGGCAGTGCGCCGGGCTCCTCCGGGGCCACGGTGACCAGCCGCACCCGGTGGCCCGAAGCCTCGTCCAGCCGATGGAACAGCTGGGCGTCGGGGGCGTGAAGGTTGTCCGGATTCTGGGCGCCGCACTTCTTCAGGCTCAGGAAGGGGCCCTCCAGATGGACCCCGGCCACCTTCGCCCCGTCGGCGGGGCGAACGAAGCCATTTATGGCCTCCATGGATTTGGTAAGGATCGGCTCCTTCAGCGTCATGGTGGTGGGGCACCAGGAGGTGACGCCGCCCGCGGCGTAGTAGCGGGCCATCTTCACCAGGCCCTCAGGGCTTCCGTCGCTGGCGTCCTCGTTCATGGCCCCGTGGGTGTGGACGTCGATGAGGCCGGGGATCACATAGGCACCTCCAAGGTCGATCCCCCCGGTCACCGCCGGCCCCACGGCCTCGATGACGTCGGAAAACTCGATCCCGCCGGTCACGAACCGGCCGTCCAAGAACACCCTGGCGTTGGTCAGCTTCATATCCTTATCCTCTCAAAGCGGGGAGGCTGGCCGCCGCCGCGGACTGACCCACCCGGCGGAACCGCTCGTCCGGCAGGGAGGGCAAAATGGCCTCCGCCACGGCGGGGTACTCCTCACGCAGCACCCGCTTCGCTTCCGCCAGCACCCGATCGCCGCCCTTGCCGGACATGACCCGACCCAGCAGCAGCACGTGGCGCATGCCGTACAGCTCATAATAGTAGGCCAGGGTGTGCCCGAGATACACGCCGATGCTGTCGTAGACCCGGGCTGCCGCGGAATCGTCCGATTCCATGCGCTTTTGGACCACCTTCAGCTTCTCGGCGGGGGAAAGCTGCTCGTCCAGCTGGATGCCCGCCCGGGGCGCCAGCTTGATGACGGCGTCCTGGGAGAAGTACTTGACGCCGCAGCCGATGTCGCCGCTCCACTCGTCCACCATGGCGTCGGGGGCGGCGTCCACGGGCACGAACGCGAGCTCGTTGAGCCAGCCGGTGATGCGGCCCTCCCTGTCCACGAAGCCCACGGCCTCGCTGGTGCCCATGGCGATGCCCAGCACGTTGGCTTCGCCCAGGCTCAGCATGCCCGCCAGGGCTGACACGTCGCCGTCGTTGGCCACCTCGAAGGGGATGTCCCCGAAGGTGTCCCGGATGGCGCGGATATAGATGTCCTTCACCTTGGCGTCGAACAGGTCCTTAGGGATCTGGAGGAACAGGGAGGCGTTCATGGTCCGGTTGTTGATATAGATGCCCGCGGAGGACACGCCCACGGCGTCCACCCGGGGCATGTGCTCAGCGGCGCTCTTCAATGCCGCCACGATGCCGTCGTAGTGGTACTGGGGGTCGGCGTTGGTCTTGGGGAACCAGACCACTTCCTCGTCGTAGACGCTCTCACCGTTCACCACGGCGCTGACCTTCCTGTCGCTCCCGCCAGCGTCGAAGCCGATCCGGCATCCCTCCAGATGCCCCCCTATGGCCTGGGGCGCGTCCTTCTCCTCCGGCAGCTCCTCCGCGCATACCACTTCGAAAGGGCGCTCATAGACATTGGCCATGAAATGAAAGTCGAAATCCCGGCTGCCGCCGTCCGCGAAGGTCGCCTTCAGATACTCGTACATGGCCCGGTCCCCGGACACGTAGACCTTGAAGCCGCCCTTCATCCACAGCAGGGTCTTGACCAGGCGATCGAGATAATATCTGTCGGCCTGGGCGTATTCCGCCGTGCCGTGGATATGGGTGTCCACCCGGGCGATCTGTCCGTCGGCCCGCTCCACGGCGATGCGCAGCGGCTTTTGGGCGGTGGCAAGGAATGCCCGATTGAACAGGCCCATGGGGATGAATCCGGGATCGAGCCGGGGGATATTGGTGATGGGGATCTGGATGCCGTACAGGTCCATGGTTCGAACCTCCTGGTTTTTTCCATCATATCGGAAAGCCTTCCTCATTTCAAGACGTCTTGCGCAAAAAAAGAGCCTATGATACAATTATTCCAAATCCAAGGGAAAGGATGCGTTCACTATGGATAAAGCTACGTTTCAACAGGCGCTGCCCTTGAGAGCGTCCCGGAGCGCAAGCTCCTGCTGGAGAACGTGATGGAGGCGGCCCAGGGGCGGCTCACCGTCATCGCCCACGTGGCCTGCAACAACACCCGGGACAGCCAGGAGCTGGCCCGCCACGCGGAGAGCCTGGGCGTGGACGCCATCGCATCCATCCCGCCCATCTATTTCCGGCTCCCGGAGCATGCCATCGCCAAGTACTGGAACGACATCAGCGCCGCCGCGCCCCACACGGATTTCATCATCTACAATATCCCCCAGCTGGCCGGCGTGGCGCTGACCATCCCCCTGCTGAAGGAGATGCTGAAGAACCCCAACGTCATCGGCGTCAAGAACTCGTCCATGCCCGTCCAGGATATCCAGATGTTCAAGGATGAGGGCACGAAGAACGGCCGCCCCTTCGTGGTGTTCAACGGCCCCGACGAGCAGATCATTTCCGGCCTCATGATGGGGGCGGACGGCGGCATCGGCGGCACCTACGGGGCCATGCCGGAGCTGATCGTGAAGCTGTTTGAGCTGTTCTATGCGGGCAAGCGGGAGGAAGCCCGGGCCCTTCAGTACGACGTGGACAACATCATCTACGCCCTCTGCGCCGGCAAGTGCAACATGTACGCCTCCATCAAGGAGGTGCTGCGGCGCCGGGAGGGGCTGGACCTGGGCGGCGTGCGGCCGCCTCTGGCGGCATACACGGCGGTTGACGACGCAGCCATCGCCCATGCCGTTTCCCTGATCGACCTGGCCGTCAAGCGCTGGATCGGTTGAACTCGACTTCAAATGTAAGGGCGGGGCGCACTACTCCACAGCCATAGGCGCTCCCCCTGAAAAAAAGGAGGAAAATGGCCCCGGCTCGGGCTGCGGCAGCGTGGAGACCTGTCGTAATGCGGCTGAACACCGCGAGGGCGCCTCTTGCGGAGGCAGGGCGCTTAGAGCAAAATATCAATGGCAACCGTAGAACTCAAGAACATCAAGAAGGTCTATCCCTACATCAGCGGCGAACAGAAGAAGTCCAAGAAGAAGGCCGACGACCAGCCGAAGAAGAAGATCAACCTGCAGATCACCGATGAAGGTGTGGTGGCCGTCCAGCAGTTCAACCTGGACATCGCCGACAAGGAGTTCATCGTGCTCGTCGGTCCCTCCGGTTGCGGCAAATCCACCACGCTCCGCATGGTAGCGGGCCTGGAGGAGATCTCCGACGGCGAGCTTTTGATCGACGGCAAGGTGGTCAACGACATCCCGCCCAAGGATCGGGATATCGCCATGGTCTTCCAGAACTACGCCCTGTACCCCCACATGACCGTGTACGAGAACATGGCCTTCTC
>JAEEGL010596507.1_pt1 | contig 12499 bp, 4 predicted proteins | sample 9134231 | NCBI WGS metagenome assembly JAEEGL01 (sample SAMN16246548, study PRJNA631951) | gut metagenome | biome: gut microbiome; feature: rumen; material: fiber-attached | host: Bos | place: Iran: Karaj | collected 2018-10
AGACACAGACTATTCCTTTGAACCCGTCCCGAAGAAATCCCGCAAGGGTTTCTGGGCCATGTTCGTCATCATGCTGGGCTTCACCTTCTTCTCGGCCAGCATGTCCGTCGGGGCCAAGATGGGCAACGGCCTTGACCTGTCCGGTTTCATCTGGGCGGTGCTCATCGGCGGCGCGATCCTGGCCGCCTACACGGGAACGCTCGGCTTTATCGGAAGCAAGAGCGGACTCTCCTTCGATCTGCTGGCGCAGCGTTCTTTTGGAAAATTCGGCTCCTATCTTCCCTCAGCCATGATCTCCTTCACCCAGATCGGCTGGTTCGGCGTCGGCGTTGCCATGTTCGCGCTGCCCGCCGCGGAAGTCCTGCACATCAGCCCCGTTATCCTCGTGGTGATCGCAGGCGTATGCATGACCGCTTCCGCTTACTTCGGCATCCGCGGCATGGAGATCGTCAGCTATGTTTCAGTGCCTCTGATCGCGATCCTGGGCGTTTACTCCATGGTGCTGGCCACCTCCCAGGGCGGCGGGCTGGCTTCGGTATTTGCGAAGAACAGCGGCACTGTGGGTCTGCTGGCGGCGGTCGGAATGGTGGTGGGTTCCTTCGTCTCAGGCGGGACCGCTACCCCGAACTTCACCCGCTTTGCAAAAAACAACAAGGTCGCCGTGATTACCACGGTCATCGCCTTCTTCGTGGGCAACACTCTTATGTTCGCCTTCGGCGCGGTGGGCGGCGCCTTCACCGGCAAGGATGACATCTTCTATGTCATGCTGGCCCAGGGTCTGATCGTTCCCGCCCTGATCGTGCTGGGAGCAAACATCTGGACCACCAATGACAACGCGCTCTACACCAGCGGCCTGGGCCTTGCCAACATCACCAAAGTCCGCAAGCGCCCGATGGTCCTCGTTGCCGGCGTGATCGGAACTGTCACCGCTATCTGGCTCTACAACAACTTCGTCAGCTGGCTGAGTTTTCTGAATGCAACCCTGCCCCCGGTCGGTGCTCTGGTGATCCTGGACTACTTCCTGCATCCGGAGAAATACGCCGAGGACTACGAGGTGAAGGAGACCGTCAACTACGGCTCCTGCCTGGGTGTCGTCGCCGGCGCGCTCGTGGGCAACTTCGTGCCCTGGGGCATTGCCTCCATCAACGCCATGGCGGCCGCCTGCATCTGCTATCTGGTCTACAACAAAGTGATTCGGAAATAAGGAGAAACCTATGCTTTTCAGAAACGCAAGGATCGAAAACGCCGCAGAGCAGCAGGATATCCGTGCAGAAAACGGACTGTTCACCGAAATTGGCCCCTCCCTGACTCCGCGGGAGGACGAGGAGGTCCGCGATCTGGGCGGACATCTGGTCCTGCCTCCCTTTGTGGAATCCCACATCCATCTGGACGCCACGCTGACCGCCGGCGATCCTGTATGGAACATGTCCGGTACCCTTTTTGAGGGGATCGAGTGCTGGGCCAGACGCAAGGACAAGCTGAGTATTGCGGACGTGAAGGAGCGTGCCCGCCGGGCTGTGGAGCTCTATGCCCTCAACGGCGTACAGTTCATCCGTACGCATGTGGACGTTACCGATCCGTCTCTTACCGCGCTGAAGGCTCTGCTGGAGCTGCGCGAGGAGATCCGCGATCTGGCGGATCTGCAGATCGTGGCCTTCCCGCAGGAGGGGATCCTGAGTTTTCCCAACGGGAAGGAACTGATGGAAGAGGCCGTAAGGATGGGTGTGGACGCGGTAGGCGCCATCCCGCATTTTGAATTCACCCGCGAATACGGGGTGGAATCCCTGAATTATGCCTGCGAGCTTGCAGCAAAGAACGGACTTCTCATGGACGTCCACTGCGACGAGACGGACGACGATCAGTCCCGCGGACTGGAAACGCTGGCCACCCGCGCACTGGAGCTGGGTCTGAAGGACGCCGTCACCGCCTCGCACACCTGCGCCATGCATTCCTACAGCAACGCCTATGTCCTCAAGCTGATGCGCCTGCTGAAGATGAGCGGGATCAATTTTGTCTCGAACCCGCTGGTAAACACCCATCTGGAAGGCCGCGCGGACACGTATCCCAAGCGCCGGGGCGTCACCCGCGTGAAGGAACTCACCGCCGCAGGCATCAACGTCTCCTTCGGCAACGATGACCTCTTCGATCCCTGGTATCCCATGGGCTGCGGCTCCATGCGGGATACCGTCTATCTCGGTCTGCACGTCACGCAGATGATGGGCTATGAGGATATTCTGAACAGCTTCCGCTTTGTCACCGTCAACGCGGCGAAGACCCTGCATCTGGGAGATTCCTATGGCATCGCTCCGGGAAAACCGGCCAGCTTTGCCGTGCTGGACGCTGAAGACTGGTATCATGCTCTGAGCAACAATTCTCCGGTACTGCTCTCCGTAAGAAAAGGGCACATCCTGGCGGAGACGAAACCCGCGGAACGGAAACTCCTGCACTGATTTCAGGAAAACAGAATAAAAAGGCCATGACAAAAAAGTCATGGCCTTTTTTATTCATATTACGGCGAGTCTCCGGTCCGGAGAGAGTGAGCAGAACAGCTTTCACTCCACGGTGACGGATTTTGCAAGATTCTTCGGTTTGTCGATATCGCAGCCCTTTTCTCTGGCTGCATAGTAGGCCAGCAGCTGCAGCGGTACAACGGCCAGCACCGCAGAAAATACAGTTTCGATGCGCGGAATGTAGATCACGTCATCCGCCTGGGAGATGATCTTTCTGTTCCCGCGGAAGGCCAGTGCCAGGACCTTCGCCCCGCGCGCCTTGACCTCCACGATGTTGCTCAGGGTTTTGTCTGACAGAGCCTCGTTGCAGCAGACCGCGATCACAGGCTGTCCCTCGTCGATAAGGGCGATGGTTCCGTGTTTGAGTTCTCCGGCGGCATACGATTCCGCATGCAGATAGGAGATCTCCTTCATCTTCAGCGCTCCTTCCAAAGCAATGGCGTAGTCGGTGTTGCGCCCGATGAAGAAAAGGGACTGGCTGGCATAGCGGCCTGCGAACGCGGGGATCTGCCAGTTCATATCGATTGTCTCCTGCAGACGTCTGGGAAGCATTGAAAGCGAACGCAACAGGGCGGAATATGTCTCCTTTTCCACGCTCCCCAGCTTATCCGCCATGTACAGCGCAAGCAGGTACAGCACAGCCAGCTGGGTGGTGAAGCCCTTGGTAGTCGCCACAGCGATCTCCGGCCCGGCCCAGGTATAGAGCGTGTGGTCGGCCAGTTTGGCGATCGTGCTGCCCACGACATTCACAATGCCGATGATCCTCGCGCCGCGGGCACGGCATTCCTTGAGTGCGGCAATGGTGTCAGCCGTTTCGCCGGACTGGGAGATCACCAGCACCAGCGTATGTTCATCCGCCATGGGTTCTCCGTACCGCAGTTCACTCGCCAGTTCCACCTGAACGGGGATATGGCAGAGTCGCTCGATGGCATAACGGCCGGAGCAGCCCGCATAATAGGCGGAGCCGCAGGCGGTGATGATGATCTTGCGGACGTTCCGCAGTTCCTCCTCCGCCAGTTCAAAATCATCCAGCCGGATCTTTCCGTCATGAAGGCGCGGCGCCAGTGCGGCGCGGACAGCTCCCGGCTGCTCCATGATCTCTTTGAGCATGAAATGCTCGTAGCCGCCCTTTTCCGCCGCCTCCACGCTCCAGGTCACCCGGTTCACAGGCTTTTGGATCTTCTGCCCGGTACAGTCGAAAACCTCGATGGACTCCGGTGTGAGTTTCGCGATCTCTCCGTCCTCCAGATAAATCACGTTTTTCGTATGCGCGACCAGTGCGGTCACATCGGATGCAAAGTAATTCTCTCCAACGCCAATGCCCAGGATCAGGGGACTCGACTCCCGCACGGCGTAGATCGTCTCCGGCATGTCTGTGCAGAGGATCCCCAGTGCATAGGAACCTTCCAACCGTGCCGCTGTCTTCATGACAGCGCTTTTCATATCCCCGGCATAGTATTTTTCAAGCAGATGCACGATCGTTTCGGTATCCGTCTCGCTCCGGAAAACATAGCCGTCTGAAACCAGCTCTTCGCGCAGGGTCAGGTAGTTCTCAATGATCCCGTTGTGGACGATGGCGAAGCGCCCGTCATTGGAAAGATGGGGATGCGCGTTGGTCTCGGTCGGTGCCCCGTGCGTAGCCCAGCGGGTGTGGCCTATACCGGTCGATCCGGGCACTGCCTCTCCATTCTCCGTTTTCTCGCAGAGACCGGCGATCCTTCCACTCACTTTTTCCACACGGATCTTTCCTTCGTTCATCACGGCGATGCCCGCGGAGTCATAGCCGCGGTATTCCAGCTGCTGCAGTCCTTTGAGCAGGACCGGCGCCGCGCTTTGGCCGCCGGTGAATCCAACGATTCCACACATACGGAAGTCCTCCTTTTTATACGCCGAACAGAAGATCTCCGTAGGTCGGGAAGGGCCAGCAGTCTGCTGCAGTCAGGGTCTCCGCCTCATCACAGGCCGCACGGAGCTCAGCCATTTTCTCCAGGACCTCGTCACGGATGAAGTATGCCTGGGCTGTCATATTTTCCGCAGAATGGCTGTCGATGCTCTTCTCCAGTGTTTCCACGGCGCAGTCGATCGCATCACAGAGGCCGGAGAGTTTTTCCAACAGGCTGCTTTCGCTCCGGAAGGTCAGGGCGGGAGCGGCTTTCTTTTTTTCATTCAGGCCGGCCGCGAGATCCCCGGTATAGCGCTGGACCGCGGGAAGGATCTCCTTACGGGCCATATCCGCCATGGTCAGTGCCTCGATCCGCACTGTACGGACATAGTTCTCCATGCAGATCTCATAGCGGGAACGGATCTCTGCTTCGGAGAAGATGCGATGCCTCTGCAGCATTTCCATGTTCTCCGGCACCAGCACCATCTGCAGCGCATCGGGTGTCGTGCGCAGGTTCAGAAGCCCGCGCTCCTCCGTGGCTTCCCGGATCCAGGCGTCATCATAGCCGTTTCCGTTGAAGAGGATACGCTTATGAGCACGGATATTCTCGCGGATCAGTTCATGCAGGCAGGAATCAAAGTCCCCCGTGCAGGCTTCCAGCTGGTCCGCAAACTGCCGAAGTGCCTCCGCCACGGCCGCATTGATCATGATGTTCGCTCCTGAGATGGAATCGCTTGAGCCCACCATACGAAACTCGAACTTGTTGCCAGTGAAGGCAAAGGGGGAAGTGCGGTTCCGGTCCGTCGCATCCCGGTTGAAACGGGGCAGCACATCCGCGCCGAGACGCAGGCGGCGTTTTTCCGTTCCGGCATAGGGGCTGTCGCTCTCGATGGCATCCAGAACAGCGGACAGTTCTTCGCCGAGAAAGATGGAGATCACAGCGGGCGGTGCTTCGTTGGCGCCGAGACGGTGATCGTTTCCGGCGGAAGCCACGCTCAGGCGAAGAAGACCCTGATATTCATCCACCGCCTTGATGACGGCAACAAGGAAGAGCAGGAACTGCGCATTCTCATAGGGCGTATCCCCGGGACTCAGAAGATTGATTCCCGTATCCGTGGACATGGACCAGTTATTGTGTTTGCCGCTCCCGTTCACGCCGGCGAAGGGCTTCTCATGCAGCAGGCACATCAGGCCGTGCCGTCGGGCCACTTTTTTCATGGTTTCCATCGTGAGCTGGTTATGGTCCGCAGCAATATTGGTCACGGTAAAGATCGGTGCGAGCTCATGCTGGCAGGGCGCCACTTCATTGTGCTCGGTCTTGGCATAAACGCCCAGCTTCCAGAGTTCCTCGTCCAGTTCCTCCATGAAGGCCTTGACACGGGGCTTGATGGCCCCGAAATAGTGGTCATCCAGTTCCTGCCCTTTCGGCGGCTTTGCGCCGAAGAGCGTGCGTCCCGTATAGATCAGGTCCTTGCGTTTGAGATACATATCCCGGTCCACCAGAAAATATTCCTGTTCGGGGCCAACATTCGTCACCACACGCTGCACATCGCTGTTGCCGAACAGGCGGAGCACCCGCAGTGCCTGCCGGTTGAGTGCCTCCATGCTGCGGAGAAGCGGGGTCTTTTTATCCAGCGCTTCGCCGCCGTAGGAGCAGAAAGCCGTCGGGATGCAGAGCGTCCGCTCCTTGATGAATGCATAGGAAGTCGGATCCCAGGCAGTATATCCCCTGGCTTCAAATGTGGCCCGAAGGCCGCCGGAGGGGAAGCTGGAAGCGTCCGGCTCGCCCTGGATCAGTTCCTTGCCGGAAAACTTCATGATCACATGGCTGTCCGGTGCGGGAGAGATGAAACCTTCATGCTTTTCCGCGGTGATCCCGGTGAGAGGCTGGAACCAGTGCGTGAAGTGGGTAGCTCCGTTTTCCACAGCCCAGGCGCACATAGCGTCCGCCACGGCGTTGGCCACGGAGAGGTCCAGTTTCTTGCCCTTACGGATGGTGTCCTTCAGGCTGTGATAGACATCGGCGGATAAACGCGCCCGCATCACCTTGTCGTCGAAAACCATGCTGCCGAAAAGTTCCGGTACAGTGCTCATCTTGATTGCCTCCTTTTCCCTCTCTGACATCGTATAAACATCGTGTCGCATAAACGCAGTTGAGAGGCAGTACTGCCTCTCAATATGCGGTCATTTTACGCTCGTCCCCTGCAAATAGCAAGCACAACTGTATGATCATGCAGTTTATCATTCATCGGGCGTATAATAACACTAAAGCTTTCCCTATCGTGCCGCTGGATTCGGTCAGATCAGATTGGTGTAGCCCATGAGGAAACGATCCACCTCGATCGCGGCGGCACGCCCTTCCGCGATCGCATGTACAACGAGAGACTGCCCGCGATGCATATCCCCGGCGGTGAAAATATGCGGTACGCTTGTCCGATAGCATCCGGCTTCCGTCTTCACCGTTTTCTCACGCTCCACACCGAAAGCCTCGCACACGTCTGCCCGGCAGCCGGCAAACCCGGTTGCCCCGATCAGAAGTTCACAGGGAAAATGCTGCCCGTCCTTCGTCACGATTCCCGCAATCGCTCCATCTTTCCCGGTTTCAAGAGAAGCCACGCTCTGCCGGAATACGCGGGGATCCGCGCCGAAAAGAGCCTCAGCTTCCTCCTGGGCATAGTCCTGCGGCAGATTTCCTTCCGGATCCAGGTAATCCTCCCTGCCTCGACGGACAAGCTGGATCACGCTCCGGCAGCCCTGGCGGATACAGGTAGCCACACAGTCGCTGGCTGTGTTTCCCGTTCCGATCACCACGACCTGCTTCCCTTCAGCGGTCGGAACAGCCGGATCCAGTCCGAACTGTCTGCGATCCACAGCAGCATGAAGAAAGTCCATCGCATAATACACGCCCTGTACTCCGCTCGTATCCACTCCGATTTCCCGCGGCTGCTCCGCCCCGCAGCAGAGCACCACCGCGTCGAATTCCCGCGCAAGTCTCTGCGCGATGGCGGGATCGGAAGCATCCAGACCGGTCACGAAGGTCACTCCCTCATCCGTCATCAGTTCGATACGGCGCTGCACCAGTTCCTTAGGCAGCTTCATGGCAGGAATTCCATAGGCAAGGAGCCCTCCTGCGCGGGCATGTTTCTCGATCACGGTCACGCTGTGGCCGCGATGGTTCAGCTGATCCGCCACTGCGAGCCCGGCGGGACCGGACCCGACGACCACCACGTTTTTCCCGGATACATTCCGCGTAAAGCGCGGTTTCATCAGTCCGTGGGCGAAAGCGTATTCGATGATACTGCGTTCATTGTCATGCACAGTCACTGCTTCATCATAAAGGCCGCAATTGCAGGCCTGCTCGCAGAATGCGGGACAGACCCGGCCGGTAAACTCCGGGAAATTGTTGGTCTTCAGAAGACGAGCCAGCGCATGGCCGTAGTTTCCGTCCATTAGCATGTCGTTCCACTCGGGGATCAGGTTGTGCAGCGGGCAGCCGAGCTGTTTCCCTTCGAAGAGAACGCCCGCCTGGCAGAAAGGCACGCCGCAGTTCATGCATCTGGCCCCCTGCTCCAGCCGCTGCTCCCCTTCCACCGGGACATAGATGTCTTCCCAGTCCCTCACGCGCTCCAAAGGCGGGCGGCGCCTGTTCTCGCAGCGTCCATATTCCAGAAATCCGGTAGCTTTTCCCATATTCCCGCCCTCCTTTCAGTGCTTTACTGCGGCGGTGAAGGCCTCGATCTCGGCCTGTTCCCGACTCTCGCCCTTGCCTTCCAGGGCAGCGATCGCCGCCACCATCCGTTCATAGTCTACAGGTATGATTTTCTTGAATGAGGGAATGTATTCCTCGAAGCGCTCCAGTACCGCTTTGCCCTTCTCCGAGCCGGTCGCCTCCACATGCTGGCGGATCAGCGTTTCCACCTCCTGGATGTCATGCGTCTCCTTCAGCGTGGACATTACAAGACCGGTCTTGTTCAGGCGTGTATACAGATCATGGTTCTCATCCAGCACATAGGCGATCCCGCCCGACATCCCTGCCGCAAAATTCTTTCCGGTCTGTCCCAGTATCACGACCCTGCCGCCGGTCATGTATTCACAGCCGTGGTCTCCCACGCCTTCCACGACCGCGGAAGCCCCGGAGTTCCTCACGCAGAAGCGCTCCCCCGCTACGCCGGCGATGAAGGCCTTGCCGGAAGTAGCCCCGTAGAGAGCTACATTGCCTGCAATGATGTTCTCGTCTGCTTTGAAGCAGGAACCCCTGGGCGGGCGAAGCACCAGCTTCCCGCCGGAGAGTCCCTTGCCGAAGCCGTCGTTGCTGTCCCCTTCCAGGCGCAGGGTCAGTCCGTTCGGAATGAAGGCACCGAACGACTGTCCCCCTCCGCCGCGGCAATCGATCACATAGCTGTCTTCCGGCAGGCTGCTGCCGCAGGCACGGGTGATCTCCGATCCGAACAGGGTCCCGAAAGCCCGGTCCGTACTGGACACCTCCACCTTCAGTTTCCCGTGCCGGCTCCCCGTCAGCGAGGGGCCGAGTTTTTCTTTCAGAAGGCTGTAGTCCTTCGTTTCGGAAAGTTTAAAGCGGTATACGGCTTCCGGTGCGAAATGCGGGACATCTTCCCCGTAGGGGTTGAAGAGCAGCGCCGAGAGATCGACCGTCTCCGCCCGGGAAGTGATCCGCTTTTCCCGCACGGTCAGCAGGTCGCTTCGTCCAACCAGTTCATCCACGGTCCGGACGCCGACCAGCGCCATGCATTCCCGCATCTCCTGCGCTACGAAACGCATGAAATTCATCACATATTCCGGCTTTCCGGAAAAACGCGCCCGCAGTTTCGGGTTCTGGGTGGCTACACCCACAGGGCAGGTATCCAGATTGCATACGCGCATCATGCAGCAGCCCAGCGTGATCAGCGGTGCCGTGGCAAAGCCGAACTCCTCGGCTCCGAGCATGCATGCTACGGCCACGTCCCGTCCGGTCATCAGCTTGCCGTCCGTCTCGATCACGACCTGCTCCCGCAGGCCATTCTTCACGAGCGTCTGATGTGCCTCGGCCACACCGAGTTCCCAGGGCAGGCCGGCATTATGGATCGAGGACAGAGGCGCTGCGCCGGTTCCTCCGTCATAGCCCGAGATGAGCACGACCTGAGCTCCGGCTTTCGCGACGCCGCAGGCCACCGTCCCCACACCGGCTTCCGACACCAGCTTCACGCTGATGCGGGCATGGCGATTGGCGTTCTTCAGATCGAAGATCAGCTGAGCCAGGTCCTCGATGGAATAGATATCATGATGGGGCGGCGGGCTGACCAGGGAGACGCCGGGCGTCGAGCAGCGGGTCCGCGCGATCCACGGGTAGACCTTGCTGCCGGGCAGATGTCCGCCCTCGCCGGGCTTCGCTCCCTGAGCCATCTTGATCTGCAGTTCCTGCGCGCTGTTCAGATACGCGCTGGTCACTCCGAATCTCCCGGAGGCGATCTGCTTGATAGCCGAACAGCGGAGTGGATCGTTCAGCCGGTCCGGAGTCTCTCCGCCTTCTCCGGAGTTGGACTTGCCGCCCAGCATATTCATCGCTACGGCAAGGCATTCGTGTGCCTCCTGCGAGATGGATCCGTAACTCATGGCGCCGGTCTTGAATCGCTTTACAATGCTCTCCACCGGTTCCACTTCCTCCAGAGGGACCCCTCCGTCGGGATCCGGTTTTAGATCCAGCAGTCCGCGCAGTGTGTGGGGGATCTCCAGATTGTCCACCATAGAAGTGTATTTCTTGAAGGTCCCATAGTCTCCTTCACGGGTGGCTTTCTGCAGCAGCCTGATGGTCAGCGGGCTGTACATATGGTCCTCTGCCGCAGGGCCGGAACGCAGTTTGTGGGTCCCCACCGCGTTGAGCGTGGTATCGATGCCGAGGCCCAGCGGCTCAAAGGCCTGATCGTGCTTCCACTCCACGCCTTCCCCGATTTCCTCCATGCCGATCCCTTCCACACGGCTCACAGTATTGGTAAAGTAACGGTCGATCACCCCGCTGCTGATGCCTACACACTCGAAAATCTGTGCCGCCTGATAGGACTGGACGGTGGAGATGCCCATCTTGGATGCGATCTTGACGATCCCTCCAAGGATGGCATGGTCGTAATCATCGATGGCCGCCCCGACATCCTTGTCCAGCATGTTGAGACTGACAAGTTCCTCGATGCATTCCTGCGCCAGATAGGGGTTGATAGCCTGCGCGCCATAGCCCAGAAGGGTGGCGAAATGGTGCACCGTACGCGGCTCGGCGCTCTCCAGGATCAGCGAAAGGGCCGTACGCTTCTTCGTACGTACGAGATATTTCTGAATGGCCGAAACCGCCAGCAGCGACGGGATGGCCACATGGTTCTCGTCCACGCCCCGGTCCGAAAGGATCAGGATGTTCGCCCCCTGCTTATACGCACGGTCACAGGCGACAAACAGCCTCTCCACCGCGCTTTCAAGCGGTGTACGCTTGTAATAGAGCAGGGAGATCGTAGCCACCTGCAGCCCGGGACTGTCCATATGACGGATCTTCATCAGGTCAACGCTGGTGAGGATGGGGTTGTGGATCTGCAGGACCGTGCAGTTTTCCCCTTTTTCCTCCAGCAGGTTTCCGGAAGCGCCGAGATATACAGCTGTGTCCGTAACGATCTTTTCACGGATCGCGTCGATCGGCGGATTGGTCACCTGTGCAAACAGCTGCTTGAAATAGCTGAACAGCGGCTGCCGGGCTTCCGAAAGCACGGCAAGCGGGATGTCCGTCCCCATGGAGGCGATCGGCTCCGCTCCGGTCTTCGCCATCGGCAGGATGGAATCCTTCACATCCTCGTAGGTATAACCGAAAGCCTTGTACAGTTTGTCCCGCAGTTCCTGACTGTGTTTCTCCACCTTGAGGTTGGGGATCGGCAGATCCTCGAGATGCACCAGGTGAGCATCCAGCCATTCGCCATAAGGGCTCTGCTCGGCATAGCGCCGTTTGATCTCCTCGTCCCCGATCACCCGCTTCTGCACCGTATCAACGAGGAGCATCCGTCCCGGCTGAAGCCGGGATTTCTTCACGATATCGGCAGGGGGCAGATCCAGTACACCCACCTCTGAAGAGAGGATCAGATAGTCGTCTTTTGTCTGATACCAGCGGCACGGCCGGAGTCCGTTGCGGTCAAGCACTGCTCCAACACTGTCTCCGTCCGAGAAGACGATGGCGGCGGGTCCGTCCCAGGCCTCCAGCATTGTGGCGTAGTACTGGTAGAAGTCCTTTTTGGCCTGGCTCATCTTGCGGTCGTTGGCCCAGGGCTCCGGAATCGTCATCATCACCGCCTGAGGCAGCTCGATCCCGTTCATCATGAGAAACTCCAGCGTGTTGTCCAGCATGGCCGAATCTGAGCCGCGCTGGTCCACCACCGGGAGGATGCGGTCCATGTCCTCATCCCCGATCAGACGGGAGTGCATGGTCTCCTCCCGGGCAAGCATGCGGTCAACGTTTCCCCGGATCGTGTTGATCTCGCCGTTATGCATGATGTAGCGGTTGGGATGGGCCCGCTCCCAGCTGGGATTGGTGTTGGTGGAAAAGCGCGAGTGGACCATGGCCATGGAACTCTCGCAGTCCGGCTCCTGGAGATCCCGGTAAAACTGCCGCAGCTGATGCACCAGGAACATTCCTTTATAGACAATAGTACGGCTGGAGAAGGAAACGATATAGGTGCCGATGTCGCTCTGTTCGAATTCGCGCCGGATGATATAGAGCAGGCGGTCGAAGTCCAGTCCCTCCCGCACCTGCTCCGGGCGGCGGACAAAGCATTGCTGGATGCAGGGCATGGCATCCCGCGCAGTCTGGCCGAGGATATCCGGGCAGACGGGCACCTCCCGCCAGCCGAGGAAGGTCACTCCGTGACGGGCTACGATGATTTCCAGCATTTTACGCGCCTGCAGGCGCGTGAGCGTGTCCTGCGGAAAGAAGAACATGCCTACACCGTAGCTTCTGGCTTCACCCAGTTCCTCGATCCCGATCTCTGCAGCGGCACGGACCATGAGCCGGTGCGGGATCTGCATCATCAGTCCCACGCCGTCCCCGGTCTCGCCGCAGGCGTCCTTTCCGGCCCGATGCTGCAGC
>JAEEGL010816933.1_pt1 | contig 12499 bp, 24 predicted proteins | sample 9134231 | NCBI WGS metagenome assembly JAEEGL01 (sample SAMN16246548, study PRJNA631951) | gut metagenome | biome: gut microbiome; feature: rumen; material: fiber-attached | host: Bos | place: Iran: Karaj | collected 2018-10
CATTTACTTCAAATTATTTATTCGGCTTCCCTTATAAAAAGGAAGTATATGCAATCCGTATCCATAACATGGATATAGAAACGCTGGAAGCAATTACTTGCCTTGATAGAGATAGTAAAACCCATACCGTTTCTTTACGGTTTTGCCCGAACAATGCACAGAAAGAACTTCTTATCAGTAAGGGAGCTGTGAAGCAGGGATACACTGACGACGAACTCCATGCATGGGCACTCAAGTACGCAAAGGGCAATCGTGGCTCGATGTTTGAGAAGCTGGAAACTGAAAAGGCTGGGCAAGTCTGGAAGAAAGACAAAGTTCCGTTCACGGTTGACGCTGATTTGTGGATTGACGAAGTTCCGTATCAGTTAAAATACGCTAAGGCAACGTTCACGAACGAAGCGACCCTGAAAAATCTCTCAGGGTCGCTCGAAAAGGCCTTGTGGTTCGATATGGACGGAACAATCGCTGACTTGTACGGCGTAAAAGGCTGGCTGGATATGCTCACAAAGGAAGATGAAACGCCCTACAAAGAAGCAAAGCCCATGGTCGACACAAAGGCGTTCGCTGAAATGCTGAACAAAGTCAAGGCAAACGGCTACAAAATCGGTATCATTTCATGGCTGAGCAAGGGAAGCACGAAGTCTTACGATGAAAAAGTCGCTGAAGCAAAGCGTGAATGGCTCAAAAAGTACATTTCAGTCGAATGGGATAGCGTAAACATCGTAGCATACGGAACGAACAAAGCAAGCGTTTGCGGAAACGGCTTCCTGTTCGATGACGAAGAGCCGAACCGCAAGGCGTGGGGCGAAAAAGCCTACGAACCGAGCAAGATGATGAGAGTGCTCAAGCAGTTCGCTTGAGCGCTCTTTCCTTTTGAAACGCTCGAGGTTAAGCGCTTGAACGCAAATGCGCTCGTAAAACGCTATAAATCGCGCGCTGCAAGGCCGTTTTTAAATATGAATTAAGCCCGCAGCAATCAAAACAATAAACGCAAACGGCTTTCTCGTTCCAATCGTGATAAACGGAACGTTAAAAAGAAGAATCGAAAGGGGTTAAAACGCGTTCGCGCAACGAACAAACCGCAACGCGATTTCAATACAAGAACAAGAAGAAGCGCAAACGAAAGACAAAGCGTAATCGGATTCGCAACTCGTTGAAACGATAAGTTAAAGTTATTAAATCGCATCGCGCAAATTAAAAATTAAAACGATAAATAAAAATTGTGATTCGCCCGCAGCACGCGGTTAAAATAAAAATCCGCAGCGTTTAAAAAAGTTTTAAAGAACAAAAAATCAAAAGAAAAATTTTGAAAAGAAAAAAATTTTGAAAAAGAAAAAAAATTTTGAAAAGAAAATTTTAAAAAAGAAGCCATAAATTTTATAATAATAATTTTTAAAAATATCGCGCTTTATTTAATTCCCGGCGCCCCGCAGCACCCCGCAGCGTGAAAAATAATATATTATTTAAACACACAAAAAACATATTGACAAATTAAAATATTGATAGTATAATAATATTAAGAAAACGGGAGGTACTAAAGAGATGAAAAAACTTCAAGAAAAAGTTATCCGCAAATATGGATTTGAAAACTGGCGCACAATTCTCGTGTTCAAAATTTCTCAGCTTTTTGAGAAATAAAATTTACGTATTTTTTACATAAAATGCTTGATTTTATCCGTTTTATCCTTTATAATTTAAGTAGGAAAAAGGAAAGGAGCAATAAAAATGAAAATCTTCTTCGACATGGACGGCACAATCGCAAACCTCTACGGAGTAGAAAACTGGTTGCCGAAACTTATAGCAGAAAAAACTGAACCATACGCAGAAGCAAAACCTCTTGTAAATATGAATTCTTTAGCAAGAATTCTCAATAAACTTCAGAAAAAAGGTCATGAAATCGGTATCATTTCTTGGACAGCAAAAAACGGAACTACAAAATATAATAAAGCGGTTGCCGAAGCAAAAAAAGAATGGTTGAAAAAACATCTTGCAAGCGTGAAATTTAACGAAATCCACATCGTAGAATATGGCACCCCAAAAGCAATATTTGCAAATGAAACCGCGGTTCTCTTCGATGACGAGGGACCAAACCGCAAAACATGGACAGGAAAAGCATTTACCGCAGAAAACATTATTGAAATCTTAAAGAGGTTTTAAACCTCTTTTTTTCTCGGATAGGGGAGAGGTGCCCGGGAAAATTATGAACAAATTATGAACAATTTAAAAAACATATTGACAATCCGGTTCATGTATGTTATACTCTAATCAAGAAAAGCAAAGGAGAGCAAACGAAATGAAAACCTTCAAAGTTACTGAAATTGAAAGAACATACGCAAACTGGGGCCATCATTGTGAACAGGCACTTGCCTTTACACTTACTGGCGAAATTAGAAAACACGATAATATCCCATTTTATAAAGACAGTGATATTCCTGAGTACAAAATGAGTGTAAAATCAAGCGGTTTTTCTCTCGCAAGCGCAACCGCGAATCACGGCGAAACATTCGAAGAAAAATTAAACGATTTCTTCACAAGAGTCCATTCCGATAAATTTGCTTATGTAAGTCTTGACTTTACTGCTTACGTAATGACAAAAGAGGTTTTTGAGAAGTTCGTTAGAACATTTTGCCATCTTGATAGAGAAAGTAAAAAGAATGGCGGCGGTCTTAAAGTTAAATGTAAGGCAGAAAGTCAAGAAATAATAAAATGGTTACAGGAAGCATAAAAACTTCCTTTTATTTTTTTCAAAAAAAATAATATAATATATTATATATAATTTTTTCCTTCCCGGGCGTTCTCCCAATTTTACATAGATTTTATATAAAATTTTTAGTCCGGGCGCGAGGTGGGAAGATTTTTACCCACCTTCCTGAGTATAATAAAAGTAGAAAAAGAGAAAGGGAGACAAAAACCATGAAAAACATCGAAAACCTCTACATCAACCTCAACACCGCACTCAGCGTAAAGAACCTCACCGCCGACCAAAAAGTCCGCCTCGGCAGAGTACTTTCCTACATCGAGAGAGCAAACTTCCTCACATTTGAAGAAGCAAGTAAAATGGTGTGGGCGGTCATCAAATAAGACCGAAAACTCTTATAAGGTGAGAAGATTTTTGGACACCTAATCCGATATAATAAAGACAGAAAAAGAAAGAGAGGAAACAAACTATGAAAACTCCGAAAACACAAGGTTGGTACTACTTCGAGGACGGTTACTATGCATGGTTTCATGGTCTGAGCAAGAACGAACTCAAATGGGAAGAATATAAACATGGTAAGGTCGTGCGGTTCCATAAGTGAACCGCACTTTTATGTTAGGCGTCCCGGGCGCGACGTATATAAGGTGGGAAGATTTTTACACACCTTTGTGAGTATAATAAAGATAGAAAAAGAAAGAGAGGAAACAACAATGAAAAAAATTGTAGCAATCATCATCGCACTCGCCGCCATCATCACCCTCGTTCCCATGACCGCCAAAGCGGACACCGTAGAACATCACCTCTATGCAAAGACCGCGGTTGTCATCGAACTCGACTATGACTCCGACACAGTAGTGCTTTCTGACGGAGCAGAGAATCTCTGGGCTTTCTACGGCATCGAGGACTGGCAGATTGACGACTTCGCTTCCATGCTGATGGACGACAACGGAACTCCTGACACAATCTATGATGACATCATCGTCGAAGTAACTTACGCAGGAACATTCGATTTCACGCGATAAGAGTCAATAAGACTCTTTTTCGTCCCGGGCGCGAGTCCAATAAATGGGACATGTGTAAAATTTTGGACACCTTCTCTTTTAAACTCTACTTTACATACTTTTTACTTGCAATTATCCCTATATGGTGTTATACTTATATTGTCAGGAGGGGACATTAGGACGCCCCACCCAAGCCGACAAAAGCCCTTGAAGGGGTGTGGGGGTCGGACCCACAGAGAAGGAAAACTCTTAAAAACCCGCGGGGTAACCAGCCCACTCTCCGCAGAGTCGCAGAGCCCAATCGGGTGTGACCCACGAGCGTCTGTAAGACGACCCTCCGCGTTACAAATCAGTAGGGCAAAGATGCCGAGGATGGCACAGGGTCGCAGACCCACGAAAGTCCGCGAGGGACAGAACGTGGGAGCCCTGCCTCGGATGGACGGAGCAGAGCCAAACTTTTGCGGAGTGAGTGCGCTCCGCTTCTTTTTTTATATAAAACGTAAACGTTTACGCGTTCGCCCGGGCGACCACTTTACAAACTTTTTACTTTACAACCCATCTATTATCTGCTATAATAATAGTGTCAAAAGAGCACAACTCGAAAGGAGAATCTGCCATGTTCATTAATAAAGATACCGATACCGTTGAGGTCGTTGACCTTCATGACAATTCTCGTCAGACTTATATCGTGCGTGAAGCAATCGAGGTGGTAATCCACTCTGATGGATGGAAAGAAATCCTTTGGCGCACCCTCTCAAAATAGGGCGCGAGAAGGCCGTCCCGGGCGGCCGATTTTACATAGACTTTACAAAACTTTTTTCTAAAAAGGGTTGACATATATAAACGTCTATGCTATACTATAATTGTTCCAAGGGGATGAGGTAGAAAGTCCCCACTCCGATGAGGTTAACCGCTATTCCCTTTGGAACACCCTCTCTTTCAAAAAAAATAAAAAAAGTTGGAAAAAGGGGTTGACAAATTAAAATCTACGTGCTATAATAAGTATGTAAGATAAAGATAAGGGTTGCGACCAACGCAGTCGCCGAAAGGCAGAAAGGAACTACACTATGACGAACAAGAATTTTTTCGAAAGCATCACTCTCGGAACTACCATCACTGAAGAGCAGGCGCAGAAGGCGCAGGAACTGCTTGCATCGCTTCTGAAGTCTGAAGCGAGTCGTGCTGAAAAGCGTGCGGAAAAGAAGTCCGCAGACCTTCCTCTCATCAAGAAGGTTGTTGAGTTCCTTCACACGAAGGAAAGCGCAACTGCAAGCGAGATTGCAGAAGCAATCGGCGTAACCACTTCCAAGGCAACTGTCCTTGCGAAGCAGGTCGAAGGGGTTGTCATCGGCGAAGGTCGGAATGGCAATCGTGTTGTCAAGACTTACTCTCTGAAGTAAGTCACTCTCAAGGGGAGCAATCCCCTTCTTTTTTTTATTTCTATAAATTATATATTATATATAATCCGCGCCGCCCGGGACGCCCGCAGCGTTCACAAATAATTCACATTTAAAATCTTGACTTTTTTTAAATTTTGGTCTATAATTATATTAGAAATTAAGAGAGGATTTAATTATGAAATATCGTGTGCGTGAATTTTCTATTCTGTGGTGGGCGGTTTTACTCTTAAAAGCATCTGTTTTTCTCGGCATTTTTCTTGCAGTAGTAAATCTTGTGGGGTAATAATATGAACGATAAATTTTATGAAGCGTTGCGAAAACAGCGCGGTGACTGGGGTCAGGTAAAACCTTATACTCGTGTTGAAAAGAATAAGAAAAAATATTCTCGGAAACAAAAACACAAAAACGTTTCTGAAGAATAGTCCCACACGGAAAAATAATATATTATATATAATATATTTTCTCCCAAAATTTAAAATTTGATTTTTTCAAAAATTTATGTTATAATAAATTTAGAAAAAAAGAAAAAAGTTCTTGACAATCCTAAAAAATAGGTATATAATTTAAGTAGAAAAAAAGAAAGGAGTTCTATTATGGCAGACAAAAAAATCGGAGAATTCACAAAAGAAAAAATCATGTCGGTGGTCAAAATCGCACTTGAAAAAGAGGGGTTTGACGTTCTCAAAGTTGCAAGTGGTTCTTTCGGAATTCCTGCTCTTGAAAATGAAGAAGAAACTGCGGTCAAAATCGTTTTTCAGATTCCCAAGGGTGCAAGGGATGGAGATGGATATGATGTGTATGAAGATGCACAGGCATATGAATTCAAATACAAAGAAGCCGAAGTAAAAAAGAAGAAAAAGGCAGAAGAAAAGGCAAAAAAACTTGCCAAGTCTAAAAAAGAGAGTGAGTAATCACTCTCTTTTCGTATTTTTATACATTTATGCCGCATATTTATGCGCGTGCCCGGGCGCGCACTTTACCTAAATTTTACTTAAAAAAAATCTTGACTTTTTTAAAATTATCGTTTATAATAATAGTAGAAAAAAGAAAGGAAATCCTAAAATATGATTACTATCATCGTTGAATGCCCAATTTGTCACAAACTTTATGAAGTTTCTGTTCCCTTTGAGGGATTCCTCGCTTGGCAGTCAGGCGAAAAAGTCTCTGATGCTTTCGCAGATTGTTCTGCCGAAGTGCGTGAATCATTAATCACAGGGGTCTGTTCTGATTGTTGGAACGATTTGTTCCCTCCAGAGGAAGACGAAGAGGAGGCCTTCTAGGCCTCGCCCGGGCGACTTTACATAGTTTTTACAAAACTTTTTTTCAAAAAAGTATTGACTTCTAGCACTCTATCTGCTATACTATAATTGTTCCAAGGGGTGTGATGCCGATTCAGGGTATCGGACAAGGTAAACCGAAAGGTGATTATGCGAGGGATTATACAAAAGCGTCCCAATGGAGTTCAATTCTCCCACACTCCACCATTAAGTCAAGAGGGCGAGAAGTCCATCGCACAAAAATTTTTCAAAAAAAATAAAATTCCCTCTTGACAAATCGAAACCTACATGCTATAATAAGTATGTAAGATAAAGAAAGGGTCGTGACCAACACGAGAAAGGAATAAAAAACCACTATGACGAACAAGGAATTTCTCACCAACGTATCTCTGAACAACATCACTGCTGAAACTATCGCTTATGCGACAGAAGCACTCCGCAAGAATAACGAGTCTGCCTCAAATCGTTCTGAAAAGCGTAAAGCCGAAGATGCTCCTCTGATGGCTTCTCTCGTTGACTTGCTCACGAAGTCAACCAAAGTCCTCACCGCAAGGGATATTGCGGATGCTCTCGGAATTCACACTTCCAAAGTTACTGCTCTGTGCAAGCGTGTAGAGAACATCAAAGTTACTGATGTTCAGGTTGACCGCAGGATGGTTAAGGGTTACTCTCTGTAACCCTTACCCAAACCAAGGTGCGACTTATTTGTCGCACCCTCGCCCGGGCGCGCATGTATGTAAAATTTATGTAAAATGTATTGACAAATTGCTTTTTATCGTTTATAATTTAAGTACAGAAAAGGAAAGGAGAACCACGATGACCAAAGCAATCTACTTCGATATGGATGGAACCATCGCAGACCTTTATGGGGTCGAAAATTGGCTTCCGATGCTTATCAATTCTGACCCAACACCCTATAAGGTAGCAAAGCCTTTGCTCTCTCTTTCTATTCTTGCTCGCTATCTTAATAGGTTGCAAAAACAAGGTTATGTTATCGGCATTGTATCGTGGCTCTCCAAAAATTCTACAAAAGAATATGGCCTCGCAGTTACTACCGCAAAAATTGAATGGTTAAAATCCCATTTAAGAAGCGTAAATTTTAACGAGATTGTGATAGTTCCTTATGGAACACCAAAATCAACAGTGGTCAAAAATTCTCAAGGCATACTCTTTGACGATGAAGAAAGAAATAGAAAAGAATGGTGCGGTGAAGCACACAACGTAGAAAACATAATCGAAATTCTGAAAGGACTTGTATAAAAAGTCCTTTCCTTGTATATGTATGCAACGTCCCGGGCGCGTTTTACACAAACTTTACAAAACTTTTTTTGAAAAACCTATTGACTTCTATATAAGGGTGTGCTATACTATAATTGTTCCAAGGAACGAGAGTCAAGGGGCAACGGAGTGCGAGTATAGGACTTGCTCAAACCATTGACGAATGGGGTTTCAAAATAAAAAATAAAAAAAGTTTGAAAAAACCCTTGACAAACTCCCAAACCTATGGTACAATAAATACAGATAAAGGGTCGTGACCAACACGAGAAAGGGTATCTCCACTATGACACAGAGAGAATTTTACAACGAAGTCGCAAACTGCACCAATCTGTCCTCTGACGCTCGCGCAATCGCGCAGGCATGGGTCGATAAAGACGCTGAGAAATTCAACGCAAAGCGCGCTGAAAATGCGGAGCTGAGCGAAGCGGCTGTCGCGCTCCTCAAGGGTTCGAATGAGCCGATGACCGCAAGTGCGGTTGCTGACAATCTCGGCATCTCTACGCCGAAAGCAACTTCCATCCTCAAGTCCATCGAGGAAATCAAGGTCAGCGATGTGCGCGTAGGCAATCGCATCGTCAAGGGTTACAGTCTGTAACCCTCCCCTTGGGGCAGTCAGTAACTTAAAAGTGGGTGCAACTCCTACTTGTCCCTCTTCATTTCTTACTTGTTTTCCTTTCTGGTGCGGGTGCGACGTTTTCGCACCCTTCGCCCGGGCGAAAAAAGTTTTGTAAAATCTATGTAAAATGTATTGACTTCAAAAACTCCATCTGTTATACTATTATTAGAAAAAGGAAAGGAACTAAAAAAAATGGGTAAGATGAAAGCATTTCAGGTAGTAATTGAAATGATGGGTGGAAAAACAATTTTTGTGGATACGAATAAACAAGAGGAAGCAAACTCTTGGATTGATACATTCAATCAAAGCGAACATGGAGTCAGTATTAAAATTTTCAAATTTGATAATAAAATGGGGTACGATTTAATGTACTCAAATAAAAGAGAAACAAAGAGAATGATAGGATTTTGCCGTTAAGGTAGAATCCTCGCCCGGGCGCGGACGGCGCATACTTATACAAAAAAATGAATAAAAATAAGTGTTGACAAAAGCAAAAATATTTGCTATAATAAACTTGTAAACAAACGAAAGGAATATTTCAAATTGAAACTGATTGTACTCGACACAGAAACCACAAATTCACTTGATGACCCTTTTATGTATGATTTGGGGTATGTTGTAACTAATGAAAAAGGAGAAGTTTTTGCCTCTCGTTCTTATGTAATCGAAGAAATTTTTCTCGATAAAAATCTGATGGAATCTGCCTTTTTCGCAGAAAAGCGTCCTCAATATTGGGATGATATTGAGAATGGAAAAAGAAAACTTGCTTCAATTTGGGAAGTGCGTTCTCAACTTGCAAAAGATTGTAAAGACTTCGGCATTTCGATAATTTCTGCTCACAATGCGCTTTTTGATTATAAAGCGATGCAGTACACGCAGAGATATTTGACCTCTTCAAAATATCGTTGGTTTATACCTTTTGGTATCGAAATCTGGGATAGTTTGAAGATGGCGCGCAGAGCGTTTGGAAAAGATGAAAAATATATTTCATTTTGTAATAAAAATAATTTTCTTACACAGAATAACAAACCAAAATTTACTGCGGAAATTCTTTATCGTTATCTTTCAAACGATATTTCGTTCACAGAATCTCATACAGGTTTGGAAGATGTGATGATTGAAAAAGTGATTTTTTCAGAATGTTATAAACGAGGAATCGTTAATGGAAAATTGTGGGATGAATAATCCCGCAATTTTCTCGAATATTTATGCGGTCGCCCGGGTGGGCGAATGTAAAGTTTGTGTAAAATCCTAAATTTTTATATTGACTTTATAAAAAAATATGTTATACTAATTATAGAAAATAAAAAGGAGATAAAACAAATGTTGAGAACTTGCACCCCTTGCGATGATGGCATCTGCCCTTACGACGCGCAGTATAACTGTGATTGTGAATACTGGTGCGGCGCGGAAGAACCGCAGGACGTTGAAGAATGGATTGAGGATGAGGAAGAGATATACGATGACGATGAGGGGGATTATGAAGAAGAACTTTATAATCTTGACTTGGGCTTCGACCCTTATATGGGATGCTATACAGATGACTGTTAACCATCCCTAACTTGCCCGGGCACTTTACACAAATTTTACTTGACTATTAAAATAAAAAATGTTATACTAATTATAGAAAAAGAAAAGGAGATACAAGTTATGTGGACAACTTTTTGGTGGATTATTGATGATGAAGAAAGCGACCTATACGGCGAAGAATTCTTCACAGAATTGCAGGACGCAGGACGCAAGGAACATAATGATTATGTAGGTGAACTTTTTCCAAATGAGAATCCTCGTTGTCTTGGACAAGTTACGCAAGAAGAAGCCGAAATGATGGGATTAGATACATACTAATCCCATCGTTGCCCGGGCCGCGCATATTTATACATAAAAATGGATAAATATTCTTCTTGACTTTGGTATGAGTCTATGATATACTTATTACAGAGGTAAGGAAAGGAGATTGAAACCTCATGGCTAACCCTAAAATTGGCGAGAAGACTCGCAACGATGTGATTTTCCACATTGTGGAATCTCTGAAGTCCTTTGACTATGATGTTCTTCAGGTTGGTTCTGCTTCCTATGCAGTTCCCTTCGTTGAAGATGGCGAGGATGGCGGTATCCGCATTATCATTCAGTTGCCGAAAGGCGCGAGAGATGGCGAAGGATACGACCCCTTCGAGGAAGCGCAAGCCTATGCGTTCAAGTGCGAGGAAGCACGCATCAAGGCGCAGAAGCGTGCCGAGGAAAAGGCAAAGAAACTTGCCAAAGCGAATAAAAATAAGGGAGAATAACTCCCTTATTTTTTATATCGAAGTATGTATAATTATGCACGCGCCCGGGCACTTTACATACTTTTTACTTGACGAATTAAAAAGAGTATGCTATACTAATTACAGAAAACAGAAGAGGAATAAAATCTTATGACAGAAGAAAAAATTATTAAAATGAAGCAAGCAATGCAAACCATTGGAGAAATCTGTAAAAGTAATACCTCTTGGTCAGATTGTGACAATTGCCCTTTCGATGAATATTGTACTGCTATCAACGATGTTTACTGGGAACATAACTGGCATGACATGGGACAAACTTTTTGTAAGGAGAGTGAAGAAAATGACAACGTATGAAGATATTATTGAAGCGCAGAAGTGCCTTGTTGAAAACTGGGGCGAAGCAGGCGAAAAGGTGATTGCGTGCGCTTTGCGTGAAAGACCTTTCAATGCGAGTTTTGATAAGTTCCTTTCAGTATGTGATGCCTGTGGTGGAAACTGGGGTGGAATGATACTAACTGGTATTAAGGGTTTGTTTCCTCTGGTGTATGAGGCTATTCCTTTTGACATGGGTCCACGAGCCTTTACGTGTTTGTGCAATGTGCTTGTTCTGTGTGGCGTTGAGTGTCCCAATTAAGGGACACCATTGCCCGGGTATTTCTTCCCGGGCGCCGTCAAATTTTACCCATTATATCATATCATAAAATCAAGCTAACGTCAAGTAAAGATTATGTAAAATAAATTATATATTATATTATATATTATATTATATACTATATTTGTTTCGTAAAAGTTTCGTAAAATCGGTCCGCAAATGTTACTATTGTACTCCCAATTACCACAATTATCCCAAAAATTTTTATTATCCTAATTATCCCAATTCGCGGACGAAAATTTGACAATATTTGTCAAATTTTCTAGCAGCTGCAAATAAGCTGCAAACGTTATACAAGCTGCGAAAAAGCTGCGCCCGGCTGCAAAATTTGACAGCAGCTGCAAATTTTACTTTTATTATTTTTAGAACAAGGCAGCTGCAAAAGTCAAATTTTAAAAGCAGCTGCGAAAGTTTGAGAATTTTTTAAAAATCTGATATAATATATATGTAAGGTGAGAGAAGAAAGAAAGACTCCCACTGAGAAAAAAATTTTGGGTGGCGACCGACGCTGAAAGGTAAAAAACTATGACACATCGCGAATTTCTTAACTCTATTATCTCTGGAACTATCAACGACGAAACTACCGAATTTGCTACCAAGGCTCTCGCGCAGATGGACGCTGAGCTGGAGAAGCGGCGCAACACTGTGACCCCGAAGCAGGAAGCGAACATCGAGCTGATGAACGCTATCGTTGCGATGCTGACCGACGAGCCGCAGACTGCGACGCAGATTTATGAGCAGGGCATCGAGGGCGTAACTTCGATTCAGAAAGCTTCTTCTCTCCTGCGCGCCGCCGTTAAAAACGACCTCGCAGCTGCAACTGAAGTTGCGGTCAAGGGCAAGGGCAAGCAGAAAGCTTACACGAAAGCGTAAGCAGCTGGAACTAAGGGTGCTTCGGCGCTCTTTTTTATTTTTAAAATTTGACATAAAGTTATATATATTTTTTTAAAAAAGTCAAATTTTAATTTTGGCACCAAATTTATAGACGAGACATATAGAAAACTTTACATCTTAATGTATATTTAAGGGAGTATTTCAATTTATATTTAAATAGCTGCGCGGCGCCAGTTTTCAAGAATTCTTCCTATATATATATCTAAATATATATTTAAATATATATCTAAATATATAAATAAATAGGGACGGAAAAGTAGCCTTTTTTAAAAAGTAAAGAAAAAAAACTAAATTAATTTAAAATAAAAATTGTCTTTCTTAAAAATTTGCGCCAGACCCATCTTAATATCTTCTAAGACCTTCTAAGACCTCTTAATTCATTTTAAAATCTTTTAACCTATCTTAACTCCTTTTAA
>JAEEGL011311226.1_pt1 | contig 12499 bp, 14 predicted proteins | sample 9134231 | NCBI WGS metagenome assembly JAEEGL01 (sample SAMN16246548, study PRJNA631951) | gut metagenome | biome: gut microbiome; feature: rumen; material: fiber-attached | host: Bos | place: Iran: Karaj | collected 2018-10
ACTATAACTTTCTTTGTTACGTCTGTCGCAGTGTGACTGATCGTGACTTCCGTATAACCTGTAGAAACTGGCTTTATGTATGCAATACCATTAGTTGATTGGTAATCAATCTTTGCAATCTTATTATCTGCTATGTTGAAACTGAATCCTGATGTATCTGCTCCGCTGTAATTTGCAAGAGTTGCAGTTAGTTTTGTACTGTTATCGGTTTTTAAAACGGTTAGTACGTTTACAGATGAAATAAATGCTGATACTAAAGTATTTTCAGGATCATCGTTTTGAGAGTTTCCGCTTCCGCTGCCTGAATTACCAGATTCTGTGTTGCCACCTGAATTACCTGTTCCTGAGCCACCGTTTCCAGAATTGTTTCCTCCTGAGCTGTTATTGCCATTACTGTTACCATTTCCGTTACTGCTAATGGCAGCAGCTCCAACATATACATTGAACCGTATTATGTTAGTACTTTCCGGATATTGAGCATATATATATGCTATACCTTCTCCTTCTGAGCGCAGTGTGGCACTTGTACCATTTGGAACTACAGTAACGACACTTTCATCACTGCTGGTCCAGGTAATGGATGCAAAATCATAAGAAGGTACATTTACAGCTGTTATTCTGACTGTTTCACTCAATCCCTTATTTTTAAAATCAACTACGTTTTTTGATGTGGTGAGATATATTCTTGAGTTTAATTCCTGAACAGCGGCGGCTTCGTTTTCACTGACAACTACTATAACTTTCTTTGTTACGTCTGTCGCAGTATGACTGATCGTGACTTCCGTATAACCTGTAGAAACCGGCTGTATGTATGCTGTACCGTTCGTTGATTGTGTTGCAATTTTGGCAATCTTAGTGTCTGCAATGCTGAAACTGAATCCTGATGTATCAGTTCCGCTGTAATTTGCAAGAGCTGCAGTTAGTTTTGCACTGTCTTCTGTTTTCAGTACACTCAGTACGTTTACAGATGAAATAAATGCTGATGAAATACTGGTACCGTTATTACCGTTTTGTGAACTGCTGTTGTTATTTCCAGATCCTCCTGGATTTGAACTGCTGCCTGAATTGCCGGAACTTGTGCCGCCGTTTCCAGAACCGCTTTCACCAGAGCTGCCATTGCTGGTACTATTGCCATTACCATTTCCATTACCACTAATAGCGGCTGCTCCTACATATACATTGAACCGCAATGTATTGATACTGTCTGAATATGAAGCATAAACGTATGCACTTCCTTCACCTTCTGAACGCAGAGTAGCGTTTGTTCCATTTGAAACTACAGTAACAACGCTTTCATCACTGCTGGTCCAGATAATTGACTGATATTTTTCTTCTGAAAGATTAACGGCGTTTATTCTTACACTTTGTGATTGACCTGGTTCGAAAAAATCGACTACATTTTTTGAAGTCGTTAAGTAAATATTCTTTGATAAAGCTGTATTAATTGCCTCTTCATCTTTTTCAACAATTACAAGGACCTTTTTTGTTATATCAGTAGCAGTATGACTTATCTTTATTTCCGTATAGCCGACTGATATAGGTTTTATGTAGGCAGTTCCATTGTCCGATTGTGCTGATATTTTGGCAATTGATTCATCATCAGAATGAAATCTGAAACCTGATGTATCAATACCACTGTAATTTGCAAGTGTTGCGTTAAGAAGGGTAGCCTTATCTCCTTTTTTTAAGGTTATAAGATTTGATGCTTTTATGTATGCAGAAGAATCTGAAGAAGCGACATATTCTTTTCCGACATTAACATAGATTTTTAACGTATTCTGGCTATCGGGATGGCTGACTCTTATAACTGTTTTGCCTTCGCTTACAGCTGTAATCTTTGCATAAGTTCCTGAATCTGCTACCGTACATACGGAAGAATCTTCACAGGTCCATACAATATTATCATATTCGTAATAATTCAGGTTTACAGCACTGATATAAACCCCTGCAGAAGAATCTTTTGCACGCAGGTTTACTACATTATTTGTAGTAGTAAAATAAACTTCCGGTTTTGTTTGTACAGCATCTTCAGGATAAACTGTTATTGAATATTCGCATTTGTGTATTTTTGAATTATTATCTCTTACTGTAATAGTTACTGTTGCTGTACCTGCCTTTAATGCTGTAACTTCACAGTTAAGTGGATTATTATCAATCTTTTTGATTTCACATACATTTTCATCACTGCAAGTCCAGATTGCTGCACTGAAATCAAAATCCTGTTTTTCCTGGATTTCATTTCCATCATTATCTATGGTGGTTTCGTATGTATCGAAGCCGACATAGTTTGTCATACAGTAAGTAGTGTCACCTATGTTTAGATTGTAATAGTTTTTTTCTGAATACAATGCGTTCATGTTATTAAGTTCTTCTTCTGTATCAGCTGTAAGAATAAGAACCTTTTTGTCTGCTTCTGCTTTGTTATGACTTATTACCAGGTTGCTGACGGTATTACCTGTGCCTAAAGGAGGAGCTGAAATAACAGCGTGATTTGCACTTGAGGAAATTGTAATGTCTTTGTTTTCGCAGGACCATTTAATGTTGTTGTCATCTTCTGTTGTTTTACCAGTTCCTTTTAATGAAACCGTGTATTCACTGCTGCTGCCATTCAACATTCTTATTATACCGCTTCCGGCAAAATAAAGAGGTTCATCAAGTATTGCATTCTGATTTAAGACCTTTACGAGTATTTCACAAGGGTAAATTGCCTTTTCGTGTGATATTGTGATTACGGCTGTTCCTTCGCATTTAGGAGTTATATAAGCTTTTCCAAGTATATAATTTGTTGAAGCCATTCTTGAATAGTTTACATTTCCATCAGTTGTAATCATCGAAACTACATCACTTTCATTTCCTTCATCTTTCGGAGTACTCTTTATTGACCATGTAAAATCAGATTGTTCTCCTTCTTCTCCACCTTTAAGAGTGATGGTTATACAAGTTTCATCGGCTCCGACTTTTGTTCTTATATAGTTCTGACTTGTCGTTATGTATATGCTTGAATCGAGAGAATCTACTGCCTGGCCGTTTACTATAAGAAGAATCTCCCTTGTGTATTTTGAATCAGGATGTGAAATTATGAGATTACAGCTTCCGTTTTGTTTTCCTTTCAACAGAACCTTGTCGCCAGCCCAGCCGGTTATTTCAGCAACATCATAATCTGATAACTCATATTCAAAAGAATCAATGTCATATTGTCCAAAACTTATGTTTTTAAGTGTAGATGTAACAGATTCTTCGCTGTCACCTGAAAGTGTAACTACAGTTTTATCTGGTTCTATATAAACATTGTTAACTATGGAAACAACACGGCATAGAATGTCGAGAGGGTATTTTGCTTCTGGATGTGTAACTCTTAATGTACAGCTTCCGGATTTCTTTGGAGTTATAACAGCTTTATTTCCGTTGAACTCACAGCTTATAGGATTGTTTTCTTTATCTTCTTCTTTGTCTTCTTTTTTATCCTCGTTTTTAATTTCCCATTTATAATCATTCAGATTTTTACTTCCGTTAACGAGCGAAACAGATATAGTCTGCGATTCTTCTCCAGTCTTCATTGTCAGAATATTATTTGTAGTAGTAATGTATGTAAGCTTCGTAACATCAGCAAATACATATACTCCTATATAATAAGGATACGCTGCTTTCTGGTGCGTAACTTTTATTCTTGCATAACCTGAATCTTTTGCGGTTATCATACAGTATTGTCCCATAGGTGTAATGCTTGCTACAGCCGCATCGTCAATTGTCCATGTATAGCCGTCCAAATCTGCTGCTGAACCACCGAATAATGAACAGTATACTTTTTCAGTTGCACCTGGAGAGGTTTGAATTATTGTTGTACTTGAATAGATGTAAGGTTCTGTCGTTTCTTTGTAGTTTTCTGAATAGCCGGAAACCTTTATGATACAGGATGATTCATAGCCGTCATAAGAACAGATCAAGTTTGTCTGTCCTTCTTTAAGTCCTGTAATAGTTATTCCCCAGGGAGAACTTGTGTCAGCTTCAATTATACTGTCATCATATCTCCAGTTTAATTCAAGACCTTTCTGTTTGTTCTGAGGCTTTACGTTTACCATAATGTAAGCCATCTCTCCTACAGAGAGATTGACCGATTGTTTGCTTAATGTAAGGCTTGTAATTTCAATAGCTGAGTTTTCTTTTTCAGTTTCTTTTTCACCATCTGCCTTGAATGAATTGATGAAACCGCATGAGCTGAAAATAATTGAAATGAGTGGAATCAAGAATAATAAACTTGGTTTCTTGAAAATGTTTTTCATTTTTTTCTCCTTGAAAAATATTTTTTTTGAAACCTAATAATTCGTTTATTTCTAATAATTCTGTTTTTTTGGGAGCGAAACGTTTCGCTCGTAACCTGTTAATTCTGCCTTATATATTTTCTGTTCACCTGATTTACCTTTACCGGCGGTAAGTCAAGCGGCATATTTGTAATAAGTTTTATCTGTGTACCTTGTTTTATCCTTATAGTCGGCTTGATGTCAAGACTCCGATCCACAATTTTGTTGCCAAGTTTGGCTCCTTCTGTATATACATCTGTCAGCGCATTTTTTATGTATTCGTTATCCTGTTCGCCTAAGTCTTTTGTAACTTCTGTCTGTATTATGCTGAACATTGCAACAAGTCCGAGAGCTTTGAGAGTTTCAAAAGGATGATTTGTTGCAAAACCTTTTGAGCCGCTTTGTCCTTTTGAATCTATTCCGTTCATGTTGCCAAGTTCGAGTCTGTAACCGTCAGGACGGATAAGAAGATTCCATGCTATCTGAACTCTGTTCTGTCCGTAACTTACTGATGAATTGTAGGTAGCATACATGAGAGTTCCTTCGGGTATGAGAAGGAAAGAGTGGTCATAGCTTGAATATACGTTTTCTGTTACTCTTGCTATTACCACACCTGGATTGTCTGTGTTTATTGCAGTTATCAGCGCACCTGTTATTACGGTTCCATCCCAAAGCGAATACTGTGACAGATACTTTCCATTTCCGGCATTATTTGAGCTGTTACCGTAAAAGTTTTCTTTATTTGATTGTGCCATTGCACTCTGGCTTGTATTTTGTCCATAGGCATTCTGATTTCCTTGTGATGCTGATAAAATACTTGCAATATAATCTTCCTTTGACTGCTGTGTATTCATCTGCGGAGTTCTTGCAGCTCCACCATTAAGTGCATTTGCAATTATTGATTTATTTATTTCATCAGATGGAGCAGTGTAGCTGCTTCCTGCAATTCCTTCTATTTTTCTTACTGATTTTGAATTACGTGTGTCAGGTTTTACATAAACTGAACTGTTTCCTCCTGTGCTTGAATTGACTGTTGCAATTGGTGCTGTTCCTGGTTCTGGCTGTCTGAAGGCTTCAGGAAGTCCAGAATCGTCTTCTTCATCTTTGTCATTCTTTATCGGTGGTTCCGGTTGATTTCCTTTTTCTTCATAATCATTTTCCGGTACAGTCTGAACGCTTACATTTGGAATCCATTTTGTTCCGGCTTTGTCGAGTTCTGTTGCTTCTTTTTTCTTGATTTGACTCAGTTTGCTGAACATGAAGATTACACCTACAATAAGAATGGCAGAGATTCCCAGAACTTTAAAAATGTTTAGTGTGTTGAGGCGTTTTGCTTTGTTTTCTTCCGGCGGAGCAAACTCAAAATCATCATCATCTTCTTCTGCAATATCTCTGAGGTCATCAATTTCTTCCTGTTCCAGGGCAAGTTTGTCATCATCTTCTTCTTCGCTCATAGCAGTTCCTATTCACTTGTGATTTCTGTTTCCTGTTTATCATTGTCTTTCTGTTCTTTTGATTTCTTTTTTTCAATGATTACTTTTTCCTTACCAAGGCGGAGAGTTATCTTGTTTATTAACCGTGGTATTATGAATACGTTTTTCTGAACGACATAGTTTACAATTTCGTTCCGTTCATTGAATACGAGAGGCAGCTCTTTATGCAGTACTATATCATCTACAACAATATATGTTCGGTTGCCGTCATCATAAACACGTTTTGGCAGAAACTCCGGTTTGTTGAATCCGTACTTCATTTTATAATCAAAAGAAAGAAAACCTGGATTTGATACCGTTACATATTCATTTTCTATACTTAAACCGTTACTGTTGCCCTTTGCTGATGTCGAAAAATTGTTCTTTGTTCCAGGATATGTGAACTTTACCATTGCCATGTGTACTGATTTGAAGCTTTTAAGCCTCATGTGATATACACGGCGGTCTGTTACAACTATAAAGGTTGAATCAAGTCCGGCACAGGCTGGTTTTATAAAAAGATGCTGTATGTTGTCACCTGTTACAGGATTCCTTGCTACATCCGCAGTAAGTTCCCATACAGTTTCATCTTCGCTCAGATGCAGGTTTCCCATTACAACTTCGCCGTCTTCAAGAATTATGTCTGTAAGATGTAATGGCTGCGCATAGATTTCATAAACAAAGTTTTCATTGTACGTGTAGTAAAAGGTTCCGTTTTTATAGTTTTCTGGAGTTATTGTTGATTTACTCTGGCTGTCCCAGACTGCATCATAGCCTTTAAGTTTTTTTTCATCTTCATAATCCTTTGCAGGAACATACACTGGTTTGTCTATATAAATTATTGTAGGTTCAATATCCTGGACCTTTAATTCTTCTTCTATCAAATATTCATGCAGCTCTTCTTCATTCTGTTCTTCTTCAGCTTCCTTTGATTTTATCGTTTCATCGCCCTGTATTTCTGTATCAGAATCTTTTTCCAGATCTGTCGTCTTGCATGAAACAAAGTAGCTTAGAGGAAATAATAAAAGTAATGGTATTAGGAAAAATCTTTTTATCTTCATATTTACATCCTTTTTAGTTAATGTTCTTTATGTCAAAATCAGTTATGTATATTCCCAAAGGATTTTCTGTTATATCTTCTTTTGATGGAGAAAGAAGCTTTACGGTAATTACAGCACGCTGCCTTATGTCTTTTGCAATTACTCCGGTCATTGTTCGTGTAACAAGCCTGTAATCAACCTGATAAGTATTCGGAGAAAGATTCAGGGGTTCTGTTTCAAACTCAACTTCTCTTGTATAGGTTCCAAAATCTTTGAATGGGTTTTCTTCACGAAGCAGGGTAGTGTACTTTGAAGCAGATGTAGAAGTAAGTCTGTGATAAACTTTTTCTGCGTTTCCATTTACTATTGCTGCATCGCTTGAAAGTGTTTTATACAGAGTTATGAACTCTTTTACCTGATATAGTATTGCAATTTCTGGTACATTGTAATTTTGAAAATTTTTTCTTGAAACTTCACCAAGATACTGAGTCTGTCCAAAATCATTCATTGTTACTACGGCCGGAATTATCTGTGTACGTTTTGTGAGAAAAAATGTAATTCCTAAAGCCAGTATTCCTATGATGCAGATTAAAATAAAATTGCTTCTTTTCAGCAGCTTATTTTCTTGCATAACCTGGCCGCACAGCATGTCAAAATGTTGAAGCTGAGGATTGAATGGAGTTTCATTTGTACCTTTCGGCGGATAGCTTTTACTAGGCATTGTTTTCTCCTATAGTTTTATGAATAAGCTGAAAATCAGGCTTCCAATTCCCAGACAGCCGAAAATAATTACCAGCCAGCTTGTGCCGTTTATTTTTGGTTTTACTTCCGGCACTTTTCTGATTAATTCTTTGTTTTCCTTCTCGCATTGCTTTATGAATTCAACCGCTGTCTTTTTTACTGTATCAAGAGTTTTTGAAGAGTTTTCCGTAAAGGATTTGAGTGCATTTTCACATTTCAAGACAAGAGCTTTGTATTCATTTTCTGAAGCTGCAAAAGTATCGCTTCTGAACTTCATGATCGAGTCTTCTATTATAGTATCTGCGGATTTTAATTCCCTGCATTTGTCAGTTATCTGCATAAGACTGTTTTTTACAGTTGAAGATATATCATCAAGTACTTTTGTAATAGAAGCTCTTTCTTCATTCAGCTGTTTTTCTAGAAGATAAACTTGTCCCTGATATTCATTCTTTTCTATTTTAAGTTCAAGCTCTCGGTTGTAATCTATTTCTCTTGTTATGCGTTCATTGAATTCTTCAAACTTTTTTGTAAGGGAATTAAAATACTGTGTAATTTCTGTCTGAAACTTGTCATCTCTCATACTTTTGTTATCAAAACTCTGTTCTATTGCTTCCCTTAATTCTGATAGATTTTCTAGTTCCGAAGACAGTTCCATTATTGCTTTTTCAAGTGTTGTTCTTTTTTCACCTTCATAAGGAAGCAACTCCTGTTTTTCCTTTACAGGGAGCGTTTTTTCCACAGGTGATTTTTTGAGTTCCGGTTTTACAGGAAGCTTTCCTTCTATACTCTCTGGAACAATATCTGTGTTTTGATAATCATTCATATTTTGCTCCTTAAATTATTGTTCCGGTTTATATTCAACACCATTCGCAAACCAGCATTCATAATTATCAACATTGTCTACAATGGCAGGTCCGTTTTCGTAGTGAAGAACACCGTTCTTCCAGTGCTCACGGTGATTTCCGTCTCTTGTTTCTAAAGCCGGTTGGTTTTCACCATTTTCATCTGTAGAATCGTTCAGCAAACCTTTCTTGCAGCGAATTATGACGTTTTCAAAGATGTAGTCTCCGTCTGCGAGTGTTCCTTCTTCTGTAACGATTGTTGCATACTGATAGTTTCTAAAATCTTTCATTTTCATATCCTCCAATAATTAAATTATCTCAAAACCATTTCTCCGCATGGATTTATTTTGTTTATTTCATTTACTACCTGTGCAATATGTTTTGTCTGCATACCTATTTGCTGCAGCAGTTCATCACAAAAGTTTTTTACGAATGAACTTTCATTCTTTTCTGATTCTTCAACCAGGTTCATTATGAAATTGGTATCAGCCAGTATTTCAATCTTTATTTTCATTGATATTTCCATTCTTTTCTTCCTTTTTGTTTGCGCTTCCTTCAAGCTTGATATAATCTGCTGATATAAAATATTTTTGTTTTGCTTCACCAGATTTTGTTACAAAATCTTTGCTCCTCAAACAGCCGAATACAATAATTTCCTTTCCTTTTTTTAGATAAGGAAAAATGCTGAAGGCAGCTTCCTTCATAAAATGAACTTCAATAAACATTGGAGAACTTTTCTGATATGGAAGTCCGGTATCAAGCATTGTGAAAGTAACAAGAAGAGTTTCTGTCCCATCATTATTGACCAGGACTTTAGAGGCTTCTTTTGTAATTTTTCCTTCAATACACACAGAATTCATATAAATCAATCTCCTGCAATTTACTTATGAAAAACAGAACTCATAATTGTATCAGAGTTCTGTTTCCCGATAGTAATTTCCTAATTAAAATACATCATAGTTTTCTTCATCCACATAAATATCATCTGTTGAAGATTCTGCATTTTCGATGTAAATTTCTTCATCTGATTCTTCAGGTATTTCTTTTGAAAGTACTGTCTCTTTTTTTCCTGTAAAAATCAGATGGACTTTTGTAGCACAGATGTATATTCTGGAATCATAAAGCTTCTTTCCGTTATCATCTGTCCCGATTTCTTTTGTCTTCTGTTTCAAGTAACCTTCAATTATCAATGGTTGTCCTTTTTTTAAGTAGGAAGCGAATTTTTCTGAAGATATGTAAACCGATGTAGGAAAATAATAAACCTCGTTATAAAAGCTTCCGTCCGCAGCTTTTCTTGTCTTATTGACAGCAAAAGTGAATAATGCAACTTTCTTTTCGTTCTTTGTTGTTCTGAAAACTGCATCTCTTACAAGTCTTCCCTCAAGTGCATAATGATTTAAATCTGACATAATTTTACTCCTTAATTTTTTATTTTAATCAGGCAACGCCTGATAAATCTTTTGTTTACGGTGAATTCGCCGGTTCTTGTTCATACAATCCGAATTGAGTCTCAATCTGAATTATTCTGAATTCATAATTTTGACGTGTTTCTTTGTCATAAAACCTTGTTGTTACAGGATATTCTGTTTCGGCTTTTTTCAATGCAGCTTCATATTGCTGCCGTTTTTCTTTATCCATTCCGAAAATCTTTTTTTGTTTTTGTATTTCAACCGGTTTTTCTAGAGAATCACATTCCAGACCGCAAACCTGGCAGAAAAGGTCATCTTTGTTATGCTTGTTGCCGCAGACAGGACAATTGATAATTTGTGCTGCCTTCTGTTCTGCTTTAAGTTTTATCAGTTCTTTTGTGTTTTTGAATTTTGCCATCAGATGACTTTCTGAAAAAGATTTATAAAAATATCCGTCAAAGTTTTCCGGTTCGCTGCATTTCTTTTTCAGATAATCGTAAGCCCATTCAAGATATTCCAAAAGCTCCTGGTCCGTAAGATTTAGTTCTTTTGCTGCATGAATCAGTTTTGGAACTGGTGAAGGTGAAAAACTTATCGGATAACAGAATAGTTCGTTAAGTTTTACTTGTATTTTATTTTGTAAAGAAAAATTATCTGCTTCTTCTGCTTTTTTGTTTTGTTTATTTTCAGGAACAGAAGAAGTAGAATTTAAAGAATTTATATTAATATTATTGGGTAAACTCAGTTGACTACCCCCATTAAACTCAGTTGACTGGGGTGGTAAACTGAGTTTAATACTTTCTTCTTGTATAGTGGTAAACTCAGTTGACTGGGGGGGTATTAAACTTTGTTTACCACTTGTCGTTTGACTTGTTATTATTCTTGACCGTACAGTCCAGTATCTTACAAATTGAACTCCATTTTGAATATAAACTTGCTTTTCGATATATCCTTTTTCAATCAATGATTTAATGGATTTAATTACTCCTTGTTTAGTTGAATTAGTCCATAAAGCAATATATTGAAGTCCGCCATGATAATCACTTTTTCCATCTTGTGAAAATCCGTGTATCAATGCGTAAATCATAAGTTCATTACCTTTGAGGTCCAGTTCATTGATCATCCAGCCGGAGATTTGAATGTAATTATCATTTTTAATATATACTTCTTTCATAGATTCTCCTTAATATATCTAAGCTATTTTTACTTCAAATCTATCCTTTGCTTTTTCGCTCTTTTTCTATGAAGTGTGTTTCTATACAGAATTTTGCGATTCTGTTTTCTTCTTTCCTCTCATTGCATATTCCACAGAAAACACACTTCTTGCAGTCATGACCGGATTTAGCTTCATAAGTAACTGTTTCAAATGTATCTTCAATATGAAGTAGATCTCCTTCTTCAAGCATTAAGTTTCCATTCTTGAATTTCATAAGATTCCTCCTGTTTTCTGCTCCAACTCATTTTCCTTTTCACATTTTTTTGCAAGGTAAATGTAGTCTTGTTTTCTCCAATTACTGTTTTTGAGGTCGCTTTTATAACCGTTTTCTCGCAGGTATTCTTTTATCTGGTCCATAGTCCAGTTTTCAAATTGAATGTTACTCATGCTTTATTCCCCCTGATTTCTGTTAGGATGTTTTTAACTTCCTCTTGTAACTTTAAGAATCTTCCTTCGGTAATGCTTTTGGTTATATATGGAGCAAAAATGGCAGTTATTTTTCCGACATAATCTTCAGTGGATGATTCTCTTTCATAGTTTTTCTTATCACCTGCGTAATTTGTCACAGTAGGAATGAATCCTATGTTGTGTATCAGCGACATATATTGTTGGTCACTCATAGGCTATTCTCCGTCAGGTTCCCAACCAGGAATGTCGTTTACTCTATGTACTGTTGCTGAATCATCTTTTAATATACCGTCACAATGGCTGCATAAAGTTTCCTTATCATCTGTCCACCAGCAGAATCCAGCTTTTGGATTGTAGCAGGGGTTGTCCATTGTGCATCCGCAGATTCTGCAGATGCCTTTTTTGACTTCTATGTTCTGCATATTTTAATCCTCACTACTTTTCTGCCATGTTTCCCAATCAACTACAGTTACAAGGATTGTCCTTGTAATACCGCAGTTTTTGTGTCTTAAATATATGACTGCATTTCCAGGATTTCTTCCAATTATTTTCAGCTTGCTTCCGTCTTGCGAAACCCTGGTATCTACGACAACTCCTTCTAAAGTTGTACCCAAATGACTTACTGCTAAAAGCCAGCCGTCTTTTGGATTTGTTACATTTTGATTGCTTGTCCAGCTGTAGCTGTTCATTCCCTGTAAATTACGGATTCCTATATCAAGCTCTTTGATACATTCTTTTGGAACAAGACAATCTTCTGGACAAGGTAAAGTTATGCAGTTTTCATATCCATATCCGTTTACATATATTATTTCATCTGAAAAATATTCTCTGTTATCTACATAACTCTTTTTATTACATGAAACTAAGAATAATACTGCTGCTATTATTATGATAAAATTTCTTTTTATGTATTTCATCTGTAATCTCCTATCATTCTGTTACCACAACCGGTCATCTGCCGGTTGAGGCTTATACTGTCGGCTTCTCTTTTGCCTTTGTTCCAGGCATCACGGTTTACTTTTATAAGCTTGTCTTTCACATTGTCTTTTGAAATTGAAACTTGATTGTGAACC
>JAEEGL011494108.1_pt1 | contig 12499 bp, 1 predicted proteins | sample 9134231 | NCBI WGS metagenome assembly JAEEGL01 (sample SAMN16246548, study PRJNA631951) | gut metagenome | biome: gut microbiome; feature: rumen; material: fiber-attached | host: Bos | place: Iran: Karaj | collected 2018-10
CGCGGCCGTTGACGAATACGGATCACACAAACCGCCGCCGCCCGAGATGTCGGCAATCGTCCAGGCCGCCCCCTCTTCAGACGTGACGGTCCCGTCGTCCGACACGACAAGCGACATGGCGAACCAGTCCTGCTTCTTGTAAGCCGACGGCGACGCGAACACGTAGAGGCGCGCCTTGAGATCTTCGCTCTCGTCGTCGACGAACGGCAGCACGAGCGCGCTCATCGACACCTTCTCGCCGTCCGGCAGCTGGCCCGTCACCTTCGCGACGCCCTTCTTGTCCGTCTTCAGCGTCAGATAGCCGTAGCCGGACTTCATCTCCGATTCGTCAAGCACATACTCTTGCAGCTCGTCGTCCCACCGCTCTCCGGATTCTGTCGTCGTGGCGCAGAACGCGAACGTGTAGTACTTGTCGAGGAAGTCGCCGACGAACATCGGATCCGCGAGCAGCTCCGCGTCCTGGCGCATGCCGACCATATCGCCGCCGATCCAGTCGTCCTCGGTCTTGTCGTACGAATCGGCATAGCCGGTGATCGTACCGTCGGAGCAGAACTCGACGTCGCATTCCTCTTCATCCTTCGTCTCCTTGGCGGAGAAGAAGAAGTAGCCCTCGTCGTCGCTTTCGTCCTCGTCGGAAGGATACCACGTGAGCGTTCCAGACACCGAACGCGTGCCGACCCGCGTGAGGACCTTCGCAGACACCTTGCCATCGGACTTGACGGACAGCTCGAGAATTCCTTTCTGCTGACCGGGCAGATATTCCCCATATTCAGACGAATAAATTCTCTTGGCGAGCATGCCACGGTACTCGCCAGCGAGCCATTCCGGCAGCGGTTTGACCTCGAAGTTGACCGTGAGGCTCTTGGCGTTCTTCGCGGGGTCCGTCGCCATGATGGTCACGGACGTGTTGCCGGCCTTTTTCGGCGCACCGGAAAGGACGCCTTTCTTCGCGTCGAACTTCAGTCCGTCAGGGAGCTTGCCGTTCAACTTGTAGGTGAGCGGATAGGCGATCGGACCGCAGCACAGCTCAAGGTCGTCGTCCAGCGCGCACCCCACGACCGCCTTGATGGTAACGGATGCGTTCCCAGCGTCGTCGTACGTCGCTTCTATGGAAGAGTCGTAGCCCTCGAATCCGTCGAAACTGATGTCATCGGCATCGTAGGCGGACAGCGCCTTGAACACGGCGACCACATGCACCTTCTGATCGACAGGGTCGATATACTGGTTCAAGTACGACTCGCCGCCGCCACACATATCTACATACATCTTATTTTCAAGCTTCCAGGTCGCGTCGGTATTCTTGAACGAATAGCCGTACTCCCAGTACTTCGCAAACGCCCATCCCTGGAACGCGTAATTCTTCGCGGCCTTCGCGGTTAGCGTGATCGTCTTCTTCGGGAGCACAAGCCCGTCCTTCGGGTTCATCGTGACCGTGCCGCCGACGTCGGACGACGGTTCGCACATGCTGCTGCCGTCTATCGTCATCACGTCGATCACCACCTGCGGAACGTACGTGAAGCTTCCATATACTGTTGCATTGCCGGTGCCACAGAAGTTGCATCCTCCGATCGTAACTTTCGTCTTGTCGGACGGTGCTTGCCAGTTCGGATCGTTTGAACGCCAAGTCACCGTGTAGGTGCCGAACTTCAGCAGCGCATATTCAGACTCACGCGTCTCCCAATGTCCGTCATTGTCCCAATCGCCGTCATCGACCCAATGCGAGCCGCCGCCGGCCTTGTACCAGGTGGAGCCGCCGTCGGGGCTCCACTCGAACGCATCGTACGGAGGGTCGATGTATAGGTCGCCTTCCTCATCGTCATAGCCGAGATAGATGGAAGATGCGCTCGCCTGAGCCGACAGTTGACCACAAGTCGATCCATCGATGTACGTGGCCTGGAGCGTAAGGTCCGCATCCGGCATCGTCAACTCCGCATAGGGAGAGGTGACGCGGAAGTTCGGCCCCAAGTATGCCTTGGAGGGCGACACCGTCCACTTCTGGAACGCAAGCTCGTTACCTTTCTTGTCATAAATGGAATCGTCAGCAGAAACGGAAACACTAGTGCCCGGCAGGAGTTCCAGCACGCCCTTGCCTTCCAGATATCCACCATCCGAGAAATCGGGATTCCAGACGGAAAGCCCGTTTATGACCTCGCTATACACATCTTCGTTGTCGAAATACTCCGCGCTAAGATACCATTGAACACACGCAGATTCGTCCTTCATCGTGAGCTTCCTGAACTGCAGCCAGTGGGCGTAGAGCGTAGGCGTCTTCTGCCCGGCGAAATCCGCAGGGTTAAAAATCATGGCTTGGGTAACAAGCTCGCCGCCGTCCTTCGCGGTCCACCAGCCGGCAAACGCATATCCCTTGCGGTAAGGAGTCGGGAAGCTGAGGTATTCGCACCCGTTCGCGAAGTACTCCTCCCGCGTACCGGTACCGCCGTTGGCATCAAGCTTGACCTTCGTCGAATCGTTGACGGGCACGAACTTCGCTTCGTAGTAGGGTTCCCATGGGCCTTCGTAGTAGGTGACGCCGCCCTCCTTGTACGTGCCGCGCTTATCAATGGTGATCTCCATGTCGCTTGCGCGCCAGTTGCCGGTCTTGTCGTAGAACTTGACCTTTACCTTGCCGGCCTTGACCGGAAACGCGTTGCCGAAGGGAATAAGCGTCTTGCCGCTGTCGAGGCTCCAGTAGAAATCGCCTTCAGGCGCATCGCCGCTCTGATAATACCCCATGGAAAGGAAAGCGGCAAACCCGTTCACGAAGTTCGCGGTCAGCTTCACGTCGGCGTTCGGCATCGATACCATCACCTCCGAGCTGAACGGATCGAAGCCTTTGCCCAGATCCGCCGTCGTCGGGGTATACGTCCAGTTGGCGAAGGCGTTGACATCGTTCTGGTTCTTGTCGTAGAGCTTGTCCCAGTCAATGTGCACCCCAACTTCAGGGCCGCCGCGGTACTGATCGCCACGAGAGGTGGATCCGTCATCCAAGAATCCGCCGGACACGGTGATCTTGTGCGGGAGATGCCACTGCGCGTAGAGCGTGGGCGTCTTGGCGTTCGCGAAGATCGAGAGATCCACCTCCTCGCCATACTGCACCTGAACGCCGCCGTCCTTGGCCGTCCACCATCCGTCGAAATCCCCGCCGGCCTTGACCGGATCGTCGGGCATGACATAGGTATACACCTCTTCTTCATCATCGCCGTCGCATGTAAGCGTCACCTTCGCCTGCGAGCCGATCTTGCCGCCGTTCGCGTCGAACGTTATGACGGGAACGGACGAATAGTACGTGATCTTCGGCGAGCATTTGTAGAACACGGCGTTTTCCGTGATCTGCTCCCTCAGCTTTTCCGGCACTTCCGCGGTCTTCAGCCCATAATCGCGGGCGAACGCATGGTAGCCGATCGTCTTGACCTTCGACGGAATCTTGATGGAGGGGAGCGACGAGCAGTCGTCGAACGCGCGGCTCCCGATCGAGTTGAGGCTCGCAGGTAGCGTGACCGACTTCAACTTGCCACAACCGTCGAAGGCATCGTCGCCAATCGACTGGAGCCCTTCGGGAAGCGTCACGCCGACCATGCTCTCGCAGTCGGTGAACGCCTCCTCCCCGATCGTCACGACCCCGGCGGGAATCGTGACCGACGTCAGTTTGTGGCACTCGCAGAACGCCCCGTTGCCGATGGCCGTCACCGGATAGCCGCCGAGCGTCGGCGGAACAGCGATCGTGCCGGAAGTATTGTCCGGGATCGCCGGATAGAACGCCTCGACATATCCGCCTTCCTCGTCGTCCCACTCCTCGAACGACCCGCCATACACCGTCGCCGAGCCATTGGACACGGTGTAGCCCCATGTCAGCCCATTCACTGTTTCATGCTGGATGTCATCACCCCAGCACAAGATGCCCGCAACCGCGAACATTCCCGCAATCACTGACTTGATTCTCATTTGGTCTGTTCTCCTGCTTTTAGCTTAAACATCAACGCCCCTCCTACGGGGAAACGACGGCTTGCCGCATGAAACTGGTGTCTTCGGTCCTGTCTCCTTCTGGTGAGGGCAAAGCGCTTACGGTGTCTCCTCGCCGACCGATTCCACCACGATATTGAACGGCAGCGAGCAGTTCCAGGTGCGGCTCTTGCCGGTGTTGGTGAGCTTTACCGGCATCAGGAAATATCCTCCCGTAACGATGTTGGCGTCCAAAGTGGATCCGCCATCGCGCGAAAGTATCATCATGCCCGCATGCTTGAGCCCCGATATCTCCTTCTGCGCGGAACCGGTCGAGGTTTGGGTCCACACCGAGAACTTGCCGCTTAGGATACCCGTCGCTCGCTTGTAGGTATAGGTTACATTCCAGGGGTTGACGCTTGCGGCCAGGTCGTAAAGTTTCGTCGAACCCGTCTGCTTGACCAAGGAACACTTGTCGACGTTCAACGCGTTCACCGCGCAGTCGAGAGCGAGTTGAGCGCCGCTCGTCGTGGGCGTCACGTCGGACACGAACTCGTATCCGGTGGCCAGCGCCTCCTCGGGCAAGTCGTCCGAGACGTCCACGAGGAAGGCGTAGGTGCGATAGTGCGCCTGCAGGTTGAAGAGCGTGTTGTACCACCCGCCAACCGGCTCAAGCTTGAGCGCATAGCCGCAGTCGCCGGAGTAGGTCGCATCGGTGCTGTCGTTGTTCCAGCTGAGCTCGGAGTCGGGCGAGACCACGAAGCAGTCCTCGCCAAGCACATTGGTTCCTCTTGCAAGCATCACCTCGCCGAAGAAAACATAGCTTGACTTGCTGACATAGATCGGCACGGCGATTCTGTCCTCGTAGGACGGTTCGTCGGCCAGCGAAAACCCTGCCAGCGCCGAAGCTGAAATCGAGGTGCCGTCGGCCAATGCTCCGGTCACCTTCACCTTGCCCTTCGCGTCCAGCGTCAACGCCAGATATCCGTTTCCGCAAGGAGCGTTCGGGTCGCCCGCCATGGGGCTGAGCACCATCGTGTAGTAGCCCACGCACTCCGCCATGCGCGCCAGCGCTGCCGAATTCTTGGTGACGTCCTTGTAGAGCGTTGCGCTGTAGCCAAGGTTGACGTCGGCCGCGTCCACGTTCTTGCCGGTCGCGTCGGGCACGTTCATCACCAGCTCGGCTTCGGCAATGGCGTTCGACGACTCCTGGTCATTCTCGCAGATGGTAACGTTCAGCGTGTTCGTGTAGGTCTCCTCGCCGACTTTCTGCACGAGCGGAATCGCCGCGTAGAGGTTCGTGGTCGCCCCCTCGACGCTCAACTCGTCAAATCCGGTCTTGGCGAAAGTGTAGGTCTTCCCGGCAAGCCCGACCTTGCCCGTGATCTTGCCTGCCGCAGTCACCGTTACCGCCAACGAGGCACCGCCGGCAAGCCCGCGCGAGGCGTCGGTATCGGCGCGGAGCACGCCATTGAAGGTGCCGGCCGCGGCCTTCATGCCCACGACCTCGAACGTCAATGCCGCCGTGGCGCCGGCAACCTTGTCCGCCCCCGTCACCTGCAGCAGCGCCTGATAGGTTCCGGCCTTCGTGGGCACGCCGACAAGGGCACCGCTCTTCGCGTCGAGCTTGACGCCGTCGGGCAGCTTGCCGGACAGCAGCTTGTAGCTCGCGCCCGCCGTTTCGTTGGAAAACGCCGCATTGACGCCTTGATACAGCAACACCGTCTTGCCTGCGACATTCGATTCGACCTCGTTGCCGAAGGCGTCCACGCCGCCGATCACGGTTACAGGCGCCGTTTCTGTCGCCGCCGCCGTGAACGACCATGCCGTCTTGTTCGTGCAGGCCAGCAACACGTTGCCGGCACCGTCGCAGATCACGCTGTCGGCGCGCCAGGAATACTTCTTGCCCGGCTCGAGGTTTTCCACCACGTAGTTTCCGTGGACATCGGGAATCACCTCGGTTTCCGCGTCTCCCAGCTTCACGCCCTTGGTGGTCGAGCAGAGGCAGAACACCTTCACGCCCGTCGCGGGACTGGAAACGGTGGACGCGAGCACCGCCCCTGAAAGCGGCAGCACCGCCTTGTCGAACGAAGGCGCCGCGGCCGTGGCGGCGGCGAGCTTCTCGAACGAGTAGAAGCCCTTGAGCCCGCATCCCGCCTCGGCGGTGAACTTGACGCTCTGCGATCCGGCGCCGAGGTAGAGCTTGATTTCCTCGCCATCGGCGAATTCCCGTGTTCCGGATTTCCCCACGGCGCAAACGAGATCGCCCACGGCCTTCGAAGTGAACACGCCCGGCCCGGTGAGGGTGAAGGTGAGGTCGCCCTTCGCGGTGGCCTTGATGTCCTGTCCGTCGGAAATCGTCCAGACGCCGGCCTTGCTTTCCTTGATGGTCACGCCGGAGGCCTTGAGCGACGCGGCGTTCGCCTTCGTGTACTCGGCGACCGAGCTGTCGAACTTGTCGTTGCGCACGTAGATCGTGATCGCGGAGGCCGCGATGGCGGGGCTTGCGTATTTGTCCCCGGCCGAGTTCGTACCGCTCAGTTTCGTGAGCTTCACGGTGAACTTCTTCTCCGCCGTGTAGTCCGTTTCCACCGCCTTCGTGTTGATCACCAGCTGGCTCGACGCAGATCCGGCCTCTCCGCTCGCCCACTCGAAGCTCTCGCTCACCGCCTCGAAGTCTACGCCGGCCTTGGCCGTTCCCGCCGCCGTCGCCGCCGTCACGCCAATGGCTCCATCGTCGGCCAGGATGCGGCGAAGGTCGAGCGTTACGCTTTCACCCGCCTTGACGTACACCGCCGCGTTCTTCGCGGGCAGCTGCTCCCCGTCATGGAACACGGCGACCGTGCCCGGCGCCGCCTTGGTGGTTTCCGTGACCGTGACCGTGCAGTTGGAGGGCGAAACGAGCGCGGGAATGTATTCGTCTTCGGCAACCTCGTCTTCGCCGTAGGTGCTCAGCGCCACCGAGAAGTCAACATCGCCCTCGTAGGTGTCGTAGAGCTGCGGAATGAGCTTCACCTTGATCGTCTTGTCCTTGTTGTCGCCATTCTCCCACACGAGTTCGCCCTCGGCGTGTTCATAACGCTTGCCTGCAACCGCGCTCCCGTCGGCAGTCGCGTACTTCACGCGCACAAAACCATCCTTCGCCGTGCGCTTGACGGCCAGCGTCGCGTAGGCGGTGTTCTTCTTGAAGCTCACCGCGGCTTTTGCGAACTTGACCGATCCCACGTTGGCGCTCGTCGCAACGAGGGTGTAGGAACAGTCCTGCCAATCCTCCTTGTTCTCCTCCTCGTGATCCACCACCACATAGTAAGTGCCCTTGGTGGCAACAAGTATCTGGTAGACGGTGTTCGTGTCCGGACACAGAACGCGCTCGCACGGAGCATTGGTCGAATCGGGACCGAACACGCGCACGCGGGGCGTTCCCACGACGTCCTGGAGCTTGAACTTGTAGTAGCTGCCCACCGCGCCCGCAAAGGAGTACCAGTCGGCGCTGTCCTCGACGTAGAGCGTCCTCTCCACGCTCACGCCCTTGGCGCTCGGCGTGAGCTTAACGGGCGCATACTTCTTGCTGCCGGAATATGTGCCGCTGGGATAGTCGTCAAGCGGATCGGAAGTGTCGTTGTAGACGCCAAGCATCGTATCCTCGGCTTCGTCGCCGGTCATCACGTGCGTGACCTTCTCAGGGCAGGAGAAGCCCTTCACCGTCGCGAACGTCACCACATTGTTGCCCCAGGTGAGCACGCGCGTTCCACCCTTGCGCTGCGTCTTGTCCGTCCCCTTGGGGTTGACGTAGGTCCAGTAAGCGCTGGCCGGGCCCTTGATGTTCACCGTCATGTAGCCAAGCTTCTGGTTGGGCACATAGGCGACCGACCGCAGCATATATGCCGGATACTCGCGCCCCTTGCCCTCGTTCACGTAGACACGAACGTAGTAGGTCTGGCTGGCGGAGGCCGTGAACACGATGCCGCCTTCGGAAACGACACCCTTGGTGACGGACGTCTCCTTTGAATCCTTTACGGTGAAAATCTCTCCGTAAATCGAGTAGTCGGTCGGCTCTTCGGTCGTCGTGCCGATCTTGTAGCTTACGCCGTTCTGGCAATCGATCTTGTAGATGTCCTCCCAGTCGGTGAAGGAGAGTCGATGCGCCCCGTGCCCGGCATCAAGATTGATGTCGACGTTGTCGTTGGCCACTGTCGCGCTGATCGTCGTCGCGCCGGCAATGGTGTCGTCCGCCGCGTCCCACTCGTCGGGATCGTCATCAACGGCAGGTCCCGGCTTCTTCAGCTGCAACGTGACTTCAAGGCCAAGTGCTTCCATGTCGGCCTCGAGATCGGTCTGGCACACGCCCACGTAATAAGTGCCGTTCGCCGTTGCGGCGTAGGATATGTAGGGATTGAGTCCCCCACGTCCCTGGTTCATGTCCAGAACCGTCCCGTTCTTGTCGTACAGATACATCGTCAGGTTCGTGGCGGCGTTCGACACCTCGAAGATGGCGCGCTCGCCCTGCGCGAGGTCTGCCTTGAAAAGCTGTTCGTCCACGACCGGATCCCACACGTCAGGTTCGGTCGAGAGCCGTCCGGGAACGAAATTCGCCGCATATCCGTTCCCCTCGTTTAGTTCCGTGACGTCGTGGACGCCGATTGCGCGATTCTTGAGCATCACGCCGGTCATCGTGAACGATCCAGTTTCTCCCGACACCCGCAAATACACCGTGCCCGCGGTTGTGGTGCGGATTTCGAGCGACGGCTGAAGATCCTCGGACGATGCAGACGACGAATAGCCCGTAAGTTCCGTGTATTCGCACGTGGCGTCCGCGCAGGAAACGTCGATCGGATTCGCCTCGGTGCTGTTTTGAATGACAAACCGGTAGGCCCTTCCCGCCTGAGCGGTGAAATAGTAGTAGTAGTCTCCCTCGATGAAGGTTCCTTTGAATGTCTTTGGACTTTCGGCGAGCGCGATTTTCTCTGGGTTCTCCTCCGTTCCAAGCGGTGGCGGCGGTTCCTCGCCTTCCCACGCTTCGCCGTCGATCGCCGTCGTCGTGTAGTGGATTGTGCAGGTGTCACCCACGTCACCATCGACGTAGAAGTAGAACCAGCCCGAGCTCGGATCCTCCTCCATGTCCCAGCAGTCAGAGGTGAGAACGAACAGTTCTTCGCCCTCGCGAAAATACGAGTCGAACGACGCCCAGAGGCTCTCATTGTCCGGATCGTAGTCTTCGCTCATCGACATCGACGCGTTGCTCTTCTCGTCGCACCAAATGGAACAGGTCTTGCCCCGGCTGACTTTCACCTTGACGTAGTAAACGCCCCAATCCGAATCGTATGTCTTATCGTCCGGGTCGTATGCCTTCGTGAGCGTCACTTGCAGCGTCTGCTCGCTGCTGGATGGCGACAGCGTCTTCGCCGCCCCGAGGTAGCTGCCGGTGGTTGCGGCCTGAAGCGCACCCAGCACCGAGAGCGCAAAGGCGAACATCGTAGTTCCGAGTTTTTTCATTGTTGTTTCTCCTTGGTTTTGAAATCGTTGAACTGAATATGCAGGTCCCCGTCATGGCAGACGGATACGACGGCATCGAATCCCGGGAAGTTCCGCGCGGTCTTCGGCGGGAAATGCAAATACCCAAGCGCCTCAAGGCGACCGTCTCCGCAAGCCGTCGCCACCAGCGGAACCGACGCGCTTGCCGAATACCCGCCGGCGAATTTCGCCCCCACGGTCATGGAGCCCGAGGTCCCTACCCTGAATGTGAACGTTCCTTCTTCGTTTTCCACGACGACATTCCCCGCCGCGTACATCTTCTTGGCCAGCGCCTTGTAGTCGGCCGTCGTCCACTGGCTGCGCGCGGCGAAGAGCCATTCGTTGGTGGCCACGCCGGCCAGCCCCGAAGAACTGAGGTACACCGTGTTCGTGTTCGGCTTCTGGCCGCTGCATTTCGCGACGACGTCTATTGAAACATCCCTCGCGCCTTCCTCCGGATCGTATTCGCCGGTCGCCAGCGATCCTGCGCTCAGCGTCCAGGTTCTCGTTCCCTCCATCAGCTTCCCGCTCACCTTGCCGGTTTTCTGTACCGTAAGCGAAGCGGTAAAACCGTCTCCGCCGCCGTCGAACGTGCCCACGGCCCATTCCGGCAAGGGCATCACGTAGAAGTCCACGGGATAGGTCTTGACGTTCTTCCCCACCGTCGTCGCCTTGATCTTCGCGGTCACCGGCTTGCAAAGGCCCGTCTTGGAGTCCAGCTTCGCCGAGACCGTGGGCGTACCGGATACCAGCATCGTCTTCGAGGAAAACTTGAGTCCCGTCGGGAGCCCGCTCACGCTCACCGTCACCGCCGACTCCGCCTCCGCCATCACCGGCCAGCACTGCGCCACTCCGCACAGGTTGGTCAGCGAAAGCGCCGCTTCCGTTCCCAGTTGCCCCCCCCCCAGCGCGGTCTCCAACGAAAGCGCATCCTCCTCGGCCGTCACGAACTTGCCGTACACCGTAACATCCGCCGCGGGCATCAGGTATTTGCACGCGGTCGATTTCGAAAGCAGAAGGCCGTCCTCCGCATACCAGCCGGCAAAGGCGCTCTTTTCCCCTTTCTTCGTCGATTGCGTGGCGCGAAGCGTTATGCTCTTGTTGGCGGCGTACTTGCCCGCACCGGACACCGTGCCCACTCCGTTGCCGAAGGTCTTGAGCGTAAGCACCGGATAAGGCCCCACAATGAAAGTGGAAGATGCCTTGTGTCCGCTCGTGGTGAAGATCACCGTGTTGGTGCACGGCTTCGCGGGCGTACCCGTCAGCATCGCCGTCTGCTTCGTCCACTTCATTCCCGTGGGCAGTCCGCTTACGGATGCATTGGACGCGATTCCGGTAAAGTCGATCTTCACCGGCACCCCGGGTACGAACGGACCGTACGCATCGTCAACCGGCAATGTCGCATCCAGCCAGTTTGCAACCGTGACGGCGATCTTTTCCTTCCTTGTCGCGCCGGACTCGTTTTTCGCGGTCACGGTCATCGTGAATCTTCCCGGTTTCGTCGGCGTGCCGTAAAGCCGCGACGTGCCAGCCGTAAACTTCAGGCCGGAGGGAAGTCCAGACACGGTGAACGACGCCTTCGAGAGCGATTCGGCTGAAAACGCCGGCTCCAGGTCGAACTCCACGCCCGCACGGAACGAATCTTCGTCGAAGAGCGGCGTCACCGCGGTCACGGGATCGGTCGCCGCGTCTTTCTTCACGAACACGGCCACGAAGGTGAGGTCGTTCGTTCCCGCCACGACCGTGCAGGAACTCGCCCTGAAGTCCGCCACGTCCAGCAGGTTCGTCGCGCCCGTCCCGTCAATCGTCCGCCAACCCGCGAAAAGGTTGTTCTTGGCGGCCGTCGCCCTCAGCACGATGTTCTCCCCCTCGAAGTACAACCCGCCTCCCGTCGCATCGCCGTTGCCGTCCACGAGAACTTTCACCGTAATCTCCGCCACTCCCTCCAACGGACGCACGTGCTTGCGGTATTTCGCCACCGCCGCGTATGAATTGCGCAACGTTTTCACGTTGTCGCAAACGCCGTCAACGCCCATCGGCACGCCCGTATCCGCGCCGTTGTCGTGGAACGTGAGCTCGGGCGAGGAGAAGGCGGCGACCGGAATAAATCCCGTCCCTCCCTTGCCGTCCCACGAATATCCCATGATCGTGAAATACGTGTTGCCGTCGTAGTCGAAGATATACGCGCTCGAGTAGTCGAAGAGCTGAGGGCCGCAGTTGATCTGGTTGGGATTCACCTGCTGGGCCGTGGGATGCCCCGCTCCCATCACGTGCCCCACCTCATGCACCATCACGTATTTGGCTTCCACCGCCGCGATTTCGCACACGCTGAACGCGCGCCGCCCCGTGTAGGCGAGATTCGCCGCCGAATCCCAGTCGGAAATGTTCAGCAGCCCGTACGAAGCACCGAGCGTTCCCTCGGTCTCGCCGGTGTAAGCGAGCACCACCGCGATATCCGCGCCCGTGGAATAGCGCGCCTCGATGACGCCGCGCAACGTGGCGTCCTCCTTCAATGACAGCTGGGAGTTCATGTCAAGCGAATTAAGGGCGTACAGGAACCTGCTGTCGTTGTTTGATCCCAGGTCCTTGATCGCCACCGACAACTCTTTAACCCCGACAAGCCGGTAGCGAAAATCGTCGAGAAGACCTGAATTCTCCAGCACCGCATTCATCCTGGCCACCTGGATTTCCGCGAAATCCACGGTATCGTAACCCTTGTCCGAAATCCACCCGCGCGCGTCTTTGTCGTAGCATACGAGGATGTCGACCACCTTCAGCAGATTGTCCGTTCCGTCCGATTCCGGCGGATCGACCGGTATGAAATACCGAAGCGCGGATGCGGAATCAAGTTTGCCGCCAAGTGTCTCCGCAGCGCATTTATGCTTGAAATTACGCGGATCGACCGTCCGGCGCTTCGCCACCCCGCCGCCGGAAACGAGCGTCGTCACCGCCTTGCCGTCAATGCCCCGGATCGTCGCCGTATAGTCGCCGCCCTTGCGCACCAGCTCCGCCTGATTCCCGGCCGCATCCCTCGCGAGGAACACGCTTC
>JAEEGL012200403.1_pt1 | contig 12499 bp, 12 predicted proteins | sample 9134231 | NCBI WGS metagenome assembly JAEEGL01 (sample SAMN16246548, study PRJNA631951) | gut metagenome | biome: gut microbiome; feature: rumen; material: fiber-attached | host: Bos | place: Iran: Karaj | collected 2018-10
ATATTTACATCCAGAGAAACCTTAATGAAACATTTGATCCAATTATAGATGCCCTAGAAAACGGAGATGAGATATCATGTCTTATAACTGCCTATAGTCGATATTCTACTACAACGTATAGATTTAAAATGAATTCAAATGGGCTCAAATACATAAAACACAAGTGGAAAAAATAACATTATGATGAAACAATCCGATAAACATGTTATAGAAGCCCTTGCTTTATTCAGTGACGCATGACCGATAAACGCCGCCCCGGCGTACAGTATTTCACTGTTCGTCGGGGCGACGATACTTTGCCTGAGGAGCATTACAAAGCGACAGCGCTTCCGAGATTCCTAGAGGATTGTATTTTCGATGGTCATATCAACTTCGCATGACCCTCAATCGCCGCCTCTATACGCTGCGGTTCGATGCCGATGTAACGCTGCGTCACGACGTCGGAGCTGTGCTGTAATAGCCGCCGGATCAGGGCAATATCATACCCATTGATTTTATAAACCTCCGTTGCGTACCACATGCACATGCTCCGGGTGCGTAACCTCAAAAGAACAGTCTGAATGACGGCTTTTCTGCCGAAATGCAGGCTGTTTTTGTTGATTTCCGCAGAAAAAAACACTACAATGAGAAAACCGCCCGAGGCGGTTGACAAAGAGGGAAGCGCCCTGTATTATATGATATCATTATGATATCAACTGTCCGGGAGCGGAACGGACCCGGCGCTGCCTGCGGTGCCCGGAGTGCGGCCTTCCCGGAGAAAGTGGAGACGGAAATCATGAGCCTGATCGTAAAAGACCTGACCAAGAAATACGGAGAGAAAACGGTGGTGGACCACCTGAGCTTTGCCATGGAGGGGCCGGGCGTCTACGCCCTCCTGGGCACCAACGGGGCGGGGAAGACCACCTCCATCCGCATGATGCTGGGGATGCTCTCCAAGGATGCGGGGGAGGTCCTGTGGAATGGCGCGCCCCTGCAGCTGGAGACCTGCAACGTGGGTTATCTGGCCGAGGAGCGGGGCCTTTACCCCAAATACACGCTGATGGACCAGCTGAAATACTTTGCCTCCCTCCGGGGCGTAGAGGGGCAGGAAGCCACGGACCGCATCCGCTATTGGGCCCGGCGCCTGGAGGTGGAGGAGTATCTCTATCCCACCAGGACCACCCGGCAGGGCCGGAAGATTCCGGCCCCCTCCAGCAAGGCGGACCAGCTCAGCAAGGGCAACCAGCAGAAGATCCAGCTCCTGTTGGCCCTCATCTCCGATCCGGAGCTGCTGATCCTGGACGAACCCCTTTCCGGCCTGGACCCGGTGAACACAGACCTGTTCAAGGGCATCATCCGGGAGGAGATCGGCAAGGGGAAATACCTCATCATGTCCAGCCACCAGATGGCCACGGTGGAGGAATTCTGCACCGACATCACCATCCTGGACCGGAGCCGGACGGTGCTGCAGGGGAACCTGAACGAGATCAAGAAGAGCTACGGCCGGGTGAACCTGAAGCTGAAAACCACCGAGGATGTGACCCGGCTCATCCTGGACAGCGGGGCGAATATCCTGACGGAAAAGGAGAACGAGTACCAGATCAAGGTCCGGGGCGAGGATCAGGCCATGGGCCTCCTGCGGGAGCTGACAGCCCGGGGGATCACGGTGGTGACCTTTGACCTCCAGGAGCCCAGCCTCCATGAGATTTTTGTGGAAAAGGTGGGAAATCCGGATGAACACGTATAAAAACGACCTGAAGGGCACCGGGAAGGTCTTCCGTTTTTCCCTGCAGCAGTATTTCAAGAGCGCGGCGACCTATGTGATGCTGGCCATCATGCTGATCGGCTCCGGGGCCTCCGTGCTGATCATGACCAGCAGCATGGACCGGGGCGCCAGCATCACCGAGGAGGCGGAGCGGGTCTACATCCGCAACGCCAGTCCCTATGCCCTGGACCCCATTGCTCTGCCGGGACACTGGATGGGAGAAGTCACGGACCGCGGTCTGGAAGAGCTGCTGGGGCAGCTGGACGCGGGGGAGACCACCGGCGTCGTGGTGGATATCGCCTGGGACGAGGAGGCGGGGCTCTGGAAGGCCACCGCCTATACCGGGGAACAGACGGCGGTGACCCAGTCGGAGGCCTGGGACATCGCTGCGGCCTGTGCCGGGCAGCTGGAGGGAGAGCGCTACGCCGCCCTGGGGGTGAACCCGGTGCAGATCGGCATTGCCCTGGCGCCGGTCTCCACGGAAGTGGAGACCGAATCGGAATTCCGGGCGCCGGAGGAGGACGACGGGGACGTGCGTTCCCGCACGGCGGCCGGCAGCGCCTATTCCATTCTGGTTTTCATGCTGATCTCCTTCTCCACCTCCTTTATCGTCCGGGCCGTGGTGCAGGAGAAGAGCTCCAAGCTGGTGGAGCAGCTGATGGTTTCCATCCGGCCCCTGGCCCTCATTGCCGGGAAGATCCTGGCGGCCATGTGCCTGGTGGTGGTGGGCGTCCTCTGCGCGGGACTGGGCCTTTTCCTCGCCAGGACCGTAATGAGCCTCCTGGGCTACGGCAGCGGAAGCGCCACCGCCGGACTGGGCGAGATGCTCAGCAGCCTCAGTCTCGGGGGCGTTCTGGCGGCCCTGGTCAGCATTGTCCTGGGGTATTTGAGCTTTTCCATTCTGGCAGCCCTCTCCGGCGCGGGGAGTCCCGGCCTGTCGGAGGCGGAATCCGCTTCCGGCGCGGCCATGCTGCTGAACTTCGTGGGATACGGCCTGGGGATGGGCACCGCCTTCGCCGGGGGCGGGACTTTCATCAAGGTGATGAGCCTGGTACCCTTCATATCGACCTATGTGGCGCCCTACCGCTTTATGGCGGGGGACATCGGTTTTCCGCTGCTGCTTCTGTCCTGGATCCTGCAGGCGCTGGTTTCCCTGCTGCTGATGCGGGTCTGCGCCGCCGTATACGGGGCGCTGCTGATCCACCGGGGTGAGCGGGTCGGCATGGGGAAAATACTCCGGATGATGAAAGGGGGCGCTGACGCATGAGAAAGAAAGGTCTTGGAGGGGCTGCCTCCGTCTTCCGCTTTTCCCTTCGGCAGCAGACCGGCTCTGTAGGCTGGCGGCTGATGACCCTGCTTCCGGCGCTGCTGCTTCTGGTCCTGATCCCCCTTATTATGCTCATTGCCGCCCGCAGCGGCGAGAAGCAGGTCCTGGAGACCCCGGTCAGCGCCGTGTATGTGGCGGACGAAACGGGGATCCCCACGGACTACAGCCTCCTGCGGGAAGAGGGAGAGGAGGCCTTCCGGGGCATCGAATACATCCCGGCGGAGAATGTGGAGTCCGGCCTGGACAGCGCCGCCGGGAATGACAGCAGTCTGGTACTGCAGGTCTCCCTGACGGAGACGGGCTACCGGCTTCTGGTCATCCGTCCGGAGAACACCGCCCTCAGCGGAGGAAACGCCAGAGATTACGCCGACTATGTTTCCGATGCCTTTCCGGCTCTGGCCCGGCGGAAATCCGGCCTGACGGAGGAGCAGCTCGCGGAGCTGAGCCGCCCCATCCCCACCGCCGCCTCCACCAGCGCCGCCTACCGGGACGGGACCCTCCGGGGCGGTTTCGAGATGGTACGGGAGGTGCTGGAGATGGTCCTGCCCTACCTCTGCGTCATGGTCCTGTATTTCATGGTCCTGATCTACGGTCAGGGGGTGGCGGGGAATGTGCTGCTGGAGAAAAACTCCAAGCTCATGGACACCATGCTCCTCTCCCTGCAGCCGGAGGCCATGATCCTGGGAAAGACGCTGGCTGTCTGGCTGGCGGGCATCCTGCAGATCTGCGCCTGGGTGGCGGGCTGTGTCCTGGGCTGTGTGCTGGGACGCGCCCTTGTGCTGGCGGTGGAGCCGGGCAGCACCATGGGGATCCTGGTTTTCTTCCGGCTTTTGGGTACCGCCTCGGGCCTCTTCACCCCCGGCAACGTGATTCTGGCCATTGCCATCGTACTGGCGGGCTTCCTGATGTACTGCGGCATCGCCTCCATCGGCGGGGCCCTGGCCTCCAAGCCGGAGGATCTGGGCACCACCAACTCGATCTTCACCCTGCTTCTGCTGGCCAGCTTTTTCCTGAGCATGTTCGGCGGCGGGGGAGGGGCCTCCATGTCCATCGTCTCCAGCGCGGCCTGGATGGATTATGTTCCTTTCACGGCGGTGATGTGCACGCCGGCCCGGGCGCTCCTGGGAAAGGTGTCGCCGGTGACGGGCCTGATCTCCCTGGTGCTGACCCTGCTGCTGGCCCTGGGAGCGATGCTCCTGGGCGGCCGCCTGTACCGGTTGATGATCTTCCACCGGGGGAACCCTCCGAAGCCCGGAGACATCCCCAAGCTCTTGCATCTCGCAAAAGAATAAAACGGTTGCGTTCATCCCGGCTTTTTTGTATAATTGCAGAAAAACGGGGAGAGGATCAGGATGGACCCGAAGGAAGAGCTTTTGCGCTTTGAAGCGCTGTATGATACCGGCTACGACGAAAAGAGGGCCTCCCGGCAGGAGGCCTGGGATCGCCGCGCACAGAACTGGGACCGGAAGTACCGGGAGGAGAGCGAGCGCAGGCTGCACGAGATCCGGGTTCGGGACACCGCCGCCTGGCTGCGGGAGCGGGGCCTTCTGGGCCCGGAGCAGGATGTGGCGGACGTGGGCTGCGGTCCTGGCCGCTATGTGGCCGAATTTGCCAGAACGGCCCGCAGTGTCCTGGGCACGGATATCTCCTCCAGAATGACGGAGTACGGCGAGCGCTACTGCCGGGAGCAGGGCCTGAACAACGTTCGCTTTCAGGCGGTGGATTTCCGGAAGGCGGATGTGGCCGCCCTGGGCTGGGAGGGCTGCTTCGACCTGGCCTATTCCTCCATCACACCGGCGGTGAGCGGGCTTCAGGGCCTGAATAATCTGATCGCCATCAGCCGGGCCTGGTGCTTCAACGCCTCCTTTGTTTTCAGCGAAAACGCGCTGTATACCGATATTATGCAGACCCTCTTCGGACGTCAGCCCCGCCGCCACAATGCCAGTCATTCCCACTGGTTTTACGAGCTGTTCAGTCTCCTCTGGTACAGGGGTTATTACCCGGAGAGCCATTATTATAAGCAGTACCGGGAACAGAGCGTTCCGGCGGACCGGGCCACCGCAGAGCGCTACGCCGATTTTCTCCTGGAGGAAAACGAGCTTACCGAGGAGAATATCCGCCGTATCCTCCGCTTCCTGGAGGAACGGGCGGATGCCGAGGGCCGGATCACGGAGATCAGCGACTGCTGGTACGGCTGGCTCCTCTGGGACGTGCGGGACCGGCATACACGGGTTTGAAGCTGTGAAAAAAGCCATTCAATGTATTTCATGCGGAGATCAGATCGATATTGTCGAAGGAAGCTCTTGCCATATCGGGTAAGGGCTTTCTTTTTCTGTTCGGGGAGTGCGGATCACAAAAATAAAACGATTTGGCGGGTAATTAGGAATCCGCTGACGATGCAGAAAAAAAGGCATAGATTCCTATCGACACCCTTGCTGTAGAGCGGGAGTTTATCGAGACCTGGCCTGATCGCCGGGAGCTGGATTATCTGATCTACAATGCCCCTGCCGTTTTCGCGGAACTGGTGCTGACCGGCGATGTGAAGGCGTATCTGGATACGGTCAGGCGGTGGCAATGATACCGTCCCCCGATTTAAGGCGGCTTTTGAGAGAGATAGTCTCCCAAAAGCCGCCTTCTCTCGTTTCCGCTGAAAACATTCGGATAAACTATTATTGCAGTCCCTTTTTATCATCGACGTGTCAGCGTTCAGACAAGAAAACGATGCTCTTCCGAAAGGCGTTGACACGGTGTCAGAAAAGGTGTATAATACAGACACTGACACCATGTCAATACTGATTGGGAAGGTGACGCTATGATCAAAGGAACGCCGGAGTTGATTGCCGGGCGGCGAGAGGAAATCATCAATGCCTGTGAAAAGCTCTATCATGCAAAGAGCTTCAAAGAGATCACACTCAAGGAGATCGGAAATGAGGTGCCCTTCTCCCGCCCGACGATCTATAATTACTTTGAGACGAAGGAAGAGATCTTCCTGGCTCTTTTTCAACGGGAATACGATCGCTGGAACGAAGACCTGACCACCATATTGAGCGGCAATGAGCAGATGACGAGGGCGGAGCTGGCGGGAAAAATCGCCGCGTCGCTCTCAGGACGGGAACAGCTCTTAAAGCTTCTTTCCATGAACAATTACGATATGGAAGCAAACAGCCGCCAGGAACTGCTGACCGCTTTCAAGCAGTCTTACGGGCATTCCATGCATCTGATGTGCATGATTCTTGAAAAGTTCTGCACGGACATGAGCGCGGCAGAGGTCCAGAACTTCATTTATACCTTCTATCCCTTCATGTTTGGAATATACCCTTATACTGCGGTCACAGAAAAACAGAGAACCGCCATGAAGGAAGCAGGGATCAACTACGTGTATCAAACCGTCTATGAGCTCACTTACAGCTGCCTGATCCGTCTGCTGGGCGAGTGAACGGCGGATGAAGAATAACAATGGTTTCAGTAAAGGAGAATACTCCGAAAATGCAATACGTCTGTTGAAAGGGGCAGTATTATGAAGTACACAAAGCTTGGCAATTCGGATCTGACCGTATCCCGGATCTGCATGGGCTGTATGGGCTTCGGAGATCCCGGCAGAGGCCAGCACAGCTGGACCATCGATGAGGACCATACGAGAAAGATCATAAAGCGCGGACTGGAGCTCGGCGTCAACTTCTATGATACGGCCATCGCCTATCAGAGCGGCACCAGCGAGCAGTATGTGGGCAGTGCTTTGCGGGATTTCGCAAAGCGGGACGACGTGGTCGTCGCTACCAAATTCCTTCCGAGAACGCAGAAAGAGATCGAAAGCGGCATCAGCGGACAGCAGCACATCGTGAACATGATCAACACAAGCCTCAAAAACCTCGGGATGGATTACGTGGATTTGTACATCTATCACATGTGGGACTGGCAGACGCCCATCGAAGACATCATGGACGGTCTGAATCGTGTTGTGAAGGCTGGAAAGGCCAGATATATCGGTATTTCCAACTGCTTTGCCTGGCAGATCGCCAAAGCCAATGCACTGGCGGAGAAGGAGGGCTTTGCGGAATTCGTCTCCATCCAAGGGCATTACAATTTGATCTTCCGTGAGGAGGAGCGGGAAATGGTTCCGTACTGCAATGAGGAAAACATTGCACTGACGCCGTATAGTGCCCTGGCTTCCGGCAGGCTTTCAAGGCTCCCCGGAGAAGGCGGAACAAAGCGTGCTGAGGAAGACGCCTACGCAAAATTCAAATACGACGCCACGGCGGAGCAGGACAACGTGATCATCTCCCGCGTGGCGGAGATCGCGGAAAAGCACGGCGTAACCATGACGGAAGTCTCTCTCGCGTGGCTGCTGACGAAGGTAACGTCTCCTGTTGTCGGCGCGACGAAGATGCATCATATCGAAGGTGCGGCTAAGGCAGTGGATCTGGCATTGACGCCGGAAGAGATCGTTTATCTGGAAGAGCCCTACGTGCCGCATCCTCTGGCCGGCGTCATGGCGCAAAATAAGCCCGCCGCAGCAAAAGAAACCCACGTCTGGTCCACAGGCGACCAGGAGATCGGAAAGTAAGGAGAAAAAAATGGCTGAAAAGATCGTTCAGACAGCAGGAAGAAACCAGCTTGGAGAATTTGCGCCGATGTTTGCGCATCTCAATGACGATGTGCTCTTTGGTGAAGTGTGGAATGAGGACGCGATCGACGTAAAGACGAAGTGCATCATTACGGTGGTATCCCTGATGGCTTCCGGCATTACAGATTCTTCCCTGTCCTATCATCTGCAGAATGCGAAAGCACATGGCGTAACGAAGGAAGAAATCGCTGCCATCATCACCCACGCCACCATGTATGTCGGCTGGCCAAAGGGCTGGGCGGTATTCCGCCTTGCAAAGGAAGTGTGGAGGGAGGAAGAATGATGAAAAAGCTCAAAACACTATTGGCAGTTCTGATGGTATGTACCATGACCCTTGGTCTGGCCGCCTGCGGAAGTACTAACTCAAATGAAACAACAGGCACACAGACGACTGAAGCGCAGAATACATCAGAGGAAAACGTAACCGCAGCAGAGCCGGAAAAAGAGTCTGCCGGTAACAGTGCTGCTTCAGAAGATACGTCGGATACAGCAACCGTTGATGCAGATTCCACAGATGATAATACGTCTGCCGAAGAGACCCAGGCCCATACGGATATCCTGGTGGCTTTTTTCTCCGCCACCGGAACCACGAAGGGCGTTGCCGAGAAGATCGCTGCGATCACCGGCGGCGACCTGTATGAGATCGTTCCTGCGGAGCCGTATTCGGACGCTGATCTGAACTGGAACGATCGTAACAGCCGCTCTACAAAAGAGCAGAATGATAAGAGTGTCCGTCCGGAGATCGGAAGCGCGGACATTTCCCTGGAAGGCTATACGACCGTTTACCTGGGCTTTCCCATCTGGTGGGGCGAAGAGCCGCGTATTCTGGATACCTTTGTCGAGAAATACAGCTTTGAAGGGATCACGGTGATCCCGTTCTGTACGTCTTCCAGCAGCGGTATCGGCCGCAGCGGCCCCAACATGGAAGCCCTTGCAGGCAGCGGGAACTGGCTGGATGGAAAGCGCTTCGGCGGCAATGTATCGGAAGCTGACCTTAAGTCCTGGATCGAAGGCCTGAAGTAAACAGATCCACAGAAAGGACGGAACTATGTCCAAGGCAAAAACGAAAAGCAGGATCAGACGGATCGTGGATGCGGCCATGACCGTCCTTCTGCTCTGTCTCATGGCCTACCAGGTCACGGGGGAAGTGCTGCACGAATGGATCGGCATAGGCATGACGGTGCTTGTCATCTTCCACCAGCTCCTGAACCGGAAATGGTATGGCGCGCTGTTTAAAGGCAAATATAACGCATACCGCGTGCTGACTTCTGCAATCAACATCCTGCTGCTTTGCTCTTTTGCGCTGACCGCCTTCTGCGGGATGTCCATGAGCGGCCATGCTGTGCCGTTTTTATACGGTATGGCGCCGGTTTCCTTCGCAAGGCAGATGCATCTTTCCCTGTCGCACTGGGCCTTTGTGCTGATGGGGCTGCATCTGGGAATGCATATCCCGGCAATGGCCGCCGGCCTGAAACTGAATGATAAAACGAAAACGCTGCTTGTTTGCGCTTTTGCCTGTATCGGCGGTATCGGCCTGTGGCTGTTCCTGCGAAGCGGAATACCGAACTGCCTGTTCTTCCGCGTGCCGTTCGCGTTTCTGGATTATGATAAAGCCGGAGGCCTGGTTTTTCTTGAAAACCTGCTGATGCTGTCCTTCTGGGATCTTATCGGAACGCAGGCAGCGCTGATCTGCCGGAATGCAGCGGCAAAAGCAGGAGCAAAAAAGAACCCGCTCCTCCCTGTCGCCGCCATTATGGCATCGGTGATCATCGGCGTCGTGCTGATGCTCCTGTTTCCTTCCGCAGACGGGCCGGGATCCTTTGGTACGCCAGACCGGTCTGCGCAGCATTCGGATGCCGCACAAACGGCGGAACCGGACGGAAAACAGGGATCTTCTCAAGAGGCACACGCCGCAGCGGCATCGAACAGCCCGCCCGCGGAAGACAATGTGCCGGTGAACGACGGATTTGTATGGATTCAGGGCGGCTCATTCCTGATGGGGAGTCCCGATACGGAAAACTGGCGGATCGACGATGAGACGCAGCATGAGGTTTCCGTCAGTTCGTTCTTCATGGATCCTTGCGAAACCACGCAGGACGACTATACCCGGCTCATGGGCGAGAATCCCTCCGCATTTTCCGGAGACGACCTGCCGGTCGAGAATATTTCCTGGCTGGATGCCGTTCTGTTTGCCAATGCAAAAAGCACGGATGCGGGCCTGACGCCGGTGTATGCGATTACGGAAGGCGGTATAACGTGGGACCTGTCGGCCGACGGATACCGGCTGCCGACGGAGGCCGAGTGGGAGTATGCCTGCCGGGCCGGGACGACCTCTCTCTTCAATACGGAGAAATCCTTAAGTGCGGAAGAAGCCAATTTCTACGGCCACTACCCCTATGAGATCGAAGAAAATTATTTCAACAGCGCCGTCCTGGAAGCCAGGCCCGGAGAATACCGGCAGACGACCATCACTGTCGGCAGCTTTTCGCCGAACGCATGGGGCCTTTATGACATGCACGGAAATGTGAACGAGTGGTGCTGGGATTATTACGGCGCCTACGATCCGGAAGCCCGGGATGATCCGACCGGTCCTGTTTCCGGAACAAGGCACGTCTATCGCGGCGGAGGGTGGAACGATTTTGCCAAGAACATGCGCAGCGCCTACCGCGCCGCAGGCCAGGAAGACATGCAAAGCAGCAATCTCGGCCTTCGTCTTGTCCGGAATGCGGATAACAACCGTTCCGGCTTTGTGGCCGCCGTCGAAAGCACGCTGCAGCCGGGATCCGGCGGCAAAATCCTGATCGCCTACTTCTCCTGAAGCGGCAATACGCGCGGAATTGCCCGTGAGATCCAGGCGCAGACCGGGGCTGATCTCTTCGAGATCACACCGGTGGACCCGTATTCTGCGGATTACAACACGGTCCTGATGGAAGCGCAGGAGGATCAGCACAGGCAGGCCAGACCGGAGCTTTCGGAACATATCGAAAACATGGATGAATACGACGTGATCTTGCTGGGGTATCCCAACTGGTGGGCATCCATCCCGATGCCGGTCGCTTCCTTCCTGGAGGAATATGACTTTTCCGGGAAGACGCTCATCCCCTTCTGCTCCCATGGCGGCGGAAGATTCGGGCAGAGTCTGACGGCCATTGCCAAGCTGGCTCCGGATGCGGTAATGGGCGAAGGATTGTCGGTACATTACTCAGGTGGATCTGCTCTCTCCGGCGACGTGTCAGCCTGGCTTGAGGCCAATGGGATCAAGAGATAACAGGAGGTCTGCATGAAGATCATTGTGCTTATGGGAAGCCCGAACCGGAACGGTTCGACAGGTATTCTGGTTGAAAATTTCAAAAGAGGGGCCGAGGAAAACGGACATTCGGTGGAGGTCGTTGACGTCTGTCACGGGGATATCCATCCCTGCATCGGCTGCGTGAAATGCGGATATGAAGGCCCTTGCGTACAGAAGGATGACGTGGAGATGATCCGCAGAAAGCTGCTTGCTTCAGATATGGTCGTCTTCGCCACGCCTCTGTATTACTACGGCATGACCGCCCAGCTGAAAGCCGTCGTCGACCGCTTCTGCGCATACAACAGCAGTTTGAACAGCAAGCATTTGAAATCCGCACTCCTGACGGTGGCGTGGAACGCGGACGACTGGACGTTCGAGGCGCTGACGGCCCATTATAAAACCCTTGTCCGATATATTCACTTTCAGGATATGGGCTTGGTGCTGGGCTATGGCTGCGGGACGCCGGCCATGACAAAGCGGAGCCGGTATCCCCGGGAAGCGTTTGAGCTGGGAAGGAGTTTATAAGCGGTGAAAAAGTTCTTTCGTGTGATTGCAGTTTGTTTGGCATTATGTCTCCTTCCGGCCGGATGCGCAGAGAATCCAGCAGGAACAGGAAACAGCACGCAGCAGGCCGAGCAGCAGACAGTCGAAGAATCGACCGTCTCATCGGAGGCAGAACCAAATGATCCCGAAGCTGAGACACCCGCGAATACGGCGGAAACGGAAGAAAATGCAGATGCTGGCGCTTCCGAAGCACCGGTCGTATATTTCACATCCGATATTTCTGCAGAAGGTCTGGTGAGGATCTATGAGGCGCTGGGGTGGACGCCGGAGGGCAACGTGGCTGTCAAGGTCTCGACCGGTGAACCTCCTGCCAGCAATTATCTCCGCCCGGAACTGATCGGGGATCTGGTGAGAAAAGTGAACGGCACCATCGTGGAATGCAACACAGCCTATGGCGGTTCCCGCTCCGGTTCCGCTATGCACAGGCAGGTCGCGGAGGATCATGGATTCACGGCGATTGCGGACTTCGACCTGATGGATGAGGATGGCGAAGTGGAATGGCCTATGATCGGCGGCACGAGACTCGATAAAGTGATCGTCGGCAGTCATGCGGAAAACTACACCGACTGGATCATTCTCTCTCATTTCAAAGGTCATGCCATGGCCGGCTTTGGCGGCGCGATCAAGAATGTGGGTATCGGGATCTCCTCCCCGAGTGGGAAGGTGTACGTCCACACCGCAGGCACCAAGACCAGCGGGAGCATCTGGTACAGCGACCAGGACGCCTGGCTGGAAGCCCTGGCGGAGATGGTGTCCGGCTTCAGCAGCCATATCGGCGAAGAACACATCATTTACATCAATGTAATGAACCGCCTTTCCGTGGACTGCGACTGCGACGGAAATCCGGACGAACCCGACATGCATGATATCGGGATCCTGGCAAGCTTTGATCCTGTGGCACTGGACCAGGCCTGCGTCGATCTGGTGTACCGGGCGCCGGACGGTGCTTCC